>Ga0307379_10000509_pt1 | contig 64757 bp, 91 predicted proteins | sample UN2MG_FD_202237 | JGI IMG/M metagenome (GOLD analysis project Ga0307379, IMG submission 202237) | Soil microbial communities from Risofladan, Vaasa, Finland - UN-2 | ecosystem: Environmental > Terrestrial > Soil > Coastal area > Acid sulfate soil | place: Finland: Risofladan, Vaasa | collected... | reverse complement strand
ATATTGCGAATTAATCCCCAAATCATCTGTACATCGTTTAAACCAATCATTACATTTTTTTTCAAACTTATCTTTTTTCATTCCTACCATCCTTTTCTTTTTTGATCCGGTCCAATTGCCGGGTTATTTTTTTGTCTTGCATGTCTCGGATCTCTTTACTTGTAATTGTATACATAATTTGTATTTGTGCTTTTAGGTTTTCCAAGTCGGCAAATTCTTCAATAATCTTTTCCCGGTCCGCCTTTGCTACTGCCTGTATGGCTTCGGCAGCCTCTTCACAAAATTTTAAAATTTGTGTGGCTGTACCTTTATACTTTAATATTTTTAACAATTTTTCGTTTCTATTCATCCGCTTTCCTTTTCTATATTGATACTATATTTTCTTATCCTTGTCAACAAAAACTTTATTTATTTTTCCAACGCTCAATAAACTGTGCATCTTTGCCTATTAGAATACGGCCAATGCATGCAAGCGAATCCGGCGCGTCATCAGGTGTGGAATTCTCTACATAATCAAGTACCTGTGTGATATATTCCGGATCTGATAATTCAATATCAAAATCAATCAAATCAAAGAAGCCATTTTCAAGTAAGTAGGTTTGTATTTTGACATGCTTGTTCATGTGCTCGTGATAGTCGCTTGCAAGAATTCCTTTCTTTCGTAGTTCATCGGTTGCAAAACCTTTATCATCATTGTTCTCAGTGTGCACAGTGCCTACATAAAACTGTTTGTATTTCTGTAAGATAAAATCCCATTTATCTTTTATATTTGCAGTAAACACCAGCCCTATAACCTGGTATCTACCATCTGGTTTCTTCTCACAAAATGTAATAGCCGTTGTGTCATTGCCGCTATACGCTTTGTCTATATGCCCTATTGCTTTTTTGTGCTGGTATTGCCATTTTGCATAATGAGGATTTTTAAACAACGCGTCTTCGCTGGATACGTGCTTCAATAGGTAATTAGCCGCCCATGTGATAGCCGTTGTGTTTTTTCGTTTATCCGCTTTTTCCACTTCTGTCAATATGTCTGTACTGTTCACATCCCATTGTTTCGGTTCCGGTATGGCTTTCAAACTCCAACAGTCGTTACGATGCCAGGGCGTACCAATGAACCCTATAAGACCTGCCGGATTAAGTACATTGATAATCAATTCTTCCATCATTGCAGCAGTTCTTTTTCTTTCTGCCACACTAATTTTATCATCGATCGTTACAAAATCATCACATATAGCGGCATCGACATGTTTCCCGGTTGCGCCTGTCTTGATGCCGTAGGCATTTACAGAGCCTTCCCTGGTGACGGTTTCTTTGAAATTAAATCTTAATGTGTTGGCGTTATCCTCTTCCAGTCGGGGCGTTATGCCGTGTGCTTTCAAAAAAATTGCTTTGAATTCGTCCTTTTGCATCAGTGTGGATATATTTCTAAGACATTCTTGCGCGTCTGTCACGGTTTTTCTAACAATACCTATTGTAGCGTTAGGATGAAAAAGAAGCCAATATATTACACCAATTACTATTATCGCTGTGGTTTTGTAACTATAGCGGTGGGCCTGTAAAGCTCTTTTTTCTTGTTGAGGATTCCAAATATACTTAATCCACTCCGAATGTAGGGGTGTAAGTTTTGTGAACCCTGCCAAATGGCCTAATACATATGGATTATCTCGAATGTATTCAAGGTCTATTGCTTCAAGTACATCATCATTCATTATTATCTTTCCGCGCACTGAAAATATTTATTAATGTCTTTTGTGCTTCTGCGTTAATGCCTATTACAGTGTTATTTTCTACTTTATTTATCAAATTTATAATGGCTATGATCTCAGTCAGTGCCTTATCTCTATTTGCCAGCTTCAACACAGTTTCGATCTCGTTACCATCTTTTCCGTAATGCTTGCGCTCTACACCGTCAATGACAGACTTCCTTAATGACTTGTCTATTTCATTGATTTTCTTTGCTGTACCATCCTCATTCACAAATGCAGCGACGTCATAAAAGGCGCGTAGTCGAAGAGTTTCGATAATTTCTTTTTTCAATATTGGTTTCAGTGCATCAAACGCTCTATTAATTAACATGTTAATTGCTTTCTTAATATGCTGTATCTGTAATAATGCATTACCCGATTGATACGCTGTTTTTTCTGTCACACCCCGCAAACTATACTGCTGGTACGCCTCTACAACATCAAGTGTATGTGTATATATTGCACAAAATTTAATTTCTCGCGGTTCTAAACCTGCAGCCTTTAACTCTTTGTATACCTTATCACCAATAAGATCCTTACATATTTGTAAGGATCTGACTTTGGTTTCTTTTCGTGTCACTCTTTTTTTCTTTTCAATCATTCATAAAGCCTTAATTGTGGTTTCTGTATCTTCTAATATTGTGTGTAGTATGTTGTCCGCTATATTTTCAAAATCTCTTTTTTGTGTAATCAAGATCACTTGTAATTGTAATTTGTCCGTTAACACTCTTAGCATATCACAAGCGTATGGAAGTAAATCATCTGATAGATGTTTGAAAGGCTCGTCCAGTATAAATATATTGGACTTCTTACCCTTTTTTAAACTCCACAGCGATAACCGTAAAGCCAATGACACCACGTCAAGTAGACCACCGCTATCAAATTTGGGCTGCATCTTTTGCCCGTCCCGAACATAAAAAAATTCACAGGCTGGCTTATTATTCTTAATAAGAAATTTTGCTTCGAATGTGTATGCCGCCTGAAACGGAATCTGACTAACGGCAAAATTAACCATGTCCGTTATATGAAAAGTTAACTGCTCTTGTGTTTCCAATGCTAATTTTTGAATTATTTCCAAGGCCTCGCAGGTGTAATTGTTTTGTTGTCGTTCAATTGTAAGGCTTTCTTTTATTTTATTCTTTTGCTGCTGTAAGAGTTTGTACGCACCTTTTCTCTCATTCACTTTCTCTATAATACAGTCAATCATTCAATACTCTACCTATTTTGTCAAGTATCTTATTTAATTTTTTTGCGATTTTTTGTTTCTTCGCTTCCAATATTTTCAACTCTTCTGGGACCGATTCAAATGCCGTAAGCCCTGCACCGGTTAACTCTTTTTGTAGTGCTTTTAGCTGCCCTGCTAATTCGGCCTGCTTTGTATTATTTCTTTCTATTCTTTTTGTAAGTGCTGTATACGCTACAACAATGTCATTCATGACAAACACTCCATGATTATTGCCTTGACAGGTTCTTTTACCATCATTTTTTTATTATAATTTAATATTTTTTCTTCAAAATCAAGACCTTCAACACCGTCAATGCGTCGATATGATTCTATTGATTTCAAGTTTTTTGCTCTATTTTCTGCAAACACGTTATCTCTCTTATCTAAGAGATACACACGCTGTGCGCTTTTATTATCAAAATCATAAATATATATTGAGGGTTTGTAATCTTTCTCTGATAGCTTTTGGCGCGTGATACAACCAGGATTAACTAATAATTGCATAGTTTCCGGGTGCCGATACACAAATGATTGGTGATTATCACCAACTAATATAACGTCTTTGATTGACTGTTCGCATAGATCTTTTGCAGTGGTGCCTTTTTCGATATATGGTGGTACCACAATTGAACAATATTGATGATAGACATCAATATTGTTCGGTATGTCTGATCTGTCAGACATACGATTAAGCAATCCTATATTTGACATATATTCCTTAGTGTCTGCATGGTATAACAGATCGTGATTACCCGGTATGTACACAGTAGAAAACTGTAACATGCTATCATTAAGAAAGATTAACATTTCCTGTGGATATCGGTCCCTTGCGCAATGGAAAAGATCACCAGCAATAACTACATAATCAACATGATTATCAAATGCAGTATCGTATATGAATTTTACAGTTTCTTTTTGTAGCAGTAAAAAATCGTCAATTCGATTTACGGGCTGTGTGGTTCTAATGTGCCAATCAGCTGTAAATAATAATTTCATTTTTGCCTTCCTTTATATTGGCATTATTATTACCAGTTTCTGTAACTTGATAGCTGTATCAATAAAAAATCTATGTATAGCATCCTGCACCTTGTTATAATCGTTAACGTTGTAGAAACCTCTTGATCCTACTATTGCTAATTTCATCTGTTAATTCCTTCTTTCCCGCATAAAGGGCAAATATTATCGGGTGTAAGTCTTTTGAGCTCTTTCTCCATTTGCTGTAAGTGCTTATTTCCATTATCATACAGATCTTTCAAATCACTATACTCTGATAACAGAACAATCTTCTGGTCAATCGCCTGGTACTCAGCCAATAACTTTTCAGGCATTGTCGGTATACCAACAGTATGTTTTTGCTTACATTCAATATATTGACCATACAATTTTTTTAGATTGCTTATAAGCTTTATTATTGTATTCTTTTTATTATCTAATTTTTTAAGTTTTTTGATGTCTTTCACCATGTCTGATAACCCGGCATACCTTTCTAACTCTGTCTCTTTTTCTGTAAGCTCTTTTTCAAGCTGCTCTATATTTCTACTTTCTTTATTTTTTCGCTTTTCTATGTTTGATAGACAGTTGGTCATTATGTCAAGGTCCACAATGCTATTAATGTATTTTCCAATCTCACCCGAAGTAAAATGAAATAAAAAAGCACCTGATAATTGACTGGAATAATTAATTTCTGTAAAATTAAATATATCCTGCACGTCAACAGGTACGGATTTATTAACCGCTTCCAATACATTATCATTCACAATATATTGATTTATACCGGGTGCTTTTTTACGGGTTATGCTGTTGTTTCTATCATCTTCTGTGGTTATACAATAACCTTTCTCGCCATGTCTGATTAACTGTGATTGCATTTGCGCCGGCTGGTTGGTGAGGTTTATTATTATCGACCTCACCAGCGCACTTTTCCCCGTTCCAGATGGGCCTATAATGGCATTGATTCCAGACTTGAAATTTGTTACAGTGTGCTTATGACTCTGTATATTTTCAATTATCAGTTTTGTTAACATATAAAGATCCATCCAAAAAGCAAAAAGTACCAGGTATCCTACTACTACAATCACAATCTTTTGTGTCTACAAAAAAATCGTCTAAAAGATAGCAGTGAAAACCCTTATCTTTATATATATACAAAGATAAACGATTACCACATTTAATGTATATACTTGTAAAAATAAGTGTTTTTTTACGATTAGATTTTACAACTAAAAATATGTCTTTCTGTGTTTGTGCTTGCTGCTGTAAACACTGGTCAAAAAACTTGACCAGATGCCCTTTTAATGGTATACGCATATTAATTTCTTTATAAAATTTAAGCTCGACACAAAACTGATTAAAAAATCTATCAAGATTGTCATATTGTCCTTGCGGTATAACTGATTTCAAATCTCCGGCATTATCAATCATGTTCTGTGTTTTTTTCTCACCTTTCTTTATGCGCAAAGTAGAACGTCCGCCGGATGTGTCCGACCGCCATACGGCATCAGATAATACATTATCTGTTAGCCACAAACTAAGTTTTTTTGCTACCTCTCTTTCAAAAGCATTACCTTTATTTTTACTCCCACCCTTCTTCATTTTAATATTTCCTTTTCCGCTTGCCAGGTCCAATCTCGTTTTCTATCTTATGCCACTTTTCAACGATTCTTTTTTTTAATTCCGCTTCCTGGTTATTCACTTCGATATGCTCGACAGCCTGATCTAATGTCATCTCCACACCATCCCATACAACAGTTGCGCTTTTTTTTAATTTCCCCTCTTTCGCTGTATACATGTCATACAGAAATAAAAGATTAGTTGTGACATTATCAACACCATAGCCAAACAATACTTGTATATAACAACTTCGAAAAGGTGTCGCGCTTCTACATTTTTCGGTTCGGATCTCGACAGTAACGCCTATTGCCCGCCCTTTTTTGAAGTGCTTTTCTACCTCTCTTAGCCAGATTATTTGACTTGAATAGAAATCGAGTGCTTTACCACCCGTTCTCTTGTGCTTAGGTTTGTACATAAGATTGTCCAGGTTCGCTATCAACTGGGATATAAAAATTAACGTCGCTTTTTTCTTTTGCATAGCCACAATATGGGAGCCCAGAAATTCTTTCAGTAATTTGGGCTTTTCAAGTTTGTAAGAACCTTTATTTTCCGGATCAGGGTCTTGATTTTTTTTGTACCGCTGTTCCTCTTCCTGCTGTCGTATCCGTGCAGCTTTGCTTTGTAATGCATCATAACTGTCTACAACAGTTAGTGACTGTTGTTTGTCTCTATAAAAAACAGGGAAGGTCGAATATGCAAATTCTTCTAATGTTTCTGGCACCACTTCGGCATATATGTCCATACCGTATACAGCTTGTGTGTCAAATTTTGCGCCGGATTCCTCATCAAAATATTGGTGCGGCACATCCCTGTTGGCCGCTACACACTCAGTAGCCAGTAATGACTTGCATGTTGATTTATCACCTACGATGTTTATGAGCCCACCCTGAATGTAACCCCCGCCCAACACCAGATCATACATATCACAGCCGGTTGTGATAAATTCAACTAATGGCTTTCGCCTCATTGCTTTTTTAATTATTTTTTCTATCTTTGTTACTTTTAATTTTTTTCCTGTGGTCTTCGGCTTTCCATTCTCCATATTTTACAACACCTTTAATTATTTTATCCAAATCACTTTTTTTGTATATTCGCATATATCCTATTTGGTCTGACCATCCAATTTGCTGAAACCAGTTTTTGAATGTCCCGGAATTCATGGGCTTTTTGTTTTTTTTCAAATATGCAATGGCCCCTGCAAGATTGCAAAGGCCATTAATAAATTCATGGTCTTCTGTATTCATGATTAATCCTTATCCTTATCCTTCTTCTTTTTATCTTTCTTTTTCTTTTTCTTTTTCTTTTCTTTTGGCAAATGTTCAACATATGCTTCTAACGGCTCTTCGTTTTCATCTGTCTCTGAATCATCTAATTCATCCATATCAAAATACATAGCTTTCTGCACTTCTGCATGTGTGGGTTTATACACCAACTCATCTAATGAAAAAACCTGTTCAGTAATTTTTTTATTAATCTTTCCAAACAACTTTGACTCTTCGGAGTGGATAATGAACGAATGGAACCGGTCCAACCCTTTTTTCTGTGATATTTGGTCAAAAAAAGTAAAATACGATCCACCTTCTATGTAATAAGGTGCAGGCGCTTCTTCAGCTTTCTGCGTAAAAGCTGTGACAGCTCTATCAAGAGGTATATCAAACAAAGGCGCGGACACTGCAAAAAACTTTACTTTTTTTTCACCTTTTTCTAAAACTAGACAGAACATTCTTTTTTTTGCTTTTAATGGTTTACGTTCTTCTTCTGTCAAATCTGATTTATTGATGTGATCACAAATAGGACAAGGCTCCCCGTAGGTGTCCATTAGACACACGACGGAGTCTTTACCGTTCACACCTTGCCCGTAATGTACATAAGGATACACAGCATAAGCAGGGCTGCCGGTAGTTTCTCCCTTAAAGGGGTTCTTGCCGATTAAGAACGGTACTAATGTTATCGTGTACTTCGCATCCTTGGGATTGAACCTGTCAAAACCTTTATCACTCAACACCTCGTAATCGTAAAAGTTCGCACCGAATCTACTATTTTGATCATTTATACGGTTCTCTTTTCTTTTTTTATTCAAATCTTTTTTTTTCATTTCACAATCTCCTTTATTTTTCAAAATGTTTATTTAATTTTTTGTTTGTTATTTTTTTTTGTGTTTTTTTTGCAGATCCGCGAATGTATAACCCTTGTTCGATTCGTGAATTGATACGCTCGGCGCTGTTTTTCCGGACCTGTAAAGCAAATACCATTGTTTCGGCTTTTCTATGATCAGAATACGCTTTGTCCAACTCTTCACGTAACGTATACAGATTATCTATAATTGTTTTTCGTGCAGGATCGGATTTGACCAGCGCGTTAACATATGAATCGGTCGGCGTTTTTCCATCCAACTTTATAGTTGTTTTGAACTGCGCAAACATTTTATTTTCCAATATTCCTAATTCTTCTTTTTTCTTATCAACAATCAACTTACACCGCTGCACCTCATCAAGAAAATCGTCTGCAAGATCCCTATAACGTAGTGTCAACAAAGCTTGACGTTCAAAAAGCTCATCAAGCTGGTCTGGATTAACTATTATGTCAATCTCTCTATCATTCATTTTCAACTCCCATACTAATTATACCCGTTATTTTTGTTGATGTCAATAACTATTTTGCATTAACAGCCTGATAACATGCATGTACGAGACCAGAAAAACCGGACCTAAAAAAATCATTCTTACACGCATTCAAAACATTAGCTGCTCTTGTGTTTTTTTCCCCATACAGCAACACTTTTTGCATGTAACCACAAATGGTTAGTCTTATTGTTTCAACATTTGCAGTATCCGGTATGGCTGCGAGCACTTCTGCAACATCTTTCCAACCACCAGTAAGCAAAATTCTACACAAATCAATCGCTTCCTTTTCATCGAGTTCAATAATTACCTGGTCAATCATCGCTTGCTGTTCGTCTTCGCTTTCCAGATGTGACAGCTTTTCCAGTAATATGATTGCGTCCCTATTATGTCTATTAACCCGTTTCACAATCGCCTTACATATTTTTTTTGTTACCTGTATATTGTTTTTTTCAGCAAAAGAAAACAAACACTTTGTAAGCTCCTTTACCTGTAATCTTTCAATCTCAAACTTTGTACACCGACTTATCACAGTCTTAACAATTTTTTGTGGATTGGTCGAACAAAGAACAAAATACACATCTTTTGGGGGCTCCTCCAATAGCTTTAATAGACCTTCTTCGGCTTGTGTGGTAAAATTGTGCGCCTCATCAAGAATGTATACTTTTTTTGCACCCGCGAATGTGGGAACTGCGACACTGTCTGTCATATCTCGTACAGCACCAATACCCTTATCAAGACCCGCGTTAATCTCAAAAATATTGTCTTCCGGACAATTAACCATTTTAGAGAAAATTCTTGCAAGTGTAGTCTTACCGCTTCCGTGCGGGCCGTGAAATAAGTATGTAGTTGGACGCGTTTCCGCTTCTGCCATTTTTGTTATAATCTTTTTTGTCTTTTCATTTCCCCAATAATCATCAAGATTATCCGGCCTGTTTTCTACTGCAAAATTCATTCTGTTATCTCCTTTTTTTGATCCCATGAACCATTTACCGGTGTAATTTCAAACTCTACACGCAGCGGTATAATAATCCATTTCCAATGTTTTTTAATTTTTTTTTCCATTATATATTTTATCGCAGGTAAAAGCTCTTCCCGCTCACCCGGCGCAAAATCAAAAATTAGTGAGTCATGTATTTGTCCAATTATACAAGTCTTATAATTTCCTTTTTTTAGATACTTTACAATTTCGTAAAGGCTCCATAATAATATATGAAAGGCACTTCCTTGTATACATCCATTATTAACTTTAGTTCGTTTTTGAATAGTGGTCATTCGAAAACCGGTTTTTAATTCTACATATCCATTTTTCTGGTAAGCCGTCCAATTATCCTTTTTCCATTGGTTATACACCCTAAATCTTTTGTACCAAAAATCATATTCAATTTCTTGAATATGATTATAAAATCCGGCCGCCTTATCAATGTACCCACGATCATTATATTTTAATTTTCCGAGTGTTGAAATTCCCGTATTGGCTTTTAAAATTTTCTTAAATTCCGATGTCATTTCAATCCACATATTTTCCGCACATTGTTTCCACCAATCACCGTAGAATTGACTGAATACAAAACCGCCCTTAACCATTTGCCTCATTGGTTTTGAAACCTCTTCCGGCTTGCAACCAAAAACCAACGATGCAACGTCTCTATGCATATCTTTTGTGGGATCAGTTACATACTCTATCAATTTTGGATCTTCGTTGTAGCAGGCACTTGCGGCAACCTCAATGGCTGAGTAATCCGCTTCCGCTATTTGATTGTTAGGACTCGGAATTACGCAACCTCTAATGAGTTTCTTAATTTCCGGATCTCGAACCGGTATATTCTGCCAACTGGGATTACTTGCACTACCGCGATATGTTACTACACCCGACAGCCTGTACATCGGGAATATTTTCCAAAGTCCTTCAATCTCTACTGCCTCCCTTTTGAGCTGTAATACGTAAGACAATGCTTTGAATAATCGTCTGTACTCCAACACCAACTTACACAATTCAGAATTGATCTTTTCAAGTGCTTCTTTTTCTACTGACTTCGCCCCACCGGTAGTAGCATTTTCTGTCTCATAGCCTAGCACACAGTATAATAGGTCTTTCAATTTATTATTGCTAGTATGGTCGAACTTTTGACCAGGCGGCAAATTAAGCTTTTTGACTTCCTTACATTTTTGTATACTCTCATTGATCGAAAACAACCGCTTATTTAACGATTCTTCATTTTTAAGTATTTGTACCATGTCCACACAAATTCCCGCTTTTTGTACACAATTTAAACCTCTCATGGAACGTAATAAAAATTTATTTCCTTTTGCAAGATGTTTGTCTTTTTTTATAATGGCTTTTTGATAGGGGTATAAATCCGCCATAAACATAGTATCAAAGAAACAATAAAGTAATACTTTTTCAATATCAAGCTCTTTCATGCGATTGAACCCATTGGCAGTACCGTTCGTAGACTTTATGTGTGTGGATACTTCTTTTTCATATCCCAAAACACCGCAATTCAAAAACACTTGATGTTTGAGACTGGTAAAATATTGCCGGTTGTCTATAACATGTGCAGTTAATTGTGTATCCCAAAACCACCCATTTACATTGGTATTCAAAATGAAATAACTCCAATCATCTTCAAAAGCCATGTTGTGCGCCACTTTTTTAATCTTTTTATCGAATAAAATTTCGGCTATTATTGGCTTTAACTCATCATACATTGGAAATGCCAGCGCGTTTTTACCCTGCTGCATAGATACACAGATTATTTCATGCCCTGGTGCGTGCGGCTTTAATCCGGTTGTCTCGTAATCAAAAAACAGAGGGTCTTGATTTGGAATGATTTTAGCCAAAAACTTTTTGATTTTGACTAGATCAGTTGACAGTAAATGATTGTAATCTTTTTTTAAATCACCATAATCTTTAAAATCTTCAATTTTTCTTACTGCTAACCTGTGTATTGTTTTTTTGAAGCGGCCCCATAGTATCGTATTTTTCTGGTAATCCATATATTCAATTGAATAGAACGGATATACAAAAGCTTTGTATTTTTGACAAGGAATTTCAGCCTGGTAATATCTTTCCATATCGCTAATAGTGATTTCATCACAATACAATGCCTGCATACTGGCCTTACCGAGTATAAGTATCTTATGGGGTTTAAGTTCTTCTATTTGATCAATTAGAAATTGTTTGCAGTGCTTAACCCGCGCAATTGATACAGTATCGGTGTAACACTTTACCGCGTATGCGTACCAACAATCTTTATTCAAATCAATATTTTCTGCTTTTAGAATGTTTCTAAGCTTTTCTTTTTCTATCTGACCATCAATACATTCGGGATTATTAGTTACAATAAGAATCTTTTTTTTCCCTTTCCCGATTGCGTCCATTTTTGGAATTTGATTTTTACAAAGTTTACATTTTTCACAGACACTTTTTTTTAGAGTATCCGAGCGTATGGAGGAAAGCTCCTTTATTTCCGCTTGTGCTTTTTCAAAATCAAAAAACCCTTCATTCATTAATAACTCTCTCATAAGTTGCCAAATATTCTTTGTTATCATTGGTAAACAACACGTATCCGGCTTTTTCGTTAATATCATGAAAAATTATATTGATTACATTATTTTTTTCACACAAACTTATGCCCTTTGTGAAATTTACAGGGTCTATAATAATTTTTTGTAGCGTCCGGCTCTTGTGTGAAATTTCACACAGAATACTACTGCTATCATTTTCAGCGGTAATTGTTATTTTTTCCAATTGAAAATTGAGTAGTACCTTCCTACGCTTAATTTCTTCTTTTTCAACAAGTATTTCGGCTGTTCTAATTCCATCTAACAACGCTTTACTGTCGAAGATGTCCGGCGACATGGTGATTTTATCGAAAAAATCTTTCGGGGTATGCTGGCTTTGATATGCAGGTTGGTGTATTTGTAATATATCATTACCAGCACTTGCAAAAAATAAGCCATTTTTTGTTTGACTAATTTTAACGGGCCCCAAAACCGTTAAGATATCTACATATTCAACGGGAATGTACAAAGTGTCCAAACAACTTATATTATTTTTCATCCTAGCAAAAGCGTATCTGTTGAATGACCATGTGTAATCTTTTTCGACTACAATATTATTATTAGGCGTGCCGCGTTGTTTGTCAATTGTGCCCTTACAGTGCTGTAACGCCTGTACAAAATCAACAGACAGCTCGTTTCCTTGTTGTATATCGTAAAATGTTTCAATCTTTTTATCGTTTTTCTCATCCCATTTAAGAACCGGTAAATTACAGCATTTCCGCCCACATTTGATTTGTAATTGTGTACCTTCTTCGTTATACTCGATTGTAATCTCATCGCCTTTGTCGGCCTTCACCCGGTCAAGAAACTTCACAAATTCTGCGTATGGTATTACATATTTTTTTAAATTTTCAGTTTCTAACTGTACAACCAAAAAAGAAATTCTACCGTCTTTGTACATAGCAGAACCATCTATGTATATACGGTTATCATCCGCCTGGTTTTTTAGTTTTTTAAAAAAGCCTATCTTACTGATAAGCTGGCTTTTGCTTATTTTCATTGCTACTCCTCTCATTATTTTTTATTTCCCATTGATGTCTTGAATCCAGATAAATTTTCCCAATATCTCGACACTCCAAAACATATACAAAATTTTTTGATGTGAAAAAATTGTCACGACTCACTAAACAATTCACGCGCATAATACCGGTCTCTTTTTCATCCTCTGTTTGGTTAAGCCCAAATCCAGCAGTTAACCAATTGCCTTTTCTATCATCCTCTTGAAAGTCCGAACCTGTAATAGCTCTTTTATTAGTTTCCTTGTTTGTATGCGATACTGTAACAATTAACGCGTGTTTTTTTTGTGCGAGTTCTCGACCTACACCCCATTTTTCATTGATTTCCTGCCGTACCTGGTCCCGTTTTCCAGATTTCAACAAATCCATTGAGTCAAATATTATCACGTCTGCAACAAAGCCATTGTTGAAATACTCGTCAATTTTCTTATCAGCAATAGACAGCGTTAATGAGTTTGCTGCATACGTAATGAATCGGATATCGCCCCTGTATTTGATTTGTAATTGTTTTTGTTTATTTTTAGATTTCTCTTTTGTTACACCCTTTTTCTTTTTCATTGTGTATGACATTTCCCATTGTCCAGACTCGTCACCCGCTTCAATGAATTTCGGAATTCTGATTTCATCATATCCAGTTTTTTTATCTTTCAATCGTAGAGTTTCGGCACTGAAATATTGTCTAAATCTGCGTATGCATTTCTTATGTGCCATTTCCATATTGAAATAGATTACATTGAGATTACTTTCCATCGCCCATATTGCTATTTGCTTGAGCCAGAATGATTTCCCGCGCTTTTTGGGGCCGTTAAACGCTACAAAATCACCGCGTGCAAATGGGCCTGCAATGTCGCCCAGTGCACCAGGCATTATAAAAAGTGAATCGGGATTGTTATCCGGATCATCATCCCAAAATTCTTTACCATACACAATAGACGTCTCTTGGCATATCTGTGTTTTGGCTTCGATCTGGTTATATGTTGCAATATAATTTTCAGCATCATCTAGTTTCCCTGCTTTTGTTGCAGCACTTATTTTTTTTGTGAGTAATGCCAGATTCGCTTCACGCAAGTATATTTTTGCCTGATCAATTGCGTAATCTTCATTGTATTTTTCATATTTCACATATTCATCATTAAGAGTTTTCAGAAAAGTCTGAATTAAACTTTTCTCAGTACCTTCAAGTTTTTCTGATTTGTCGTCAAATATATTTTGTATATGTTTTTCTGGTGCTTTCTCTGTAAGTTCGTAAAATTCAATGATCCAGGTTACAACCGGCTTATAGAAACTTTCGAACACCTCGTAAAATAAATCAAGATTAACTCTCAGTACAGGTATAATTTCACTGCACACTTTTGTTGACACTATCATTGATATAACAAGCATTTTTAATTTTTTATTGTCAACTCTATCAATCGTAAAATTCATTAACGTCTCACTTTAAGAAAAAAATAACCGGTTATTACAAAAAGGATAAATAACAACCGGCAAAAAAGAACTGACTAAAATGGAATATATATAATGATCTCAAAAAGAGATTGCGTGTAAAATAACCCGGTTACATATTATCAATATATGTAACCGGTAAAATAAATTAAAAGGAGTAGCCATATATAAATATAATTTTTAAAAAATGTACCCGCCATTATTTCAACAGGCGCGGGTATAATCCTGCTTTGTACTAATTAGATTTCCGCTTGTTCGTCTAGCGGTAAACGGGTTTAGTCATCGACTTTCCTTCGCCACCCACGTAACACGCTGCCCTTTTGTGTCTACCTTGTTCTCGTATAGCTCAAAAGGGAGGAATTAAAAACTTAAAGTGTGTCGTTTATCATAATTCCTATTGCTCAGTTCGTGCTTGTTCATTAGCCTAACAGGGAGTCGAACCCCGGTACTTAGATCGAAAATCTAATATCCTACCATTAGATTATTAGGCCATAATACTTATGAGAGTGACACCCCATAAGTATTAATGAAATTAAAAATTAGCAATACTGTTTTTTCAATCGGACCGGTAAGATTCGAACTCACAATAAAGGCGTTTGCCCTTGTCTTACTGCTATGGATCAGATAGCCGCTCCCAATTAGACCACAGCCCGTTTGAAAAAAACTTTAGATTATACAGTCTGCCTACCTGGCAGACTGTATGTATTCGGGGCGGGAGGACTTGAACCTCCGATAAACAGGTACGACCTGTTTATTACACCAAATCATACATATACCCCGTTTAACAGGCTTTAAATACAAGTGCATTCACAGAGTACAGTACAAACCATCCGATTTACCAAGCTTGTAAGGCCTGAACGGTAGCGTTAGTACCATACTACTCTGTCAATACACTTATTGATTATGCTTGTAATAATCAAGTTCTTCCATATCTCCGCAATGATGCCAGCAATGGTTAACACATTTGCAATTGGTACACCTATTTTGATAATCAAAACCTTGACCAAGTCTTGCACTTGACATTTCTTCAACTACTGCACCACACGCATTACAAATCCCATCATTCCAAATATTAGACACATGACCACCCTACAAAAAAAATAATCATTCGTTAAAGGTTTTTCGGGGTGAGACCTGGCAGCACCACCCCGAACCCCTTCAACAAGATCCTGATTTTTCCCATCATGTTTATCATGCGACGTTGCACGTTGCACAAACACAACAGAAGTCAATCCGATTCTAGATTTTGCCTTCCGGAAAGTGTATGACACCCACCGAACTGATCCAAAATCACAGACCATGCTAAACCTCAATTAACCATAACCAGGTAGACCATTGATACGAATGGTATTAGCAATCCTTTTGCTATCACGGTTTACGGTTATCAGCCTTGTCACCGTTCCTGCTTCCGAAGTAGTGTTTTTTACAGGCCATAAACCATCATAAACTGTAAGCACACGTGTCGTAAAGGATTTTATTACAAAATTATTTTTCTTAGTGAGATTATTCACGATCGTTATAAAAATAATTTTCACTAAGTTTTTCATCTTGCCGTCTCCCTGGTTTCCCTTGTCATCGTTAATTGTTCGCCATAATAACCTATTTTTTTTAACATGTCAAGATATTTTTTTAATTTTTTTTCAATAACCGGATTTCATTCTTTTCAAATCTCGCGCCAACCGTTGTAAATAGCTGTCATTAGGCTCTAAAATAATATCATAATTTTTTTTCAAGTACTCGTCGAACCAACCACGCGTAACACCCGCGAGCCTTACTGATTGCTGGTTGCGCCATTTTTCCGATAAAGACCCTAACCACTCGACATACACGCCTAAAAACTTTACAAACGTTCCCAAATGGCGCGAAAACTCCATGTCAAGGGATAACCGGGTGTATTTTTTACCATCTTCAAAAATAATCGACTTGTTACAAATTTCATTGTAGAAGGGCTCTAAATATGTGATAGCACGTATAATTATCCGAGGTGTTACGTCGCACATCTGCGAAATTTCAGTAGTAATTCCCGGGTACTTGTCTGTGATTTCTTGTACCGGAGATAGTTTCGGCGGCTGTAAATAGGCACGAATAAAAGAAGACGGGCATTTTTTTACGAAGGGATTATAAAATAATTGTGGCAAGCTCTTCGGCAAAATCTTTTTTTTGTCATCTTTTGAAAATGGGTAATAGTCTGGTAAATATGGTTTTCCGGCCTCTTTCAGTACTTTCATAATTTTCTTGTGTTTCCATTTTTTTTCCTTTAATTTACTCCAATCGCCTTTATTGGCAACGATCCACGGCTCTGTGATTTGTTTACAATTATCGAAAAATGTACCGTTAAGCAAGTGCTGGTATAGACTGTACGCTTCTGCAAGTGTGTTCGTTATTTTGTTCACATTGTGTGTAACTGCCGGGGCCGGAAAATCTGAAAATGTTCTTATAATTTCCAAGAAATTTTCATCGGATAAAATTTTGTTTTTTAGTTCATTGTTTTTTTCTTTTGTTTTTTTTTCTCTCTCTTCAAAAGAAAGTATTTTCCTATTTGAAAAAAAATTTAAAGTGGACAAATAGGAGTTATCATTTTTGATAACTCTATTATTTATTATTAATAAATAATAAAGAGAATATAATGTTATATATGTAATATATAACTGTGTTTTTGGAAAAATCAACTCAAATTCGACACTTTTGTTTTGCTCAAAACCACCCCCCTCTTCACCACCATAAACATCCTTTACAGTATTGATAATGTTTGTGTTACAAAGTTTTACTTTTCGTGTTGCAGGCAAATCGCTATTTTTAGTCTTTATTATTCCCAACTTTGTTAGTTTTTCTATTGAAATCCGTTGTCTATGAGCAGACATTTCAATCTCTCTTCTTATAGATACAACACTACACTCAAAGTAATCGGTTGTAAAATTCAATTGGGTGTATATATTTATTATTCGTGACAAAAGTAAAGTGGTATCCATGCCTAATTCCAAAAGCAATCCATCGCCATACAAATACCACGTGTCAGCACTTGCCACAGTTTCAATATCGTTCATGCTATTTTTCTCCTATAATCTCAGATTTTTCTTATAAAAACTATAAATAATAGTACATGGTTTTTACTATATAGATTAATGACGTTTACCATATATGCTTATTACTTTAACCTAAATAGGTTAAAAGAGTCTACTATAATAGGTTAAAGCTGTCAACATATATTTTAACTATTTTTACTATACATTTATGTAGTAGTCTTGTATGTTTTATACTTTTGATTCTACAAAGTTTATAAACATATTTCTTATATTTTAAACATTTTCATTCATTATGCGTTACACTTTTGTATAATTTTGGTTATAATTGACCTCTCGTATTACACAACATATCAATACTTTTAGTTACAGTTTTGTACATCAATTGATTACAAGAATACAAATTACTTGACAAAAATCTATGGATATGGTAATAATATAAAAACAAAAAATAGGAGCTCAAATTGATTAGTAAAGAAATCGTGCTTGAGGCGATTTGCGTTGATGACAAATTCACACTGAAAATAAAATATCTACCACGTCCGGAATTTATTAAAATCATTGCTGCAATAAGAACAATTCCAAGTAAATACAGAAAATACACAGACTATAACAAACAATGGATAGTACATAACCGCCCGGAAACATTGAAGATAATTAGAAAATTAGGTTTCGATATAACTTTCAAACCAGGCTGCAAAGAAACTAACTCAGACAAACTAATTAGCAATAAGCCGATTACCGTTCAATTGTATAACAACCATTTGACGGTAGAATCAAAAGATACTGATTTTCTCAATAGATTATTGATTGTATATCAAACGTATGATTATAGTATGTGTTACTTATCGGGATCATATGACGCAAGCAAACGCCAAATAGTAGAGTTTGCTAGTTTAGAAAAAAACAAAACTAACCCTTATGTAAAAATGGGTATAGGGTTCAAAAAAGGGCTTGTAGCTAGATTAAAACTAGATAATAACAAGGTCAAAACTAACGATAAAAGAAACAAAACTAAGTACAAGTTTACAAACAGTGAAATTAAGGATTGTCTCGGTTACTTGTCATTATATGATTACCAAATAAAGGCCGTTAAGGTCTGTCTTAAAAAAGTAAACGTGGTAATTAAGCTTCCGACAAGCGGCGGAAAATCTGAAATATTTCTCGCCCTTTGTAAATTAATGAATAGAAAAGTATTATTACTGTTCAAAGCGGTATCGGTATTAAGACAAACCTACAAACGCGCACAGGATGCCGGACTCAATGTAGGCATTATTACAGGTGCGGTAGTTGATGAGAAAGGTAGAAAAATAATTATGTGTAGTATCAATTCTGTACACAAGTTGAAAGAAAAATATGATACTGTAATTGTTGATGAATGTCACACAGCAGTGTCATACACATTTCGGTCATTTCTTCAAAGTAATGATTTTATTTACCGGTTTGGCTTTTCTGCAACGCCATTTGTCGAAAAAGAAAGAGTAAAAAAACTTAAAGTGCAAGAGTACATTGGAGATATTGAGTATACATTGCCGGCTGTAAATCTCATTGCCCAGGAAAAAATAGCAAAGCCTAGAATATTCATGGTGCCAATTACCAAACCAGATAACTTATACGAGAAACGCTGGAGAAATGCCGAACAAATGGGAATTATTGACAACGACATAAGGAATCAAAAGATCAAAGAAATAACCCTAAAATCAAACAAAACTATGATATTGGTGAAAAGGATCGAACACGGGCAAAAACTTGCTTCCATCATCCCTAACAGCGTATTTATTTCCGGTAGCGATGCTGTGTCTATCCGTGAATATAATGTGGAGCTTTTCAATGATACAGATGACTTTGTATTAATCGCGTCCGGTATATTTGATCAGGGTATATCTATTAATTGTATACGCACATTGATAATTGCCGGCGGGGGAAAAAGCTATATACAAACAATACAAAGGTTAGGGCGTGCGTTAAGGATTGATACAGGTAAAACTAGTGTTAATGTATATGATTTTTTTGATAGTCATAATTGCATACTTGAAAAACATACACTTATGAGGATTGATGATTATAAGAAAGAAGGGTTTACGGATATTGTGAACTTATAAAGGAGGTTTTTAAATGACAGATTTTCAAACAGGAATGTTATGTTTTTGTGTGTTTTTATCCGGTTGTTTGTTTACTATTATGCGGTATGAATTAAAAAAAATCTTTGCAGAACAAAAGAAAACTATACATAAATTTGATAAAAAATACCAGATAATTGAAGAGAAGATAAATAATGCATATGCAAAAACCAGGGATGGGAGAAAAAGAGTATATACAAAAAACAGTGACGCACCTGATTACCCAAAACCACACCCATTATCGGCACCACCACAACATCATCGGCACCGTCACAAGTAGGCGTTAAAAAGAAGTACAAGAATGAATAAGATTAATATCACAGAAAAGGAATTTTAAAATAATGTTCGATGTTGAACGGTTTCTAGGGGATTACAATATTGATTTCATTACGGAAGGTCCAAACACGTCTGAAAATTTCTTAAATATTCATTGCCCTTTCCCTGGCTGTGATGATCACGGGTACCATTTTGGAATTGCAAAAAATGGTATGGGTGCGAGCTGTTGGAAATGTGGTAAAAAATCAATTTTTGCCACACTAAAACTACTTGCACCGGATACGAGCCCACAACAGATCGTAAAACAGTATCGTCCAGGTTATCAATTATTATTAAAATTAAACAATAATGAAAGAAAACTAAAAGAAATACCCAAAAAAGTTATATTACCAGGGCAAAATCTAACAAAATTACATAAAAACTACTTGAAACAAAGAGGATTTAGCCCTGATTACCTCATACATAAGTATAAGATAACAGGGACCGGCCCACTTGGTGCATATCGATTAAGGGTTGTTGTACCCTTTTTTTACAATAAAAAGTTGGTTAGCTACCAAGGAAGAGACATAACTAATCAAAGCGAGCAACGGTACAAAGCGTGTTCAAAGCCAAAAGAGATAGTGCACCATAAGCATATACTTTACAACTTCGATAACTGTCAAAAAGATTGGTGTATAGTAACAGAGGGATTTATGAAAGTTTGGAAGTTAGGCGATAACACTTGCGCGACCTTAGGTCGTATCTTCACAGAGCAACAAGTCTTGTTACTATCTTGTTTCAAGGTAGTTTTCATCTACTTTGATCCTGATAGCGCAGGCAGAGACGGTAGTCAAAAACTTAGTTTGTTACTTGATAGCTTGGGTGTAGTTAGTTTTATTATAAGTGCTGAAAAGGCCGCCGACAACCTTACACAAGATGAAAGTAAGTTGTTTATGAAGAAAGTTAAGAAAACATATAAAAACTTGTTGACATAAACAAACTTATGTAATATACTAATATTAGTTAGTTGGCAACTAGCTTAAAAATTAACTTTAAGGTGGTACTTATGAAGAAGAAGAATACAAACAATGAAATAATGGGTACAATTACAAAAGCGGAATATGAAAAATTAAAAGCGCGGTCACAGAGATTGCGATCTTACGAGAGTATGGGGCATATTAAAAAGGAATATTAAATAATAATATGCCGGGTGTTTAGTGCGTCCGGCATTAAAAATAAAAGGTAGGCGAATTAACTTTAAATAAGGTGGTACTTATGAAAAGCGATAAAAACGGTTGTAGTGTTTGTAAAGAAGGTAAAGAGAGTTATGAAATGTTTTACAGTTCTTTTATAAAAAAAGAAATGTGTCAATATGATTTTCGACATAAAGTACATGGTTTATTTTCTTGTGTACGTTCTACATTAGAAGCATGTCGGGAGCACAGGGACCGTTGGATTTACAGAAAAGAAATTACAGAAAATCAGCGAGCAAAAGTATTGGAATTAGATTGAATAAAAGGGGGAAGGAAAATGAAAGAAGAGATTAGAAATTATAACAAATGGCATGAAGTGTACAATTAAAAAAGGAAGGTAAAGAATGAATAAAATTCAAAGTATAAATGGTATCATGAAAGTGTTTTTTTCACATTTAAATTCAGGCGTAAAAGCAACATATAGACGCAACATTATTGAGCTACTTAACATAACAAATCATTCGGCTAGAAGTGTTTTTACATTGTCATTAGAAGACTTAGAACTATATATGGCAGTGATAAACAAACAAAAAAATACAGGCGATAAGACAAAGAAAACAATAATTGCTAATATTAGTTCGTTTTTGAATAAAGCGAATGCCGCAGGATATTTTCAACCGCATATAAAGTATAAAAAAATACTTAAACCGCAGTCTATGACTGGTAATAAAGCACAAATGGCAGATGATCTCACTACACTATTTCCCGTTAAGTCTACACAACATTATACTGATTATAAATTAATAGAAGCAACTAAAACAGAAATTACCTCACTAACAACAGAGATTAACATATTACAAAGCGTGATTGACAGTAAAGATCCATTTACCGTTATTCAAATGCGTATATCGACATTGGATGCGTGGCGGAAAAGTAAAGAATCGCTTTTAAAAAAACTGGGTTGGAAGGATTAAAATGATAGTAAATCAAGAAAGGAGAATGTGAAATGACAGAGTTTGAAAAACAACAAAAGCTTTTATACCAGTTTATTTCTGATTATGTAAAAGATAAAAAAAGTCAGGGATTAAAAAAAAGTCGTGACACATTTCCGACTTTCCCTGTAATGGTTGAGTACATGAAGTGTGATATGGGCACACTTCAAGACCTATTAAAAGCGCTTATAAAAAGAAAAGCATTAGGAAGAAATGTGGCACATTATAAAGTTTTAAAGACTCCGGAAGAAATACAGAAAGAAATACAGGAAGAAACACAAGAAAAACCGCAAATTAAAGACCCTGTAAAAACACCACAGGAGACGAACAAAAAGGGGGTAAAATTAAAGAAAACTGTGTTTTTAGTGTTAGTGCTTGCAACCATAGTAACACCGCTTATTTTGACTGTTTTGTATGCCAAAGAGTTTTTTGTGTTTTTTATTGAAAGCAAACATCTTGCCTACTCATTTTCCGGGAGTGTGACTCTTGCTGGTATTGTGTGTTTTTACTTTGGCATCAAACAAAAACGGATAACATACCTGGCAATATGGTTAGTCATTACAATGTTTAGCGTTTTTACGTCGATCACAGGTCAATCGGCTGTGAAAGATGCAAAAGAGAATAATATTAGATTTCAAAACAATAATAACCAGAATGACATTGACTTATATGCCGCTTTGCAGAAAAAAATAGATTTCTGTTATAATGAAATTACCGATCGAAATTCAATGAGGGAAGACTTAAAAACGCGTATGGAAAAATATGAAAGCGATTCAAACGAGTATAAGAAATTGTATGATCGGATCTGGAAAAAGGTTTTACAAATTCAAAAATATGAAAAGGATATTGACAGACTTGAAAATGAAAAGGCCACAATGATTGAAGCAAAAAAAATCCAGTTTGAAAAAATCGAGATTAAAAGTCCTTTTGAGCACTTTCAAAGTATGTTTAATCTCGATGCGAATATATTACAGTTGATTATTTTCGTAATTATTGCGATACTTATTGATTTTCTGCCTGTTGTGGGCCTGCATATAATATTAAGGGGGATTTTGGAATGAAAATATCAGAACAATTACAAAAAGATGCCGATATACTTTTAAGGGCTTGTAAGGTTAGTGTACACGGAGTCAAATCAATTAACATATATATGGAATGGCCCGACAGCATCAAAACAAAAAAAGTCACGCTGAAACAGGTGTTGTATGGAACCGGTTACAGAGTGCACAAAAAAGGCGGTTTTTGGTATATAACAGAAAAAGGAAAAGAATTTACAGGAGTTGAACATAATCATTATAGTATGAAAAAAGAACATCGGGTCAAAGGTGTTAAGACACCGTGGCGTGATGGTATACGTGCGGATATTAAGACGGCAAAAGAGAATAAGGAAAAGGGAGATTATTAATGGGTTATCAATTGTGGTTTCTTTTGTACATGATGTTTATTGGTGGATTGATTCTATATTGGTTATTGGATGCTTATATAATGCAAGAATTAAATAAATACGGATTAAGGAAAAAGAATGGAAAAAGAAAAAAATAAAACGGGTAAATGTTATAGTAAGGTTAACCAGGGTCAACGCAATAAGGATGATGATTACCAGACACCTTATTCTATGACAAGACAATTTATAGATAAGTATAAAGATTTTTTTGATTTTACGCTGCCAGTATTGGAGCCAGCAGCGGGTAAGGGTGCGATGGTAAAGGTGTTGCAGCAATATTTTAAGACTGTTAAGGCAATTCAGTATCCTGAATTTGATTTCTTAAAACCTTTTGATTTTGTTGCAGAAAAACCAGCTTACATAATAGGTAATCCGCCGTTTATACACGCTGGCGCTTTTATCCAGCAAGCAGGCCTTGTTGCGCAAAAAGCATTTGCTTTTTTACTACCGCAATCGTATTTTTCCGGACAACAAAGGTTTTCCGAAAAAATATTTACAGGGCTTAATGGGTTTTACCTCACAAACATAGAGACATTCACCCGTTACCCTATGTTAAGCGATGAAATTAGGGATGACGGAAAATATATAACAGGTATGCAAGTCTATGCTTGGTATATATGGAAAAAAGAATACAAAGAAAAGACTTGTGTTGATTTGATTAGTAATCAGCAGTATGTCATAAAACAAAGTGATGACACATGTAAGAACTGTATTGCCGGTTATTGTTGTAACCCGTTTAGGACTATGTACACAAAAGACGGTACAGAGGAAAAAAAGATGCAAAAACATAAATTGCGGTATGCGTGTAGCATTGACAAAACCAATCATTGGTGGTGGTATGTGTGTAAACAATATGGTAAAAGGGAAGAGTGGGGAGAAACAAATGAAAAATGAAAATAATATGGTTGTGAATTTCCCTGATAAAAATCTAGAAGCTGTCATCCGTTTAAAGATCAATAAACCAACTGGGGATATTTTAGCTTCTGATTTGGTCGGAATAAAATCATTACGTGCTAGCAATAAAAAGATTTCAAATATAACTGGTTTAGAGTACTGTACAGCTCTTACAGACCTTTACTTATATAACAACAAAATAACTGATATTAGCCCATTAAGCGAACTTACAGAGCTTATATACCTTAGTTTAAATGACAACTCAATAAGTGACATCAACCCATTAAGAGGGCTTATAAAGCTTACAGAACTTTATTTAGACGGCAACTCAATCAGTGACATAAGCACATTAAGCAGGCTTACAGGGCTTATATACCTTTATTTAGACTACAACAAAATAACCGACATAAGTTCGCTTAGTGGACTTACAAAGCTTACATCCCTTGTTTTAAATTACAACGACATGGAAATCAAACCAGGCACTGCCCCGGGGCAGACTAATCTTGATATTGTTAATTGGCATCTGGATAACGGATGTTATGTCGGCTGGAAACATGGGAATAAAACGGAAAAACAAAGGAGAAAATAAATGAAAAATAATATGGTTGTGAATTTCCCTGATAAAAATCTAGAAGATATCATTCGTTTTAAGATCAATAAACCAACTGGGGATATTTTAGAATCTGATTTGATCGTGATAACTGAATTATATGCTAGTTCGTCTGATATTTCTGATATTACCGGCTTAGAATACTGTACAGCGCTTACAGAACTTGATTTAGAAGATAACCCAATAACCAATATCAGTCCGTTAAGTGGGCTTACAAAGCTTACAAAGCTTTATTTAGATAGCAACTCAATCAGTGACATCAGTCCATTAAGTGGGCTTACAAAGCTTACAAAGCTTTATTTAGATAGCAACTCAATCAGTGACATCAGTCCATTAAGAGGACTTACAACGCTTACATTCCTTCGTTTATATGACAACAAAATAAGTGACATCAGCCCATTAAGTGAACTTACAGCTCTTACAGAACTTGATTTATATAACAACAACATGGAAATAAAACCAGGCACTACCCAGGGACAAACTAATCTTGATGTTATTAATTGGCATCTGAATAATGGGTGTGACGTTAACTGGAAACATGGAAATAAAACAGAAAATCAGAGGAGAAAATAAATGAAAAATAATATGGTTGTGAATTTTCCTGATCTAAATCTTGAAGCTGTCATCCGGTTAGAGATCAACAAGCCAAAAGGGGATATTCTATCATCTGATTTGGTCGGGATAAAATCATTAATTGCTGGTTTTAAGGGTATTTCAAATATAACTGGTTTAGAGTACTGTACAGCTCTTACAGACCTTAGTTTAAATAGCAACTCAATAAGTGACATCAGTCCATTAAGCGAACTTACAGCGCTTATATACCTTAGTTTATCATACAACGTAATCAGTGACCTAAGCCCATTAAGTGAACTTACAGGACTTACACGCCTTGGTTTAGACAACAACTCAATAAGAGACATAAGCCCATTAAGAGGGCTTACAAAGCTTACATTTCTTGGTTTAGCCGGCAACAAAATAACTAACCTAACACCATTAAGCAGGCTTACAGCGCTTACATCACTTAGTTTTAATAGCAACTCAATAACTGATATCACCCCATTAAACGGGCTTACAGCGCTTACACGCCTTGGTTTATGCGACAACTCAATAAGTGACATAAGTCCATTAAGTGGACTTATAAAGCTTATATACCTTAGTTTAAATGTCAACTCAATCAGTGACCTCAGTCCATTAAGTGGACTTATAAAGCTTACAGAACTTTATTTAGACGGCAACTCAATAAGTGACATAAGTCCACTAAGCGAACTTACAAAGCTTACATACCTTGATTTATCTAACAACGACATGGAAATCAAACCAGACACCACCCAGGGACAAACTAATCTTGATATTGTTAATTGGCATCTGAATGACGGATGTTATGTTAACTGGAAATATGGGAATAAAACAGAAATCAAAGGAGAAATAAATGAAAAATAAAAATAATAAGGGTGTGAATTTTCCTGATCCAAATCTTGAAGATGTCATCCGTTTTAAGATCAACAAACCAACAGGGGATATCCTATCATCTGAGTTGGTCAAAATAAAATCATTAGGTGCTAGCAATAAAGATATTTCTGATATTACCGGTTTAGAGTACTGTACAGCGCTTACATCCCTTTATTTATACGGCAACTCAATAAGCGACATCAGCCCATTAAGCAGGCTTACAGCTCTTACAGGCCTTGATTTATCTGATAACTCAATAAGTGACATCAGCCCATTAAGAGGGCTTACAGAGCTTACATCCCTTGATTTATCTGTCACCTTAATAAGCGACATAAGCCCTTTAAGCGGCCTTAAAGGGCTTGCATCCCTTGATTTATCCGGCAACAAAATAACTGACCTAACACCATTAAGCAGCCTTACAGGGCTTACATTCCTTGATTTAGACATGAACGAAATAGTTGATATCAGCACATTAAGTGGGCTTACAGCGCTTAAACACCTTGGTTTATCTAACAACTCAATAACTGATATCAGCCCATTAAGTGGGCTTACAGCGCTTACATCCCTTGATTTAGATAACAACGACATGGAAATTAAACCAGGCACTCCCCAAGGGCAAATAAATCTTGATGTTGTTAATTGGCATCTAAATAATGGGTGTTATGTCGGCTGGAAATATGGAAATAAAACGGAAAACAAAGGAGAAATAAATGAAAAATAAAAATAATATGGCTGTGAATTTCCCTGATCCAAATTTAGAAGCTATCATCCGTTTTAAGATCAATAAACCAACTGGGGATATTTTAGAATCTGATTTGATCGTGATAAAATCATTAATTGCTGGTTTTAAGGATATTTCAAATATTAACGGTTTAGAATGTTGCACAGCGCTTATATACCTTAGTTTAAATGACAACTCAATAAGTGACCTAAGTCCACTTAATGGACTTATAAAGCTTACAGAACTTTATTTAGACGGTAACTTAATAACTGACATAAGTCCATTAAGTGGACTTATAAAGCTTACAAAGCTTTATTTAGATAACAACAAAATAAGTGACATAAGTCCATTAAGTGGGCTTACAGCTCTTACATACCTTGATTTAAATTACAACGACATGGAAATCAAACCAGACACTACCCAAGGGCAGACTAATCTTGATGTTGTTAATTGGCATATAGATAATGGTTGTTATGTTAACTGGAAATATGGGAATAAAACTGAAAACAAAGGAGAAATAAATGAAAAATAATATGGTTGTGAATTTTCCTGATCCAAATTTAGAATCTATCATCCGTTTAGAGATCAACAAGCCAATTGGGGAGATTTTGGCTTGTGATTTGTTCGGAATAAAATCATTAAGTGCTAGCAATAAAGATATTTCAAATATTACCGGTTTAGAATGTTGTACAGCTCTTACATACCTTGGTTTAGATAACAACTCAATAAGTGATCTAAGCCCAATAAGAGAGCTTACAGAGCTTACATCCCTTGATTTACACAACACCTCAATAACCGACATAAGCTCATTAAGCAGGCTTACAGCACTTACAGAACTTTATTTATACTATAACTTAATAAGTGACATCAGTCCATTAAGCGGACTTACAGCGCTTACATATCTTCATTTAGATAACAACTCAATAAGTGATATCAGCCCATTAAGTGGACTTGCAGAACTTGAAGACCTTTATTTAGACGGTAACTCAATAACTGACATAAGCACATTAAGCAGGCTTACAGGGCTTACAGAACTTTGTTTATCATACAACTCAATAACTGACGTAAGCCCATTAAGCAGGCTTACAGCGCTTGAAATCCTTGGTTTAGATAACAACTCAATAACTGATATCAGCCCATTAAGCGGCCTTACAGCTCTTACATACCTTCATTTAGCTAACAACTCAATAAGTGACATCACACCATTAAACAGGCTTACAGCGCTTAAATACCTTTATTTACAGAACAACGACATGGAAATCAAACCAGGCACCACCCAGGGACAAACTAACCTTGATATTGTTAACAGGCATCTGGATAATGAGTGTGACGTTAACTGGAAATATGGAAATAAAACGGAAATCAGAGGAGAAAATAAATGAAAAATGAAAATAATATGGTTGTGAATTTTCCTGATCCAAATTTAGAATCTGTCATCCGTTTAAAGATTGGCAAGCCAACTGGAAAGATTTTGGCTTTTGATTTGGTATTGATAAAATCATTAAGTGCTAGTATGAAAAAGATTTCAAATATTGCCGGTTTAGAATACTGCACAACGCTTACAGACCTTAATTTATATAACAACTCAATAAGCGACATAAACCCATTAAGCGGGCTTACAGCGCTTACATCCCTTGATTTAGACGACAACAAAATAAGTGACATAAGCCCATTAAGTGGGCTTACAGCGCTTACATATCTTGATTTATCATACAACTCAATAAGTGACCTCAGCCCATTAAGAGGACTTACAGAGCGTGAATACCTTTATTTATACAGCAATTCAATAAGCGACATCAGCCCATTAAGTGGACTTACGGACCTTGATTTAGACGGTAACTCAATAAGTCCCATAAGTCCGCTTAATGGACTTATGGGACTTACACGCCTTTATTTAAATAACAACAATATGGAAATCAAACCAGGCACTCCCCAGGGGCAAGCCAATCTTGATGTTGTGAATTGGAATATAAATAATGGATGTTCTGTCGGCTGGAAATATGGGAATAAAACAGAAAAACAAAGGAGAAAATAAATGAATAATGAAATGATTACAATTACAAAAAAGAGTATGACCGATTAATGAGAGACGCTTGCATATTAGAATGTTTAGAAGATGGGAGGGGGAATAGTTGGTACGGGTACGGAAAGAGTTTAAAAGAAAGGGTTATTTTGAAAAATACGAGTAAAACACCCGGCTCTTGAATGATAAAGCGCCGGGTTAAATAAATAGGAGTTAATTTATTTATTAAAATGCTTGCTGTGGTGTTTCCGGATATGCAGCAAGCTATTTTTTAAGGTGTGAATTTTGTTAAAATTGAGGGTAATATTTTTGTAAAAAGTACAGATAATAATAGTATAGCTCCACCCCACAAAAAATTTAATTTGGTTTTGTTTTTTTCCATCGTCTCAATTTTCCCGGTAAACCGTTTTGACAGCCCACCAATATCTGCTGCGAGCTGTGTGATTAACATATCTTGCACTATATTTTTGTCATGTTCATTTGAGATTTTGTCACTCATTGTACTTAATTCTGTGTGGATTTTGTTGAACTCGATTACCATAATTTCTTTGATGTCCTGTGTTTGGGCTCTGATTTCTGTTTTTGCATCTTCTCGAAACGCTGTCATTTCCGATCTGAATTTTTCAATGATTTCATATAATGCTTTTTCGTAATCACTCATTTTTTGTTTACTCCAAAATTGTAATGAAATCAGATAATGCCAGTAACACGCCTGGTGCAATATTGATATTTGTGTTTACATCAATTTCAATTTTGTTAATATTAAGACTAATTTCATTATCCAATAGTGCTTTAATATCTGAATTAAGCTTTCTTTTATTTTCGATAATTACCGGATCTGTTATGTCTTGTTGTAGTGTTTCGATAGTAAGCTCGTACTTTTTCAATAACTGATCTCTTAATTTTTCAAAAGCCAGTAATTCGACATCGCAGGCTTGTATTAGTTTCACTATTTCCCAACTTTTCTTCATGTCAAAATCTTTTGCAATTAGCATTTCCATGCTGTGTTTGGTTGTAAGTAATTTTTGAATCGTTGTTTTTATCATTCATATCTCCTATGTTTTTGTTACATTATAATATATAATTAATATTGTTTTGCAAAGGTTAATAGTTTTTTTTCTGAAATATTGAATTCTTTTGCCATACCTTTAATCATATTCCAAACTTGCCCCATTGCGCCTAAGTTGAGCTGCATCATTTTGTGATGACTTACAAATCCATTTTCAATGATACCCAATTCGTTTAGTCTTGTGGCGTATTTTTTAAACTCTTTATTATCCTTAAATGGTGAGGTATTCCCTGATAGCACGTTTCTTGCTGCGTGTACTAATAACATGTCGTTTTCGTTATCATATATACTTAGAACTCCTGTACTTGTGCGTATATCTCCATCACCCTTAAAAAGGTGTCTAGTTAGTCCAGCATTACGCATAGCAAGTAAATTGGCGTCACTTGCTAAACTTCCTCCGGTTGTTCCGGTTTTTAAGTAACTGACAAGTTCGATTTGACCAGTTCCCGCCACACTAGTAGTATTATCTGTTGTGGGCGCGTAACTAGATATAGAGATACCCCTAATTCCAGTACCTCCGTTTAGTCCTATAATTTGCAATCCCCCTTGTCCTCCTTGGAACTTGTCAAAGGTTGCATATGTGTCTGTTTCCGCTATTGTTGTCATACCATGAGCAACATCGGTTGATTTACATGTTAAAATATAACCATCGTTAGGCCCTTGCTGTAAAGTAAGTCCCCCAGGGCTGCAATCAGGAGTAAGTTCTCCTAATGTACTAAGTTTACTATTACTAAGGCGTAAGCCTTCATTTCCCCCCGTCTTGAATAACAGCGCACTCGCATGATTAAGGCTGCCACCCAGCCATACATCCTGTTCAATTCCCATTCCGCCCAATGTCACCACAAAGGCGCCGGTGTCTTTTGATGTCGCATTGGTATTCGCAACTGCTTGTATTTGATTTGCAGAAGTTACATATAATGAATCGGCGCCATTATTTCGAAATCTATGTGATCCGATACCAACATTTTCATATACCGTTTGACCGTCGCCTTGATTAGTTGTGCTGTAACTACCATTCACTCCGCTATTTCTTATAATTCTTACGGAATTTGGGTTGGTATCCTCTGCTACAAAATCTATATAGGCGCCCCTATCACCAGTACCTAATTGATTAATACCAATCATGCTTGATGCTACAACAGTGCTTCCAATAGCAGCGCTTGTTAGCACTTCCAGGTTGTGCACCGTTGGAGTTTTTTTGATACCGATTCGGCTATTAACATAATCTACGAAAAGTAAATTTGTTTTATATGCAAAATTACCATTTGCCTCTATAACAGCACGGCTGGTACTTCCAGTCGAAAAATTCATTGCACTTGTGTCTAATGTTTCAAAGCTTAGATTGCCAGTACCATGATGCAATAGCTGCGTAGTACCATTTACACCACTACTTCTTAGAATTTCTAAACCAAAAGGATTTGTATCATCCGAATACAAATCAAGTTTTGCAGTCCTGTTGCCCGTTGTTAATTTATTAATCCCTATTTCGGAAGCATTAATAAATGTATCATTAATCGTTATACTTGTAATTGCTGTAAAATTTCCAGTATCGTTGAAAATAAATTGAGGGGTGCTTATATTGCCCGCACTCACACAGCGTATGTGAAAAGAACCACACTCGGCTCCGGCGGTGTTATCATCGATAACAGACAGAAAATTAGCATAAGGTGTGTAGTCGCCGCTACTGTTTTTCATTTGAAAAGACTGTAATACACTGAAACCAACTGTGCTTGTGTCACGGCGTGAAGTAACTGGAAAAATGCCTTCTGCAATTAGACCGTCGGCCCCCGGCGATACCACAGCCAAATCAGCTTTGACGCCAACTAAATTTGACGTTGTGTTAACCGAAAACACATTAATGTCTACATTAATGTTAGCTTGAAATATAGTACTCCCTGAAAAAGTTTTATTCCCTGCAATTGTCAGATTATTTAGTAAAATATCGTCAGTAGTGGCTTCAAAATATTGTTGCCACGTGTAATAGCCGTTAAACAAGTAATTAAACCAAGAAAAAGGGGCTGTATCAAAACTCACCCACCCATTTGTCTGATAAGTTACGTTAGGTACTATCTTGTTTGGCTGTCCGGTAGCCGGATCTGTTATTGATGCTGTTGCAAAAGTAAGATCATCTAATGGTTTTATTGCCATTGTGTTAACTCCTTAATAAATTTATGTTGAAAGCACGGCACTAAGATTGCCACCTGCTGCTGTGTTGTCTGGTAAGTTGCCTGGTACAGTCGGTATACCAAACCCTTGATTAATTGTGTCAAATTGAAAAGGGTTTGTAGTAATTTCTTTGAATATTACACCCACGCCAGCCGCAAACAGATCTAATAAGATTGTAAATTCTGATACTGTCAATGATATGTCTGCACTTACTGACAATGTGGCATTTCCTATGTTTTTTAGTATGACAGTTGTGGCACCGAAAAGGCCGGTTAGGGCCTGTATGATTGTTTCAAATTCACCACTTCCATTATTGATTACTATTTTTGTTTTTATTATCGTACGATAATCTGTGTCATTAAGTCCGTCACGTGTGATGCCTTGGATCTTTCCGAGTATATCAAGTTGTACACCTTCGGCGGTGTCAATCCAGAATTCGTCACGTATTTCAAACTGTGCAGTTTCAAGATCATCACATTGCTGACTAAATATTTTTAATATTTTTTGAACATTTTCTTTTGTGAAATATTCGCTTAATAGTAACTCCGTATTACTTGTGTAATCTGCTATTTGGCTTAATTCTTTTGTCATTTTTCACTCCTTATAGCACTTGTACAGTTATTCTTGTTATAGCAAATACGGCAATTTCACGCGCTGCAATTGTAATGTTTGTTTGCGTGAATGTAGGCGTGTCGCCTGGATTCGGTGTAACATCCAATTCAATTAATATGTCTTCAATCCCCGGTATAAGGGGATATATAGTATTGCCACTTACGCCGTAAACGGGTGTGGCTAACCGTTGGCGAATTACATCTTTTCCTACACCAATGTTGGCAGACAATAGCGACCATGCAACAATGTTACTTTTGATTAGTTCATCACCATTTGCGGGGTAGCTCTCTTCACTATATAGACTTCTGCTAATTCGTACATGTATATATTGATTGACGGGTCTTGAAAAATTAATTGTTTGAGGGACGCCCTGCGAATCATTAACTATTTCGGTTGTGTTCCCAAAACTTTGAATTCCTGCCGGTTGTGTTCGCAGAATTTCTTCGGCAATTGTAGTGTCACCACCTCCCACAACAATTGACTCAAAAGAATGAGCGTCACGCCCATCTATATCAACAATATCAGACCTGTTACTTATGACAGACACAGCCGTGACGCCTGTTACATTGTTGAATATGCTTTCAGCAATGGATTGATCAGTTGCCAATCCGTTCAAAATACTTACCCACCGGCGAATTCTTACCTCGCTGTCGGTTTCTACATTTCTACCGGTAAGTCCTGCACCAGCATTGTTGATGCTATCCCAATTTGTAACAGGCGTTACAATTTCTGTTAGTGAATTTGCAGCAAGCGTGTAGGCTCCTGCAGTATCGGCTGTGAAATTACCAGGATTGGAAATCCCATCTATATCCAAATTTGTAACATCAAAATCAAAAGGTGTAGTGTTTTCAATTTTCATTGAATTACCTGTTACTGTAACAGTACCGCCCCACGCGCCTGCATCGATAAGGGTTTTGATTTCTGTTAATACGGCTTCTTCGTCGTCGGTAATTAGTGCTACATATGCGTAAGGTGTAGCGTCAATAGTAACTGTGTAAGTTACTATTGTTGTAAGCGTACCCACACTAATGTAACCCTCTCTTGCAACCGTTTGATCAATAGTTACAGCACTATCTAATATATATTCAATTATCTGATTAGGATTTTTTGCACGTTTCCCGGCTGCAATAATCACGCCCTGATCACCTGTAAGCATTACATCAAGTACAGTTGTTTTTGTCGCTTCAAGTCTTTTAATGCCGTTTTCTACAATGATATTATCTAAGCTCGTACTGGTCGCCTCGTCCGGGTCTCTTGCAGTGTAAATTTCTTCTGCACCATCCCACAAATCAGCAAAATCTTTTGTCATAATACTAATTAATTGTCCAGCTGTTCCGGATGGTGCAAGATCCAAGTCATTACCAAATTCGGTTTTAAAATCCGTTTGCATTTCAGACAATAGTGTTGAGAGTGTTTTTTTGTGAAATCCTGTTGCGTCTATATATGTGCCCATTTGTTATACTCCCACTTGATTAACTATAATCTCACCTGTTGTAATTCTTACAGTGTAGTTAATCAATAATTTTCTATTTATGTTGTTGTAATTGCTGGTTAAGTCTATGATTTGATCAATACCTTCTATACTGGATAGTGCCAAAACAAACACACTATTGATATAGTTAATATCAGGATTTTTTATCCCTACTATGTTTTTTGTTGGGTTATCTCTGTCTTTGTTTTCTATTGATCGATACGGGATACCTTGCGAGACATCTAACCAATATTCACCAAGGAAAAAAAGAAATTCATTTTCAATTTTTTGACTTATGAATTCGGTGTTGCCCGCTGTTAATTTGAAATTATTATTTTCAATTACAAGATCTTTCGTAACAGGATCTTGATAGAAATTATAAGCCATTCTATATACTTCCTTTTATTCTATTGCTTAGATACGCAATCGGCGGCGTAAGTGGCGCGTTTGGTGGTCCTGTATTACCCCCCGCCGGACTTGCGTGTGTGTGTGCGTTGAATACAGTTAATAGTGCTGCTGTAATCCAGGTGTCAAAAGTAGTACCCAACACAAATGGCTCTGTACCATTGTTCATTGTAATATTACCAACTGTATCAACTTCTATTTTTCCGGTAGTGGTTTCAAGTGTGATACTTCCCGCTGTTGACATTGTAATTGTTGTATTATTATTTTTGATTTCAATATCGTTAGTATTGTCTTTTATTGTGATTGCTGCATTTTGAAATGTAAAAAAATAATCATTATCGTTTTCCGGTACCGGTTGGGGTATGTTTGAAAAACTCCATAATCCAGGAATAGCGATACAATCCGTAAGAGCAAAACGCGTTAAATCATCGCTATCGACTTCGGAATTTCCAGATAGATAATTACCAATTGGATTTTCTGCAAATAACAGTAACACACCATCACCCTTTTTTAATGGAAATAATTCATTGTGTGTTTTTGTTGAACCTGGAAACATTATAGGTACGCCGTCAATGGGTTGGATTTCTACATTTTCATTTTTGATAGTCTTCATTTTGACCAGTGGTTTGACTTTTGCTTTTCGCTCTTTATGGCCATAATATTCTTGAATTTCACCAGGCAAACATGTGTGTACATTAAGCAGACGACTAAACAAAAATTGGTCCATTACATCAACTATATTTTCAAGCACTACTCTACTCCTTCGCCGCTTACAGAAAAATCACCACCAAAATTATCACCTGCAAAAACTAATTTCTCAATTATAAACAATCCTGTTATTGTTTGACTTGTGATGTTAACAAGCCCAAGCGGTTGAAATCTTGGATTCATAAGAGATTTAAATTTTATTCTTTTCTTGCTGTCTTTCGTTGTATCCGTAACATCTTCAACGTTTCCAATAAGTCCTGAATCTTGAGTTAAGTTCACAACTCCAAATTTCGAATCCCTACCGGCCTTATTAAAAATAACCATTTGGGAACTATCAAAAAATAAGCCAATATCTGAATTATTCAATATTTGCTGTAGTTGTCGAAGCAATCCCCCCAACGCCCCAGAATAATTAAGCCCATTATTTAATTTTAAACCTGCTATATTTTCAAGTCCAAATACAGGTATATTCAAAAAAGTTTTTAAATCGCTTATTAATTGGCTTACAGGGCTACCTGGTATGTAACTGTATGCTAATGTCTGGTGTGTAAGAGGTTGTTTGTTGTTTCCCGCGTCTTTTGCGCTTATAGTTGTAATCCAATTAACTCCGTCTTTGACTGATATTGCTGTATCGATTGTACCAAAAAAAATAGAAGCTATGTTTTTTTCATCCTCATAACCCGCTTTAAAAATTATATTATTACCGGCCTTCAATATATTGTTTCGAGTCTCAGTTTTTGCATTATGAATAACAAACTCGGCTGTATTATCTGGCAATGTGATAGACCGCTCAATATCGAATTCTATATCAAGATTTGATATTTGAGTAAGAGTTGTATTGTTGTTAATAACTTCGAGTGTTACTACGCGCTTAAAGGCCATTCGCAGACCTCCATTCAAGTACTTCTTCCGGCGTGTAATAAAATAATTTGAATACGGATCCAAAATTATCATATGTCAAGTCGGGTCGGTTTTGCAGATCTTCGATTTGATTTATAAAAAAATCCCCGGATAATTCAGGCATAAGAGCATAATGTTGCCAAAGAATCGGAAATTCAAGAGTACATTTTACACTCGTTATTGTATAGTTTTCTGTTGATAATGTCATGAACCAATAACCGACACGCACATTGTACGTAAGTCGGATGGTGTAATTGACATTATTAAGGTCTATATTTTGCTGAAAGTCAGCACTCGATTCTTTGAAAAGTGGTATTGCCACACTCATTTTATTATCCCGCTGTCTTTCCTGCATTAAGCAGGAGCGCACTTTGACGATTCAAATCATTTCCCATATCTGTCAGATTGACAGATGCCTCAATAGTTAATTGTTGGAGTTTTACAATTTTTGCAGTTGTAAAAGCGAAGTCGGCAGTTAAGCTTTCCCCGTCTCCGTTATCACGCTTCATTGTTATATTATCGATTAGTACATTACGGTACACGTCCAGGACGGTTACAATGTCTACTAATTCCCGATCTTTCCACAACTGTACAATCTGATTAAATGCCGTCTGTGCGGTATTTTGTGTGAGTATGCCACGCGTCAAACTGAAATTGGTTATTAAGCCTTTTGTCGTACCAGTGCGGTTTTCGTTTTGAATATGATCCGTGATAGTCGAGCCGTCTTCTATTTTGAACTCTGTTACACTATTTACAAGGCTGTGTGTTTCTTCTAATATCAAATCAAATACAATTGCGCCTACGCCATAACTGCGATTCGATTTGAAAAACAAAGTACTATTTAATATTGCCATTTACGCCCCCGCATCCACTAACAAACGTTTTAGCTCAATACTAAATATGTTTTTTGTTGTATCGGCAAGTGATTTTTGACTTATCTTGTTTGTAGTAGTATTCTTATTATGGTTTGTAATATTAATATCATTGTTAAGATTAAGGTTTGTAATTTTTGTGTCGCCTGCACCTGGTGTAGTCAATCCCGATAATTCGGCAAGTATTTGATTTGTTTTCTCATCATCACCTTTTAGTTTGTCAAATATTCCGGACGCTTCCAATAATTCAAGTTCTTTGAAAGATTCTTTGACAAACGGCAAATCGTTAATAAATTTAATGGCCTTATTAATGGCTACAAGCACGTTGTTAATTTGTTTGAATATTGTGGTAAATATACTTTCAACTACATTTGCCAGAAAGTCAGTAATAGACCGGAAAGCATCACTTACTTTTTTGATGAACGCTTCTCCAAATATTCCAACCAAAAAATCTCTAATGGTCTGCTTTATGATCATTAATCTATCTACAATAGCAGTAATGACAACGTTAATGACATCAATTACATTTGAAAAAAACTCTTTCGCGCCTTGAAAAGCATTCTGAAAAATCTCTTTTGCTTTTACGCTCCCGGATGCAAAAGCCTCACTTAATCCTTCTTTTATGGCAGCAAACGTTTTACCAGCAAGAATTTCAAGGAATTTAAATGCTTTTGCCAACACCAATACTGCTGCTGGTAATTCTCCTGCAATTTTTTGTATGAGTGGTGACAATAAACCGAGTATCAATTTAATTGCTTTTAGCATGATTCTAATCAATACTGTATGCATCAGTAGCCGTATTTTTAACCATATCCCAAAAAATTTTAAAGCCATTTGTAATAAAGGTATAAATGCTGGCAATAATGATTCGACTATTACCCCTAATTCCGTGAATATATCTGTCATGTCTGTTAGTATTTTTAATATTTCACTTGTAAATGTTTCTAATAGAAGTGTAGCAAATTCTAAGAATATAGGTGTAATAGCTGATATAATATTGAGTATTGGTGCAAGAATTGCGTTAATGAGTTGTAAAGCTGGTTTTAGGATGTCAAGTAATGTTTTGAATAACAAGTCCAACACAGGCACAAGTACATCTATAAGTACTTTTGTTATAGGTAGTAATACATTGAGTAACCCTTCAAATATATCAATAGCGCTTATAAGAACTGGATTAAGTATTGAGGTTAATTGCATTGCCAATTCCCCTAACACGCCTTGAAATAATGTTGTTACGCGTTTAGTCAGTATCTTCATTGTCGGCAGTAACTTTTTTCCAATGTCTGCCAACACGAAAGTAATATTATCTTTCATTGTAGACAGCAGACCTAAAAAAGTTTGTCCTTGTTTTTCCATTCCTTTGAAAAAAACACCGCCCTCACTGGTCATTGTTTGAAAAGCGGTAGTCATGTCTTTTGACGTGACCTTACCTGCACTGATAAGTTTGAATAATGCTTCGGGAGTGTCCAATCCTAATTGATTAGTTAATGTTTTTATAATCGGTACTTGTCTTTCAACAAGCATGTTAATTTCTTCTAGTGAGGCCTTTCCTTTTTGTTGTATACGCCCATAAACTAGAGCCATACTTTGTAGTTTTTCATTGTTACCCTGCGCAGCATCGCCTAACATTCGCATTACACCTACGACATTTTCGGCTTCTATACCTGCTGCAAGTAGTGTTTGTGTGCCTTGTGCAAGATCCTGCAACGCGAAAGGCGTTGCAGCCGCAAAAGTTTTTAATTTTTCCATTAGTGCGGCGGCGGCTTCTGCACTACCTAACATGACTTCAAACTGTACTTCTAGCATTTCCATATCCGCAGCAGTTTTCACAGCAGCAATACCAATTGCAAAAATCGAAGCGCCGACAATCTTACCTACTTTTAGCAGTCTGAATTGCAAAGCTTTTACATCTTTTTCGGCTTTGTTCATTGAATTTTTATCAACATCAAAACCTATCAAATTAAGTAATTTTCTTACTATCATTTATTTACGCCTTGCTCTTTCCGCTTCTTTTTCTGCCTGCTCGTTATTATATTCATACATAGTCATGTTATAAGCCTCTTTCATGCAGCAAACAGCATAATATTTTTGTAACTCAGGAAAAGACAATTGATCTTCAACAAGCATCAGTTGTGGATATGTATCAAGTACATGAAAGTACATATGCTGCGCTTCCAATGTACTAGATAATTCACCCACTTTCCCTATCATTTTCATTTTTTGTTTTTGTTTTTGCCGTCCGGCGTAAAGATACCGGTTATCGCATCCCGTCCAGCCAACCCCGCGATAAAAGCAAATTTATTTATTTTCATGACCTCTATAACAAGTTTGATTGCTGTCATTGTTTGGCCGTGAAAAACCTCATTAATTATGTTTTCGTTATCAAGTAATGTCTCTTTTCCATTAATGGTTGCAAACGTTTGACACACTAATTTTGATATGAATTCAAAGGCACCCTTACCGCGCAATGTTGTGATAGCTTTTTGTATAGCCATTCCCAATTCATTGAATTCAATCTCATCATCCATGTTCTTAAAGTTTTTCAGTACATCAAGCGCAGGACTAAGAACCTCGATAACTTCTATTTCAAGCTCAATAGATTTTGACCATTTGAATTGCTGAACATTAAATTCAATACCATCAATGATCCTTTTAACCGTTTCTATTTTCATTCAAAAACTCCTATTTACGTAATTACAGGTTACTGCCAGGGTTGTAAATCGCCTGTGGACACCTGAAAGTCCATGTTACAGATCCCACACCGTTACCTAATGATTTGTCAGCCTTTTTTGTAATGTACGCTTCACCAGATGTTAACAGCATTGTACCGTTAAGATCTTTAATACTAAACGCGCCATACCCTACATTTGTGGCTTTGTCGATCTCATAAAAATCATTTAAGACATCGTTTGTAATTGATGAGCCCATCAACGTTACATCTACATTAACACCTGTTATATTTTTGTTTACACGGTCTTCTGATCCGTCCGCACCTGTGCGGGATTCGAAGCCGTCATCATTGGTGACGGCAATAAAGTCACCGTCAGTATATCCGGTAACTATTGCGCCTTTAAAACTCAACGCAACTAGTTTAGGATCATATGTTCTAAGTTTCGTATCTAATGCCATGATCTACCTCCTTTATAAACTGATTGTTCCAGTTATTTGAATTGTGTGTATAGCACCTGAATACGTGGCTGTAAATGTTATGTCTGGTAGTATTCTATTGCCTTTGTCATTGACACTTACGTCTGCAACAAGTGGCGCTGTAACTGTGAAACCGGCGTTAATGAAATTTCTGTTCACGCCTTTTTGTAGTGATCCCTTGATGATGCTCACCATGGAATCTACACCGGGATCGGTATACGGTACTTTTTCAATATTTTTCAAGACAGTAAACAAGTCGGCCTGTATAGTCGATTCCAACCAGTCCGTACCCCGCATAATGTCTATGTATTCACCCACACCAACCGTTCCGGCCTCTGTGGTTCCAACACCTGCATAGCTAATATATATGTTACAATTTTTATCAAGTGCTGCTGTTCTTTCTGCACTGGTTAGCGCATAGATAGAAACACTTGCAAGGGTCTTGTACATCCATGTGCCTGTTCCCGGATTGCGTGGAAAGCGTTCCCCCAGTGCGGCCGCGTCAATGTATTCTGCGTTTGTGCCCGAATGATAATATACAAAGCTTCTTTCATATGAACTATTTTGTATATAATATGCAATGTCAGTAGTGCTTACAGGGTCAATTATATCGGCGGAATTAGAACGAATAGCAAAGAGTACTTTTGGTGCAGCAGCTTCCGCCCAATCCGCAACTTCTGATTGATCTGCGAGAACTTCTGAAATAATTGTAAAGCCGTACCAATCGGGATCTGCAGTTTGTATCGCGTTCATTGCAGCCGTCCAACTTGCATCCGGTGTAGTAGTAATGTATTTGAGGCCGACTTTGATACTTGAAACACTTGGATTTTGTGCAAAAATGTTTGCAGCCGAATCGTATACATAGTCACCTGCTGTGTAACCGTCTCCTGCAAGTTCCAGTATTGATGCGTAGCTTTTTGTACGGCCTACAAATGGGGGGCTTGCGTCGTCAACTTCATCAACAAGTAGTATAGTGTTGAAACTCGCAACTTTGATTGTTTGTGTTTCGCGTGTGATTGTAATTTGAATTAAATTCTTTAATGGTGCGTCTGTTGCCATTTGAATTCGCTCCTTTTATTTTAGTTTAGTGAAATAGTTCCGGAAAATTCGACAGTACCGATATACCCCGGATCGTAGCTAGTTTGTACATTATAAATTACAGTAATGTCCATTACCGCACGTTTTTCAATTACATTCTCAGTAATATCGGATATATCTGCAATAGCCGTCTGACTGAGTAGTGTTATTTTGTTGTTTTTCCATAATTGCAATATATCATCTTGTTTTCGTGACAAAGTTAAGTATTGTAATGTTTGCCCGTCATCACCCCCCACTTCTTCTAGTGAAATAGAAGCTTGATAGTTGGTGCTATATTCTACATTACCGGTGTCTGTTTGTTCGTTTGTGAATTGCCACGGACAATAATTCTCACCTGGCAATTGTATATTTGAAATTGGCGGACGGTGTATAACAAAATATGGCAATGGTGGCCGTGCTGCATTTTCATTTGAAAAAATAACAGGTATACTTAGACTGTATTGGGTGTTAAGAATTTGATTGATCCATGACCGTATAAATGTGTACATTTCATCGATTGTCATTTTTTCTCAATTCTCCAATATATTTAGTATGCATAATTAAGCCACCATTTCTTTCTTGTTTTCCAATAAGTTCATATATTTCACCGTTCCATGTTACCCGGTCCCCTGATTGGTATGTACCCTCATTCATTATTATAAGTGCCTCACTGGTGTATACTTTTATCTTTCCAATATTTCTATCACCAATAGTTAATGTATCTAGTTCTTTGCCTGATATCGGCTGTATGTCTGCTATAAGAGCCGATACAGTCGGCGTGCCTTCTACCCATTTTCCATTGACATAACTTCCAGCCGTATATTGTGTTTTTGACCATGTTTGCGGAAAAAATATTGACATGCTATAACCTCATCTTTATTCTGTATTCAACACTGTTTAGCATTTCACCTGTATCTATGAGTGGTTTACTACTAAGCTTGCGTCTAATAGTAATGGGACTTAGTTTCTTGTACCTTCCGTTTTTTATACTGTTTTTTATCTGTGATTCATGAAACACACCTATTTTTTTTAAAAATAAAGATAGTGTTTGCTTTTTTTTAACATATTGTGTATAGATAACACTTATAAAGTGTTGTAATTCTTTTTTATTTTTACCCAACATTGCTTTTCGCATAAAGGGTCTTTGGGGTATGTTTGTTGTGCCGTACTCGTGTACAGCGCCGCGCATAGCAATATTATCTTCTGGCGTGTCCCCACCACCATCATTAAATAGGCCAACCTCGATTTTGACACCGTCAAGCCGTTTATGTTCTTTTTTTATTTCGTTCCAACCTCGATCCTTAATTATGAGTCTGTAATTAGTAGTAGTCATTATTGAGAGCCCTGTATAAAATTAGGATCACTACCATCAAAAATATTATAACGATTAACCAAATCGGAACGAATGAAAGTAACATCGTAGCTACCTGTTACCGCCATACTTGCGGCATCACTGATAGCATCAATTTTTATGTCGCTCTTCGGCGCAATAAGTCCAGTGGTGTTAATTGAGTATTGTGTTGCAGACGTACCAGATGTAACATATCCGGTGCTATCCTGTGTTGTAAATACTTTTCCGTATTTTCGTATATAAAGACGTACGTTAATTTGTGCGGCTACTTTTCGTAGTGTATCAATTTTTATATTTGTTAGATACGCGTAATAATTAGCGGGTGTCGACATATGACACATTAGTGTTTGATTTTCAAGGGGGCCTAATTTGACATACGCTCTTACTGAGGTAGTTACATTCGGTACACCCAGCGTAAACGCATTTCCTTCCGTTAATGCGATGTTGCCGAGAAAAGGTGTATTTGAATTATTCACAATCCGAAAAGCTCTCGTCCATAACGTTGTACCACTAACTATTTTTACGGGTGTCCGCCCTGTAAGTGTCAAAGTGTGTCCGTGCAGATTGAAATCAGTATCAAAAAGACCTATAATAATTTCTTGTGTATCACTATCATTGCTACTCGCAATGTAGTAATCAGCACCAGCATAGGCAGTGTATGTGTATACACCGGCTCCCGATCCGGGATAATTCCACATGTCTTCCGTGGTTGTACCAAAATCAGGATTTTCAAAAAACTTTCGTATATGATAATGACCGGCAACATTACCTTTATTAATTTCTACAATGTAATCATCACTTGTAATATCTTTGTAATATGTATCCAATCCCATCTATTCACCCTCCGTGAAAGAGCCTGTTAATACAACTTTGAGTCCAGATAATCCGCTTAGGTCGTCGCGTATCACCCCGCAAATAAATTCTTCAAGTCTTGTGTTTAAGCGCAGTTCACGCCCGAAAATTGTCACAAAATCAAATGTAATTTCTGTTGCATATATACCGCCGCCGGCTTTGTCTGTGTACGCCACTGTTGCACCGAACCCTTTAAAATCTATATTTTTCCGGTAGTTACCAAAGTTTGTGCGAACACCATCTTCTTTCCTAAAATATATACCGTTGATTAGTGCAGTGATCCCGCCAAATTTCGAATCATCTGCTGCTGCACTGTGTGACATAAGAATTACAGTTTTTGATATATCGATTGGCACAAAAGAGTTGTACGTTTTAAACAGCACTGAAACAGGCGTTACACTCCCATCTACATTAAGATTACTATTTCCACGTACCACGCGCGCGCCTGCAACACTAAAAACACTTGCACTTGGTATAGTTATTGTTATTGCATCAACAGTAACAAGGATCACTTCCGTTTGTTCAAAACGGGTATCTTCCCAAATTGTCAATATATCACCAATAACAAAACCATGCCCGGAAGATACATTAATAATGGTATCATCTTTTTGAACCTGTGTGGTTAATGTGATATCGTTTTTCAATTCGCGTATACCTGTATATTGAAAAAAATTATCAACACTTGATTGCTGTGACACATCCTTATTCGTTTTCGAGACTCCCATTTATTGCGCCCTCACTGTCATTGTAGATTCTATTAGTGTACACACATGTCTAATTGCTGTTACAGCATATATAGTATCAATTCCGGTCAATCCAATTTCACCTAATTCCCAGTCTATCCAAGTAGCTGTGTCATTTAGTACAGCTGCAACTGTGTCGTTTGTCACCTGTACTTTTGCAGCAGCATTTGGAAGAATAGTTAATTGTATACCAATATTATCTACATTAACGGGTATCAGTACACTACTTCCTGTACCGGGAGCGGACAAAACCTCTTTGAATTCCCACGCTTCATTAGTAATATTTTTGTCATATTCTGATATATTAACGGATGTCATGTATGCAATAGCCATTTACACGCCCCCTGTATTGAACAAACCTAAACCAGTCAAACTAACAGACATGATTGTACTATTAATTAGTGATAGTAGTTGCGTACCGTATGCTGTTTGATTAAGGTATGGATCTCCGTCACTTACAAAACGAGTAGCCGCAAAATTAACAGCCAAATCACCTTCCCTTTTTGAAATGATCTTTCCACCTGTGCCTGCACCTATTCCATTTTGTATATCTTTCAGAGTAAGAGAGTGAGCCGCACGCAGGGCAACAGCAAGATTATAATTGTCACCAAACTTTGTAAGATTAGTCTGCTGTATAGCAAATGTGATATGGTTTGCTTTTTCAGTATCTGCTGCTAGTTGTGGTGCAATGCTATCAAGTGTTTGCTCAATTGTAAGACTCATAATTTATTCTCTTATTTTTTATTTTTCTTAATTTTTTTCATTTGATCCAAAATTAAATTTCTAATCTCGGCTCTGCCGTCATCAGCTTTCCATTTTTCCAGCACTTTCACGTTATATGTGTTATTGATAACGTTCTCTTTTTCTTCGTGGGAAAGTAGATTAAAATCGCCTCGCGTGGCTATTTCTGCAACCTGTGTTTCGGCTAATTGGTTGTTCAATTCTTCAACATTTTTTTCAGTCTCTTTTTTTTCTGTCACAAGAATTGCAATTTTAGCCTCAACAGTTTCTTTTAGAATTGCTTTGTTTGTTTTTTCGAGTGCGGCTTTGTGTTCACCAAGTCTTGTTTTTAATTCATGTATTTTTTTTGTATGTTTTTTAGATTCGCTGTTTTCTTTGAATTCAACTTCCAGTAATTTATTATCGAGTTTATATTTGATTGCTTTGCAATCTTTGTGTGTAAGCCACACATCAATAGATAATTCATTATAACCAGGCGACAGGGCTGTTTTTTTCTGCCCTGTACTTCCAGGTATTGTTATTTGTCGTTTTTCATTATTTTTAATTAATATATTCATTTTTACCTCCTATATAGTGTAGTGTTAGATATTGTCAGCAAACGCGACCGATTGCGGGTAATAGATAGTTACGCCAGCAATTCTTTTTTCAGTTAGAATTTCTGTACCGTAACCCCGTCTTTCCGGTGCTAACTGTCGGTACTCCATAGGCGCTTTAAAGACTAATTTTTCTCGATCTTTTGCATATACCATCATTCTATCAGATCCACCAGCACCTGCGCCTTTTAACTCGGTTACCCAATCGACATACTTAATGTGCCCGTTGGTAGTCAAAAAATATTGCATAATATTTATGTCACTACCGCCGGTCATACGTGTATTATTCAGATAATTAAATTGCTCAATAGGCAACAACATTGTGTCTGGCTCTTCTACACCGTTTGTACCATCTATAATACTTGTTGCAATTCCTGAAAGATCCGCAATAATTTCGTCTGGTGTTTTCGTGTTCCACTCTTCATTTCCTCCTACACCATTAGGAATAGTGTATTCTGAAATATTGGCGTTATTAATAAATCCTGGTATGTTATATGTAGCATTACCTGTGTATGCAATAGTATTACATTCTTGCTCAACTGCCCTGCGTGCGGCGTTTGCTCTACGCTGTTCGAGTGGTTTTCCCGCCATTCGTGCACGGCGCACCTCTCTATCAGTATAAGTGAACATATTTCCTAGTGAATACACTTTCTTGCTTACTTCTTCGCCATACAGGTCTACTCGTGGCACATCGTCGCCATAATCAGCAATAATTTTTGCTGTACCGGTTTCTGTGAATACGCGATAAGTAAGTGTCTCCGCCCCTTCGTCGTCTGAGTAGTCGGTAGGAAAATGATCTAAGTATTTAATTAATTTAAATTTTGTATCATAACTTTGAGCCTCAATACTTTCAAGCTCTCGCAGAAAAAAGGCTGATAGATTAGAATCTACTCTACCCGTTTCATCGTCATACCAGCCATACACGGCCGCCAAATGGTCAACACGTTCGGCATTGTCGTTTTTATACGTTTCAATATCTGTTTTTGTTACTCGTTGTTCTCTCATTTGTTACTCCTTATACCCATGCCAGTACAGCATTTATTTTTTTGATACCGAAAAATTCAACAAGCGCAAGATCATCGGTAGTATCTGCATTGGTTATTTTTAACGACCTGAATACAGTGTTAACCGTATCGCCTGCCGCATTTGCAAAGTTGCCTTTGTCGGCCCCAGCATTATCAATATATGCTATACCGTCACCAGTTGCAGAATTGGCATACATCCAAATTCTACCCTGTTCAATTACTGTGATATCGTCATTAACATAGTATTTTGCCCCAGTGCTCGCAGCAACTTCTCTTTGTAGAAAAACGGCCCCGCCGATTAGTACTTGATCGGATTGTGTTGTAATTGTACCGGTCGCTTGTGTTGCACCGGCTGTAACAGCTTCGGTTACAGTAGAATCAAGACCTGTTGTCCGGATGTATAAGGTTCTGTTATTGGCATCAGTAGCGTCCAGGGCAGCCTTGAACGTAACAACACCCAACACACTGTCTGTAATAGACTTTGCTGTTACCTGTGTAACAACATCATCCATTGTGGTATCATGATCCGTGTTGAAAGGAACTTGTGTTATTGTTACACCATTTACCACAATATCTATTAAGTTGCTGGTTACAAAATCAGCGTCCCAAACTATTTTTGAAGTATCTAACGCATAATTATAACCGTTTGTAACATCATCCAGATAACCCATTACAGGTTTGCCATACTGAATATCTTGTTTTGCACATCGTGTTGATTTGAAAAACGGGTAATAACTATCGAGCAGACCTGGAATTGCAATTTCCATATTTCCATATTGAGCCATTATGCGTTACCTCCTGTATTTTTTACAGCGCCTTTATAATTTTCAGCGCGCTCTTGATTGTCAGCACAAAATTTTTCTCTTGCTGTTCGCGTATCTTTTTTACTAGCGTTGTCGCCTGGCATATTGTCAAACATCGCTTTTTGTACGTTCTTTTTTGCCGGTTCATTCTTGATGTCTTCTTTGAGAATGTCGAACGCAGCATTGATATAATCATCCGATTTTGCATCAAGATTAATTTTATCGTTTTTGGTTTTAATTATTAATTTTTTAATCGCGCCATTATTGTCATTGTCTGTATATTCGACTTTCAGTGAGTCGGCAATTTTGAATAATTCGATCCTTTCTTTCACATCTTCATTAGTGAATTTTCCTTCATCCGCTTTCATAATTTCAACTGCCTCTTTGACTTTAATGTCAAGCGTGTCGGCTTTTGCCTGTAAGACATCTTTATCTTTTTTCAGTGCTTCAATTATCGTATCTTTTTCAACGCTGTCTTTGTTTAATCGGTTGACTTCTTTGATTACGTCTTTGTCAACTGAATAGTCAACGCCGTCAATTCTCAATGTTTGTAACTCAGTAGCCATGTTTATTGCTCCTTTTTCATTAGTTTCTATATTATCAGTACTATTAATAGTACTTTCATTGATTCCTACGTCATCACGATCGAATTTCAATCTTGCCAAATCACCCGCACGACCCATACCAACCAGGGCAATGTGATTGTATATGATGTCCGTTTGCTCGACATCATACCTATTATTGCCAAATGCAAAACCACCACCATTATCAACTGTGGTTGCTTTGTAGCCACAGGATAATGCCACTTTGCCGGCTTTGATGTCTTCAATCGCTTTTTTGTCTGTAATTGTAAGGCGCACACTTACAGCTGTATTATCAAAATTTACAATCTCACCTGACATACCAATACTTAATTTTTGTGCATTTTCAGATGTTACAAATTCCTTTGGATGTTCATTTGTAATCGGTATCATTTTCAGTGAGTCAAGGCTCGATGATCTGCCTACCTCATCGGGCGTTCTAAGTTCTCTTACTGTTTTACCATTAATTCTATAATTGAATATACCAGTATTTGTAACAACAGCAACACCACTGTAAAAGCCTGTTTCCTGGTCAATCATAAAAGGTTCAATCATATATTCATTAATGTTGTTGAATACATCAATACGATTGATTGTGTCTTTTGATTTTTTCTTACACGCGTTAAGCTTCTTATGTGCAGCTACGTGGCAAGTAGGACAAAGCCATATGATTGAAGTTTGGTTTTTTTCGTCATACCCTTTGTTATGGTGTGCTTCGAGTTTTGTGTTTTTGCCGCACTTTTTACACGTTGCGGGCTTTTTAATTTTGCCTGCAATAATACCGTTTGAGATTTTATTCTTTGCGGCTTTTACGGCTTTGCTATCTTTATCACCATCTTCTGAAAAGTTTGTATTTGTAATGTTTTCAAACTCTGTACACATATTTTCCAACCCGTTGATATTTCAACACCTGTCAATATATTGACAATTGGTGTATGATTTTGTATACAGTGTATAAAAAAGTATACAGTTGTGTCAAGGAAATTTTAAATAAATTTTAATTATTTAATAAAAACTTGTTGACAAAAACAAAGAACTGTATTATACTTAGTATAGTGAGGTGTTTAAAGGAGAACAATATGAAAAAGGGTGACATGGTGCTTGTGAGTGATCGTGCGAGATACAACGGACAAGATATGAAATGGACAGAAGAGTGTACCGGGATGAAGCTTTTTAAAAAGGGAACAAAATTTTATCACTGGTCAGACACCCTCTTGTCTTTGTTTCTTAACAAAGAAACTTGTTTTTTTGACACAAGAGATTCAGGCAAGAATTATTGTTATGAATATACCTTAAAAGAAGAAAGAAAACTCCCTACTTTCTGTGATGAAGTTAGAATTAATCTTGGCAAAAAAGACGAGATTAGATTTTTAGGCAAAGTTATTTTGGAATATGATTATAACGTAGTCGTAGTTGATCCTGTATACGGCGGCGGGCCTAAAATCACAAGAAAAGACAAAAGAATTGCGTAAAATAAAAGAAGTTGCTTATGGGAGAAAAGAAAAAATTATACAAGATTTTACAAGCTATTGAGAACGGGGAAGATTGCGGATGCTGGTTACAAATAGCAAATGGTAAAGAACAGGAATGTGCTTCTAAATATTATAAAGTAGGCGAAGGTGATGATTACAATTGTATGTACTGCCTGCGTGACAATTTAAAAAGAAAGGCTGTAAAATGAATGACGTCTTAAAATTAGAAACAAAAGAAGCGGACATACTTGCAGATGTTTTAGCTGCACCACAATCGAAGAATAAAGGGGGTGATTCATGAAATTATTGAAATCAATAGGTTTTTGGATTGCTGTATTATTAGCCGGGTTTATGTTGTGTACAACTTATTACGTTATATTTGGAGTTTAAAAGGGAGATAATAAATGGACAACGTAGTTTATACAAAAAGGATTTAAAATGAATATAACATTTACAAAAGAAGGAATAACAATCGATGCCGTGGATGGTGTGCAATCATTCACATTCAAGTTAAAATCAAAGAAGCGGGAAAAATTCACCCACTTCTACTATAAAAGGAAATCAAAATAATGCTACGCAATTGGTTTGATCAATACAAGAAATGGGAAAACGAACAAAAAGACATATGTATACGAAAACGAAAACGAAAACGAAAAGAGAAAGAAAAAGAAAAAAGAACACCATCTAAGAAACCACCCTTCAAGTTAATATAATATAAAAGGCCGAAAGCTGCTACACAGTCTACCCGGCCTTTCTTATGTCTTATATGGCAAATTATTCAGCTTCTTTATTGCTTTCCGGTTCTTCTTTCTTTCTGCTTTTCTTTCTTTTTTCTGTTCGGGGTATAATATCACCGCTCGGATCTTCCGGTCCAACTGTTTGTCTGACATCTTCTCGCACCCTCTCATAATGTAGATTAAATTGTTTAGTGCCCATAATGATCACATGATTGATTACATTACCGTTTTTCATTTTTTTCTTATAATACACAATTGTGTCTTTTTCTGTGACAGTAACATTACGCCACCGGCCGGATACACTTGCGTATATGTATGGCCTGTCTTGTTTTGAAGTGTGTTCACGTGAAAAACCATCTTGCATTCCACACCCCAATTTAAATTTAATGGCATCAACAAACATATCCGGGTTTGTTTTGGATCTGTATTTTTTAGTATTTTCTATCATTTTATTTCTCCTCTTCAATTTCGTTTATTATTTCTTCAAAATATGGGTTACCCCAACAGCGACATAGTATAGCGAATCCAGGCGGTACTTGTACAGCACCAAGACTTGACCTCTGTAACCATGTTTTACCACCGTCAACACTGTATAAGGTCGAATTATCCCACCTGCATAATTTACCTTCCAGCGCCCAATGTGTCGGACGCGCATTTGGATACTTCCCACCAGGTCTGCCGCGCACCCTCTCATCAATGGAAGTGTTCCAGGTATATTTATCTACCCCAGCGTCAAGTTGTCTACGCCTGGCAAAAGCTCCATTTAATTTATTAATCTGATCCCGGGCAATTAACATTGTTCGGTACTGACTGAAATTTCTGTTAATTTTTCTTAATGTCTGGGCCAACTTATTGGCTGTCACGCCTTCAAGAAATCCCTGCTGTACGGCGTCATTGATTTGTTTCGTGTAATCATCCAACAAACCCTTGATTAAGCCTACGTTACGATTTACCCACGCATTTAATAACGGCTTTTCCCAGGACTCTTGTATAAGAAATTCAATGTCCAGGCTGGCTTTAAGTATTTTTTGCCATTGTTTTTTGTTGAATAATGATACTGTTATACCGAGTGCAAGTAGTATGTCTTTTAGCTCAAAAAGAAATGTATTTAGCAAAATCTCTTTTTGCCGTTCAAATTGGGGATTGATATTTTCCAAGTCATCGCTTGCCGAATCGTTAAACTCACTTAACCAACGGCTTAAATTCGGCTTTATCGCGGATATTGTTATAGCGGTAAACTTATTAAGTATTTTTTTTAATTGCTTTTGATATGCCCTTTCTTGTGCAAATGGGTATAACCAGGCGGCCTTCTTATTTGGTAAGGGTCCTTGTAACATTTTTTGCTGTACAATCTGTTTGAATAGTTTGGCTGTTGCTTTTTCTCGATCGGCATCAAATCGGATACTGTCATCTGCGTAATTAAGATTAAGTGAATCGTGAAATTGTCTGTAATCTTTTTTGGCTTGCCGGTACTCTGTTAATGATGCTTTCATGTTATACTCTCATCTTCTACCTCTTCTTCTTCTTCTTCAAACTCAATTTCACCCTCTACAACAGTGTCGTGTGAATAACCATTAGCAAATCTGTTTTCCCTCACCTCTTCGGGACTTAATACACTATTCTGCATGTATATATTATCAATGTCGGCTTGTATTTTTTGATTTGTTATAATCTCAGTTTGTGTCTGTTGAAATAATGGATTGAATTTTACAGTTGGATTTGTGACTTTTTTTACAATTTCTTTTGACATGTTAATCAAGTCAACAAGTCGCTGGTACGGTTTTCGAAGAGTTGTATTTTGTGCGGCTTCGACTTCTGCATTGTAGTTTTTTTCGTCCCCGTCGCCGGTCGCGTTCATACCCATTGCGGATTGACCAAATAATCTTGTGATTGGATATCCCGCCACACCTGCCAGAAATGACATGAAAACTTGCAATATTTTATCAAAGCCTGCTACATTGACAGTATCGCGCCCGAAGTCGTCCCCATCTGCGTCCAGTATCATACTGTTAATTGTCGACTTACCAAGGTCAATAGCTTCTACCATATTGTGAATTGCTTCCCAGTTCTTACTAGCAATTAATGACGAAAGTCCTTTGATTTTAATTTTTCCGATCACTAATTCATATAACAACTTTGAAAGATTCCTTTCTCCCGCTGCAATGTCTTTGATTTGATCCCATATTTGTTGTAATGCCGACATACCCCAATACCATAAATTTCCGCTTTCTCTATCAGGTGGGACCATCACACCTTTAAATTCAAGTACTCTTGACCTGTGTACACGATACTGCACACCATATCGCATAGGCATAATTGTATAAAATTCAGGCATACAATAAAATTTTGATTGTGTATCAGTGTCAAAATTTTCAAAGGGCAAATCAATTTGTGTACGCGGATACACTCGCAACCAGTCGATTGACTGTATATTGTTTTCGTTTAGTTCTTCTTCCAGGTCTTGTTGGTCGTTTACACCCATTACAACCACACCGCCTCCATACAAACGTTTCCAGATTAACACTTGATTAAAAACCAAATCACTATCAAGATCATCAAGTTTTTTATCAATAACATTTTCAGTATCGTTTTCTATCGTGACGCCCTCACGGGTCATATCATCTGGTATGGTCCTAACGACTTTTGCGGCGAATCCATCGCCACACCACAAATCACTTAGAAGCCTGTCTGACAGTGTAACAGACGAAGTGAAATTAGTATATATAGATTTGTCGTTTTTCTTTCCGATTCCTGCATATACGTTACTCCAACTGTCACGCCTTATTTTTTTCTTATTTCTATTCTTTTTCTTACTCATTATTATTCCTTGTTAGTAACACTAGCATAATAATAGTGATTATTATTGCTGCAAATCTTAGAATTAACATAATGAGTAAGTATATTATATTGTTGTTAAAATATCAACATAAAAAAAGCCGGGCGTAGATGCTGCATACCCGGCTTATATGTTATAAAAAGGTGGTTAATTTTGGATGATTTCCTCAGTAATAAGAAACTCTTTTATTTTAGCTAAATCGTCTATGATCTTATTGCCACTAAATTTTAATGCATAGTAAATCACATATTGGGCGTATTTTGTACTTGTAGCATCACTCGAACTTGTTGCAGCAATTGACATATCATACGCCAATTGCGCAATTTTGTATATGATTGTTGTTTGATCTGTTGCGGATTTCTTTATTTTCTTTACCACTTCCGCGGACTCTAAGACAATGCTTTTATATTTTGCTCTGTTCTGAGACTTACAGTTAAGCGCGTCGATCCGGTCAATGAGTAATTTAATTTTTTGTGTATTATCGGTTTGTACTGTTACATTTTTGTAAAAATAACATACGGCATACAAACATAAATCAACTTTTTGCTTTTGTGTTAAACCGATAAGTAACTTTTCTGCCGTCTCAATTTTTCTGAGGCCTTCTTTTGCTTGTTGTGTTGTCATTTTTAATCCTTATTGTGTATTTTTAGCATTTCATCTAATACAGCCGTTTGACCATCTATGCAATTCTGCAACAGCACTTGCACCTCATTTAGCAAGCAATAATTTCCAGTAAACAATATACTGGAAATGTCATTTTGTATATACGACAAACTATTTATATGGCTTTTTACTACGTTTATTACGCTTCGCTCTTCATTTTTACTCATACCTTACTCCTTTTAAATTAAAAAAATAACCGACCATACACTTAACAAGCATACAGCCGGTATATATAAATCAGGTGGTACTGATTAATTGTCAAACTTAGTTAGTCGAAGTCTTTCCAGTTGTCTTATACCCATACTTTCGGCGAGTTTTTCGGCTACATAATAACCCATGTCCACAGTTATGTACAGTTCTTTTGCAAAAAAAACCGACATACTTTCGTAATCAAATTGTATCGGATCAGTTTTTTTTGCACGGGCCATAAATACACTAACTTTATCAAATTTCACTTCGGTTTTTATCGTGTTGAATGCAACGGTGTAACCAGGGATACCATCATCAAAAAGCCAGTTTTCAATGACTGGTAATTCACTCGGTTCACAACAAAGACCCTCACCGACGATGTACAAACCATCGCACTCTTGACAAATTGCCGCTTCAACAGTTTCACAACCACATTCACATGTGAAACTAACAGGGTTATTACTAACACTTTCTATTATATCGAAATTTCCACATTTCGGACAATAAGTATAATATGTATCAACTTTGTTTGTTTGCTCTGTATAATCTGCATAAGTCATAAGTACCACCTCAAAAAAAAGTAAATAAATACGGTTAACAACCGGTTACTTTAAGTATAATACAGTTCTTTGTTTTTGTCAACAATTATTTAAATAATTGTTTGAAATAAAATAAAAAGCTTTTCCGGTTAAATTAGGAAATACCGGAAAAGCTTTTACATAAGGATTTTTAGGATTTTGGAAAGGTAAGTATTAATATTAGTAGTATTAAAGTATTACTACAGTACTACTTATTTTTCTCATTGTCAAGTGGAAAAGTAATAATTTTTTCATTGGATTTGGTAAAACGAACTTCAATAATTTGATTATCTTTGATTACGGCTTGTATATGCTGTCCAAATTGAAAGAATAGTAAATGATCACATAGTTGCAACCTGCTACGTATAATCTCGTTGAAGGGTGCATTTTTGAAGTGTGGTAGGCTGTTATCCTGGTATGGCTTGTTTAGCTCTGTTAATGTCTTGATTTTTTTCTGTGTTGTTTTCAATTTGTAATTAATATTTACAAACTTCTTCATTTCATTTCGTTGGTCGGCGGCAGTGATTGATTTTTTATCCACTTGCTCTTTTGTGTGGGTTTTTGGTATGTCACATATTTTTTTATACCATGCATACGTTGCATCCGAACGGTGTACGCTTGAACACCAAAAGTTTTTACATTTCTCCATATCACACTGCATACAAAGATAACCCTCCGCTACTTGATATATTGCATTCTCATATTTGAACAATATGTTAAGCGGGAAATCGTATTTGCCATCATCACGTAAGTAGGGCTCAATATTATCAATATAATGTAATTGCTGCACGTCATAAGCTTCTTTCGCACCTATTGGTGTCTGTATTTGGGCTTTTTTATACGTCATTGTGTACTCCTATTAATACGTTGTTAATCATTTTCTTAATTTCTTCATATTTTTCTTTTACCGTAAAATGGTTCCCACTCCCACAAGTTACAGTACTACCCCATACTGCATCACTATCTACAGTGATGCAGGGTTCTATTGTTGTAATATTATTTACATTGACGTATATAGGTTGGTCCCTAATTCCAACAAAAATTACTGCTACCGTTAATTCTATAAACATTTACCACTCCTTATTTAATAATTTAAATTCTTTTATGTGTGTGGTGCCTTGATAGTTTTTGAATATCACAAGGCACCACTTATCTACATACACCCTCTCTTGCGCTGGTATACATTCATAATATTTACCACTTTTTTCATTTGACGTGTTCGACAATTCTTTTTATTCTCCTTTCTTCTTTTCTTTATTTTCTTCTATAAGTTTTTTTAAGTCCTTCCGTTATCCTGTCTAATGTATTCACAATATAAGTGACAAAGCTTGTAAAATAAAAAACAGAGCAGTACCACCATTTTTTACAATCTTTACATTTACCCATTTATACCCTCCTCTCATTTACACTAAAAAGGGGTAAATTAAACGTGTACATATGTATGGGTTACATACCACTTTTTGTACCGTTTGTTTAATTTACCCCCTGTATTGTTCATTTAATGCTGTGTTTAATTATGGTCACTTAACACTTATTTATAACACTTCAATCGATATTCCTGTTGTCACCAGCTTAAATTCTTTCACATATTGATCCGGGGTATATAGTGTGTTTTCACCCGTTAGCGGGTCCATAACTGCAATGAAACCGTCAATCCCTCTTATCAGTACCCAATGCAATATTTGGTTGTTCACAACAATTAAGTTAATTGATTTTGCAGCAGGCGTTGTCAAAATGTAATCAACAAACTCCTTAATATTCGGCGCACCATCATAGATTTTAATTTCTTTTTGATACTTTTTTTGCAGCTCAAAAAGCCGCGCTTCTTCCTGTGTGAAGACGGCCTCATAAATTGGTTTGAGCTCGGCTGTCACAGCATCAAAATTATATTGCTTATATGTGATAATCTTGACGCGTCCGGCCATTTGCCAATGCGTTTGAAGAAAATTAAACATGTCTGTAGCCATTGCTCCCAGTCCCGGTGTATACACTCTCTCGTGCACATACTGTTCTAATGACGGGTCAAGAGGTGTACCGAATATTTCACTATACACTACCAGTATCGAAGAGGCCGCGCAAGACGCTCTGACATTATCCTGTATAATTGTTTGCTCGTACTGCATAAGTCCAATTGCGTTAATCCCTGTTGTAAGCAGTGCCAAAAGCAGCACTAAAAAAATCATCTTTCTCATTTTATCTCCTATAAATATATATTCACAAACTATGTTTGTGTTATTTTGCCTTATTAACCATGGAATATCTGTTCATTTATTCATTTTTGACTCCACTTTACATGCCATTCCAACTTTGCAACACAACCACATTCGCGACATGTAAATTCAATACAACCATCTTGTCTTACACAGTCCCAAACAAAATTATCACCGCCACATTTAAGGCAGCCAATATCCTCTGCTGCAATTTCGTGCAATAATATGTAATCAATTGGTTCACTGCCTCTATAAGCATTTTTTATGTCGCTGCCATAAAATCTTGAAAAATTTATCTTCCGCATTCTCATTATTTACCCCCTTTATCCTAATTTATACACTTCAAAATGCGAGGCTCGATAGCCTTTTCGGTTATAGACATAACAATGTCTGTCATCAGGAAACGGACAATTTCCATAATACACACACGGCCTACAACTACCGCATGTTTTATCTTTTATATCAACTACTACAACAATCGCTTTATTTTCATCATATGACCACACCGCAGCACCAATTGGGATTTGAGTTATTTGCTTTAATACGCAACTCTCTTCGTCTTTCCAATCTTCATAACAACCATCCATTGCCTCGCTCGTCGTACACATCTTTTGTAAATCACAATCTTTATCACATTCCAATTGACCTGGGATGCATTCATAAAATTTATTTTTAAATTTAATATATTTGTAGTCTTTCATTTCTCTACTCCTTTATCTTAATTTATAATCCATTAACTTGTTTTTGTCAACAACTTTTTAATCTATTTCACTAATTGTAATCGTTCGGATTGCGCCGGTATATTTTTTATTGTCTGTTTTGTACACAGTAAGCATTCTATGTGCAACCGTAATGTCATCAAATATCCGCGCAAAATGTATCTGTGCTAAATGCATTGGTTGTTCACCATATACACCCGTAAAGTATTTGTCACCGTCTTTTATTACATAATATGCAGGGTCTTTAATTTTCGGTTGCTCCTGTGTATACATTGCAAAATGTATATTGGCACAATTAAATTTTTTCCCTGTTGTACAACTTCCATCTGCGTTCGCTGCTACACATACAGGAAAGCATGTAACACGTTGACCCCTATCAGTGTCTTTCATTACAATCAAATAACGCCCTGTATCATAATCATATAGCACTGTACCAGGCAGCAATGTATTAACCTGTTTGAAGATCACCGTTCCACAGGTACCGCATTTTTTCCTTACTCCCTTCAAAATCTTACATAGAGACACACTATGAACAGCAACGCAATCACGACAGGTAGCACAATCTTTACATTCTTCGTATATTTTTCCGCCAAGCTTAAAAAATGCCGTATTTAGTGCCTTTTTGTGCGTCTGCTGCAATGTTTCTTGGGTATCCTTCATTGCCTGTTCAAAATCATTTACCGTACTGTCGGCACCGTCGCTTTTGTCCAGACCTACATAAATACAATCATAAACACTATACCGACGAAACGCCTTAGATTGATTGTGCCCTTTACCCATGGCTAAAAGCTGCTCTGTGTTTCTGTGTGGTTTGTGATGTTCAAAATGAATACCGTTTACGTTACCACAATTTAGTTCGTATGGAACATCACAAACCCCAGCTCTTGATGCAATGCCAAAAAGACAATGCCTACATTGCGAATTTTGAACAACTGCCGATTTAAAGATCATTGCCATATTTTCATCATATGACCATATCACGGCGCCAACGGGCAATTCTAATACTTCTTTGAATGAACAAGCTGTGTTGCCAGGCTTATAATTATAAGCCTGGCAACCATATATATCACCACTAATACATTTCGAATCTAAATCGCATACATCACACCTGTTGTGATGTGGTCTTGTACTATATACCCGCTTATAAAACTTATTTTTTACCTTAATATATTTGTAGTCTTTCATTCCTCACCTTCCTATTATGTTGATATACGTATATTACTGCAATAAGTTGTTTTTGTCAACAAAAAATATATAAAAAAATAACCAGGTTTATTGCCTGGTTATGTGTTAATCTTCCAAATCATTAATATATGATTTGAATTCCTCATCATAATTGCTAGATATGAAATCCATTAGTTGATCAAAATCAACAGTCATTAACGCCTCTTTTAGCTGTTCATCTGACAACCCGTTTAGATCTAAACGGGTCATTTCATTTGTCTTGACTATTATCTTTGCATCATACACATTGCCCTGTATCTCATATTGTTTCGCAGATATTTCGATACTGCTACTCATTGTTGTACTCCTAATACACAATATATTTTTTTAAAATTTCACAAACTAAGCTACTGCCAATATCCACATGAAATGCGTCACAATGTTCATCATATTCAATGAAATGTGCTGTCTCTAAGTTAAGCAGTATAAGACATTTATCAAATTTGTTGATTTTCACCCCATGTTCATCCATGTAAGTAAATAAAGCCTTTTTTGTAAAATATTGGTTATTTGGCGCCCCTTTTTGCACGTACCGGCTTAAAAACTGTAATGCCGCGTTAATTGGTTTTAACTTTTTCATTTATATTTCCTTATGTTGGCTCTTCGTAGCCACTTTCGTTGTATTTCTTTTCTCGTTGTGTAGCATCCGTGGCATATACCAACCAGATCACCAGCAATAAATACATTATTTCCTGTGTATGTGTAATAATGTATGCCACGGATGCTACATTTATTTACTGTCATTGTTTTACTCCATATATTATAACAAAGGCGGCTTTTACACCGCCTTTGTTACTACCTACTTGCCAGCAAGTACCCTAAAAACGGATTGTCATATACAATACCGTGTACATTACCAGTCAACACTTGTTTAATAATTCCGGACTGCTTAAGGCTTTTAAATACAACCGTAAACCATTCTTTTGAATTAGGAATCATAGTCCTTGCTTTGATGTTCATAGTCCTTGCTTTGATGTACAATCTCATTTCATCCGGTTTGAATGAAAAGTCTAAACCTCGCACATCTATACTAACTTCAATGTAATCCAACGCAAAATCAAAGTACCAGTCATACGCACGATCATCTAATATAGCACGTTGTTTTTGAACTGCCGTGCTGCTGCTACGTGCTTTAAATTCATACTGCTGTTTGTCTTTGTTCATACATACCACCTTAATTTCTTTTATTTTACCTAAAAATATTCCTAGTCATTTATCCAGTATTTTTCTTTGTTACATTCTTCTTTCAATACACTCTTGTCATTATCCCGATAAGCTTTAACTAATTCTTTGTTTTTGTTTATTTTATGTTTTCCATTTTTAATCCACTCTCCATTATTATTAAGGTAATAGGTGTAAAAATATTTTCTACCTACTGCTATACCCTCTTGATCTGATTTGCTTCCCCAACCATTAGTTACTTGTATAATTTCCATAAGTACCACCTTAAAGTTATTTGTTCGGGCTAACTGCCTTACTATACTAAGTATAATACAGTTCTTTGTTTTTGTCAACAAGTTTTTTATTTATTTTTATAATTATTTTATGGTACCAACTAAAAAGATCCGGAACATGTAACAAACATCCCAGATCCATACATATCATTCAAAAATAAATATAATTATATCACTCATACCGAGTGATTACGTGACTATGTTAACCAGGCCAAACCCTTAATAGGTGATAATTCAATTATCCCTCATCCACTCTACCGCCAACGGATGTTTTTCGTTCTTTAGTTGTTTTGGGTGTAGCCGCTTTGTTAAACACTGTACAGTCTTGACACTCCCGATCACCAATTAAGTTACATATATGATCACAACAGCTGTGACATATAGTAGAATCTCTACTACTACAAAACCTAAATTCAGTGTAATCTTTCTCGCTTGGAGCTACACTATAAGCGCAAACACAGCAAGTTCTGTTGTGTTTGCTTTCTCGTGCAAGATCACCAATTCCCATTGTGGCGTAAACATTATTCCAGTATTTTTCTTTATATTCCTGCTCTTCCTTCTTACCACAATCACTGCCTTCTTCTTTTGTATATTCAACATCATCAAACACACGACATTCGCAACACATATTAATAGAAGCATGCCTGTGTGTTTCGTTACAACACACCACACATAGAAATGCTTTTGTTAACTCACACCATTGTATACTATCCCAATTAGCATCACCATGTTTAAACACATTATTACAATCCTTACTGCTACAAACCAGTTGTGTATGGCCTGCCTTATGATCCACATTAACACCTTCCCGCGTTTCTTGTGATTGATTATGTTCAACATATGCAGCATAAAAACCATGTAGATACTGCGCAAGGGGTTTATCGCCATTGAGTTGATACGTGGCACATAATCCGGGTTTATCAAGTCTTTCTTCCTTGCTTTGTATAAACATGGTAACACTGTCTGCCATATATGGACTAGCAGTACTTATCCGGATTATGACTTTTTGATGATCAGCGAAATTCTTAATGTATTTCAATATGTCTGTTTGTTTTTTTTTCACTACTCCACAAGGATTGCTAGTAGTGTCTGCACGGTTAATTATCTTTGCATATTGTTCACTATATTCTTTTATGTTTTTTTCTTTTGCTTTTCTTTCTTTTATTATACTACTTACAATGAAACCAACAATATATTCGATAGAGGTTATACCCACTGCGCCCATTACCACCAAACTAACGACATATCTTGACAGTCCGTCTATTCTCATAAGAATTATACCGAACGTAAACACAAGTATAATCGGTATACTTGTAAAGAATACTATGATATCCCATACATTTTTGAATTTTTCTAATCTCATTTTAACCCCTCTTCTATTGTTTATTTTTTAATTTATGGTCAAAGTACTCATTATGCGAAAAAGTATACATAATGAGTACTATCATCTACATTTTGCTATGCAAGTATACTGGTGGTATACTGTTTTTTCACACAGGTATTGTATTTTTACCCGCATAGCATGCATATTTCTTTATTGTTTCCTTATCTTTCCTGACATTTGTAGTTCCCGGATAAAATTAAAAATCTGATCCGACCGGTACCCATATGCCTTGCCATTGGTATAATGATCATATGCTGTATTTGGATCGTCCGGTAGTTGTTGTATAATTTCTTTCATGATGGGGTCTTTATATATGTGCAATGCTACCCATACGTCCAAATCGTCCGCCTTTTGTATGTGGTACAATACATCATAATTTTGCACCGCTTCAACGACAGCATCAATTGCGTCGACCTTAATCGTTATTGTGGCAAAGTCTTTCATTCCGCGTTGTACTGCTTCGCAATCCCTATATAATATCCCGTAAAATCTTTCCATTTTCATCATCCTCTTACGCTCCCTTTCTGCATGTTATTTTTTATCGTTCCAGTCCATAATCCACGAATAATTGTAATATATTATTTTTTTTTAACACTGGTAGTTGTCTAACGATTAAATATTTACACCGGCCAAAACAACCTTTGAAGGGGCTATTTTTCTGTGTGTAGTCTGATCTAAAATGACGTGGTTTGCCATACAGATGTTTTTGAAATTTACCCACTCCATAGTCTCTACCTTTAATCTTGTTCATTTGTCATATCCCTCTTTGGTAATCTAAAGCCGTATCCGGAAAGAAAGAGACTCGCGGCTAAATCCGTGTTTGCAAGTCCGTCAATTAGCGTATCTAATATGTTTTTTATGATATCTCTCAGAACAAACAAACCGTCTTTATCAAAATATATTATGCCGTTTTCGGATTGGTACGCTTTTACGTCCTCATCTATTCTTAGCATTATAAAAATAAAAGTATCAAATTCTGTACTCATTGTTTAACTCCAGTCACCTTTACTGTTTGCTGATATCCGTTACTGAATATCATTGGTTAGCTTCTACATTCTTTTTTATTTCGGCCAGAAGCGTATTCAAATGTTTTTCAAATTTATCTTTTTCTGTAATATAATTTGTATATGTAGTTTCAAGTTCTGACGTTACGTGATAGACTTTATCGGTCTTTTCATTCGCTTCCCTTGCACCTTTCAATAATACTTTTTCTAATGCATCGCTTATGGCCGCTTTTACGTCTTTTTGTGAAATTTCCAGTATTCTTTTTTCTTGTTTTTCTTTTTTTATCCTATCCACCCAAGCAATAGCCTCAGATATGTCTGGAAAAGATAACACATTATTATCTACATGCAGATCCACATGTAGCGAAAACACGGTTATAGTATAACCAATATACGTAACAGTTTTATACCCAAAAAAAATAGATGTTTTATTATGCATATTATCAATACTTTGCAAAGCTAACTGTATATTTGGTTTATGTTCTATTGTTCCGCAAATATCACAGTAAAAACGATTATCTTTATATACTATTTGGTCTATACCATACCAAATATATTTTTCTTTTATCACTTGTCTTTCCTTTTTGGCCTATTTAGTTTTTTAATTAATCGGTTAATTTGTTCCTGCATATAACATACACGTTCCAAATAGAAATTATACTCTTTTTCAAGTTCCGGGGTAGATGGATATACTTTTTCCGTAGTAATTAGCGTAAACATTTTTGCATTTTTTGTCTTCCTATGAAAACATTTGACTTGGTAATATCCTGTTGTGTCGTCGCGTCTGGCTTTACTTATCACACGTCCCTTATACATTCTTATATTGCCTTCACCAGATGTTTTGAACACAAAAACATCTGGTGAAGGTCTTGATTTTCTTAGGGCCTCTTTTTTGTATACGGTAGTATGTTCGTTTACTGTTCTTTTTTCTTGTTTTTCCTTTTCTACCATGTCTATATAGTCCAAAAAATCATTTATATTATCCCACTCTTTCCAAAGTATACCTGCATCATCTTGATATACAAATCGAAAATTCTTAATTGTACATGTATAACCTTTATACGTTATAAAATTTCTAGGACCAGCCCAGGGCATAAGATCCAAACTTTTAATAATTTTTATAGCCGCCAATATATTATAAGAGGCATGATATATACCATCATTCTTATACCTACAACGACCTAAACAATCCACTGCAATTTCTATATTTTGAAAATATATATGCCGTACTGTATTCGTTTTGTCAGTATGTTCTTTTTTCATCTCTTCCTGTAACTTTCTGCGCTGATCAATGCTATTTTTTACATCGATCATCTTTTCATAATAGATGGTACCCAAATACGGCTTAACATCGTCTGTACACTCTGTACCATCAACATAAAAATTATTTCCATTATGTAATGCGGGATCACAATCTCTTATTACATATCCACAATAAGTTGTTACATATGATTTAAGATCTTCTAGTTTTTCTTTTACGTCTTTCGATACAGAAGCTTTTATATTGCATTTTATGGCACCGTCTATTCTTACAGTAGTGGGTAATATTCTATTCTCCTGTTTTTTCTTTTCTACCATGTCTATATAGTCCAAACAACCTTTTAGAGTGATCCACTCTTTGTGGTAAATACCAATGTCATTTTTGTAACGTACAATATTGTTAGACTGTGTAGCAGCTTCCACAGCTAAAAAATTATATCCTTTGTATGATAACCACGCTCTATCTCTTTCGGTTTGACAATAAGTAATCTTTCTAATGTTCTTCACAGCCAGCCATATATCATAGGATACCCACTTAGAACCACCACACGTATAAGAACATACATCTGAACTACTCACCGCAATTTCTATATTTTGAAAATATATATGCCGTACTGTATTCATTTTGCACCTTCTTTCCTTTTTGATTTTATCAGTTTTTTTATTAAAATATTTATCTGCTCCTTAGAATCATGTATAGCCGCGGCTCGTGTTATTGCTGCTCCGACTTCTTTTTCCATGTGCACAGTAAAATCTTTTAATCCTTTTTTAATCTCTTCCACATATGCAGCGTATAAAAAATCAGGATTTTGTATTAAAGCCACATATTGCGAATTAATCCCCAAATCATCTGTACATCGTTTAAACCAATCATTACATTTTTTTTCAAACTTATCTTTTTTCATTCCTACCATCCTTTTCTTTTTTGATCCGGTCCAATTGCCGGGTTAAAAAAGAAAAGGA
>Ga0307379_10000508_pt1 | contig 64846 bp, 95 predicted proteins | sample UN2MG_FD_202237 | JGI IMG/M metagenome (GOLD analysis project Ga0307379, IMG submission 202237) | Soil microbial communities from Risofladan, Vaasa, Finland - UN-2 | ecosystem: Environmental > Terrestrial > Soil > Coastal area > Acid sulfate soil | place: Finland: Risofladan, Vaasa | collected... | reverse complement strand
ATATTTTCCAAGTTCCACTGACATTATCGTAAATAAATAAAGGCTTCCCATCAGGACTAAATACGACATCACCACCAAGTCCCGCATCGGAAGTTGTCATAAACTCTGAATCTGCACTATATCCCGTACCTGCTTCATTAGTTGCAAACCCTCTTACATGATAAGTAGTATTTGGCAATAGTCCTGTTATATATGAATTAAAAGCACTAGTGCCAGTACCGTTATGGTTATGACTATCACTTAAATCAGGATCAGCAGATTCACTCCAACATACACCTCGATCTGATACTGTTCCACCGCCATCATCCGTAACGTTACATCCTATCGTTGCCTGTCTTGCTCCTGCGGAAACATCTACAATTACGATAACTATTGGATCAACTGGCGGGTCTTGTGGTTCGTATTCCACCCATCCGACATCAGGAGCAGCACCGTTATAAGGTAAACCCACATCTGTTCCTGCATTAATGAGATTTGATGTTGATGCCAGATGACCAAAAGTGGTGATTGGTAGTTTAAAACTTGGCAATTGTCTCTGCCCACATAAACCTGTTGTGTCAAGGCTTACAAAATCAGCAGCAGTAACAGATGATGTCGGGTCCCAATAATTAGTCGCTTGTTGATATGCTCCGGTCACTATATCTCCTTCTGATCCCCAAGCCGAATGACCATAATTATCAAATGACAGATTATTCACATACCAGTGATCCCATCGTCCTACTGTATCCACATTTGTCCAATCAAGAAATCCATGACCGGAAGTTGATCCGTTATAATGTAATTTACCATTACGATATGCAAAACTATTATAAAAGTGTATTCTTAATTCTTCATGATTGCCATCCTCATCGGCACCATTAAATCCACGAAATTCATTATCGACAGCAATACAATTTTTCCAGATTAGTTGTACGATAGCAGGATTCTTGTTATACCTTTCCCACGATTTCCATCCACTACCTTTAGTATGAATATTTGTGGGAAAGGGCATATTACCATTGTTTACTGCCCAGCAACTATCATAAACTACTAATCCTTTACTTATAGCTGAAAACCCCTGATCTGCACATTGCCATGCCCTGCAACCTTTTAATTCAGCATAAGATTTATCTGAACCTGTATAGTAATTAAAATAAAGTCCAAATCCAGTACCCCACCCGCCGGGATCGTATGTAGTTAAACTATCACAAATATTATAAGCATCACAATTAACAAAATATAATGTATCATAAAAACTCGCATAAAATCCGTGTCCTCCGCAATCATGAACTGTACAATTTTCAAATATTATATTATTAACATTATAAGCGGGATTTGCAGTAAAAGAAATATATATACCGATAGCTAAATCATCAGAAGTATGTTGTTGAACATTCTTAACTGTTAATCCTTTTAAGTGATAATAACTTAACCTCCTTAGTGCTATTCCGACTTGTTCGTAACCTACATCAGGTTTTGTCCAGCAATCAAGAACAGGATAATTACCAGCATCCCAATCATCAGGATAAGCAAAAAAACAAGTGGGGTGATCGTGAGTACCATCATTTACCGGCCCCTCCACTAATACACCAGTAGAAGTTGCATAGATACCTCCTCTGAAATAACAGGTATCACTTGAAGGGGTATGATTAAAAGCATAGTTCCAAGTTAACCAGGGATTAGCAAATGTTCCACGAGTGGGATAAGTATCATCTGTACCCGTTGTAGAAACATAACGCAACCCACAAAAGGTAGAAATTGAAAGAAATAGTAACGGTATGAATATAAGTTTTTTCATAATCCCAGTCCCATGTGATTCATAAAATGATTGAAAATATTAAAAATTCCAAGTGCATCGGCATCCGAAACATCATCCATAACCAGTATTATCGAAATAATACCGTCATAAAAATATAAAACACTCCCTCCATCATCATTAAGAGCTCCAACAAATAAAGCATCATCTTGCAGAGAATAACTTACTTCATTATCTGTCCCATTGATAACACCATTAAAATATCCTTCAAGTTCTGTCTTTCCTCGTCTTGTTGCCATCGTATATCCATTCCCATCTGTCTGGGCACCAAGAACTGAATTTGATACTGAATTAATCTTTGTAGCTATTGAGTTTAATGTAGCGAGGTGTGTTCCAATACCAGTACCGGAAAATGCACCAATTACAGTTCTGCCGCCTGCGCTTAATCCTGTTAATGTCCATGCAGACAATGTTGTACAATTTACTCCAATATAATTAGCAGGACTACTCGCGAGTAAAGAATCAGTAACAGGAACATAATCTGTTGAAAAATAATCAGACGAACCATCCATATCAAACCCCTGATATTTAATAAATGATGGAACAGTACTGCCGGGATCAGTAAGATTATAAGTCCCCGGCGTTATCCAGTTAATCTTAGCTCCTGCCGTGCTTCTTTGTGCAGCAACATAAAGTAATTTTCCCCTGTCCCAATATCCTGCACTGTCAAGACTATATACCATATCATTCTGATAATGTGCGGTGTCGCTATCCGGCTTAATATCAAGTGCGTTATATACAAGTTGATATTTGTCAGTAAACATAGTTACACCAAGATCTCTTAATACAGCTACCAAATCTGCCCTGTTTGCATAAGGTATATAAGGAGGAACTGTATCTCCTGCGCTATTATAAAATCCAACCGCCGTCCCAACAGTCCCAAGAGAATCAATAGGCTGTTTACGCAGATATTTATCTAACATTGCAGCCGTGTCAGCACTGATTATATAATTTAATAATAAATTATCCACGGTAATCCTTTTGATAAGATTTCCTGTTGTCCCTGATCTCACCATAAGTAAGGAACCTGTCGGAGCCGTGGTGGCTTCAGTTAAATTTGTTATTTTCTGCCCATTTATTCCTATGCTAATAGCAAGAGATATTAATAATAATAATTTTTTCATTTTAATCGTCTGTTAATATATATGATCCATCATCATTCAGAATTGGTGTACCATCATCATTAAGTAGTGCATTAGCAGGAATTATTTCAATTATCGGTTCTGCTATTCCTCCGATTACTATTCGCCCGATTCCGATTCGTATTCCCATCACACACCATATCCCGCATAAATTTCAGTCGCATCAGTGCCAACCGCAAAAATCCTTCTGCACACTTCGGGATCAACAAAGATATCCGATCCTGCAAAATTCTTTGTAATAGCTTCGGAATTTTCGTTCCCCACAGGGCAATATTTTATATCGCCACCATTACCTGCTGCTCTGATGAAAAAACCATTTTCATCTATGAAGTCATCCTCGCTTAAATCCACAGGTACTACCCGTGTGATGTTCATGTTTCCGATTGTTCTTATTGGTTGTGCCATGTTTTTAGTCTCCTATTATTATTTAAATTAATATATATTATTTAAATTTTGTTATACATGTTTTGCATGGCTTGTGTCATATTTATACTGCGTCCCATGCTGTACCATTGTGGAAATTGAGCACATGAGTAGTAAGATTATATATAACCATTCCTTCTGTTGGTGAAGGAATATTATCCCTTTGGGTAGTAGTCATTCTCGGTGGCATAAATGCCTTAGTAATACTTGTGATATCTAATATTGCATTTGCGTTTGGAGTTGCTGTTCCGATGCCGACGTTGCCGCCTTCTTCTATTCTTACTTTTTCAGTACCACCAACACTAAAAGCAAGATGAGTATCGCCTGGACTTAACATTCCTGTATCAGCATTATTTCTAAAGGAATATCCAGGAGCGGCCGCTGTCCCAGGAGTAGTTTGCATTTGCACTTGAAATTGAAACCATGTTGGAGACGCGGTCATAACTTGAGTTCCATCAACTACGAAACCCAACCTGCTTGCCATACTCGCCCACATACCCGTATCTTTGTCGCCAGAGAATGCAATAGCGGGGGCTGTTGAAAGACCCTTTGGAATAAGTAATTGCCCGCTACCTATTTCTAAAGTCCCCCCAGGTTCCGTCGTCCCAATTCCAACTCTATGATTTATACTATCAATAACAAAAGTATTTGTATCAAAATTATAAACTCCCGTTGCTGTATCGCCTGTATTCAAAAGATAATCTGAATGTGCCTGAGTATTATCTGCTATATGTTCCTGAATATTTGTATTTGCAGGTTCATAGTCTTCATCATGAGCATGGACTGAATCTGCATAATCAGTACTCTCAGTATAAGCAGCCGAACCAAGTCCGAGAATTGTTCTTATTTCACCTAATGTCTTTTTAATCCAATTAAGTCCTGTATTTGCAACTATAAAATCATTCTCCGCTACCGGCGCAGGAAGGTTTGATCCTCCTGATACTTTTACACCAATTGATTGTAATCCTCCTGTATTTATACCGATTGATTGTGATTTGACAGATATTGAAATACCATGATCCATTATATGAGTCTTTGTGTTACAACAGGAATAATATTAATGTAGAACGATTCAGAATTGACATAATTTGTAGCATCGGTATAAATCCTGACATCAGCTTTATATCTTCCAAGAGCCTGTTTTGTTTCTGCTGCCGTCAAAATCCATTCTGTTATCCCATTTGCCGGATCAGTATGAGCTGTGATTTTGCTTGTGATTATAGCTTTTGTATCATCAAGATCAAAATTCGTTTCTTCTTTAACTGAAATAAATATTGTTTTGCCGGTAATAACATAAGGAATAGCAGGAATATAATTATTGTCAGTAAGTTCTATTCTGATTATTGCCGGAACATTTTGTTGTATATCTATTTCTTTCATATTTATTAACTTTATTCACCAATGACCCTGAAAGGTCTGTTATCGCTGCAACGACTTCCGCATCCGGAAGAAGCCCATAGCGGATAATCAGCATATTTTCTGTTTAAGAATGTTATTATTTCGCATTTGATAGCATCCGCAGTCAGTCTAGCCTCCGTTTCAAGTCGCTGAATATCCTTTGTCGTGGCCGGAGTTGAAAAATCACTGTCTTTCAATACAACCCCTGCTGCCGTATAATTGAATGAAGTGCGGTTAGTAAACCGGGCAAAGGCATAATATAGGATGCATGCTTTAAGTCCTTGAAAATAATACGTCTTTGATAAATAAGTGTAAATGCCTCCATCCAAAAGCTTCTGATTATTAACTGATATTGTAGTAGGCAATGTGGAAGCCTGTCCGACAATTTCAAGCAATAGAGCATCCGTTAGCCATGATTTGATATCCAATATCTGGGCCTCCGAAACAAACTGCGGCCATGTAGTAGCATTCTTGATGCTATCGGCTATATACTTAAAGTTGTCCAGATCGGCTTTTGTTACAAGTGCTATCATTGCGGCTGGCTTATTGGTGCAACATATTGTAAAGGACTGATTGTAAAATCAGCAAATTTAATTATATAATATTCTAACAAATCCCGGAAGGCAGTTTCGAGCATCCTGCGTTCATTCCCGGTAATGGAGTTCATAAAATTATAAGCTTGTGCGACTAATTCACTTCCGAATCCTGCACCTACATCTATACCTCTCAAAATAGGCGGAATCATAAACATCGCCCCGATATTCTCCTGAACAGATTTTTCCGTGTAGTCAAATTCCTTATCGTAATTTTTTGCATCAAAAGGAATTAAGACAGGAACCTCCTCATCAGCATCAACATCAACTACCCATATTTTTGAGACATTCATATCTCCCTGTGCTTTTGCAATCCAATCAGAACTTGCTTGCTGCTCTTGATTATAAGGATCATTTGGATCAATCGAACCATTATCAAGTGTTCTCGGCTTAATGCCTTTTCTTACCAATATCCCTGCAGGAAGAAAATTAAACTTTGCATTACGATGCTTGACAGTCGAAACACTTTCTTCTGTGAGCATATCAGTAACAATAGGATCGAAAGGACTAATGGGATATTCCAGATCGCCATCTGCCGTGAAGTAAAATATTTGACCCAAATAAGCCCCCGGACCTCCGGCCTCAGTCATTTCATCAATAACTTTAAAGGGATCAAAACGATTAAAAAATTTCACATCCGCCATTCTGAATGTTCTGCCAGTGATATTCGTCCAGTCAGGATGAACAGCAATTCTCCCCGTGTACGTGCCGTCTGATCTTATCTCGATCCGACAATGCTCAAATGGAATATTAAAGTATTCAGAAGGTAGTCCAAGTCCGTCATATTTAACGTTACAGGCGAAACCATTGAAATTTTTAAGATCCTTTGTGAATTTGCGGAGCAGGGAATCAGCCCGCTCCTTACGGGAATTTAAAACTGTATTAGATAATATCTCGTCTAAGAATCCAGCACCCTCGACAAATTTAACATAAATATCCATACAGGTTTTGCCTGTTCCGGAACTATTTACAATCTCTAATACCTTTTGAGGATAATCATTATTTGTGCCGTATCCCTTAATTCCTTTTGAAGTAATGTAAATGTTCCGCTCAACTCTCTGTGCTGTTTTTGTAGCGGATACTTTCATTACGTTTTGGCTTTATAGGATTTCTTTTTTGCAGGCTCCTTGACTGGTTTATCTGGAATTACCGCATTAATAATCTGTTCCGGTAAATTCTCTTCCGGGATAATTTCTTCTACTTTCGGAGCAGGTGGAATTATCTTGATCCCGGCAGGGATAACAGGCACTTTCGGCGCTGGCCTCCGTATAAAGTAAACAGCTTTCTCCGGATGGTATGTCAGATACCATTCTGCGAGTTCATCAGTCAAAGTATTGTTAGTGCAGGTCTTGGTAGGATCACCAAACACCTGTAAAACGACTCCTCTTCTTAATTCATATTTGCTTGTTGCCATCGTTGTACGTTTTAAAATTTTATATAATGCCTCTATGTAACATGTTCCACATGAAATTATAATTATTTCTCCGGTTAATTGCTTTAACGCTTCTCTTATCTTCGCTTTACGTTCAGCCGTCCTGTATGCAGGCTTATTAATATATTCACGGGCGAATGATATTACTTCCTCAATCATTAAAGAAATGCGGAACTTAATCCGCACTCATATTAAGCCGGTGGTAATGGCTGGAATTCTTCCGGGCAGCAAGGCGCTACGAGTTCAGCCAAAGCAGCCCTTGTTGCTGCAATAGTTGCTGCGAAAAACGAAAGTGGAGGCAGTGACTCTTTCAATTTATCAGAACATCCGGCAGTGAGCAACCATCCGCCAAGTAACTCCTCATCGTTGACATTTCGTTCCACTGCATTCAATTCCAGTCCGAAATCCCATCCCAGAATTTCAAAAACAGTTCTGCCATCATCAGCAGCAGTAGCACCAGGTTTATTGTAATTGTTCTCAATGACAATCATGAAACGGCTGTCAACGGCTGACTGAATCCATAATTTCACTTCGGGAGTATTATCGAATATCCTGAAAATAAAATTATGATCCCATACCTTTTGATAAGTCTTTTTGACCATCGCAACGGTATGTTCATTCGAGAAATTATATCCCTGTACACAATATGCATAGCAGGGTGGAGATGTTTCTTTCAGGAGAAGTGAAGTACATAATAAAGAATTATCTTCGTCAAATGTGCTTCCATCCTTATCTACACAATCATAGTTAATGAAATACGCTATATCCTTAATCCCTGGAACAAGGTTCTCACAGTTTTTAAGGATGCAATCTACAATTTGGTTACAACCTATTGTCATATCGTCAGTTTTTAACGTCCTACCATGAAGAGCCTGTCGTCAATAATTTTGGCATCGAAAGCATCAACTGCCTCAATCCTGTTGTAACGACTTCTCGGATCGTAAAACGAATTAATATTATCAAATAGTGAAGTACAGGCCATCCCAATATTTAGATTGGAGACAGTTGTGTAAACAACTCTGTGAGGATCATTCCAGCTCGCTCCGTTATTTTCGTATGCCCTGATCCATTGATCCCATAAAGGAATAGATACGATTCTAATTCCGTCCCATGTAGCAAATTCCAGCCCGTTGATCATCAGTTTGTAGTCCTGAAATGCTGTTCCAAGTGCCTGTAGTTGTCTGCGTAACCTGTCCATTACTGACCTTGTGACAAGGAGAACCCTATCAGGTTGTGCTGCCAGCTCGGAAACAGCAGAATCAATTACATTGTTTACTGCGGCATACATCAATACAGGAGTTGCTACTGACTGTTGTAAGGCATAAGTTAACTGCGTATTCCCCGGTAGTGCTGCAAGCTGTAAGGGATTAGCTGCATACACGGCTGCTAATTGAACCCAGAAGCCGTCAATGACATTGAAGAAAGCAGGATCAGTCCCCGGAGTTAAAATTCCTGCCGGAAGCTGTGCAGCATTCTGATCTCCGAACCATGCATGACGGAAAACCATCTTCGAAATGTCCTTTGAAAGAATGTTCAGAATGAATGTGAAGATCTCCGTTTTGGTCAGATCATAAAGATCAACCCCGCATTTAATTGCGAGCTTCATCAATGTATCTGCCAGTTCATCCACGCACATATCTATAATGACTTCCAGATAACGAGGTTCCCATGTCTTTTCAATAGCTACATCCTCGTAACACTGAGCTACCGGATCGCAAGCTTGGGCAGCTTTCCCCACCAGCCCGAATGTTCCCGGGATTATTCCGATTCGTCTATCGTTCTTTATTCCGGTAACAAGGGTATGGAAAGACGAAAGTTCCGGTGCTTCGAGAACAGCAGTTACAACCAGTTCATTCAATGACCTGAGTTCATCAGGAGTGAAGTGAAGATTGTCTAAGTTGAGTGTGTGTCCACACACTGGTGATGTCTGTGACATATTATTCAGTTTTTGAAGTTAATTTTTCTTTCAGTTCACGTACCCTGTTAAGGTCAATCGATCCGACTTTTTCGGCAGAACTAAATTTAGTCCTCCCTTCAGGAATCCATGAATTTTTCATGCCCTGAAGTTCAGTAGCGAGAGCGACTGCTTGTGCTTCTTTCGCCTTAAATGATGCTTCAACAGCAACAAGATCAGGCTTCTCTTTCTCGGCAGCATCGAGTTTAGATTGCAAATCGGCTATCTTCTCATTTGCCAATTCAAGTTCCGTCTTGGCTGCAATAGGTTCTTTGATCTCCGATACTGCACCGTCTGTTATGACTATCGTTTTGCCGTCTGCCATAACATAAGTCCCATCGGGAGAAGCCTTGTCTCCGACAGCAGGCGCTCCGGTTTCTTTTTCAAGCTTGAACTCCTTGCCATCCTTGTCTTTTAAAGTCTGATCAATGGTAGTAAGCCGGGAGAAGGCTGCTATCTTTGAAATGATAGTGTCGAGCTTTTCTCCGAATGTTTTTACATCTTTTGAATCCATAATAGAATTTATTTTCGGTTTAAAAATTGCATACGCCTTAACAGGCTCAATTATTTTAGTTGCAAAACCAAGACTAAGCATATCCTCTGCTGATAACTTCGTGTTCTCTTTCATATATTCTGCAAGTTTGTCGGCCGGGGTACCTGTACGTTCCACATAAAAATCAAGTATTTTCTCTTCCTCTTGCTTCAATTCTTCGGCAATCTTTTCAAGATCATCGGATTCATATTTATCAGCAAGCGTGTAAGGGGGGATAAAGGGATTGTGAATCAGACCATCGGCATTTTTCATTATCTCACGTTCATCTGCCACAAGGAATATGATAGTGGCAATAGAATAAATTTTGCCTTCGCCAATAGTTTTTAGTTTCTTTCCGGAATTTTTGAGCAGATCATGTATTGCCCATCCTTCCTGAACATCTCCACCCCGGGAGTTAATGAGAATATTAATCTCAGTTGCCTCTTTGTTATCATCAAGAAATTGTGATACATCTTTTGCAGAAATAGATTGTGCTCCTTCTCCCATGAATGTATCAGGAAGTGATTCTCCAATATCACTGTATATTTTAAGGATTGCAGGTTCCATATTAATTGCCACCACAGCCAAATAAATTATACCAGAAATCATTAGCTATATCCGGATAACTATTGTCATTGATAATAAATAGAACCTGATCAATATAAGTATAAGCTGAACAAACACCCATCGGATTCATAGTCTTTTGATTTAATTATGAGACAAAAGTAAATCACAATGAGATTATTTTACTATTCATAAATGGATAGTAACTTTTGAGCATAAAAAAAGCTCCTGATTTCTCAGAAGCTTCACTTATCAACGATGGTTATCTTAACATATATGATTCACTTTATTTTAATGGTTGTCTTTTACGTTCTGATTCACTTAAGCATATTGGGTATCTTGTTTATTATGATTCACTTCCGCTTCCTGGTTATCTTAAACATCCTGATTCACTTTTAGTCATTGGTTGTCTTTCCATTTGTGATTCACTTTGTGCCAATGGTTATCTTAAATGTAATGATTCAAAGAACGTGCCCCGCAACAAAAAACCATCAAAGGAGAATGACCAGACTTCAATGGGATTAATGCCGCGGGGCAATATTGTAAATAATAATTTTTTGCATTTTGTCATTCTCAATTACAAAGATACACAATATTTGATATAAACAAATAAATCTTTAAATATTTTTTAGAATTCCCTCGCCATAAATAATTAATTTGCACCCCTTCAACTGCAAAGCTTTCTTCAGATTAGTAAAATGAACTTTGATTTTGGCACATAAGGTAATATTAAGATGCGGATGATTTAATAGATCGACACCAAACAAATGTATTTCAGTCGCCCCGAACCTCTTGTATGCTACCTGCGTGGCAATAAACGGGCTGCAATAAGATTTCTGATAAGTCAGTTGATCCAGGTTGCAAATAAAATCCGGATATCCGGCCGCTATATGAATCTTCTCAAAATCCGGCCTCGTTTCCCATTGCAGGAACTGACTGAAAAATATCTTTGGCTTACATTCATTAATCACCTTTATTCTGTCTGGTGTAAAAGCTCGTGGATAATCTACACAGACAACATAATCCGTATGAATATATCTCCAAATATCATTAACACCTATTGATAATTCATACTCTGATGAATTAAACAAACTTCTCGATTCTCCGAGGCCCAATACTGCTATTCTCATTTTCTGTGGAGCAATGATTTTCTTCCAGTTAAAATATTTGATCGGAAATCCATGCCATAATATTTAAGATAATAATTTACATCTTCTCCAATTAATGATCTTAATTTTTTCAGTTCAGGATCGGCTGTCCACGACATTATCCGACCATGTGCACGGCCGACCGCTGCCCTCCCGGGCTGCCCTTTTATTCCTATTGCCAGATACTCGTCTTTAAAAAGATTCTTGTTATTTACTAATTTAAAAAGTTCCATGTCAATAAATTTCATTCCATATAATTTTTCCAAAATAGGAATAATTGCCGGAGTGAAAGCTGTCTGGAATAAACTCGACCATGTATTCCGACAGACAGTATATCTTCTTATAATTATGTTATAGTAAAATGTAAACATTTCCCCGGCAATATCGTATCCTTCGAGTTTCTTTACCATTTTTGTTAAATAGGAAGGAGTGTAATAGTCATCATCTTCAATAATAAATATCGCTTCAATGTCTTTATAATCCTTTATAAAATTTATCCCGGCCGCAATATTTCGTCCTTGTGTGTTTTGGCCAATTCTCCATGAAGGAACAGGATATATTTTTTTAATAATCCATTCTTTTTTGAAATCGTCTTTGATAAAATCCGTTGTTCTTAATACGGCATCATCAATAATTATCCAAAGGACAACGCCTTTGTAATCCTGATTTTTCATAAATTGTGCACATAATTCTATTTGTCGTGGACGTGCGCCAGTAGGAGTGATTAAAATTATCATAATAAAATTTTTTGAATATATTTCCAATCATCTGTTTTACGAATATCAATTAATTCCTCTTTTTCCCAAATCCAATTCTTTTCTTTCCCGACAAGATAATGCGTTCCCCAACCCTTTGTCATTCCGCTATCCCATGCCTTCTTTCGTCTTGCAAATGTTTCTTCTCTTTCTTTTGCAGATTTACAGCATCCATAATTTATAGAAAACCCATCAGGCTTAAAAACATTTGGGAATTTTAATTTAATATCATCTGCGAAAATATTAAATCCCTGATCATATTTTGCTATCAGTTGCAAATTCCGGTTTCTTGCTATGTGAAAAAAATAATTCTGAAGCGGCAATCCTCTTTCTTCTCCGGTATTGTAAGCTGTGCAATGTCTCACTTCAATTATATTATGACCCAGCATTGAAGCATCCAATATTGTTTCTCTGATAGTCTTATCAAAAATATAATAAAAATCAATCCCGGTATAAACCACCCAATCAGGTGATTCTTTTTTTATATCTTTAAGCAATTCTGTTTGTAAAATCCCTAAATGAAATGATTCATTAGTATTTATCTGCCTCGTTTTTATTCCATTTTTCTGTAACCATTCAAATGTACCATCGGTGGAATAATTATCAAGTATTAAAAGATCGCATCCCTGATTACGATAGTAATTTACCATTTCCGGGATATACTTCATTTCATTGTATGCAAATGCAGTTACTAAAATTCTCATATTATTAATTGGTCTAAATCATAACATTTTAATTTTTCATCAGAAAGAACATTATTATAAACGTTCCCTGCAAGTGATGTATTGATTTTTCCTATATTTTCGGCTTCTTTATTTATGGCATCTTCAATATCTTTAATTGTATTCCATTTAATTGTATGAGGCAAATTCAATATATTTGTAATGACTTTTATCCCTCTTAATCCTAATTCAACTATACTTGTCCCACCCCCTGCATATTCTGATAATGCCAATCCAATAAAACATTTCGGATAAAATTCATCACATCCGCCAGTTCTCCAATCGGTATGACTTATACTATAATCGCCAATTAAAATTTCAAAAGGAATATTTAATTTATTAATTAAAGTTCCACCATAATATACCGGAGTTTTTTTATTCACATAACTATATACTTTATTCCCTAAAATTTGTGGCTGCAAAGTTTCATCGATTGCCCATTTTATTAGATGACATTGTATTCCTTTTGAATCAAGGTATTTTTTAATATTGGGATGAGGGCTTACATTTATTATATTCTTCTCAGTAAAAATTGAAGGATTACTCTTCATTTTTGAATCAAGTCCCTCCCATTGAACTACTACGATTGATTTGTGATTTTTAATTGTCTCTACATCCTTATCTGAATAACAGCCAAATACAACAAGTGGCTCATTCATATTATCATATAATCTTAATTTGTGCATTTTTAAAAATCCAATTACATTCATCGTAATAGATGAGTAACCCTGTGTTATTTTCATAATTCAGTCTCCATTTTTCTGATAATACAATAAACCCAATTTTCCTGTACACCCATGTCCTCTGCTGTAAATAGCACAGATTTATAATTTTCATTCCCAATCTTCTTATAATAATCGTATCTGCTATAAATTTGCCAATGCTTTAAAATGCCGCAAGGAATAAGACCTATCCGGACAAGATATTTAATCAAGTCAATATTATGGCTTATATATACAAATAGATTCATATCGTTCCACGAACCTCAATTTTCCTCACACTCGCTGTCTTTGCATTTATGTCCTCGACCGTCACTATCGGTGGTGGTAATTTACTTATTGCAGCAGCTATATCGGCAGCCGTCAAAAGATTTTGATTAGGCAATGCATTGATCTGTGGCTGTGTTAATTGTGGTTGATTCAGGAAAGTTGCCCCCACTGGTTGAGCGTATATTCTCATTGCAGGCATTGAGGCCGATATTGCTGCCGGTGCCGATTCGCCCCCTCCTCCGCCCCCCGGAACCTTTACAGCAAGTATATTTTTAACTTGTAACAGACCAGCAGCAATTACTGAAGCTAAAGTAAGGAAGCGTAAAATCGGCCCTGATCCTAATGGTAGTTCTGCCATTGCTTTAACGCCTGCTGTATATGTACTTATTAATGCCTGTGATACAGAAAGTGCTTTTGCAGCCACTGTTTGCTTCTGGAATAAATTAGATAATGAACCAGCTATATCACCAATCAAATCAGCTTCCCATAAATGCTGATCCATTCTTATTAATGAAAGTTCTCTTTTGGCATCAGTATATTGTTGATCTGCAAGTAATTTTTCATTATTTGTCAATCTTTGATATTCAACACTTTGAGTTAATGCTTTATATTCATTATCAAGAATAATATTTAATACATCAAGATTGCCCTGCGCCATTATTTTTTGTAATTCAAATCCTGCCGATATATCCCTTTTACTTCGTTCTGCTTCCAGAGCATCCCTTTTGTCCCAATAATCACTCCAACGTTTGAAATCTTTTTCGATTCCTGCGTCCTTCTTTTTATTTTGTTCTACTTCTAAAGCATCAATCTTATCCCAGTAATCACTCCAGCGTTTGAAATCCTTTTTAATTTCCTCGTCCTTCTTTTTTGCGTTCGCTATATTCGTTTGTTCAATTTCCTCATACCATGCCTCAGTCATTTTAACTCTTTTTTCCTGATCGGCTATTTCTTGTTTAAGAAATCCTGATCTCCTGCTTTCAACTCTTTTCATTGCCTGATCGGATCTTGCATAGGCATTTTCTATTTTAGCCATTAAGCCATAAGCTCTTGCACGTAATTTTTCATCTTCAGGGCGTGTTTTTATAAGATCAACAACAGCAGCTAATTCTTTTTTTAATTGATCCGTTTCCATTTTTGTAGCTATGGCATCCAGTTTTTTTGTTTCAGTTAATGCTGCCAGCTTAACAGATGTGGTTTCCATTTGATCTTGTGCAGTTAATTCAAGGGATGCCCTTTCTCTGTTTATTTTTGCTAACTCATAATCTACTTTATATTGTTCTGTTCTTAATTCATTCAATATTCTTGTTGCTTGTACGACTGACATTATACTTTCAGCACTAAATTTTCCATTTATTGCAATATCATAGAATATTTGTTTAGTTACTTCTCCTGCAATATTCATTATGTTTATAGCAAATGTCGTTGACATGATAGCCTCTTTTAAACCATCAAATATTTTCTTGCCCAGAGCAACAGCAGCCGTCACTAATGCTGCTGGCCCCAGCATTGCCATCATGCTTTTTCCTACATCTGAGAATGCCTGACTTACCGCTTCACCATAATTACCCACATTCAACCTATTGTCTGCAATACCTTTCCCGAAAGCATCAAGAGCTCTTTTTGCATCCTCAACAGCTTTTTTGTTTTCTATATATTTATCTGATAATATTCTTATCCCTTTTGCATCAACAGTATAAGCACTCCCCATTAACTTAAGCTGTGTCTGAGCTAACTGCCATTGTTTATAAAGTTGTTCATAACTGCCGGATTGTGCTTTATTAGCCTGAGTTGCCAGATCAACACTTTTTGTTGCATTCCTGTAATCCTTCTGTGCGTCACGCAATGCAGCATTATTCCTTTCAACCTCATCACGTGGCGTGTCTTTGGTCATTAACATATTGGCAATTTTCAGTTCATCAACTCGCTTTTTTGCCAGTTCCGCCTCTTTGATATACTTGTCAAGATTGCTCTCAATATTTACTAAGTATTTTTTTTCTTCTGTAGCCATGATTATAATTTTATAAGTTCATCAGTACATAATTGCCCTGCAACATAATTACTGATCTTGTTAACATAAAAATAAGCCTTGTATTGTCGCAAATATACTGGTATATTATGTTTTAATCCGGCAACCTCGTAAACCGGAAGATTGAATTTAGACCTACGAAGGTTGGTTTTTGTGAGCATCCTTGAAATATTTGCATAGTAAACTATAAGGTTCGAGAACGACACTTCGAGTGATGATGCTTTCTTTGGATTGACAACTTCGAGTGAAGGGGCAGCGAATATCCCTGCGAGAGGAGCAGCGGTAGGCCTTATCCATAAACTCTTAGGGTCTGGCGGTGAAAATATTGGAATAACATCAACATACACGATACGTGGATCAATGCTCTCATTGGAATCATAATGTGAATTAGCCTTGTCAGTTTTATCTTCGTACCACTTATTAAATGCTATTCGAGAAACGTCAACGCTGAAATCATCTTCCAGAATAGTTACCTCATCACAAGTTGAAACATTGAGTTGCACAATATCCTTTGATTCCGGTAACGTTTCATCTTCAATAGGCATATTCCCTTTCCCATTGTCTTTTATAACATCCTGTGATTCTTTGTATTTCAGATAATTATTGCGTCCGTAATCTCCGAACTTGAACTCTACCTCATCATCACGTTCAGATAAATAATTACTCCAATCCCGTGCAATGATCATATTGTCATAAAGTTCCTGATAATTCCAGAATCTTATTTTTCTGTCACGTGCTATCACTTCAGGAACCAAACCGAATAAATTACAGATCATCTTAACAAAATCTATCTGTGTCATCTGCGGAAGATGATAACGTGGATCAACATCTGATCCGTATGCTATCAATGCATCCTCTATTTTTGTTATATTAACGGAAAAATAGTAATAATAGGCTGCTGTCGTGCGTATGTTTAAATGGTCGAGTGGCACTCCGACATATTCTATTTCGTAATTCGTTATCCCTATGCCCCAATCAACTATTCGAAAATCCCCAACGTATGCTGCGTGATTCCAAAGCGAAAGTGTTGCTACTCCTGCTAAAGTAATAATCCCTACATGGATAGTATATGTAGCTGTAAGAGGTGTTTCATACCAACCGAGTCTAAAAAGCTCATTGCCAAGTATCAGTGTTGTCCCCGGAAAATCAGTCGCACCTAAAACGTCATTAAGTGTGGCTCCATGTGCGCCTCCCCAAAACATCGAATAAAGCCAAGCATCCGTATTGTTATTTTTCCGTGTGCTAATAGGCATAAACAGTTTCTCAAAAATATCACTGTCAAGAATATCACCACCCGTAATAGTATATCCTGCGTTCTCAAATATTTCTTCCCATATAGCTTTCACCCGGCAAAAAGGCCATATCCAACCTCCGTACATCTCTACCTTGTCCCCATCATCTGTAAGGGGTGCAATACTGCCATCATCTGAAGGCTCGCATAACGGATATACAATATCACAATTAGGACTCGTGCAAGCGTGCGTGGATGCCATAAAAGTTGCATTCCAATTATGTACCATCCCAGCCAATGTTAGATCAGATAATTTTAATGTTTCAATAGTCTTGAAAAAATTCATATTCCCGGAAGAGATTGAGACATAATAATACTGATCATCAACTCTCTCAAGTATTAATATGCCATTGGTAATCATTTCTATATTATCCTGAACAACCCGGCATTCGTGCTGCCGATAAGGGAAGAGAGTATTCGCTCCGACCTCTCCGGACAACTCGAAAAGAGCCCGCATCGCCCGTGTCTTTCGTATTTTGAACTGAGCCGTGAAGTCAGACTGCCTATCCTGCATTTCCGCAATATTATTTACTTGCTTGTTTACAGGTATAACTTCGTCATCATCCATATCACAAAGAGTGTCCCCGATATAAAGCCTTAAATTCTTTTGATAAACCGAAGACGAATCAGGTAGTTCCTTTCTGGTAATTTCAAAATCAAGGATATACCCATTCGTCCCTTCCTCTTTTATCAGATGATCGCCTCTGGTAATTTCAACAATTCTCCATTGCTCATCTTCGTATTGTTCGACCTGCTCCGCCAGCAACAATCCCGTAAAACCCGGAACGTTTTCGGGAGTGATCCCATGCAATGTTACCTGATATGCATATTCAGATTTTATTCTCGTGTCACGTTCTATCTTTGAAATAACCGAAAAGAAATTAGTTACCTGGATTCCCATGCTTTCGGTTTGCATAGTTATATCATAACCATTCTGGAAGTTAAAATAATGCCAGCCATTAAAATACCAGCGTAAATATATTCCTTCAGCACATCGAGATATTAATACCTTAATATCTCCAATTTTTACAGGCGTTCTGTAAACTGGAGGACTAACTGGTGGTTCCACGGGAGGACTTATCGGAGGACTCACGGGAGGTGAAACAGGTGGACTTACCGGGGGTGATACTGGTGGACTAACTGGAGGCGATACAGGAGGACTGGTTATAGTAGTACAACAAACTGGATTAACAAGCGTCTTGTCAGCCATTGCTAAAGATCCCTTAATATAAAGCGGATCATTAGTTGTTGCCGGAAAAACGTAAAGCGTATGCCATTCCCCACCCCCATAATATTTTGCAGTAATAACATCACCATTCCTGAATAAAGCATATCTTTCACCGGGAACTGCTGCTATTGCAAGATCAATATACGAACCATTAACTATACACCTGTATAAATCATCAGAGTTTACATACAAAGCATAATCAAAACTGGAATAATCCATAAGTGTATTAAGATGATCCAGGCCAATTACAGAATTATAATTAGCCGTTTTGGCTGCATAAATTGCTGCATAATATCCGTCATTTGAAACATCAAGATAACTATCCGAACTTCCATAACCTGTTCCATTTCCCCAAACACCGGGTGATATTTCATAGAAACTGCCTGCTGTCTCTATAAAATCAACATCAGACTCTGAACATGTTATAGGAACTACCGGGGGACTTCCCTTGGATGAATATTCAAAAGCGCCTAAATCGGGTGCTATACCTTCAAAGGGCAATCCGACATCTACACCTGCATTTATTAAATCACTTCCATCTGCCAATTTCAAGAAATTAAGATCAGGTAAGCTGCCGTCAGGTTGTCGTGCTCCGTCGGTTCCTGCTGTATCAACAGACAAGAAGTCATCATCGGTAACGGTGACAGCACTATCCCATGAATTATGATCATGCACACAATCAACTCTTAATCCAACATTATCCAGGTATGCAATATTATTCCTAAGTGTTATCACACCTCCACCAGCCGTATAGCCAAATGCAAACCCATCATTACCATTATTATATGCAACGTTATTGAATAGGTTCATATCCATATAAGCTGCAATATCCTGAGATTCATCAAATCCATATCCGCTGTTATTAAATGACAGACAGTTCTGATATGTTCTTTGAATCCCTATTTCTTTAGGAGAATAAGACTGACCAGCCTTAAATCCTGCTCCATTACCTCCTGTATAGCCATTATTGAATGACCAGCAATTCTTATATGTTATATAACCACCCCGATAAGAACCATCAGAACTATAACAATCAAAACCATCATCCGAATTATGCCATGCCCTACAGCCATCAAAAACATTATGACAAGCAGCACCGGCACCATAAAGACCAAATGTAAAACCATCCGCAAAATTTCCCCCGTCTGTGAAATCTTGATTATCATACGAGTCACAATTTTTTACAAGGTTTCCATCACAGAAACCCGAAGCAACAAACCCGCTTCCATTATCATATATTTGTAAGTTCTCAAATGTTGAATTACAGACTTTATATAAATTAATCCCTATGGCAAGTTTCCCAGTTGCCTCTTTGACATTTCTGATTCTCAGCCCTTTAATATGCCAGTAATTAATATTCTCTAAAAGAATTCCGTTATGATTGATAGACGGTTCAACAATACCAATACAATTCAGTATCGGTACTTCACCAGGAGCAGCAAAGACATTAATAAAATTGCCTGGAGCTCCGCTGTGTGTACCTTCATAGACACCTACGAACTCACCTGATTTAAGTGAACCGATTGTTAAATATTCACCACCTCCGATATATAAAGTATCTCCTGCGACAAGAGATTCAAAACCCTTTTGCCATGTTGCCCACGGTTCGCCAATCGTACCTGAGTGAGCATCATCACCCCCATTTGCGGGAGTTGCTATGTAATAGGTTGCCATTATTTAATCAAACAATAAAATTTATTATAAATCATTGCAATCATTATCCCTGCTGAAACGAAAAATAAGAGTTCAATTATCTTAAATGGTTTTGTGATTACGAAATACCAAAGACAAACCTGCCCTGTAAAGCATTTGTAACATGAACCAAAAGGTTTGCCGACATAGACAGGTAATCGTTTTAATAACCTCTGATACCAATGAAATATATCTCCTTTCTTCTGCCCTAAAGCACAGAACATAAAAGCTATTAATGATATTTTTGCTATCTCATACATTATCCCAGTCATTATCATAAGCACAAAGCGCCCCTGTTTCTAAAGCAAGCCAAGCGACATTATCTGTCACCTCTGGAATTGTATTTCCGTTTCTATCTTTTGTCTCTGCAAGATTACGGGATAACCATACCTGATTACCTATCTTAATTGTGGCATATATTTTCCCATCATTGCCAGTCATTGTCCCGGGGTCATTACTATCATCTTTTATTAAACGAATTGATTGACCAGCTTTTTTATTTGTACTTGTGAGTGTAGTATTGTCAGTATTATATTCCATTAATATAAATTTGCCATTTGTCGGCGAATATTCATCTATTGACCATATCCTACTCATTGATAAAATACTTTGAAAAACTCCAGTATTACCAGAACGTTCGCCTGCTCCCCGTGCAGAAAATCCATAGTCGTTTGATGCCCCTGTATTGGGAGTTAGCCAATATGTTAATCCCATTTCTTTTAATATTCCGCCAGCTATTCCTGATCCTCCAACAAATGTTGCTAATTCATTCCAATCAACATCAGTAGGTACATGCCAACCCGCAGGAGCTATATTATTTTCATCAGAAGATAAATCATCACAAAGTTTAGCTGCGCTCTCTATATGACCTTCCTGATTAATTATTGCTGTAGTATTTGCCTTTCCAGTGCCTATCGCTGTATTTGTTCCAACTAAAACATTAACAATATTACTCCATACATGGGAATCGTGTTGATCTGATGGAGCTGCCTCGTAATATGTCGTGCCATTAATATAAAATATCAAACCACCTGTCTGTCCAACATCACGTAATGAATATTCACCTAATTCTCCTTCAAATGATCTACAAGCCCTTACATGAAAAACACTTGCTTTACCTGAATATGATTGATTTCCATTGAGAAATATTTGATAATGCATATAAACATCATTATATTCACTTGAAGAATGATAAGAACCATTAGAAAATCCTCCAAATCCTACTGAATGTAAATTAACATACATCGCATTTAGTTCATCTCTGGAAGGCAAAAACCAATCATTAAGCCCTTTTGCCATATACCAGTTATAAAGCAATCCATTTTTAATAGGAGTTATAATACAAGGTTCGATTCTTAATAATCTGACAGAATAATACTCGCCTGGCAAAATAATTCCTGTCCCAACTGTTATCTCTGCACTATCATAATCCATTCTTATAAAACCATCCTGTGCCCAGAAAAACCCATAAACTTTAAAATAATGATATTGCGTTCCCACTCCGAGCAGGAATCCATATCTGCCTCCACCTAATGCTGAAAAATTATAAGTATCAACCGCACCTGTATTAGGAGCATTCCAGTGAGTTGTGCCTATTTCCTTTAATTCACCCCCTGCAACTAAAACCCCACCGCATTCAGTTATCAATGTAGTCCATTCTGCTATTGTCGGCACCTTCCAACCTGCCGGAACGAATCCAGAAGCCATGACCTGATTATGCTTATAAAGCCCTCCGTATTCAGCCCTGTTATCTTCATCATTATTGTAAACCCTGCTGCCCGGATAATAGGAATCATAATTCTTACACATCCAAATCTGATCTCCAATACACATTGTTTCACAATACTCATAAGAAGGATCAACAACCGGGATAGATATTGCAGGACTAAACCCGTCTCTTGAGATCTGTTTGCTGCCTATGATTATAGTGATCTCTACTTCGTAGCCATGTATCTGATTATTGTATGTTATGACGCTGCCGGGAATAAGGCGCACTACACCCCAGCCTGAATCAGTATAGATATTGATTTCCTTAGTGTTCTTTATCGTGCGTATTGATCTGACCTGTTCTTCTGTTATCTGGCCTGAACCTATTGTTAGCGTTTGCGTTCCTAATGTCCTGTATTTCTCCCCTTCGGTAATAAAAACTATTCTGCCGGGATGCCATAACCAGTAATGCCAGCCATTATAATACCAGCGAAGATAATAGCCATTGCATCTCCGGCTTATTGGAATCCTTACAAGTTCATATAGATTTAATCCGAATCCCATTATGGAGCTGTTATTTCTGCGGTGAAATATGATGCATATTCCTCTATCCCTGCCGGATCAATGGTGAGTGAACAGAGATGCCCTTCGAGATAATCAGCAGGAAAGTCAATAATATCTTCACTCAACAAAGTATTTGCAGAGTTGTATTTTCTTATTGTTACCCTTAATTCTCCCACAGGTGATATTAATGCTCGTTCAGGAAGGATAAATGTAAGATCAAAAGGGAGTCCCGCAAAATAAACTGGCCTGTCAAATGAATTAAAGAATGGAGCATCATTTACATCATCAGCCTCGTATTCATGCAGATTCGATCCCTGCTCCTCGCTTCTGACTGCCTCCCCATAATACCAAAGGACAGGCGGAGAACCCTCGGCAGCAATCCACGTTTCACTCGATCCATACCAACATTCACGGTATGCCAAAGAGAAGTTACCGGACTTATTCGTCTCGGCCATTATTAGTTCTGTGTAATCTCCGACCTTCCCGAGTGTGGTTATTATCCTTAAAATCCCTGATACATCAAGGTCAGCATAACCAAACGAATCAGGCGAAGCTATGATAGTTAAAGGATGAGGAATTCCGTTTATGGTCATTTCACCTTCAAAATAATATCCGGCATGTAACGTGTTGTCATTAAAATAAGCAAAGTCCCTATCGGGATTAAGCAGGTAATCCGATGGATTGAAACCGTCAATAAATCCTATGTCAGTATCTATAATGGTGGTTGTTGATCCTGCCTGTACCATGCCGGAATACATTGCATCGAGCGTCCTGTTATAGACAGTTATAATATTCCCGACCTGTCCTGTGAATGTACCCGCAGCAACAGTTAATCTTAAAGCACCTGCGTTTTCCGCTGCTGTTAATACAGGGAAATCCTGTCGTAATAAACGAAAGTTATTGGGACTTTCCGTTGCGACCCATCTGCATAATATCTTCGGTAATAACTGTTCAACATACTCAGGAGTGGAAATTAAAGTTATCATTGCGTATCTGAATTAATTGATAATATAGTATGTTGTTCCTTTAAAGTATTCACTATTCCTTTACCATAATCAGTTAATGAATTATAATTCTGTTTTAATAATTCATCATCATATCTTAAAATTGATTTTAATAACCAAGATGGTATTATCATTATATCTGTGTATTCCACATCATTAACTACCAATTTTTTAAAATATTTTGCTGTTATCATATCACTTGCATTGTTATATTACCAATCGTTAATGCGAACTTATTATTTATCTTCTCAATAGTTTTTTTACGCTCCATTGTGTAAACGTCAACAAATATCGGGTTGCCTTTATTAAATTGCTTATTACCATATTTGTTAATATACCATGTCATTGCCTTTGCTTCGTTATCCCGCCCTTTTGTCGTCTTTGATTTCAACATCCCACGTTGCGCCATCCACCTCTTTATCTTTAAATATAATTTGTAATCTTTTGTTCTTAGACGTGGCCCACGGCCTCTTTCCAAAACCCCCAACCAATAAGGAACCAGGACTCCCGCTCCATCTTCTCTTATCTCAACTTCGAACATCTTCATTATAGAATCAGGTATCTTATTGCCATAATAGCCATTCTTCTGACTGATGTTCTTTATTAGCTCTTCTAGTTCCGGCTTTAAATCAATCCCCTTCATTACTTTTTTCTTTCCCAACATAAAATATAATAAATGAAATTATTGATATAAAAGAAAACATTACTTCAAGAGCAATATTTTCTTTTCCTGCAAAATGTCCAACACAAAAACATCCGATAATAAATATAATACCGGAAATAAGTCTTAATAATAAATTAAATGTTTTCATAGTTTTAGTTTTTAAGATTTATAAACAAGGATCACGTGTTTCGTTTTTAAGCCAGTACAGATTGAGCGGCATAGACCATCCAATGACATTTGCATCATATTTCGATTCAAGAATTTTATATACAGTTACCGGAGTGATAGTCTTATATTCCGCTTCATCTATAAGCCTTATAATTATTTCTTTGCAAATGTCAAGAAGCAACTGAAATTGTGTTTCATTATTTTCAGCCTTGTCTTCGAGTCTAACTTGTTGCATGATTTCGATAATTAAAGGATTAAAATGTTCCTGTATTGCATTAGCCCTCACTTCCAGGATCACATCATTAGGTTGTATGATCAGACCTATTACATCATATTGGTCGCTCCTATCTGTATATAGGTTTATAAGCTGCTGCTGCTCATAGAGAACCAGCGTACAACCTGAGGCAGTTAGTATTGTTTTAAGTTTTGCTGTTATCATCTTTTAATTTTTATCCATCCCTCGCCATAACATCCAGCACATGGCAACCAACCTAATTCATCATTATTTAATTGTTTTTCACCTAAACAAACAGGACATAATTCATATTCTGCTTCCTTGCAAGGTAGGGATTCTTTCGATATAAATTCTATATATTCATCTACTATTGGAGATAAAACTAAATGTCCTCGTTCATTACGGTTATTTTCATGCCAACATAAAAAATCAAGTAACTCTCTTTTAAATATTTCTTTTGTGTCTTTTGGAAATTTCAATTTGCTCATAATTTTAAGTTTTAATTGGTTTATAAATTATTTGCGCTTCAATTTAGATTTTGCTTCTTCCTGAATTAACTCGAAATAACGCTCCCGGTAATCATTTGTTTCTTTGGCCATCATGAACCTGACCAGACATTCCTTATAAGGCGTTAACAAGACTTCTTCTACTGTGATTTTCATTGCATCCCTAAGGAAATCCAGCGAACTTAATTCAGAAAAAATGTTGAGCTTTTCAATCCCGGCGGCCAGCTCAATCTTTGATGGTTCCCGGTGAAGGAGTAATTGTTCCCTGTCTGCCATTTCACTTACCAGTTTTATCAGATGCATAGCAATGGGATATATTTCTTTGACCTTGCAAAATAAAGCATTTTTTCCGAATAAAAGTGCTTTATCAGCATCCCATTTTTTATTTGTTGATAACGGATAGTAATAACCATCTATCACCCTGAAGATAACACCGAAATCATTGTCCTCATTTTGTGATAAAAACATCCTCTGACCGTAACATATATTCTCTGTGAAGTCATCTAATGTCTCTGGTACCGGCAAGTGTTGTGATCCTAACTTAAAATATTCGGGAACAGGAAGCAATATCAAACCATCAGAAATACCGGAATACAACTCAAAATTGCACATCATTTCTTTGAGTGTAAGTTTTTCTATATTTCTTATTTTTTCTTTCATTTTTAATCAAAAATCCTGTTTTCTCTGTTTTTTCATTTTAAACATTGGCATTATATGGGCGTTTGCGACGTTCAAATTTAGCAATTTTTGTAAAGTTCAGCGGAGCAAGCTATACTTTTTTAAAGTGAAACTTTTTTATACCTTCTAACTTTTGAAGATTAACTTTTTTGTTTCTGAACTTTTCAAAACCTTTCAACTTTCAAAGATATACTTTTCAAAAATAAACTTTTTTAAAAAGTTCGTCAGCGAAAGATTGAATCTTTTTTTTCAAAACTTTTTTTAAAAGTTCACCCGGAATGAAATAACTTTTTCAGTTTTAAACTTTTCTGAAAAGTTTTGTTGTTATAGTTATACTTTTAAAATCTGAATCTTTTTTAAAAAGTCCAACACTGAAAGATTAACTTTTCTGTAATCAACTTTTTTTAAAAAGTTCAGTTGTAAGAGATATACTTTTTTGTTTTCATACTTTTTTAAAAAGCGTGGAAGTCAAAGAATAACTTTTCACTTTCGGAAGTTTTACAAAAAGTATTTCACCCAAAGAATAACTTTTAATTTTTTAACTCTTTTTAAAAAGTCCATCCAACCTCAAATAACTTTACAATTTTTGTATTTTCCTGTTTTTACATCCCCCCATTTAGTGGGCGTTTGCGACGTTTGTAATCCATAAAATATGGAGAAGTTAAGATTTTTACTATTTTTTAAGAAAGTTTTTTAATATTTCTATATTTCTTATCCTCGCCATTGCTGATGTGATACTTTTCTTGCTGTTGTACTTTGTGTATAATATCTTATTCCGTCAAGTAAATGATTCCATCCCTTATTTGGAATACCTGCTTTTTTGTCATTCCAGGTATAATTGCGGAGCTCTTTAACAAGATTGATAGATTCCTTGTCTGTGATGATATCATAATCCTGAACGAGCCGGATGCCCTCTATAACGCTACCCTCTGGTTTTAAGACACCCTTAATGTTAAATGGTGTATTCCTCAATTCAGTAATCATTCGTGGACTTGCACTATCTGCAATGATTAAATTATGTGATTTTGCATATAACCCTACTTCTTTTTTCAAATCATATATTAATAGTTCGTTTAAATAGAAACATTCCTTTGCATAAATCTTCTTATTCTTCTCATCTATTGCAATCTTAACCATTGCATCAGGATCAGGATGGAAGCCAAAATCGAGGCCAAAGCCATAAGGTAAATGAACAGGCCATAATTCATCCTCATCAAAATATCTCCAGTTAGGATAGATAACACCTTCGAGCTGACCAATTAACCCTTCAAGATATACTCGTTTATAATTCGGATCACGCTCAGCTCGTAATAAAATATCTCTTTTAATTTCTTCAGCCAAAAAAGGATTATCATATAACGTCGAATGAATTACGGTAATATCATCTTTGTATTGTGGATTGTTTATATACTGATCATAAACCCAAAATTCACTAACAGGATTCCAGTCTGCAAATATTTGTCTCCTGGTCCGCTGTGCCAGATGAAAGAAAGTCTCGTAATCAATATATTGAAGTTCATTAACAAAAAGATAATCACGTTCCGGGCCATGTACTTTACCCGGCATGTCAACTGAAAAAAATTCAACTATAGAATTATTGACCCGGTAGATATTATCTGATTTATTGTGATCCTTTTCAAAATACAGATTGTTCTCTTTAAGGAAATTGAAAAAATCCCTCATTGCTCCTTTGCGTAGATGAGGCATTGTCTCTGATACTATACTGACGATGATAGGCTTTGAGCTCTCACCTGCCAACGTATAACATACCTGATTTAATGAATATGTCTTTGTTGATCTTGTCCCTCCCTCGTCGAATACATATCTGGTTTTCGCTTCCAGATTTTTAAAATAAACATTCGATGTTTTAATCTTTAGATTCATGGGGTGTAAATGTAATATTTATCTTTTCCCCATCAGATGTAATATCTGTTTTTCTCGGCAATACATAAGTGAATAATTTATTGCAGGAATCCAGATAACGACCAGGATCATTCGCTAATACTGTTTCAAGTGCCGCCTTGATATTATCTAATTGCCCGAGTAGTATTTGTTCAAGAAGTTCCTTCGCCTCTTTAGTCGTTCTATTTTGCGCTCCTGGAGGTTTTCCACTATTCCCATTTTTAAACGATGTACTTGTCTTTGCCATATTCGATTGCATTCAGCCGTATTCGGCCGTATTTTTCGGCAAAGTTAATAATTATTTCTATTTTAAATGAAAAATGTTATCAAATTAAAAAACCGGAGTATATTCTCCGGTTCACTTAGGCATATTGGTTATCTTGAACATCCTGATTCACTTGTCAATTTTGGTTATCTTAAATCAAATGATTCATTTGCAAAGATAAACATATTTTCTGACAAATCAAAACTTATTTTTCTGCTTATATCCCCTTAATGCAAATATTTACTCATTGGTTAATAATCTTCTATAATATCAATAACATCTGCTAATTTAACATAATAATCATCAGCAATATATTCCCCTTTAATTCCTTCTATTCTTTTACAGAGAATATTTCTCATGCGTTCTTTAATCTTATCGCCCACATTATCAAAGCTCGCTTGCTCTTCTAAAGAGTGAAAACTCCTCGTGCAAGCTCCCCGTCCACAAATTTCGCAACTCATTGGTTATTTGGTTTTTATTTCTGATCCATAATTTTTCTAATATCATCAACACTCTTTCCTTCAAGAAATTTTGTATATTTTTTGTAAGCTCTCGCAGATGATTCTCTATCCTTTTGAGTTGGGAATCCCGAACCTCTGAGACAATCTTTATCTTTATCATCACCAAACTTCCTTATCCATAGGATAAACCCCATATCTAAAAATTCTAAAAATGGTTTCTTTTCTTCCATGATTTAATTGCTTTTATATTCAATTAATTTTGTTTGTACTATTTCTGTTAATTTTTTGGTTTTATATTGGTTACATTCTATAACCACAATTCGTTCCATGTCATGACCAGAAAAATTTAGATAAATACAATTTTGTTCATGATTAAAAATTACTTCATTTTCAACATCTCTTGCTGCTTTCATAATATCATCTCTCCAAAATGAACCTGTTTTTAGATATTTTAATTTAAGATTGTTAATACAATTCTCGCAAAGCGACTTTTGTATTTTGCCTGTTTTTAAATTCCTCTGTGGATAACAATTTGACATTTTATTTTATTTTATTTTAATAGTTTTAATTCCTACTCCTTCCCCAAGTCCTGAATTACACCTGTATAAAATTCCCTCGCCATAACAGCACCAGCACAATAATCATGCTCAATCCACACAGGACAATCTTTATCAGGTGCCTCACTGTGATCTCTTGCATAAATCTTTGCCCTTGCTGTGATTTCCGCATCAGTTAATCTCTTTGATTCCTGCTCCTCAACCTGCTTGTCAAGTGCGGCAATCTCTGATTTAAGTTTGCGAATTATATTTTTTGCATGAACAGGTTGAAAATTCGAACCCGGACTTGCTTTAATAGGACTCGGAAGATATTTTATAATTTCATTATACCACTGTCTATAAATGATCCCGGTTGGAATATAATTTATTTCAAAATATCCAATTAATTCTTTCAGCTTTTCAATCAACTTGTCTTTTGTGTTCATTGGTTATTTTGATTTATTTTTCTGGTATCATTGTAATTTTAACCTTACTATATCCACATGACCAGCAACCAAATTCATCTGAGTCAAACTCCCAATCTTTACCACATCCGGGACAAAAATTAAATGGAGGTAAATTATATTCCTGCTTTTCAATAGATTTTTCTTCCTGCTCCTCAATAGGTTGAAGATACCAGTCAAATGTATTGAGCCAATATTCAGCCTGATTATCAGACATTATAGGATTTTCATAAATAAACCATTCATATATATCTTCAGGATTCAAATTATCTTTAACTCCTACAAAATATATTGCCCTTTCACCTTTCGGTAAATCAGCTTTGGTCTTAATGTAAACCTTTTTAAATAATTCGTTTTTTGTGTCCATGATACTAATTATTTCGCAAATTTCTGAATAAACGCCTTCTCCAGTACTTGTAGTTTCTCATAGTTCTTACAAGAATACGTGCTTATCTCATCAAACTTCTCCTTGATAGCTTTCTTTGTCGGAGCATTGACAACTGAATGCTCAACCAGAAATTTAAGGTAGTTATACGCTTTCTCATAGTCCTTCTTGTTTTGCCTGTCACCAAGCCAATAACAGATGTAAATAACAATGAAGCTCAACAGCAGAGCAGCAATAAGAAGCTCAATGCCGTGTGTGAATTTAAGTAAAATCATAATTATTGTACTAAATGATTATATTTTTGTGTATCATCTGCAAAGTGCCATGTATAGCCCCCGGCCTTCTTTCTTACATAACTATATTTACCATTTGTGAATTTTTCCCCGTGACAAACAGCGCAAATATTTCGTCTGTTAATTTTTACTCCTCTGGCTTTTAATATAGCAGCTGCATCCGTTGCACTCCTATATGCTACCAGTTTGCCATCTTTAATAGCTACAACAGCCCTTCGGTTAGCACCAGGTAAATTATAATTACCTCGTCCAAGCTTAAGACATTTTTTAACTTTCTTCTGTTTTCTGCCATCCATCCATTCAGTCCATTTCTTCCCTTTATTGAAAGGAACATGACCTTTTGAAAACCAGTTATTAATACGTTTTGGTGGCGCATTGATATTTAATTCATAATTTTCCATAACTATTTGTAAAATTTATCAAACGTTATCTCTTCCTTCCTCGCAATAGCCTCAGCAAGCTTCTTTAATTCCACATGATCCCAAGCATCACCATCCAATTTCCCCTCTTTATGCCACCTAATTTTTTGTATTATTGCTTGTCCCAGTGGATATTTATGCAGATCATAAGCAATAGCCACATCCGACTCCCGATCCTTCTGCTTCTTCTTAGCTATTGCCCTGTTATACTCCATACTCACTTCCCCCAACCAGTAATGTATAGTTTTAGGTACAAGTTTTGTCATCCCGACAGCATAAGGCAATTTACCAAGTGATCCCTGAATGAATGCAGAAGCAACATAACTAACAGGAATATAACCATAATCCTTCTGGATGTAGTAAATAGTCCTTTCGAGTGTTTTGTCGTTAACTTCACAACCCATATTAATAGCTGACTCAAACATGAATAAGTTTATGAGTTGCTTCAAAATGTCAATAGGTACATTTATTACAAGGTCATTTGCATACATCTGATATTTTTCGTCTTTCTCCATGTTACAAATATTTAGTGCTTATTTTAGGCTCAAATTTGCTTGTTTTAAGAATATCCCTATCCCTGCCTGCCCATGTCGCCAAACGTTTATTTATTTCAAATGTTTTTTCCAACTCAAAACGCATCTTTGTTTTACTTTTGTTTTTCTCAGTCCAGTAATTTACAAACTTTTGAAGCATCTCTTGTGAATAATTGCCGGAGAATATAGAAACATCCAATTTAAAAGCATCTTCTCTCTTCTTTAACAATTCTTCACTCTTTTCTTTACCATTACCTATACCATTACCATTACTTATACCTGTTTCCTGACTTTCAGGAAACTCTTTTGTAACTTTTATGTAACTTTTATCTAAATTTAATGTAAAATCATCATTTATAAGTCCATGTTTTTCAAGTATTTGTCTTGCCTGAACAACTATATATTTTTGAGAAGTTAAATCTTTATATTGCCATTCAATAAATTTCGGCATAAAATATTTACTTGAATTATTCAATTGTATCAAATAATTTTCAGGTAAAAAGTCCAGATTACCAATTTTTTTACCAACCCAAAATTCAATATCTTCAATATCTAATTCAATGATACCTCCATTATCACATTTAAGCATCAAATAAATAAGAAATATCTTTTTCTCTGGAGTTAATTTTCTTATCCATTTCTGATCTAAAAAGCCGGTATCAATAAATCTTTTAGCCACTATTAAAAATTAAGCCCCCAGAGCAAAAGAAAAACCACATCAGGAACGAGTGACCGCAACCTCTGTGGTATCTTCTGCCCGGAGGCAGTATTGTTAATAATAAGAATTTTACTATTCATGTCACTCGTATTACGGTACGAAGATACAACTTATTTTTAAAATTATTTATTAAATACAACTATTTCAGGAAATCTTTTAAAAGTTCTGTTTTTTTCTGTAAAAATCATAAATTACGAATATTTCAATTTTAAGAGTTGACATTTAATGGGCATTTGCGACGTTCAAATTTATCAATTTTTGTAAAGTTCAGCGAAGTAATCTATACTTTTTTAAAATGAAACTTTTTTAAAAAGTTTTTTTCTCAGAGATATACTTTTTGATTTTCAAACTTTTTTTGAGATTGCAACTTTTGAAGTTATACTTTTTAAATTTCAAACTTTTTAAAACCTTTCAAGTTTTGAAGATACAATCTTTTACTTTTGGACTTTTCAAAACCTTCTGAGTTTTAGAGATACAATCTTTTACTTTTGAACTTTTTTGAAAAGTCCGTGAGCCAAAGAATAACTTTTTTAACTTTGAACTTTTTCAAAAAGTATTGCCAAGAAGAAATAACTTTTTGGTTCCTGAAGTTTTTTTAAAAGTATATTGGATATCAAAGAACTTTATTTTTTTGATGTTTTTGCTTTTCGCAAATGCCCATTTAATGCGATATTTAGAAATCAACATTGTTTAAATTCATGAATTTCTGAGATTTTCAATGAAAATTGCAACTTATTTATTAAATACCACTATTTTGCAATAATCTTTTTGATCTTCTGCAACTCCCGAATCAGATCTGCGGTATCATCTGCTTCCAGGAAAATAGCTAATTTATCTTCACCGTCTTTGATTTCCAACGACAATTCATTGTCATTCGTTACCATTGCTGCTAATTCAATACCAGCTTTACTTACAAATACTTTTCTCTGTGCCATCGTTTTAATTATTTAAGTTTATAAACTTTAAAATAGTAATGCCCTCCCTTGTAAGTTTTTTTCCAATAAAGGGCAAAGAACATTTGATTTTCTCTTAGTGCTTCAATTATTTCCTCATTACCAGACCAACCCGCTGTATGAAATTCAAACCACTTTATATGTTTCCCTCTTATTTCTATACACCAATCGGGAGTCCATGTAACAGATTCGATAAATTCTATTAGCCCAAATGGATCTTTAATAGCATCCCATTCTTTGATAATCATTAAATCTCTTGTATCTGGATATTCTTTCATATTAGTTATTTTATCTTCAAATACGGATTTACTTCTATTATCTCCACGTCCTTTTTAAGCGATTCTAAGCCGTAACACATACTGACCATATCCAGGGCCTCCTGATAGGTACTAAACTCATAAGGAGCACCCTGAGTAGGCTTCATTGGTCTTCCACGGACTAATATTTGATAGTAAGTTGTCATTTCAATTTTTTAATTTTTTACAATTTGCAGCACAAATAATTGGATTTGTCCATTCGCGTTGAAATAAATTCCATTTTCTTTCTTTTAAAACCAATCCCTTCTCATCTCTATAACGCATTGCAAAAGGCATAAATCCTGCATAGACGGTCTGTGCAATTCTTTTTTTAGCCTTTTCGATTGTATCATTCGGATAACCAATTAAAACATAACACATCATATCATGTGATTTGCCAAATCCAACATTTTTTAAAATGGATCCCGCATTTATCAGGGAATCCAAATCATTCGGTGTATCATAAGCAAAATATAATGCTTCTGGTCTTAATTCTTTTAATTGTTTTGCTCTTTCTTCTGTTAATAAATTTGCCTCCAAACCACCGGTAAATCTCGGTTTATGATTTTGCCTTTTAAGCATTTCAAATACTTTCCGAATATGATTTTCTGAACATTGCAATAAATTATCGTCTAAAACATTCCATCCGTCTTTTATTTGCAATTCTTTCAATTCTGGTTCTCTTTTCCATACTGAACAAAACCAACATTTATTCTGACATCCTCTTGATGTAATTGTATATCCTTGCTTTAAATACATTCCGGGTTCAAATTCATCCCCTGGTTCATTAAAGGCAGGTCCACCTATTTTAATTGGTGCAACAAAATACCATTCTTTATAAAGTTTTTCGGCTATCGGAATATCCCAACTAAAAGCAACGGAAATATGAATTTGATCTGCTTCATCAAATAAATTTGGCATCCTGTTGATAATTACATTTTCATCAATAGGTGTAGCATTTGTTTTACGTGGAAATATTCTCAATAATTTCATTTCAATTCTTTTAATTTCCGCATTAACTCTTCAATTTTCTGTATCACCTCGAAACGACTAAATTTGTGCCCGCTCCGTTTGTAATACAAAGCTTTAAGTTTCAAATTCTCAAAACGTTCAGCACCGATTTTCATAAAGAGGTTATCCCGGTATTCAATCAGATTACCATGCAGAAACGTATTACAATGATTACATTGCCCGTGTGCGTTATCTTCATTGAAACGAAGTCCTGCGTAGTGCCCAACGTTATAGTAGTGTCCACAGTTCATGAAACGTTCCGACTTGATCTGACCGCAGGAAATACATTTAAAATGGTCTCCTGACAGGTCCCGGGCCCGGACGTACTTATTGAAGAGCAATTGGCATTTAGCTATCAGTTGAGGCAGGGATTTCGCTTTCATTTTAAGCTTAATCTTTATCAAATATTTCAATGATTATGCTGATCTTATTTTTAAGAACCAATGCTCCATTATTCTCCTTATCTTCTTTAGTATAATTCCCCGATATCTGTTCATTTATCCATATCAGTAAATCAGAATATTTTGTATCAGGAAAAAAATTTCTCCAATTTCCTTTTTTCATGCTAATTTCCCTTTAAAATGTTCAATAAGAGTTTCCATCTTTGATATATAATGATCATTTGAAGTCTTGTAACCTTCAGGGTCTTGCTTCCATAATAAAAACAAAACTGCACGCAATCTCTGTGAGGGTGGTTTACCAGTATCATTGAATTCAACTTTGAGCTTATCAATCTCATCAAGTTCCTGAGTAGTGAAGGGATCAGGAGCGAAAGCCAAAAATCCAACTTTATCAAGTGACCAGTGGATATTCGCCATTTGTTCAGGAGTCAATTCTGATGTCTCAAAGGAAATTTGAAGCATCTTATTGATCATTGATCTGTATCTTTTTAATTCAGCAGGAATTTGAAATATTTTCATTCGTAGATATTATATCGTTCGTACATTAATAATTTCTGTTCAACTTGCGGAATCAAAATATCAAGTCGCCTCCCAAATTCGGCAAAGAGTTCTAAGTCAGGTTCAACTCTGTTAATGAATAACTTCATGCCGGGAACAAAAGAAACAAAGTCGCAAAAATTCAACCCAGTAACGAAAAGATGACCCTGCACCTGATACCGGTATTCTGAAGGTAGTTTATTTGCTTCAATATATTCAAAGTGTGTCCGAGCTAAAGGACATTTTATTTCAAGTATTCCATCTTCAGGCAGAAGTCCATCCGGAGAATCACCAATCCAGTTATGATATTTATGATCTTCATCCGGTGTGATAAATCCGACTGTCTTAACTGGAATATCCGTTATCCATTCATATTCTTGTCTGGCAATGGGTTCTAATTCGAGTGCCTGCTCCATTAAGGTATTAGAATATGTTTCTTCAATCTTACCAGTGATTATTTCACAAGCTAAATTAGTTACCAAATCTTTATAAGAATCGGTTGTTTCTTTTGCACATAAAGATTTAAACCTGGTTGATGTTACAAGTCCACATTTAGCACAATACCAAGCTTCGCTGCGCTGTTCTATATTATGAATTATCATGATTCCAGCGTTTTATCCATTTCATTCATCAACTCGAAAAGTATCCAAGCCTGATCATTCAAATCCTCCTTTGGTATCCTACCATTACAAACCATGTCTTTTGCGTAACTGACAGCCATAGCACTGTAACGAGCTTTCTCTTTACTGAGCGACTTACCAAAGTTTGACTGCCTGTTTTGCATCACTGGTTTAATAACAAAATATTCTTGAAGATTGCCCTGTTTATCAGTGTAAGTCTGCGTTTCTTCTGTGAATTCCGCTTCCTCCCCAGCAATGAATTTCTTCTGATCTTTGGACTTTGACCGGTAAATAGCCACCTTATCATCATACTTTACGTTGAAGGAATAAAGTTTGCCAAACTTACTATCAATTTCCTTTTTGAAAACTACTTCTTTAATCAATTCTTTCATTGGTTTATTTATTAAGGTTATTTATAGTTATTTCCAGAACTGCCACCAGCGTTTCTTTTCCAATCTTTCCAAAAGTTGATGGTGCTGAATATCAATAATTTTTGCTCTTAACTCAAGTCTTTCCTGTAATTTTGCATTTTCTTTTTTGAGTTCTCTGATGATTTGCTTATCACCTTTTAATGCTTCCTTAAATTGTGCTTTACTACTCATTTTATCTATTGTTTAATTAGTTACGTTACTGTTAGTTCTTCTCCTGTTAATGCAAAATAAAGATTCTGAAACTGGTGAACATATTCAATCTCAATAGATTTAATTGGGTTAGAAATATTATTACACTTTAGTTTGCCCTTATAGAAATAAGTAAAACTAACATTATAACGAAAATCAGTCATTGGTAATTTATCTTTAACCCAATTCATTCCATTATATTTAAACCCGAACTTCAATAGCCATTCTTTGGTTAAAAGAATAGGATTAATATTTTTCAAAAACATCGTACATTCACCTAAAGCATACCAGTCTGTTTCATCCCATTGAAAATCGAACTCATGAAAAGTCGTAGCAGTGGTATTATTTGATCCAATCTTATAATTCCATTCAGTATTATGGTGTACCCAATTTCCGATTCTCAATTCCTGTGCAAGTATTGCCATTTTATCTATTGTTTAATTAATATTCCCCGAAAAAGAAAAGAAAGCTCAATCATTTCAAATGCTTTATCTTGTCATCAATAATCAGTTTTTTATAAGAAACAATTTTATTATATTTTTCATATTTAAGAATCAATGAATCAGGATATTCAAACGATCCATAGTGATGTGCAGTAGAATCTACTTCCATAACTAAACAGTTATTTTCAAGTTCTATAATTCGTTTCTCCAATGAATCAACCCTTTGATAAATTTGATCAAACATTTCATCTATAACAGACCTTATAGCATCTGGACGATAATAAATTCGTTTCTCTTGTGCCTGACATATTATGCCAGCAAAAATTAATATTAAAATCAATAGTAGTTTTTTCATTTGTTTAAGTTTATTTATAGTTACTTTCAATTAGTTACGTTACAACTTTTACCCGGTAATCTTATTTTTATTACTCAATTTACATTCTAAATGTACTCAGGATCGAAGCAACCTTCCCCGGTAAAGGCTGGTATTGAATCTTTGTTTATTACCGACCAGGTCTTGAAGTTACAAGTTGCCTGGATTTGTATTATCTCACCAGACTTCTTATCCTGCTCCGTTTTGGATTCCCTGTCAATATAATCACAGGCTGGGAAAAACTATGTAAAAACCCTATGTCCGGCGTGTAAGGGATTACAAACGACAGCCTCTCGGCGGAAGTATTCGCCGGATCATAGAGTCTTATACCTTGTAATTGCATCATTTGTATTATATCCCTTACAAACCGAGTGCAATATACAAACATCTTTTGAATAACAATAAAACAAAGAACGAATGTTATTAACAATTAGTTACATTTCAATATCCGGATCATACCTGGGGATAGTAACGGTGTTGAGCACATCCTTCAATGGTTTGGAATTAGTGCTTTCACAGCATTTTCTACATCTTAAGGCCGGCATTACCCAATTGTAATAACGGTCGTCATCATAACCGCCTGTGTATTTTTCTTCATTTCCGCAATGTTCACATCTTGCATCATAAGAAAAATCCCTGCGATTCCAGTTATACGTTTTTGTAATTTTCATAATGTTGCTTTTTTAATTGCTTTAATTGCATGATTATAATGACTTTTTAAATACCATTGTGGCTCATTTTCTTCAAGTAAATTAAAGAGTTCAGTTAAAACTTCAAGCAAATCCGGTGCTGCTGCGGTGAGTTTTGTAATTTGATTCACACCATTCAGCCAGGCTGTTCTTTCCGCTGCCAGTTCCGCAGTATCATGATCCGATTCTGGTTGCCACCCGCCATCAATATCGTAAAATCCAACGGTATAAAGACAATAGTGTGTCCGGGCCAAAGGATCAAATTCTGTTTTTTTATAAATATAGCTTCTCATCTTTTTGTCTTTTAATGGTAGTTTGATTGTTTATTTTTTTAAGCCTCATCGTATCCTCTGCGGAAATCATAAACCTCATTAGAATATTCACCTTCTTGTTTCCAGCAGGGGTAAAAAGGACAATCTTTATCATCATTTCTTGAAAGCCATTCGTCCGTATGAATTACCTTTATTCCACAGATTTCCTCATTGTCCCAAACTGATTCATCATTCCTGTATAATTTAAAAAACAATAAATAATCCGGTTTTTTACCCATTCGCCGCAAACCGGCAGCAACTTTTTCAATCATTTCTTTTTGATCCATTTGGTTTAAGTTTATTTCAAATGCTTTACCTTATTGTCAATACGGTCATTATTTCAATTCTATTAATTCAGTCTTAAGATTCTCAACAAGGATCTGTAAATTCAAATACCTCTGTTCAAGTCCTGCAAGCTCCTTATCAAGAACACTAAACATTGCAAGCAAAGCATCAATTTTCCGAGATACCTTTTGCACTCCACATAAAACACCTCTGTAATAGGATATTTTACCTCTTTTGAATTTGTCAGTATCAATGTAGTTATTAATTACTTTTTTCGTATTGTTGAGTGTAGCATGATCCTGTCCATATCTGGAAGCGATCATTTCATAAGTACCAATTGCGAATTCATCTGCAAAGTACATTATTAGCTGCCGGGTAAAGAGAACTTCGGCTTTCCTGGTTTTTGTCTGCAACTCTTCAGGAGAAACTCCCTCACCAGCACAAAGGACATATTCAATATAGTCATATAGATCATTCATGTTAATTCATTTGATTTTTCCACGATGCCAATTTTAAATTATTAACTCTTTCAATCCTGTTTCGTGCCCTTGCAGCGAATCGTATAAGCACCGGCCACCTTTCAAAATACCAGACGTTTTCAACAACAATAGTATCCACTTTCTGTAAGGTATTAGCACGCATCAGATCTTCCATGATACCTGATTGTATCCTTCTGCCTAACCGTTCCTGCAACTCGCCAAGTTGTTCAAGTGTCGGTGCCAGCCATTGACTTAATTTGTTAAGTTCCGGATCCCTCGACCAGGAATCAATAACTTTTTTCATTCTTTCTAATCTTTCGTCTGTTGTCATTGGTTATTTTTTAATCTTAATTTCAAAAACATTCAAGTTTTCTCTGTCAATTGCATTATCAGTTCCTCCCCAAAAATATTCACCAGAACCGACAATATACGCATCACATTTCCCATTTGTACGATATTCCGTTTTCAATCCAACAGTGCCATTAAATAAGAAAAGGCTTCCAAGTGGAATATCTTTTAATTTCTTTTCTTTTTTTAATTCAAGTTTCATTGGTTTCTTTTCTTATAATGATCTTTCATAGTATCGGCATTGTCGTAAACGCTGCAATCCCTGACTTTATTGTCCTTCCGGTCAGGTTTGAAGTTCTGCGCATGGTAACGCTGGTATGCACAACCGCTACAAATTAGCAGTAAAACGAGAAATAATAATAGTTTTTTCATTTTATTTGGTTTTAATTGGTTTTGATTTCTGTTCCTCAACCTGCTTCATGTCATCTTTATTTGGAATATGCCATTCTGAATTGTCTTTATATTTTCCTTCAGGTAAATGTTGCCAGTCATGAAGTATCAGTTTTTCCTCCTCAACCTGCTTGTCAAGAGCGGCAATCTCTTTTCGTAAATCAATATAATAACTCCAGTTTAGAGTTACTGTATTTGCTCTATCATTAAGATAATTAAATATCTCTTTCAGTTTTTCAATTAACTTGTCTTTTGTTTCCATTAGTTTTAAATTATATCGTAATCATTCGGGTAATCATTCAACTCGCAATCTTCCACATAAGCTTCATAAAACTCATCAGATTCAATAAGGCACTTATCACAGATAGTCTCTTTGTAAATCTTGTCGCCCCTCACACGTTTCGCAATCTTACCAGGATGCTCCCACGTCAACTCTTCATTGCAGAAAGTGCAGGATGTTATCCCTTTATTACCGTAACTGTAATTAATGCTCATTAGTTATTTGGTTTTAAGATATTTTTCTAAAATATCTGCAAGTCTGTCAATTGACTTTGAATGATTCCATAATCCTACATACAATAGGATGCCTATTCCCAATATTATTAATGCGGTTTCCATTGGTTATTTATTAAGTTTATTTATGATTAGATTTTTGTTCTCGATCCTCACAGCTAACACTGCACCCACAACAGCAATCGCAAGGGTGGCAATGATGATCCATATTATTAGTAATTTTTTCATTATTTCAATATTTGATGAAGGATAAAATATAAAATTCAAATTCATAATCAGTTAATTAGATTAAAAGAATAGTTGCTGGCAGGATTGGCTTGTACTTGGCTACACCTGCAACGGTTTGTTGACACCCACCGGTAAAAGACATCCCAGTTTACTCGGCTTATCTGCCCTGCAAGTAGCCTACCCGGATAGTTTTGTTTAATCTTGATATTTGTCCTCTTGAGATCAATAATATCGCAGTTCACCTTCTGCTCACAGTATTTGCGTCTCGATTTTCGCCACAGCAACTATCTTTTCAAAGAACTATTTTTAGCAATCGAAGGCTTTGATGCTATCTCCACCCTTTTTATATTATCAATGTTTGAAACGTCTGTTTTCTCTCATCCATCCCTTTAACTTTTTCCGCTTTGGGAAAAATATAGGGTTATAGCTACCAACAGTAAAATTAGACCCCCTGAATTTAGGACCATCAGTATTTGGATTTAATGAAGCTAATAGTAAAGCTCCGAACATTCCCATAAATCTACTTGTTTTCATACGTCCCTCACTTCCGTATTAAAACCAATGATAGCAAGCTTAATTACCATTTCTGCACGTGTTTTTTTAATTCCCATTCGCTCTAATTCGAGCAAATATGTTCTCAACTTTATATCAAAGTCTTTCGGAACCTTAACTACTAATCCAACTTCATCTGCCATAATTATAATTTTTGATATTGTAAATATAAATAGTATTGTTAATATTCTTAATACATTTTATCAATTATTTTTAATATCCTCCTTAATTTAGAATAATTCTAAACAAGGTTGTTTGTTGATATGTCTAAATAGTTTGTGTAAATCCAAATGATGTACCCGACACAACCACCTTATATCTAATGGATTATTATAATCTTCGTGATGTTTTTCGATATGTTCAAGACTACCACAAATCTCGCATGGTTGTTTTTTAATTTTATTCAATCTAAAAGCAGTATTTATTTTGTCGGCACAATAATATCCATGATAAGCATGATTTTTGCTCGGATAAATAGGTATTTTAAATTCAATATCCATATAAATAATCTTATTCATAATAAAAATACCTACCGAGTTTCAGAGTGTCGGCTCTTACTCCCCGGTAGGTTTTAAATCGTTATTCCTTCTGCCGACACAGAATATTATATTCAATGACAAAGATAATAACTATTTTGATATAAACAAATAAAAAAGGAGCAGGGAACCACGCCTGCCCCTAACCCTAAACTAACCAACCATGAAAAAAACTTAAAATTTAATCTGTATTCCTGTAAGCAATCCCGGCTGTTTGAGATTGAAATTATAAACTACACCGAAATTGAAAATACCTAATCCGCTAAATGTTATCCCGGCTGAAATATCAGTACCAAGTAACAAAAGCGCATTTACACCATAGTTATTAAAAGGCAACCCATTAACTTCTGTGTAGTGATTCCATCCAATTCCAATTCCTGCACTCTGAAAAGCCGTTGCATTAAATTGCTTTGCAACCTTATCCCAGTTCCACTGTACTGCGGTAATTGTAAAAGATGGCCTTAGAAGCCACACAGACGACCTCTGATCAACTGTAATATCCCTGTCAATAGTTTGTATCGTATTAAAGAGGTCATTCGGCACAGGGCTTAAAAACGCCTTTAAAGGCTTTTGCGCCATTCCTGACAATCCTATTGCCAGAAACAAAATGATTAATAGCTTTTTCATGCTGGATCAACTACATAAAATAAACCAATTATTCCTGCAACTGCTGTAACAATAGCTGTTGCATATTGAGTAAGACTTGCAGCCTGTTCCGCTGTAAGAATACCAAATAAAGAGAACCCCGATATTACAAGTACAACTGCGCCTGTAATTGTGGAGATCAAGTTCCTTGTAGGAATATTCCGATTGTAAAGGTTTTTTAATGCACTCATTTTCTTTAATTTTTAGGTTAATACTATTTGTTCCATCAAATTTTCATCACCTTCAATATTTGGTATCTGTGTTTCATTATCATCTCTCAGTAATTGTGTTGTCATATAATTCCATTGGCGATATGTATAGTGCCTTCTCCATGCCTCAACCCAATGCAATGTAAATACGCCCCCTCTTCCAGTACTTGAAGATGTCTGATTCTCCTGACAGGCTGCAAATACAATATAATCCATTGTATCTGATTTAAGGATAGTCTTGAGTCTTTTCGCACTCTTTCTTATCTCCTGAGTATGAACAAACCTCGGCTTTCTTAACTTACTATTCTTCGGAGTAGTTGACCCTTGAGCAAAACAACTATCAAGAACAATAATGACCTTTTCCTCTGCTGAAATGTTTTGTAGGATAGTTGTAAATTCATCATCCCAGAAAGTACCATCATATAAATAAAGTCCTTCCCTATAACCATCAGGCTCGCTTGCATCAGGACCATTCGTCCCGTGTCCACTATAATAGATAAGCAAGATGTCTCCTAATTGCATAGTTGCCAACTGTGCTACAATAGCACTCTTGAAATTGTTTCTTGTAACCTCTGAGTTTTTGAATTTCTTAACTATAAATTCAGGATAGTTTTTAGCAATAAAGTCTGCAACATGAGTTTGGTCCAGAACACAATCAGGTAAATCATTTTGCGTTCCATAATAATCATCAATGGCAAACAGCAAAGCAACTTTATTGCCTGTTATCGGGACAACGGGATCAGGTTTAAAGCAATCGAGAATCTTCTTCCAGCACATCTTACAAATATTTTAATCCAAAGATACCAAAAAGTAAAAGTAAACAAATTATTGCTAACCAAAACCAGAATGAACTTATTATTTTTAACACAAAGGTTTTTACCGACTTGTAACGCATATACCACTTATAAACTTCTGAACATTTCATCTCCTTATTTTTTTAATCGTCCAAACCATCATTAAAGGTTATTTCGGCTGATCTATCCTCAATATATTGAACATTCAACAATTTTTTATCAAGAAGATCATTGCAAGTAATAAGCATTTCTGCAAGTTTCTTTTTAGTGCATTTCATGAACATTGCCATTTTTTCTTCATGACTTTGTTTTAATATCTGCATATAATTCGCTTGTGTCATTTCAAATTATATTTATATAAATATCCTCTCCTTTAAGTTGAAAGTTATGCAGTATTTTCGTTAGTCGTTCTTCGTAACTTGCCGAATCAATCAGGCCTCCTTTGATCTTATTTTCACCTACCAGCACACAACCCGAAGTATGAATCGGATAACGTCCCCGATGGATCCTGATCCCGACAAATCCCCATACATCAAGGATCAAAGGTAATAATCTTTTGAATTTAGAACTATATGTTACCTTAATATGGTATCTCCCATATGGGATGGCTGTTTCTCCAAATACTTTTCCTTCCCCTTCATCGGCTAAATCTCCATCTTTATTCAAGTCCATGTCCTTGTCCTCAAGTGTATCACAGAAATATTTCCCTTCGAGCATTAACCTGCCTATCGTATAAGTATCTTTAAAATATTTCCGCTCCAAATTAAGATTTATCATCACTTCTTAATTTTTGAAAATAGCCAATCCAATAACAATTTGAGTCCATAACCAGTCAGGGTGCCCACGATAGTTAGTATTATCAGCGAAGTTACTGCACTCCATTCGGGTATGAATTTACTTATCTGTGACAGTGCTCCTATTATACTACCCAGCACGGGTAAGGATTCGGTTGTGAAGATTGCTTTGTAGATCATATTGATATTGTTATGTCATTGATTATAGTAATTAACCATTTAATTTGTCGTTGGAATTATCCTCCACGCACCATTTGACCAAACTTTATAACAATCAAGCGTTGCGTCTTTCACTATCCCACTTTTGCCCGCAGAAACCACAATAGCGTTGATCTCTGCTGTTGTTTTGCCCGGGATAGGTAAATATCCCAACTGTTCAATGGCTTCCGCTAATTCTATCGTACCCGGCAATTTCGTCAAGTCGGTAGTATAGTCGTGCGTGTGTGCAATGGGCGGGAAGTTCAACGGCTTGCTAAGAACATCATTCCAATATGTTGCACCAATAGAGGGCAGTGAGGTATAAATTTGCCCTGTCGGACTGAACCTGAAGCCATAGTTGAAAGTTATGACTTTATCAAAGGTATCATCAGCCTTCTGCCCGCAGGCAACGGCAAAGGTTGCTATTAAAAGAATCAGAGAAATTTTCATCGTTTTCATTTTACTAATATTTTCCAAGTTCCACTGACATTATCGTAAATAAATAAAGGCTTCCCATCAGGACTAAATACGACATCACCACCAAGTCCCGCATCGGAAGTTGTCATAAACTCTGAATCTGCACTATATCCCGTGCCCGCCTCATTAGTCGCAAAGGCCCTTACATGATAAGTGGTAATTGGCAATAGTCCTGTTATATATGAGTTAAATGTTCCCGTGCCTGTTCCATTATGGTTATGACTGTCAGTAATTACGGGATTGGCAGTTAATGCCCAGCACACACCCCTGTCTGATACCGTTCCCCCGCCGTCATCCGTCACGTTACATCCTATTGTCGCCTGTCCTGCTCCTGCGGAAATATCTACAACTACTATAACTATTGGATCAACTGGCGGGTCTTGTGGTTCGTATTCCACCCACCCAATATCAGGTGCTTCACCATTAAAGTCTATACCAAATACATCTATTCCTGCATCTATCAAAGGACTTGTTGATGAAGATTTGCCAAAATCAGTATCGGGTAATGAACCATCCGCTTTTCTTGTTCCTACACCAAGCATCCCTGCTGTATCAAGACTCAGAAAATAAAGATCAGTAACAGGCGATCCGGACACGTTCCAAAGATTATTTGATCCATTGACACCTCCCAATATATCATATCTGTAATCATTTACATCATAAGATAAATTGTTATAATATTTATGATCCCACTTACCAACTGTATCAGTTTGTACATCATCCATCATATTATAACCCCACGGCGAACCATAATAAGGTACAGAATAAGTATTACCATAGAAGAGATTATTATATATATGGCATCTTATTTCCGGCATTGTAGGTTCTGATGCATCTGTCCAGTTCCAACCATGAAATGCATTATAAGCACCTATACTATTATGCATTACTATTTGTGTAATACTTGAATTTTTAACTTGTGTAGCATCATAATACCATAATTTCCATGCAGAACCTTTTCTTGCAGTATTTGTCGGGAATGGCATATCACCATTATGTATAGACCAGCAATGATCTGTAACTATCACTCCTTTAGAACAATAAGAAAAACCTTGATCTGAACACATCCATGCCCTACAACCAAATAAATATGTATAAGACATATATGCATCATTATGTGTGCCTGATCTGCCAAATATACCAAACCCCTCTCCATGACCACCAGGATCAGCAACAGACAGTGAATCGCAACAATTAAAAGCATCACAATTTATGAAATATAAAGTATCAGCAATCATTTTTTCAAAACCAGCCCCTCCTATGTGATGAGCAACACAATTCTCAAATCTGATATTATTAGGTGCATAATCAGTCATACTGTAACTGCTCCAAAGAAACCATCCTGATGCTTTAGAGTCAATGGCCGTACCTACTTGCCTTACATTCCTGACCCATAAACCTTTAAAATGAATATTGCTGACTTTTGTAATTTCAATACCCCATTGGTTTTGTGTCTTCGCTAAAAGACTGCCATCAAAAATAGGATAATTGCCAGTTGCCCAATCAGCCGGATAAGCAAAAAAACAGGTAGGTTCATTATAAGTTCCACTCATTGCTGCATTATTTAACTGTGCACCAATCGTTGTACTATATGCAGTATAAATGCCACCTCTAAAATAAACCGTATCACCAGCTACGGCTGTTTGATTAAAAGCATAATGCCAGGTAAGCCATGCACCTGTTGAAGAAGAATCAGCACCAGTATTTGCATTTGATCCTCGCGGAGTTACCCAGTAAATAGTAGCATTTACAGAAACACTTATAAATAAAAATAATATTATAATAATTATCTTTCTCATTGTCCTATCCTTGTCATATATCTGTGAAAAATATTGTAAAGTCCAAGAGCATCAGCATCAGAAACCTGATCCATAACTAATATGATTGAAATAATCCCATCATAAAAAAGATCAGCCACGTCAGCATTATTGCGAGCAAGTACATCTAATTCCTTATCCGGAAGACCACCTGAAGCGTCTGTATCATCTCCCAAATGTGCACCATTATAATAACCCTCCAATTCCGATTTGCCTCTTCGTGTAGCCATCATTAATCCAATCGTACTACCGGGGTCACCAAAATCAGATACATTAGTACTATTAATCATTGCCATAAAAGCATCACTCGTCCGTGGATACATGCGCAGGCTATAAGATTCAGTGACACCAGTAACTCCAAGTGGTATATCGCTCGTGTTTATGTCACTTAGCGACCATGAAGCTATTGTCATATCATTCCTTCCTATTCCCGATGGTTCTGCACCACCATGATTAACAAGTAAAGAATCCGAATTAGGTATCCATCCTGTTGCAAGATAATGCGTAGTACCATTTCCGTCAAATCCCTGATACTTGATAAATGCCGGTACTGTACTTCCAGGATCAGTCAAATTATAAGTCCCGGGTGTAACCCAGTTTATTTTTGCCCCTGCCGTACTTCTCTGAGCAGCTATGTAAAGTAATTTTATCCTGTCCCAGTAACCTGCACTGTCAAGACTGTAAACCATGTCGTTCTGATAACGTGACGTATCAATACCCGGCTTAATATCAAGTGCATTATATACAAGTTGGTATTCATCAGTAAACATAGTTACACCAAGATCTCTTAACCAAGTTACCAAATCTGCCCTTTCAGCATAAGGTATATAAGGATTAAGACTATCCTCACCTCTATTCATCTTGACATCCGTTCCCTCAACCCTGAATCTCACATTCGTACTCTGCCCCATCAAAGCAAAGGGCATCAGGCATAAAATAATAAACAAAACTATCTTTTTCATATCATTCAATTTTTATAAGTTGTGTTCCACTTTTAATAAATTCAGTGCCACTTTTTATAAGAACATTTCCAGTTGGTGGAGGCGTAGCACTCGCAACAAAACTCCTCTGGTTGCCATAACCTGTGCCCACTGAGTTTGTTGCATAAGCCCGTACGTAGTAAGTAAGTCCCGGTGTCAGGTTGATTATATCACTGACAAATACCCCCGTCCCCGTGCCGTCCGTGGTGTGATTGCTTGCCGTAGTAGGATTCTGGCCCGTTGACCAGCACACACCTCTGGCAGTAACACTCTCCCCTCCGTCATCTGTGACATTGCCCCCGCTCGTTGCAGTAGTAGTCGTGATGTCAGTTATTACTGTCGTGGTAACAGTTGGCACAACTGAAGGTGCAACTCCGTATTCATAAGCACCGATACTCGGTGTGGCATTCCATAACTGACCGTCATAATCATAAGTTAATCCAACGTTTATCCCTTCGGCAATAGCCAAAGTTGATAAAGAAGTCAGATGAAAATCCGTACCCCCGACAAAATAAGGATTGCCTATGTTATTATTCTGGTAAGTTAAGTTAGTAGGTACGGGACGTATATAAAGAGGGATATTGCTATTCCCGTTCTGATAAAACAAATTATTCTCGACACTCATAATGTTGATTGTGCCATAAGGAGTCCGGTTGGCGTAAATCGGGGCAACAGCGAAACCCTGAATAATATTATTCCTAATGCTCATGTTTGTCACGGCGTTACCGGAAGGCAAAGAGATACCATGCAGGGGTACATTTGTTGCACTACCAATAATGACATTATTCCATATATTTACATTATCAATATAAGCCGGTAAAACAGGCCCCGTTTCAAAATATATACCACTCCCGGATCCTCCCCCGGTACGACCCACATTATACATCAGGTTATTATAAATCCAGGCGTTATCAATGTATTCCGTTGCACTGTTATATTGACAGAAATAAATTGGATACTGAAGATTTTTAAATATGTTCTCCCGGACTATCACATTCTCGGAAGTATATTCAAACTGCAACCCATCTGCATGAACTGAATTAAATGTTGCCGTACCAACCGTGTTATGATGAAAATCAACTCCATAATCATAGGCACCCTTTAGAATATCATGTCCAAAATCTACCTTCCCGCTAAAATTATTGTTATACATTTCTATCCCGGTGGTATGGAAAGTCTCAAACGTAAATGCCCATTCCGACCCAACCTGTGGAACATTAGAGACATTATTATTATAAAATTTACATCCTACAAGCCCGGCGAAACTCTCAAAACCTGTTCCTGAACGTCCATCGCCTCTGTCAGTGACGGCAATTGTGTTATGATGAATAAGCATCCCTGTCGTGTTCTCGGCATTAAGATTGGGACGCTGGTCGCCGTTGTAATACCATCCAGAATTAGTTATCGTGCAGTTATATACTTCGTTGCCATGCGTCTGGCCCGGTCCTCCGAACCGTATCCCTTCGATGCGAAAATTAACTACTGTTACATCATGGATAACCACATGGTTCCGTTGATATATGCTGATTGCCTTATAACCTGCATAGTTATCTCCATCAAGTCTAATTTTACTTATACTTTGATTACCATCTGTTACTGATCCGGAAGCGAGTCTTATCAGTCCTTCGAAACTACCGGCAGCAGCAAGATGTGATTTTATCAGTGACTGATCACCAATTCCCTCTATACTTACACCCTCTGCAAGATTACTAACTCCTGTTTCTATGTATGTGCCGGGATTAACATGAATTATATCTCCTGTTCCCGATACCCTTGTACAGGCGTAACCGAGTGTTTTCCACGGATCATCTATCAGTCCCGTGTGAGAAGGACCGTCCGTACCGACAGGATCAATGTAGTAAGTAGCTGCCGATAATATCAGACTGCAAAACAGGAATAATATGGTTAATAGTTTCCTCATGGTACAAATGGATAAGTGGTTCCTGTGGTTGCCGGTTTGAGTAAAAGAATATCGGCAGGAGTTAATCTTTGGTACCAGTAACCTACTTCATCAATATAGCCCCTGAACCAGTAAAGATTACCGGACTGCTGATTACCTATCGTTATATTGCCATCAAAAGAATGTAATGTACCGTTGAAGATATTACCTTCCGATTGCACCCCATCAAGATACATCTTTAATGTTCTACCTGTCCCCTCACAGACAAGAGTTGCATTGTACCACTGGCCCGTTGAGACTGTTGAAGTACTACTAACATAATGTTCATCGGCAGTGGAATTATGAATTTCTCCCCATACTTTATTATCAGTAAAAACAGACAACGTGTGTGCAATATGATATGTATTGTCCCAAAGAGTGAATAAAGTATTTCTAACCCCCGATACGGAAGGAAGAGTAGTAAGATAGAACCATACCGATATACTTAATCTATCCCCGACGACAGCTAATGCAGAATTATAAGGAATAACGACTGCCCCATTGTCAAGTACTTTGACCGATAATCCGACCTTACCCGGATTACCCAATACTCCTGATCCGTACAAAGTCCCATTATAACCTCCTACCTTTTCACTGAGGGTCACTCCTATATCTTCATCCATCTGCAAATAAGCCCGAATAGAATCCAGCAAAACAGATTCAGCTTCTCCTCCACCACCTTCAGCAGTCAAACTTTCGTACTGTATTGTGTTTGTTGCCCGATATATTAATTGTTCCCTGTCAGCCAAGACAGGTCTAAAAGTAACTATCCCTGTCACGTTGTCGAATCGAAACCCATCTTCTTCAGTATTATCTGCATGTTGCTGTTGTTCATTACCTTCACGGCTTACAATTAGCTTTCTGCCAATCCATGAAGAATGAGAATCTGTCGAGTCTCCTGCTGACGGGAATCCCAATCCTCCAACCCTCCCACTTACTTCGTAATATTTACCTGCTGTTCCGCCACCACCTGTAAAACTCTGTAACTGAGTAAAAGTTATTATACTACCGGGAGCATTTGCTGTATCTGTTGCCCAGACAGGAGAAATAGTATTTATTGCTGCTGCTGCTGCAATACGAGCTGTCACGGAATCAGCGATCTGCCCTGATGTTTCAATTCGTGCAAATGCCGTTGTAGCTATCTGTGTCGTGTTTGTTCCTGGTGCTGCCGTAGTTGCCAAAGGTGCTCCTGTAAATGTCGGCGAAGCCAGATTGGCCTTCAGATCAATCAACCCAGCGTGATAACTGAAGTTATTGTTCACTTTAATAAATGCCGTGCGAAGAGGATCGCCAGTACCGTCATTTGGAACCGTTCCGACCCCAATATTCTGAATCTGACTATACGATGCCAGACTGATAAAAAATAAAATAAGAATAAGTAACTTTTTCATAATTATAATGAATCTACTGTTATAACTGTTGAATCAACTGTAACCACCATATTGTCTGCTGTATAAGGACCTTCGCCCGGCTCCTCTTCCACGATGTCTTTCGTCCCTATCTCAAAAAGATCAAGCATCCACATCCTGTTTCTCACATCAAACTCCCCCCTGTTAATAACAAAGACACGAGCTTTGCCATCAAGAGTATTTATCGTGTCCTGAATATTTCCCAGCAGGTTGATTGCCATTGGTCCTGCCATGTCCATGATAGGCATCTGAATCAACTGTTTAGGTCTGCTATATTGTTCCGCTATCTCATCACAGATGATCTGCAAGAGTTCTTTCATTTCTACCGTTCCCCTGCGACTCCATGACTCAGATGGGAATAAGGCATAAGCCGGTGTGGTATAAACAACTGTTCCATCCAATGTTCCTGACTGATAACCAACAGATGTTTCACCATAAAATTCAAATCCTGCTACTGTTCCCGTGAAGATAACATCTGCTCCAGAGGAAGTCAGTACTACACCGGTAGGCAGATATAAAGCTGCGTAATTAGTTACAAAATCTGCTGCCGTTTGTGTGAGTGATGCGTTCCATTCCGCGAAACGTCCTAACCCATTGCAGAGTAATGAACATTGCCCGGATGATCCTGTCAGAGTGATAGTATCAACTCTTATCTGTGCAGTACCCAATGCCAGCGCCCCGGCGAACTGTTCCAGTACATTGTCAATATCCGAATTAACTACATCACCAAGAATATGATCAAGTTCTACCTCTTCGCCATTAATGGGATTGGTTTTGGTATATTGTTTTTCTACAATCTCTTCGACATCAACAAATGTTCGTTGTGGCATCCAAACATATTTACGTTTAAAGTATTTTCCAAATACTGTTTTTAACGTTTGTTTGACTTTCAATATTAAAATCTTATCTGAAGTGCAATAGAATCTAAAATTCCTAATACCTACCCATACCAAATTACCATAAGCATTAACAGCACCATATATTTTAACTGTATAATTACCGACTGCGGGAAGTCCTGGTATTATTCTTTGATAGGATCTCCATTCAGGAATCCCCTCTGGAGCAGCATCACCGATTATAACCTGGTCTTGATAATTATGCCATATCCCCTCTTCTATATCATCAAGACCTATGTGGAGATAATGCCCATCTGCTGAGTATATTTCAATGTAAAAATATACAGGGTCTTGAGGGCTGCCTGATAAATTATGAAATAAATAGTCAAATTCGAGTTTTAAAACATCGGTAGCACTGGTTAATGCTTTTGTACCATAAGTTTGCTTAATATACTTGGTTAGACTTGGGTAAGTATTGTACTCTATTAATATACCCTCAGATTCCGAAGGTAATCCAGCACTAATAGGATGTATAGCTACACCCCCGGCCTTTTCCCAATTTTTACAACTATATCCTTCAAATGGACTGCCTGAAAATGTATCCCTTTCAAATTTCCAGTTATCTAACCAACTCTCTTTATTTCCGTAATTCTGTTTAATAGTTACTTTCTTGATAGGAGATTGCATCATCTTTGTTCCTACAGGCACTTGTCTGATAGTCCGTGACGGATGCGTGTCTGGCCGGTAAATGAACTGATCGGGAACAATAATAACCGAGTTCTTTGTTGTCGCACCGGTGAAGTACCTCCCTGCCACGCTATCTCCTATCATCTCCGTCGGCCTGGTGATATAAAATGCCCCGTAACTCTGCCGGATAATATTATTTTTCCCTAACAATTTTTCAAGTACCTCATAGCAGTACATATCCTTGAAAATATCCACATCTGGAAATGTCTGATCCATCGGCGAGTCACCAACATTATCGGCCATCCTGTCTTCGTAGATATTGCAAAACTCGTAAAATGAAGTAAAACCTATTTTTGCAAGTATATCAAGAATGATCTGGCTCTCCCGGATACGTCCGTTATAATACTCACCGTCATCGTCATAGAGAATATTTTTAAGCAATGTCAATCCGTCAATGCAATAAATATTCACAGGATAAGGGACCGGCCCATATTGCTCCGTACACTGATGAGGGTCAATGTACCCCGTCCAGTATAAATTTTCTCCATGAAAGATTTCTACTTTATGGTACATATCTTCGACCGAATATAATTCTGCCAAAGCAAACATGCTAAAAGACCATACCTTCAGAATGACTCTTGAGCTCTTGATGGGATCCATGATATTATCCGACTTATTACAAAACTCAAATTTCAGAGGAGTACTGCCTGCTCCGATAAGAGTAGTGACAACGCCTGAGTAACCATCCTTATATATTTTTGTTGTCCACAAAACATTAAAGCGGTCCCGCACCAGTACTTTATATTTTTCTCCCCATGCCATTAGTTTTCTTCCTCCGTTCTTCGTCCTACTAAGGCAATTGCCCTGCCAGCTATATCGCCGGACACAATTATATTTATGGTTCTGTTGAAATCCCTGCTTTGTCTTGCTGTGAGTACTGTCTCTCCTGAACTCAGCATGGCCGGGAAGGTATCATGAGGGTATCCGGAAGGGACAGTACCACCGCTGGCTCCTTTGGCAAGCCCCATACTTGCAGTCGCTCCCTTAAAGATTGTTGCAAAACTTGCCCCACCACCGGTTAAGGCATTCAAAATAGCTAAAACTGCAACCCTCGCCAGTAATTCAGCCACCAATCTCTTCAAGTTTGAAATAATAGAATCAACCATTGCCTTAAACCCATCTTCCGTTGATGTGAATAATGTATCAAAGGCATTGCTTAATATGCCTACTGCAATCTGTTGTTCCTGCAAAGATTCAGTCATTGCCTCTATCTGCCTTTGATTGATCTCTGCTCCCGTGGCAATTGTACCTCCAAATGGTTGTATTCCCGGAGCGGCGGGGAAGCCGGCAGATACGGCAGGAGCCCTTAATCCGGAAATACTTTCAAGTGCTATAAGTTTGCGTTCGAGAGTTGTCAGTGTGGTTATATAATTTTCTGTTTCCTGTATTTTTTTTAATAATACCTGTATCCCTTCTCTGTCAGAAACAGCCATGCTTTCAATATCTTCCTTATAGCCTTGCAATTCTTCTCTCAGATCAGCTACTGTCCGGATATAAACCTTAGTAGTGCCTGTCAGTTCTTCTGTGGATGCGTTTTCCTCATGAATTTTCTTTATTGTCTCATTTCTTTTAAACCATGCCTGACCTATGGCTTTTAAAAATCCTACATTCTCCTGAGCTGCTATTTCAACAAAATCCCTGCCCCATTGTGTTAATCCTTTATAAGTCTTGTTATCAACAAGGAATTTACCTATTTGCTCACCTAAATCACCAATAATATTTTTTAACTGAGTAAATGCACCTATCCCCACTTCTGCTGCTGCTGCTGACTGCCCCCCGACTTGCTTATTCAAACCCTCAATTGCTGATCTTAGCCGGTCAGCACTGCCCACCGTACCTTCTATCGTGATGCCATAGCGGGACAAAGCATTAGTTGAGGAGCCGATGGACTTAGCAACTAATTCGGCTGCAGTAACCAGGTTACCTTCAAATTTTGCTGTCGCCAAATCCTGAACAAGAGGCAATAAACGTTTTATAGCTGCCTCATTTGTACCAAGCATCATTGCAAGCCTGGCGGCAGCCTGTATCGTTTGCTCATCACCAAAAAGTGTAATTCGCTGCAGTGATTGTGCTTGCCGGATTAAATTCTTTTGAATGTCTTCCCGTCCCTTCAGAGCTACAAGTAGAGACCTTTCTGCTTTGGCTTGTGTATCATAACTTTGCAATACTTTTTTTGCCCAACTAATAATTACCGTAACAGAAAAAGCAGCAGCCATGAATCCTGCCAGCCTTTTTATCCCTGCACTGAACTGACTGGTTCTCTTCTCTGCACTGTTGAGCCCTCGATCAAAGCGGGTTTTATCTAACCCTAAAATAGCTTTCAGCTGACCAATAATTTTCACGCTACATTAGTTTTTTGGTATATCCGGCCACTTATTTATTAACTCCTGTGCTTCTTCCTGCGTCCATTCCGGTATCCCTGATTTATTATCAAAAGAAAGTTTTATCAACTGTTGTGGTGTTATGTTTCTTTTCCTTCCCTGTGCGGTGTTATGCTGCACTGAAGCCTGAAACCTTGTCTGTTCCCATCGTCGTTCTATCTCTCTGTTATATCTCATCTGCATCAGATAAGTTCGAAACGGCGGCAATGAAAAAAACTCCTCTTCATTAAGTCCCAATTCCGCAAAGGCCATATCATAAATGTCGGCGATTGTTAAGTCTCTTCTTTTTTTTTTCCTGCTTCCCTGCAGGCTTTTAGCCAGTCCGGGAATTTGGCATACGACATGGCATCGGTCAACTTCATATTCTCTGCTTTGCTGGCCTTTAGCAATGCCTCTTCAAGATCAACATATTTGAAGAATACCTTCTCCCCATTCTTTAACAAGTGCCACGCTGCTGCACCGTAAGCCAGTCCTGTGATCTGCTTATCGATATCCAATTTTGAGAACTCTTCCGGTCCCATGTCAAAATGATCATAAGCTATCAGCCACGCCTTCCATTCGTAGGTAAAGCCCACCTTAAAGCGCCAAGGAACCCTTTTGAATTTAAGGCTTATCTCTGTCTGCCACTTTTCCATTATGCCCCAACTGTTCCTGTCGTCGGTTCACCCGATACGATAACATCAACGGTATAACTGGCAAGATCATCATGAGGTCCTTCGATATGCACCCTGCGGATATAAGCATCTGCGGAATAATATCTACTGCCGGTTTCTGTGTTGCCGTACTTAGCTGTGAATTTAGTCCCGCCTTTCAATAGATCAAAAGCATCATCAAAGCTTTTATTATCCCCAGCGACAGGATCATAAAGACCGTCAACGCTGAATTCCATGCCCTTGAACAGTGGGATAACTTCCTTCCACTGATTTGTTGATGCTCCAGTTGTAGCATCGCCCATATCAGCCTCTGCATCCATGCTCTGACTGCGATAACCGACAAGGGTCTTGCTATCGAACTGTAATAGAATTTTGTAACCTGGTACTTTCATCTCTATAAATATTAATTATTGATAACTATCTGCTGTTAACAGAATTACATAAAGTATTGCCGCATCGCTGCTCCCGGTGTAAGTAATATGCTTTAATGACGCGGAGACAGGTGCAAGCACGGTATCTGCCTTGAAAAGCAGGCTCTGATTCGCGTTAAGTTGAAATGAGTATGTAGTACCAAAAAGAGGATAAGAAGTTGATACTCCATTGCTGATAACACATGTTGCTCCGACAACATCAACCAAGCGGAATTTAGCAGCAACAACAACATCACCTGTCAGATCCAATGTCTCACCGAGCGAATTGGTAAGGCTTGTTAAATCGATAATACCTGTATGGCAAACAGTATCTGCCCATACATTGTCTACATCAAAACGGAGGCTGCCAGGTGTATAGTTTACAACCTCATCAAGCCCATTAATCTCAATGAAAGTGGAAGTCGTGGGAGTGACGAGGTTCTCTGTTACCGTCAACCGGCTAATAAGGCGGGCATTACGCACACTTGTTGTGGCGAGTAAAATTACTGCCAGCATTATAAATGCCAGCGGTATAAAAAATTTAATCTTTTTCATTTTCATTTTTGTTCTATAAAATGCAACATTCGCAATTTCTTTGTTATAATATAATTGGATTCGCTCATCTCCGTATCATGTTCCGAGTCTCCGAAAGTGCTGGTCAGACAGTTAAAATCATTCATGATTATCGAGTCGGGATCGCCGACAAGCCCCAGCACCTGATCAAGAATACTATTCACGACTGTCTCGTCGCCTTCGCTAATATCCTGCATGCTCACTATCTGCATGGCCATCGTGATATTATAAAGAACCTTGTCACCTGTACTATAGTTATTCGTTGCCTCGATATATAAATACACGTATTTCGTTTTCTTCCTGGGGATCCTGGTACCGACGGTTATCGTCTCACCTTCATAGATGATATGTCCGTCCAGTATGTTCTGGTAAGCTTTCAGTAGTTGTTGCGACGGATCCCTGTATGTCATAATGCTTGTTTAATAAGTTTCTCCAGTTGCTGGCATGCGGCTCTCCATGACGGATACATGTAAGGATGCGGTTTCGTGCCGGGATGCTGTACTTGCTTGCCATAGGTGGCATAACCCATCGAGGCGCTCTTCGCGCTTATATCCCATCCTGAAGGAGCACTGCGTTTTGGTCCAGCAAGGACTTTCTTGTTTCTGGCCCTTATGATATGCGGCCTGGTTCCTTCTTCGAATGCCTGGGAGTATCCGGCCCAGCTGATAACTTCCCCTGTCAGTCCTGATGCTATGATGCGTTTGCGGATGTTATTTATCAGATAACCGCTTTTCACTTTTGCACTACGGGTAAAGTTCCGGACCTTCATCTTGGCCATCTTCTCCATCTCAAGTGTGGCCCGGAGAACAGCATGCTTGAATTCACCGTCTTTACGTTTGGCAAACTGTCGCATCTGCTGCCGGAACTGGCGGTCATCTATTGTAAAAGTTATCATCCTGCGTTCCTCCCAATATCCAGGTTAACTTTATCATCGGTGATCATAAATGAGATGATCTGATAATTGTTGCCTCCATAAACCACGCGGCAGTCACCGTCTGCGTTTATCAGTCTCTTGCGCATCTCCACTTCGTATGCCTCTGCGTACTCCAGTTTGGCATATTCGAGTTTCTTAAATCCCTTAACTGGTAGCACCGAGGCCCAGCATGAATAAAGGTCGTCCCATGTGTTGGTCCATCCTCCGATGTCATTCTCCACCTTGGTGAGTTTCTGGATGGTAACTCGTTTATTATACTTCGTCGGCCTCATATTACTTTCGTCTTGTACTTGTTAAGAATCTTGTCAATGCTGCCGAGGATATTAAACTCATAGAAATCATCCCTGTTGTCATACCATTGTTTGACCTGCATCTTCATACATTCCAGAAGGTCTGCCGGTAGTTTTTCGGTATCTGCATGTCCATATCCTGCTTTGTAAGTAACCAGCAGATCATAATATCTGTCGCTGGTCATCTCCGATGCCTTAATCTCCACTTCATACAGGCCTCTCTTGTAATAACCGGAATTCAGTACCAGTTCGACTTTTGTTCCTTGGTAATCGACAGTTTCGACTTTGTCAACACTGATAATCGGTGATCGAGGCAGGAGGTATGGCTTGTCATCGTACCGGAACAGGGTCTCGAAGGTCTTTTCTGCAAATGCCAGACCTGTCCGCTTCTCAAAATGTGCACGGACGGACCTGATCATATTGGTTATGAGCAGATCCTCCTCAGCGTTATCATCTTCGAACTTGATAAAAGTTGAAAGCTCATCCTGGCTGAGAGGCTCCTGTGCTGCATCGGTCTTGATCCGTGTGTCCATTACTTCTTACCTGTTTTGAAACTTTTTGAATCAATATTTGCTGGTCTCGGAGGTGGTTCTTCTGTTTCACCCGGCCCGGGATACCAGTTTTTTGATCTGCGAGTAACCGTTATAGCCTTTGTCTGACCAACCTCTTTCTCCTCCTTAGTCACGTTCGGGACTTTGGATTCTTTCAGCATTCCGGCCTCTTTCAGGATCTCAACTTCCTGGGGGAGCACTTCGATGGTTCTCCCCGTTTTCAATACTACTTTCACTAATTTCATAATCTCGATTTTAAATAAGGAGAGCAGGATCTCTGCTCCCCTCGTTCATCATTTAACTTAATCTTTTAAACCAACCTTAACGGCCAGCTTAGAGATAATTGCGCATTTGTTCGCATCCAACCCTATGGCTCTGATCCTGAGATAACGCCAAAGCACGCCGGTAGTCACATCTTTAAGATTATATGACCGTAGAGCTGCCAATGTAGGTGAAGCCTGAATCTGTGTAGGCAATGAGCTGAAATCAGGGTGAAATAAAACACTGTCTATAGCGCAATAAGTCACACCGTCAATACTCGCATCAAGCCATACTATGACATGGTTGCCAAGTACCCTCGCGGGAGTCAGCACTGTATCATATTCGACAAAAAATTGATAATAATACAACCTGGGCTTCTGGATAGCGAATATCCATGTCTTTGCTGCTGCTGTTCCTGCTATCGAGTCTTTCAGTGTCGTAGCATCCCAGTCACCAACATGGCTATTACTAAAAGCAGTATAAAATGTCACGTTCGCCGGGAGCGTGTAAGTTGTCCCGGATGTCTGGGCCTGCAATCCCACAATAAGGAGAAGCCCGATAATAGTTACAAATAACTTTTTCATATTTTCCTCCTTTCTTTAATCGGTTTGTATTAATGCAATTCCTGCAGCGAATGTCCCCGTAACGAATGCGAAAGCATCAGCAGCGGTAACCTTCAATCCTGCCAGACGTATGCTTGCCAGCACCAGAACCAGATCGGCCAAAACATCATTCTCATTCTCATAATGGAACGATATGTTCATGGTACGTTTCACATAAGCCTTTGCTCTTGAAAAATCCCCGACAATAAATTGTCCGGCAGTAAGATCAAGACTGGTTGCAATCCTTGCACCCTGGAATGAGGAACCATCAGGAGCAAGCAGTGGATGATGTACATAACTCGCATTCAAGTTTTTCAGCAATCTCATGTTGACAGTATCACCCGGATTCAAAAGAATAACGTTAGGAATATACCCCTTCTTGTTGGTATCTGCGGTGTTACCGTTCATGCACTGAAGGATGGCTGCTGCCAGCACGTCACCTTCATTGGCCGCGGGCACTAAATTGAAATTAGCCGGCTTTGCAAAGGTCTTTGCATAATATGTGAGTCCTCTGGGATAAGTTGTCCCTGCTCCGGAGAGCAGTTGTCCTTCCCTGTACCTGGGTATGCCATTGCTCATCAGATCATTGACCTCACTGGTGATATACTCAAAATCTTCGAGAGCAGACTTTGAAACCTTAGTGAAATCTTTAATCATTATGATATCCAGGCTCTGCTTCGTCCATGTCTTTGCCGATCCTACAGTGGGAGCTGTCTGCTCTGCTATCATAGCGGCCGAATCAGTGCGGGTCGTTTCTTCCCACCAGCTTACCGAATCCCGGCCCTGGCCAATAACACCCTTGTTGATGTTATCCCAGATTGGATTGGCTCGCCAGGGAGCTGCGGAGACACCCGGTTCAACCTGTGTCTCAATCGTGCCAGCATTGATATCATCAGTATCAATAAGAGCAGCAACTTTCGGCATATCCACTTCAAAGTGTCCTATCTCACCACGCCCGGAATAAGCCTTCACCTTGTCCTGGAAATCTTTGCTTTTGACCTTTTCCAGCACTTGTGCGCTCGCGCTTTTGCCCTTCCCGGCCTGGTGTTCCCCGAGCTGCTTGAGTTGGGTAGAAATCTCGTCAAGCTGTTCCTGCTGCTTGGATATTTCTTCAGGGACGATCGTCTTACCGTCCTTATCCACGAGCTTATCCAGCTTGGTTGTTATCGCGTCGAACCTTGTTTCAAGAGCAGCGAGATCGGCCTTGTCCTTGATAGACTTTTTCAAGCCTTCAATAGAACTGTTAATCTCTTCCGCTATCTGTTCGACAGTTTTTTCTTCTTTTGCCATAACTATCAAATTTTTAATTGTTTATAAAAATATTTGATTAGATCGCTTTCGAGTGCTGGCGGGTCCCCTGAGGGAGTGCCTGGCGAGTCTGTGGCATCTAATAATCTCTTCAACTTGTTATATGTTTCTTCAATAACTCTGGCTTTCTCATCACTGTAATTGCCTTCGCGCATCATCAGTTCCAGATCCTTAAGGCTTTTGATATCAATTAATGGCGTTTGCTGATTAGCACCCCAGCCATAAAGGGTTGAAAACTCCATAACGAGTTTCCATTCGCTCACCTTCCGACTATATTGATCCCCGGTCCGATCTTCCTCAAATTTTATTGGTTGCACCCTTACCGAGTGCTGCAGCGTCTTGTCATGCTCTGCAAATAGTTTATAGTCCTCGAATACATCCTTACCCAGTTGCTTCTTAATGTTGAGTTGGGAGACCGCTATCGCACCGAAGTCATCTTCATAAAGTTTGATCGGGACTCCGATCAGTTTATCCCTGTCATGGTTAAGCCAGTGCTGGATCGTATTGCCATTGTTCTTGAATGTCCTTTTAAAGGATCCCGGCAGTGAGATATCACCGTCGCTGTCCTGGTTGTTAAAGCTGTTGATGTAAACCGTGACAATCCCTTTTGCTTCATCGAGGTCCTTGACCTGATGCTCAAAACTTTTAAATAATATCTTTTCCATTATGCTGCGAATAATTTATTATTTTTCTTCATTATCAACGTATTTCTTCGTATAAACTACAAAGGCAATTTATGGTATTCGCTGCGCTGCCTGCCGGATCGCCCGGATATTGTAACTCTTCACCTCCGACAATGAACGGCTCCTCCAGATCGACCTTCTGACCATCGGCATCCATGTGCTCGGGGCGTGATTCACCTGCGAAAGCACTCAGCCAGACCTTAAGCATAGGCACTCCCAGACTCTTGGTCCCTTCCAGGCTGCCCCAATTACTGGCCCTGTTCACTTCGGTCCTTACAATCCTCTCCGTCCTGTAGTATTTCATCTCATGCCACTGACTCTGTATCATATCCCGGAGCATGGTCTGTGCTTCCCCCCCTCCGATGCCCTGATCCATTATTTCAGGTATTAGCTTCTTCAGAAGCTGCTGGATGAGAGTAACACTGGTATCGCCTGCAGCGACCACCGTCTCCCCAGCGTGTAGTTTCAGATATATAAGTATCTTCTCCATTATCAAATCTTCAAAAATCTCATCATCAACCTGTTTTGTAAAACTCTTTTTCCATTGTCCCCTTTTTGCCTTGAAAAAATCCACAGTCGTTGTCATATACAATTTTATATAAGCCTCTTCGATTGCATGGTCATTCAGTGGCGGCAGTTCAATATCCCTTATATCTGATGTCTCTGCAATCTTCTTGTATAAAGGCTGGATCTGCTTATCGAAGGCCCTCATAAAAACAGGTTTAAAATTATTTCTGTAGCCTGCCTTTTTCCTGTCGATCGATCTCCATAACCTCTCCCTGCGATTCATAACCTCAGTTTTTCAAAGAACTTCACTCTTCGATTACAAGTTTTGCCTCCAGCACTTTTTTCTTTGCTGTAAACTCGGTACAGTTGCCATCAATACATAATGAGCATATCTCTTTCTGCTTATTCAAAAGCGCAATGACCTGCTCCCTGCTGAATACTGTCTTTTCCTTTTTTGCTGTCATATCAGTTAATTTTACATTGCATGTGATAACTTATTAATATTTGCATGCTTCATTTCCTTTACTTATTGCGTAACCGTTTTACCACATTTAGGACATAAAACATATCCCATCCCTGCTTCTGAAATAGATAAATAATCAAACTCGTAATCACAATTACTACATTTAACTATATGTTTTTCAACATTATCTCTCCTGAATTTCGACTTGTCATAATAATCACTTATCCCGTGCTCCAGATAAAATTTATCGCTCCGTTCTATGTCTGCATTCTCTTCAAAACCCATAGGGATCCTATTAGCGTTAGTATATCGGACTTGCATCTCCGGCAGTCCTGTTGGTTCTTCTCCGATCATTTCCAGATACATATCGCCGCTGATAATCCCGTCCTGGTATAGCTTGCTTACCCATTCGACCTTTTTGACTTTATCTTCCTGCAGACATTCAATTTCTGAATAATCAGGTTTTACAATAAAGTCTCCATAGGCTCTGACAATATTGTTAAATCCTGAACAGAATTGCGACACATCGGGTATAAGCCGATTTGTATACATGGCCTTTTCTGCCAGAAGTTGATTATTATAAGTACTTGCTGCGGTGTCGTTAAATAATTGCGATGGTGTTTGCAGGATATTGCAGAATACTCTCCGGCCATGTTCACTCATGGAGATAATATCCAGTTCCTTCATATTATCATAGCCTATCTTCGTATATGATAATTTGCCCAGGGTGAAGATGGGTACGGCCATATTGTCCACTCCCTGATATTTGGTCCGGTACCGTTCCCTGAATTTCGATTCCTGTTCTGCTGTTGTTTCGTCACCGTGTTCAGCTTCTTTGCTGAGGATCCCCGGTGGATGACCATAGCTGTACATCTTCGCCGTTATCTCATAACCTTTATTCTGGCTGTTGATGATATCATGGGCTACCTTCACCGGTGACATGCCCATAAAGTTCCGGCCCTCTTCATAGCTGAGTGTCGGAGCAAACCGTTCATGCCATACATCCTCTGCATCGATCCGGTAAGTCTCATCAATATCCAGACTATAAGTTCCTATCGGTTGGCGCCAGCCCTTTGAATAAATTGTCACGTTTTGGGTCGGCATCATTATCATACCATCATTTGTCAGCTTACCCTGGTTAATTCCTGCCGTAAAACGTGGAGCGTAAACTATGCCATTGCCGGTGATGTAATTGCTTATTGCCCAATGACGACAGAACTCCATGAAATTCTGATAGTAATTAGTCCTCTCAAATATTTTATCAATCTCTTCATTTTCAACTTCGACATATTTATCTCCCTTCCGCTGCATGAGTTTCACTTTATCCATTACCTGAGCAAACATGCCGGCCAGCTTGGTGACTATGCTGAAAAGATCGGGATTGCCCTCATAACCTTCCCTGACATAATCCTTCATCTGCGAATCTTTGCCCAGGGCCATGCCTGTTGAAAGAAATTGATACAAAGCCCGGTAGAGCTGATTCTGCTCTGTCACCTTAATCTCCATTTCGGCAAGCATGAACTTCTGCTGCTCGGCGATCTTTTTATATTTATTGAAAATTAAGCCCATACATTCGTATTTATTTTGGGTCCCATTAAATCCGTTATTGCCCAGACTAAAGCATCCACCCTGTTAGGTGACTTACCCAGACCGGGAACCCATCTTAACATTTCGTTTTCGAGTTTATGTAATCCTTTCGCATGATATACTCTGCCTTGTTCATAAAGACCGACAACTGGTTCCGCCCTTATTTCTTTACTTCTTGAGGCTGTCACTTCTTTGACTTTAATAAATTTATCGACATTCAATAGATTCGATTTAACCATGTCCCCGCCGAAATTACGCTCTACAACTATGGAATTAGCTTTAAGTATATTATATTCATTTACTGTAATTGTACCCCATTGCAGAGGTGTATAACCACCTGTTTTATCACTTAAAATATAGATATTGCTGTTATGCGCTATCCCTGCCGAAATAATACCTACCTCGTCACCATCTTTCGATCCTGAAGGGTCAACCCCGATTACTATATGTTTCAGATCTGGAATATCAGAATAATGAATCATTTCAGGTGTCCAAAGCACCCCGGATATGCCATCAACAAAATGACCATATATTTCCTGTTCTACCATACCGGGTGACATACGACATATTTCTTTTTCAAGCTCTTTTATTTCCTCTTCCGGTAGTAATGGATTATCATAACTTGAATATTCCAGGAGATTATATCCTGGTGTTTTATTTTTAGCTGCTTTGAAAATTGTATAAAACGGATGATCATCATTATTCTTATCAAATTTGCCCTTTGGCACTCCGGCAGCGACCAATAAACTTGTAGAACTATCCATTAACATCGGAAGCACCGCATTTGTATAGAGATATTTGTTCTTCAAAATAATACCCGCTTCATTCAAAAATATCACATCATAGCCGAAGCCCTCCCAGTTCTCCGGTCTGTCAGCTGAACGAAAATCAATATATCCGTTTTCAATTGTCAATTGTTTATGTTGACGCTGATAGTTGTATGTTATATTTGTCTTATTAAGTGCCGGAAGAAAATACCTGTCAAAATATCTGTCTATATTTCCGTTGATCGTATCACCCCAAAGTAATTTCTTTCCTTCGATTGCCCATTCGATAAAAGCATGAGCCGCCCCACGCGTGGCACCAAAACGCCTCCCCTTAGTGACGACCTGATACTTTGTCCCGGCAGGGATATTAAAAAACATATCTAACTGAGCCGGTGTGTAGGTTAACTCAATCTTTGTTTCTACCATCAATCACTTTTCTTATTATTGTTATTTCACCTTTTATGTCACCTTCAATCTCATGCGTATCTTTCCAGCCCATGTTTTTTAATGCAAAAATCGCCCCTGTTGGTGTAGTACCCGATAGACGCGATTCATAATACTCCTCAACTGTTAACCTTGCTCTTTTTATAATGGGGTAAAACTCTTCTCTTTTTTCTTGATAATCATAAAGAGAATGTCTATCATAAAATCCAAGATAAAGCGCTAATCCACAAATAGTTATAATTACATCACTATCTGAGCAATATTCAAAGTATTCGTTAATTTTCTTCTCTAAGTCTGCGGGTGACTTAAATAATGGCGGTCTGCCTCCATTATTCCCTAATGCGTACTTATTTCCCTTTGAAGCTGCCATTTTTATTAAGACTAATTAAAAACAGAAAAAAGCGTCATATTCTTTTACCTCATTATCAATGCTTTAAGCAATGACAATAATTTCTTCTCGCAATTTGTAGTATAATCTATAATTTTGAGAATTATTCGCCAGGTGTTAAAAAGTTTTCAACCACAGAAAAAAAGCCCCACACCCCCCTACCCCCCTCTCCCCATTTTTGTCCAATAAAAAAGCCCCCATTTCTGGAGGCGACACATTGACGAATTAATTTGCTGATTATGCTTCTACGTGCATTTATTTTTAACCCTCCTGCTGTTTTAGATTTAGTTTTAAGATTATTACAAATTTATATCACTAATATCAATCTCTCTCATTTCAGAGTCCTCACAAAATCCCGAAAATTCACCCATTTCAGAAGGGGAAGTACGTTGTCCGATTGCATAACGATACTTAATTTTAGTGAA
>Ga0307379_10000505_pt1 | contig 64946 bp, 47 predicted proteins | sample UN2MG_FD_202237 | JGI IMG/M metagenome (GOLD analysis project Ga0307379, IMG submission 202237) | Soil microbial communities from Risofladan, Vaasa, Finland - UN-2 | ecosystem: Environmental > Terrestrial > Soil > Coastal area > Acid sulfate soil | place: Finland: Risofladan, Vaasa | collected... | reverse complement strand
CGCAAGACTTTGCGTCCGTCTGGGACGCCTCCCGGCAGTTGTGGGAGGTGTCCCCTTTTTTCTTAAATTCCAGACTAGCCAACAAAAATGGGACACCCCCCACAACTGCCGGGGGGCGTCCCAGACGGGCTGTTCCCATGGATTTGGCTGCGGCTTTGGCCGCGCTATGCCGCTTGCGCCTCTTGTGGTTCCAAACATTCTCCCTCCCGTTCCTTCCGTCGGCCCGCCCGCCGTCCGCCTTTTGCGGCCAAGAAATCCCCAATCCCGTAATCCCTCCCGTCTCCAGACTGCCTTTTCCGTTCTCCTGTGGCTGAAAAAAGCAACCTCCTATCCCTCTTTTCCATCCCTTGCTGCGTCAAGAAACGTCCTTTCTTTGCGTTTCTTTGTGTTCTGTGTGGCTAAAAATCCCCACCCGTTTTTCTCACTTTTCTCTTCCGGCTGTCGCCCAAAATCCTTCATTTTCGACCCCTCTCCAGAATATATTTTTTGACCCATTTCGCCAGCACTATACGCATCTATTACACCAAACCAACCAGCTTCTGTCAACCAATTCCCCCTTGTTCCACCAATTCCAACACCTTCATCGACCGCCATTTTGGCAAAAAAGAGCAACAACTCCAGCTATATAAAACAGAGGCATATGAAGCGACGAACGATGACTGACGACTGACGAACAGGGAGGCTCTCAGATGGAAATGTTTGACCTATTGGACAAGATGACCCAAGGGCTGATCCCGGTCCCCGAGCCACCGAAAAAACCCCGCCCGCAGACAGCGCCCAAGGCGTCTCGGCCGCCCGCCCCGGTCCGCGGCACGTTTGACGACTTGCTGGACATTCTGCGCGCCTGTCCCGCCGAAAACCTCCCCGCCACACCCGACTCCGCCACCGAAAAGCTCCCACCGGACGACTCTTCAATCGTCAATCAGCAATCTGCAATCTGCAATACATCCTCCCCCGATCCCCCTCCGGAAAATTCATCCTTCATCCTTCATCCTTCATCCTTAAAGGGAACTCCCCGCGCCCGCACCTGGGACGACGCCTGGCTTGAGACAGTCAACGCCGCGGAATCGCGCCTCGGCCGCCGCATCTGTGGCGCACGCACACTCGACGGCTCACCCTGCGAACTCGGCTCGACCCACCCCACCGGCAGATGCCGATTCCACGGCGGATTCGACCTCACCGGCGCCCCGCCCGGCAACCGAAACGCATACATCCACGGACTCTACTCACGCCGCCTCAAAACCTGTGGCGACCACTGCCCACAATGGTCCGCATGCCCAATGGTTCAGCCCGACCTCGAGACCATCCCCCTGTCAAAACGGCCCATCTGCCCCTACGAAGATGCCCAATACAATTGTGCCCTTGCAGACGCACTCGACCTCTCCTGTTGCGTCGACAAAATGAACCCGTTCGCCATACACATCGCCCACAACATCGCCATCCTCCAGGTCATGGTCGGCAGGGCCACCTCCGAAATGCGCAACACAAACATCGTCGCCGAAACCCATGCCCAATCCGACAAATACACGTTCAGCCACGAACAGGTACGCCCACACATCACCGCCATCGCCCGGATCGGCGCTGAACTCCGCAAATACCTCGCGTTCCTCGCAAAAGGCGCCCCCGCTGAAAACAACTGGGACTTCTACCAGGACCGCCGAAGATGGATCCGCTCTACCGAACCCGGACCCGACCCCGAGCAATTCCAGTACGTCTCGCCCGACGAGAGAAAGATCGCCGCTCAACGCGCACAAAACGCCAAATGGCAAGCCCGAAAAGCCCTGACCCGCGCCGTACTACTCGCCAACGACAACCACGAAACCGAAGCCATCGAACAATGGCGCCAAGCATCCCAAGCCGATCCATCCTTCACCGACAACTGGACCTCCCGCCTCAGAAAGATCGTCCGCGCCCGCCAACGCGCTGCCGCAAGGAGTAACCCGCCCCCGTGAGATCCAATCCACCCTCACCAAAAGTTGAAGAGAACTAAAACCAAAGCCTGTCCCAAAGAATGTCATCCTGAGCGAGGAAGCCCTGCGGCAGGGCTTTTTTCTGGGAGAAAACCAAGATCAAAACATGTCATCCAAAGCCCGCCCCAAAGCCTGTCATCCTGAGCGACCAAGCCCTGTCGCCAGGGCTTTTTTGTGGCAGAAAACCAAGATCAAAGCCTGTCATCCTGAGCGATCAAGCCCTGCGGCAGGGCTTTTTTGTGGAAGAAAACCAAGATCAAAACATGTCATCCAAAGCCCGCCCCAAAGCCTGTCATCCTGAGCCCTGCCAGCCGCTGGCTAAGGCTTTTGTTCATGGCCCTTTATGGCAGGGCGTGAGGATCCCCTCGCTCGGAACCAGTGGCGTCCCAAGAGGTCTCGCGAAAAAGTTTTCTTAGGAGCCCCGCCAGCCACCGGCTTTGGGTACTGCGGCGAGGCGTCTGATGGCGGGGCGTGAGGATCCCCTCGATTACAACCAGTGGCGTCCCAAGAGGTCTCGCTAAAACGTTTTCTTAGGAGCCCGCCCAGCCACTGGCTATCACTTCTAACTCGGCCTTTCCCATGGGCGGGCGTCCGACCAAGTCGGCAGGATCGCCCCTCGGTTCAACCAGTGGCTTCCCGATCATTCTTAGACTTTACCCCACGCCAGCAATAACACCCAGGGGATTCTCACGTCGCGCTGGGAATTGACTAGCCTTGCAGGATGGTAGTCAGTGGCCAGCGCTCCTCAGAATGACACCTTCGGGTGCTTGGTTGCGGCTCAGTTTGTCCGTGTCAGTCCGTACTGCGCTCAACATGGATCTCAATTGTGGTGCGGGCGTCTCGCCTGCATACTTTCAAGACCCGCACGCCCGCAAGGAGAATATGCAGGCGGGACGCCCGCACCACAATTGCCCATTTCGCGCGGTGGCAGGCCAATGCGCCGACTGAGAAGCCGCGGGTGGAAGCCGGCGCCCGCGTTGGGCTATTCTGGGCCCGCGACAAAAAAGGAGGGACTTATGCGACTGAGCATCGGCGGTTACAGTTTTCACCGGCTGCTGAAAGACGGCAAGCAGGACATGTTCCAGTACATCGCGGACTGCAAGCGGCTCGGCGCGACGCAACTCGACCCGTGGAACGCCCAGTTGGCGCCCATCCGCGACGCCGACCACGTCGTCAAGGCCGGGTCCGACCCGGGCAACGCCCAGTTGACGTCGAAGGACGACGAGTACGTCCGCCGTGTCCGGGAATCGGCCGATGCCGCCGGGCTGCCGTTCGGGTGTATCGCCGTCGACGGCTGCCACATTTACGAGCCGGCCCCGGAGGCGCGCGAGGCCAACCGGAGCCTGGCCGACCGGTGGCTGACGGTTGCGGAAATTCTGGGTGCGGCGCAAGTGCGAATCGACGCGGGCGGCCCGGCCGAGATGCCCGACGACGTATTCAACATCATCGTGTCGGGCTACTATGACCTGCTCGAGCGGGCCGGGCAGAAGGGCATCGAGGTCCTCATCGAGAACCACTGGGGGCCGAGCCAGATCCCCGAGAACGTGGTGAGAATCCTCGAAGCGGTGGACGGGCTGGGCCTGTTGTTCGACACGTGGAACTGGTTGCCGGATATGCGCGAGCGCGGCTGGGAGATGTGCGCCAAATACGCCCGGTCCACCCATTTCAAGACATTCAAATTCGATGAAACCGGCAACGACCCGGCCGTCGATACCGCCCGCGCGATCCGGCTGTTGGTCGAGTCAGGCTACTCGGGTTGCTGGGGAATCGAGAGCGTGCCCGAGGACGGTGACGAGTACGGGGCGGTCGAGAAGACGGCGGCGCTGATCAGACGCACCTTGCATCAACTTGGCGTTTTGGAGGACCTAAGGCATGGCAGTCAGCCGGAACCGCGACAAAGTGAAGATCGGCATCATCGGCGTCGGTCAGATCGGAAAGATCCACCTGGAAAACTACCAGAAAATCCCAGGCGCTGAGATTGCCGCCATCGCCGACGTCGACAAACCCGAGGTGAGGCGCGTGGCGGGCCTGTTCAAGGTGCCATCGTGCTACTTTGACGTACAAGACTTGCTGGCGCGCGAGGACCTGGACGCGGTGGACGTGTGCCTGCACAACAACTACCACCTGCCTTACACCGTGGCCGCGCTCAAATCCGGCAAGCACGTTTATTGCGAGAAGCCGATGGCGGGAACCTATCGCGATGCCGAGACCATGCTCGCCGAGGCGCGCAAGCGGCGCAAGATGTTGTCGATACAGCTTGTAACGCTATTTTCGTGGGAGACGAAAGCGGCCAAGGCGCTGATCGAGGACGGCCGTCTCGGGAGGGTGTACCACGGCAGGTCGACGGGGTATCGCCGCCGTGGCCGGCCCTTTGTCGACGGCTACGGGACATCCAATTTTGTGAAGCAGGAGGTCGCGGCGGGCGGCGCGCTGTTCGATATGGGTGTGTATCACATCGCGCAGGTGCTTTACCTGCTGGGCAACCCGGAGGTGTTGACGATAACGGGCGGGACGTATCAGGAAACGGAAATGGACGCGGCACGGCGCGCATCGAGCGGATACAACGTCGAGGAACTGGGCGTGGGGTTTGCCCGGCTGGCCGGCGGCGTCACGCTCGACATCATCGAGGCGTGGGCCGTTCATCTGAACCCGTTCGAAGGATCGTGCGTTGTCGGCTGCAACGGCGGCATACGGCTGGAGCCGTTCGGCTACTATCACAACATCGGCGATCTTGAAACCAATTCGTCGGTTGACTTGGAGCGTTTCGACTGGCGGCAGCACACGGTGCGCTGTGTCGGCGACGTGTACGACAGCCCACAGCACCATTGGGTCGCCGCGCTCGAGGGGCGGGTGGATCTGCTGCCAACCGCGGAAGTCGCGTTGAACACGATGCTGATCTCGGAAGGCATCTACCTCTCGCACAAACTCGGGCGGGAAGTGACGGCGGACGAGGTTCGGGCAACCTCGCAGTCGTTGGCGGTGAAGATGCGCAAGCCGGCCCGCGCCGCCGCCGGCGCGTCCTTGAAAGCCAAAGGCCCAAATCGATGAGCGATCAACCGCGGATCGGGCGCAGGGGTTTCATGGGGTAGCCGCGGGAAGCGTGAAGTAGAAAGTCGCGCCCTGGTTGGGTTTTGACTCGGCCCAAATACGCCCGCCGTGCTGCTCGACGGCCCGCTTGCAGATAGCCAGCCCAATCCCGGTGCCGTCGTACGCATGGCGCGGATGCAGCCGCTGGAACACCATGAAGATGTTGTCGGCGTATTCCTCATCAAACCCGATCCCGTTGTCTTTCACCCAGACCAGCCACTCGTTGCCGTCCTGTCGTGCCCCCACTTCGATCTCGGGCTGCGCCTGGCCCCGGAATTTCAGTGAGTTCGCCAGCAGATTCTGAAACACCTGGGCAAGCAGGGTCGGATTACCTTTAACCGCCGGTAGCGGTTTTACGGTTATGCTGGCCCGGGTTTCGCTGATTCGGGCCTGCAGATTGTTTCTGGCCGTGCGGCACACCTCGTTGAGGTCAACGCTCGATAAAGCCGTTTTGTTGCGGCTAACCCGCGAATACTGCAGCAGGTCATTGATAAGCGACTGCATCCGGTGCGCACCGTCCTGGATGAAATCGAAAAACTCTTTTGCATTCTGGTCGAACTGCGGCTCGTAATTCCGATGAAGAAGCCGCACAAAACCACTGATTTGCCGTAGCGGCTCCTGCAGGTCGTGCGACGCTATGTAGGCGAACTGCTCGAGGTCCTTGTTCGACCGCGCCAGGTTTACCGCGCTTTCCCGCAGGGCCTCTTCGGCCCGCGCCTTGGCCAGGGCCACCGCCAAGTAGCCCGCCAACCGCTCCCACAACGCGACCACCCTCGGCGTGAACAGGTTTTTGCGCCGGTCGTTCATCTGGAGCAGGCCCATCGGCTCGTCGCCGCATCGAAGCGGGATCAGAACCACCGATTCGTAGCCTTCCGCGTTGCACCGATGGCGCACGTGCGCCGGCAGCCTACTCCCCACAGGACATGACTTCAGCTCGGTGGTGCTGTTGGTCCAGAAACTGCCCGCCGCCGTATAGAAAGGCACCGCAGGGTCGCATTGGCCCCGGATAACCGCCCCGCAAAGACAGTCCAGCAGCGGCAGCCCATCGCCGTCGTAGTGCAGCCCTCCCCCGCCGCACGGAATGCAAAGTGAGCTTTCGCCCCTGACAAATTCCGCCGAAAGACCCGTTGTGCCGTAGTAGGGATAGTCGTCCCCCTCTTTGAGGCGGATGCCCACGGCTTCGCATCCGGATTGATCGCTAAAGAAGGCCACCGACACACGGACCAGGTCGTGCAACGCCGTGGTGTCATTCACAAGCCGCAGGAACGCTATTGTGATGTCGCGTTCGCGCTCGGCCTGTTTGTGTTCGGTGTAATCGAGCACGAACGCCACGACGCGGTTGCGCGGCTGGTCGAGGAAGGCGCCCCCGATGATGACGGGAACCCGGCTGCCGTCGGGGCGGATGTATTCTTTTTCGAACGGCTGCACGGGTTTTCCCCCCACGGACATCGGGAGGCGGTCTTCCCGCTCGAGGATATCCGGCGGCGTGATCTCCCTGTAGTTGAGCAGGCCCGCGTCCAATTCCCGGCGGGATCTGCCAATGATGCGCAGGTATTCGTCATTGGCATCGGTGACTTGTCCGGTCCCGGGATTGGCGAATAGCACGCCGATCATGTTGGCCTCGACGACCGACCGGAACCGCTGCTCGCTCTCGCGCAACGCCTCCTCGTCCCTCTTGCGCGTGCTTACGTCGCGCAAGATCACCTGGATGGCCGCGCCTTCCTGCCCGCTAAGGGACGACGCCGACACCTCGACATCCCTGACTTCTCCGTCCAGCCGCAGGATTTTGGCTTCGCCCAGGGGCACGCGGCCTCCTTTTTGGAGCAGATCGATCCACTCGCGCACGAGGGCATGGGAATCGGGCTGGAATATGTCAAACGGGGTGCGGCCCAGCAAATCAGAATCTTCCGCGGCGCCAAACAGCCGCAGCGCCGCCGTGTTGACAAACACAATGGAATTATCGCGGTGGATCAGGACGGTGTCGGGCGACAGCTCGACCAGGTTTCTGTATCGTTCTTCGCTGCGCTTGAGGTCCCTGAACAGGGTCTCGTAGGGGCTGCGCAGTGTGGCTTCGACGAGCCCTTTGTAGATCATGCCAAACGACAGGAGTATGAGCAGATGGCCGAGTGCGTTAAAAATGCCGTATACGTCGGTATAAAGGGAGAAGGAGATCTCAGCCCCTATTCCGGCGCCGACTCCCAGCAGCAGCGGCTGAAACACGTTTTTGGGCAAGTCTTTCCGCTTGCGCCACAACAGCCACATCGATAGAAGGAAAAGCCCGCATATCACGTATTCGCTGATCTTCTTGAAAGGCGTTAATCCGCCCGGCTCCACAAAACACCGCGGGAAAATGTTCCAGGTGAAGATCGATAGCAGGAGCAGGCTTGTCACGCCCCCCAAAAGAGCCACAAGCAGGCCCGCGTTGAGCCGGCGCTTGACAAACAGCGGGGCCAGCAGAAAAAACACGGCGGTCAGGTAGCGCGTGGCGACCCACAACTGCGTGGCCGTGTCGGGCCCATCCCCCACGACCGCCAGTCCCTTGTACGCCAGCAAGTGGAGCGCATGAAGAATACTGATCGACAGGCAACTTACCATCAGGATCAAGTAAAATCCGCTGTCGATGTACCGCCGGCCGTTCCACCCCACAACAAACACGCTCGCCGTCACAACGCAAATAAACAGCTCTACCCCGCTGTGGAATATAAGGTAATCTTTGCTGTTGACGGCGTAGATGCTCAACAACACGGCAAACAGTGCTGCCACTGCCTGCATCAACTTTGGCCGTTTCAGAACAGTTTCTTTGGCGGATTGGCCAATTCGGTTTTTACTACTCAATCTTGTTCTTTCCTGCCGCAATCACGGTTTTACCGGCTGATCACGGTCTTACCGGCTGATCACGGTCTTACCGGCTGAAGCTTGCCACAGCATCTATTATACTTGATGTGACCGCGGTATGTTCCCGGTAAACGGCAATGCTATACAGCACGACCGAATTTTTGCACCTTCCTGTAGGCTCGGCATCTGTAGGTCCGGAATAATTCGACCCACATTCAGCAAAAATTATGTCGTCATATATAACTATCCAATGCGGCGACCCACTCTTGATGGACCTTTTCCAGCCGGGCCGCCGCAGGAATGGGGCTACGACCACCTGCCGGTGCGGTCGGGCGCGTCCAGGCTCTCTTTGAGCAGCTTGAGAAACTGGGCCCGCGGCATTTTGCGCGCGCCAAGCCGCGCGAGATGGGGATTCGGAACCTGGCAGTCGATCAGCGTGAACCCCCATTCTGTTGCGCGCTGGACAAGCGCCGCAAGTGCCACTTTCGACGCGTCCGCCGCGTCGTGAAACATCGATTCGCCAAAGAAACACCGCCCCAACGACACGCCGTACAGGCCGCCAACCAGCCTGCCGTCCTGCCGACATTCGACCGAGTGGGCGTAGCCGAGGTCGTGGAGGCGCGTATATGCTTCGATCATTTCCGGCATGATCCACGTTCCGCCCTGGCCCGGCCGCCGCGCCCGAGCGCACGCTTCGATCACGTCGCGAAACGCCGTGTCCCAAGTGACCGTAAACGCGCCGCTGCGAAGCGTGCGCGCCAACCGGCGCGACACGTGAAAGTCCTTCGGTAACAACACCATACGCGGGTCCGGCGACCACCACAGGACCGGCTCGCCTTCATCATGCCAGGGGAAAATGCCCGACCGGTACGCCAGCAGCAGCCGTTCCGGGCTCAGGTCGCCGCCCACGGCCAACAAGCCTTCCCGTACCGCGAAGTGCGGCGGGGGAAATACCAGTTCGTCTGTCAGCCGGAAAACAGGCATAGACATTCATTATAGCTTACGCGGAGAGGCCCAATCGTCCACCAACCCCGGCAAAACAAGAGCCACAGAGGGTTTTGCGCGCCCCTCTGCGGCTTCTTCTTTTCAAGAATCAACTGAACTCAAAGTCCACGTGGTCGTCTTTGATTCCAACCACCACGTGGCCGCCTTTTTCCAGCCGGCCAAACAGGATCTCGTCGCTGAGCCGGTTGACGATCTCGGTTTCGATAAGCCGCTGGAGTGGTCGCGCGCCGAACTTAGAGTCAAACCCGTGCTCGGCGAGCCACGTCCGGGCCTCGGGGGTGGTGGCGATCGTGACCTTGCGTTCGGCGAGTTGTTTGCCGACCTCGCCGATAAACTTGTCGACGATCCGCTCGATGATGGGCATCGGCAGCGGGTTGAACGATACGGTGGCGTCGAGCCGGTTGCGGAACTCTGGGCTGAACGTTTTTTCGACGGCCTTGTTGCCCTTGGCGGACTTGTCGTCGGTGGCCGCCAAAAAGCCGATCGCGTTCGAGGCCAGTTCGCGCCCGCCCGCGTTCGACGTCATGATGAGCACAACGTTTCGGAAATCGGCCTTCTTCCCGTTGTTGTCTGTCAACGTGGCGTGATCCATCACCTGGAGGAGGATGTTGAACAGGTCCGGATGTGCTTTCTCGATCTCGTCGAGCAGCAACACACTGTGGGGATGACGCCGGATGTCGTCGGTGAGCAACCCGCCCTGGTCAAACCCGACGTAACCGGGTGGCGCGCCAATCAGGCGCGACACCGTATGTTTTTCCATGTACTCGCTCATGTCGTACCGCGTGAAATGCACGCCCATCAGTTCCGCAAGCTGCTTCGCCACTTCCGTTTTGCCTACGCCGGTCGGGCCCGTGAACAGGAAACAGCCAACCGGTTTCTCCGGCCGGCTAAGCCCGGCACGCGACCGCTTAATCGACGTCACCACCTGCCGGATCGCTTCCTCTTGGCCAAACACCACCTGTTTCATCTCATCTTCAAGCACGGCCAGCCGCTCTTTGTCTGTCGCCGACACGCGCCGCGCCGGGACTTTCGCCATCTCCGACACCACCACCTCGATATCCGCGGGCCGGATCGTTTTCTTACGCCCGTAAAACACCTTGGCGTCGGCCCCGGCCTCGTCGATCACGTCGATGGCCTTGTCCGGGAGGTACCGGTCGTTAATGTACTTCGCCGACAACTCCGCCGCGGCCTCGAGCGCGCTGTCCGTGTACCGGATCCCGTGGTGCTTCTCGTAATTGGCCTTGAGGCCGCGCAGGATCTGCACCGTTTCGTCGACCGTCGGCTCGGCCAACTCGATTTTCTGGAACCGCCGCGACAGCGCCCGGTCTTTTTCAAAGTGATTTTTGTACTCCTCGAACGTGGTCGACCCGATGCACCGCAATTCGCCCGAAGCCAGCACCGGTTTCAGGATGGCGGACGCATCCATCGAGCTGTCCACCGTCGACCCCGCGCCAACCACGGTGTGGATTTCGTCGATAAACAGGATCACGTTCTCCCGTTTCAGCAACTGCGAGATCACCGCCTTCAGGCGCGCCTCGAAATCGCCTCGGAACTTCGTGCCCGCCAGCAGCGCCGCCAGATCGAGCATCAGGATCTCGACACCCTTGAGCGCGTTGGGCACCTCGCCCCGGTGAACTTTCAGCGCCAGCCCCTCCGCCATGGCCGTCTTGCCCACGCCGGGTTCGCCGACGTACACGGGGTTGTTTTTCCGCCGCCGGCTCAACACCCGGATCGTTCTCGTAATCTCTTTTTCCCGGCCAATCAGCGGGTCGATCTTCCCCTCCGCCGCCTTCACCGACAGGTTGACCGTGTACGCCTGCAGCGGGTCATGCGACGGCCGGGGAATTCCCCCTTCCTCGATTTCCTCGTCCGCATCGTATTCCGCCGCGTCAGGCTCCTCCTCAGAATCCGGAATCCCGTGCGAAACATAGTTCAGCACATCCAGCCGCGTGATGCCTTCGGCGCCCAGGAAGTAGGCTGCGTGCGAGTCTTTTTCCTCGAAAATGGCCGCCAGGATGTCGCCGTTATCGACCTCTCTCTTGCCGGAATACTTCACGTGCAGGATGGCCCGTTCCATGACGCGCTCAAACGCAACCGTCTGCTGGATAACCGGTTCCGAACCGCTCGGCGCCCTTTCCAGTTCCTTGTCGAAGAAATCCTCGATGGCCCGTTTGAGCCGCTCGATATTCCCGCCGCACTGCACCAGGATATCGCGCCCGTGCGGGTCGCTTAACATCGCGTAAAGCAGGTGCTCCACGCAAAGGTACTCATGCCGGCGCTTGCGCGCCTGGTTGAGCGCGGCGCTCAGTGTAACTTCCAATTCCTTACTGATAATCACCGTAAAACTTCCTGTTGGGCGACTTCCTGTCGGGCGACTTCCTGTCGGCCACGGCCTCGAGCCGGCTACTCACGCTCCATCGAGCACCTCAACGGATACCCGTTGTTCCTGGCCAGTTTGTGGACCGTTGTGACCTTGGTTTCTGCAACTTCCGCACAAAAAATTCCGCACAGGCCAAATCCTTTCCTGTGTACGGCGAGCATAATCCGTACCGAGTCGTGGTGTGCTTTTTGAAACACCGCTTCAAGTACGTATACCACAAAATCCATGGTTGTGTAATGGTCATTGTGCAGCAAAACCCGAAACCTTGGCGGCGGCTCAAGTTTCGGCCGCGGCGCCTGCCGCGGTTTCGCTACCGCGGGCTTGGCCGGGTTTGTCACGCGTTCACTCATCGATGCCGGCGCCTCGCCATCTCGTGCCTCGCAGCGCGCCCAAAACCGCGGGCGCATTCACTCATGATATCATGTTTTCAACCGCAACATTGGCCTCTCCGGGCGTTATTCGGGCAACCAGGTAATTATACTCGATCATATGCACATCGGGTGTTTGGGGGCACCCGGCAAAACGGGTTTTTCATGTTTTCCGCACGAACTCGGCCACCAACTCCACATGGTCCGTGTGCGGGAAAAGGTCGACCGCGGAGACATCTCGCAGGTCGTATGTCTCCAGCAACGCCGGCAGTTCCCGGACGAACTGCGCCGGGTTGCACGATATGTAAAGCAGGTCGCGCGGGCCCAGTTCCACGAGCCGCCACGTGGCTTTCCGGTGCATACCGGCGCGGGACGGGTCGACGACTGCCGCCGTCTCCGCCGCGGCAGCCACGGGCTCCTTCGCCAGGAGAAGTTCTTTAAGCCAGACCTCGACTTTGGCCGTGGCGAACGTGACGTTGCTCAGCCCGTTGATGGAAACGTTTTGGCGCCCGTCGATCGTGGCGCTCTCCACGTTCTCCACGGACCACACATGTTCGACGAGATCCGAGCACGTCATGGCGATTCCGCCCGCCCCTCCGTACAAGTCATAGAGGTACTGCGGTTGAACCCGTTTCACCCACGCGCGCACTTTTCCATACAGCCGTTCCGCGCCGCGGGTGTTGGTCTGGAAGAAACTGAATGGCGATAGCCGGAACCGCAATACGCGCTCTTTTTCCCCGTCCGGAATCCGGAGTTCCTCCTCGATGGTGGGCGCGCCGTCGATCAACTCGGATTCGTCGGCCGCCGCGACGTCGGCCAGCCCGCGAAACACGCCGTGGTATATGCTGTCGGCGGGCCAGGCGGTTTGCACCGCTTCCACAAACGACGCCCGGTCCAGCGGGCCGTCCGCCGTGATCAGGACCACCATCCGCTGCCCGGTTCTCTTGCCATATCTCACCAGCAGGATGCGCAGAAAGCCTTTCCGCGTCCGCGAATCGAACGCGCTCAGCTTGTTGTTTTCCATCCACTGCCGCACCGACGCCAGCAGCGCCGAGAGGTCCGGCGGGCCGATCCTGCACTCGGCGATTTCCAGGGGCTTGTACCAGCGGCCGCGCGTCTTGAACCCAAGCACGGAATCTCGCTCAAACCTCGGCGGCGGCGGCTGGTCGTACCATTTCGGCGAAAAGGAGAGGTCGACCTTGTTGCGGTAGTGCCAGACCTCGGGCGACGGCTCGACCGGAACAGGCCGCCCCCACAACTCGCCCAGCAGGTCCTCGAGCTCCGCCGCCTTCCGCGCAAGCTGGTCCTCGTACGGAACATCCTGCAGGCTGCACCCGCCGCAATCGCCGAAATGCGCGCACCGTTCGGCAATGCGTTCGGCGTATTGGCCCATTGGGTTCTTACTCCGGCTAAGGCAGCAGGATGGTTTGAAGGTCCGCCCGGGACGCCGCCAGGGCGTCCGGCTCGAACCGGTCCGGTTCGTGCTCGAATATTTGGTGTGACTGCCACTGCGCCACGTGGACCGCCATTATTCCGGCCGGTTTTGCGCCCTGCACGTCCGCGCGCGAGTGATCATACAGCCGTATATTGTTCCGGCCGAACTCGACAAGCGAGTTGCCGCAATTGAAAACAACCGTCCGAACAATTGATATTTCCATGGCCATGCAAAAAAGCTGCTTTCGTCAAAGGGTACAATCGTTGAACTTTAGCTGTTTGAGCCTGCAAAAGGCAATTGGAATTCACAAGAGATCGGACGGATCATTGAACTCCGGCGCCAGGTTGAAACAGTATCCTGTTCCCTATACGATCGGGCCAAGGGAGGAAGAACGGTTTTGGAAATAACTTTGGGCATTGCACAAAAACTCCTGCCGCAAAGGCCGCCCGACGCTCACAAAGGCACGTTTGGCCACGTGTTTGTGGTAGCTGGGTCGAGGGGGTTCACGGGGGCCGTAAAACTGTGCTGCGACGCCGCGATGCGTTCGGGCGCGGGTCTGGTGACGGCGGGTATTCCGGCGCCGCTCGGCGACGCGATATGCGCCACCTTTTATGAGCCAATGAGCCTGCTTTTGCCGGCAACCGAAGAAGAGACGCTGTCGCGCGATGCGCTTGGTCCGGCGCTCGAATTCGCCGAGGGCAAAGACGCCGTCGTATTGGGGCCGGGGCTGTCGCGCAATGCGCAGACGCAGGAATTTGTGCTGGAGTTTGTGCGCCTGGTCCGCGCGCCGATGCTGATCGATGCGGACGGGCTCAACGCGGTGGCCGTGCGGCCGGAGGTCCTGCTCGAGTCGGCGGGCCCGCGCGTCCTGACCCCGCATCCCGGCGAGATGGGGCGCTTGGTAGGCATGAACGCTTCGGAGGTCGTCGCCGACAGGGAGTCGGTGGCATCCGCCTTTGCGGGCCGTTACTCGTGCACCCTCGTGCTCAAAGGGCGTAACACGCTGGTGGTGGGCACGGAACCGGGAGGCACAGTCCGCGGGCCTTTTATCAACACCACCGGCAACAGCGGGCTCGCCTCGGGTGGCACGGGCGACGTCCTGTCCGGCCTGATTGGCGGGCTGATCGCACAGGGCATGGACCCGCTCGACGCCGCCCTGCTCGGCGTGTACGTTCACGGCCTTGCAGGTGATTTGGCCGCAGCAGCAAAGACACAGCGCGGCATGATGGCCTCCGACGTCATTAACGCACTGCCCGACGCCTGGCGTCTACTCGAACAGGACACGCCCCCGCTATGACCGAACTGAGCCGTATCGGCGAATTTGGCCTCATCGAACGAATAGGCAGGATACTGCCAGGCGCACCAACCATTATCGAGGGTATCGGCGACGACTGCGCCGTTGTACGGATTTTCGACCGACTGATGCTGCTTTCCTGCGACATGTTCGTCGAGGACGTCCATTTCCGCCGCGCATATGCCAGCCCCCAGGACGTCGGCTGGAAAGCCGCCACGTCGGCGCTGAGCGACATCGCCGCCATGGGCGGCACACCGCTGTTCAGCCTGGTGTCGCTGGCCTGCCCCGCCACGACGGATTCCGCATACGTCGAGGGCCTGTATCACGGCCTTGCCAACGCGGCCGGTCAGGCGGGCGCCATTGTGGTCGGAGGCGATACAACCATGTCGCCCGCCGGAATCTTCATCGACGTTACTGTCGTCGGCGAAGTCATCGGCAACCGGTACCTCAGCCGGCGGGGCGCCCAATCGGGCGACCTGCTGGGCGTAACGGGCCGGTTGGGCCTGTCGGCGGCGGGGCTGTGGGCCCTGGACAACGGCAAGAACGCACCCGTGCTCGTCGCGGCCCACTATCGCCCGACCGCAAGGATCTCCGAAGGCCAGTGGCTGAGCGGCTGCGAGCACGTAAAGACCATGATCGACATCAGCGACGGTTTTGTGCAGGACGCGGAGCATCTGACGGAAGGTGACCGCCTCGGTTTGGAAATCGATCCCGACAGCCTGCCCATAGACGCCGATCTCAGGCAGTTTTGCCAAGAATACGGCCTCGACCCGCTCGATTTTGTGCTCGCCGGCGGCGAAGATTATGAACTCGCCTTCGCAATCCGGCCCGAAGACGGCGAAGGATGCCTCGCCATGTTCCGCCGCGAGTTCCGCACCCCTATTCACGTTGCCGGCCAGTTCACCAACCAATGGCAAGGCGTCCGCGTTGCCGGACGGTCCAGCCCCAGAACGGGTTACGAGCACTTTCGTAAATAAACGTCACATCATGGTGCAGGAACTGTTATGTTTATCTCAGCAGTGAGCGTTTGCGAACCGCCCGGCGCCGGAGATATCTGGACCGGCAAATTGTACGTGTACGTTCCTTCTGCCAGCCCAGCCCGATCTGCCACTAGCGGCACTTGACCCGTGCCGCCAGCCACGAGCGTACCGCTTGTTGCGGTAGTTCCCATGTTTAGCCACGCCGGCAGCGCGGTTGTCACAACAGACCAATCAAACTTGCAGACCCCGGTGTTCGTTACCGTCATTGTCCCCAAGGTCTCGGTCGCGCCAAAATCGAATCCCGTAACCTCTGCCTCAGGTGGGGACACATCCATCGTGACTACCAACTCCACGTCTATCGGTTTGCCGTTGGTGGTGAATATCAGCACGGCGATCTGGCCGCCCTGTTGCCAATACGCGTTGGTGCGGTCGACAGTAATCTCAATCTCCACACTCCGGGCGCCTTTAATCTTGCCTGCCGTCTGTGAAACAGTGAGCCATGGCGGAATGCTTGAGACGTTAATCATCCACTCCAGTTCCATGCATCCACCGTCATAAAGCGTCACCGTCTGTTGGACCTCATCCGTAGCAAAGCTCACTGGCGAAGGCGTAATCTGCAGCAGCGGAGATTGGGGCAGCGGGCAGCTTACGTCGAAGCGCAGGTGAACGTTGAGGGTTCCGCCGTCGGTTATGACCGGCACAGTCATTGTATAGTTGTTTCCCCAATCCAGCTCACTGCGGTCCAAGTGAAAGTTCAAGGTCTTGTACTGCCAGCCGTGCAACTCCGCCCCTTGTGACAGGTCCACCTCTCGCGCTTCCTCGCTGCCCGTTCCGCCGTTGGACGTATACAGAACGTTGCCCGTGTCCGTCATTTCCACCGTGATGCCGGTTGAGGGATCCGGCTCTTCTATTGACCAATTCAGGTCGCACAAGTGATACACGGGGGGACTTTCGTCTCCCTTGATGTCGGTCGCGTCGCTCCAGAACGATATACCAAGATCGGTCAGCGAGGCGCCAAAATCCAAGGTCGGGTCCATACGCACATCAGGATTCCATCGCGAGTGGTGAAGGTCTGGCGGCGATACCCGCATAGTGCAGATCGCCTTAAATTCCTTTTCCACCGTTTCAGGCCAATAAGACACGGTTATGGGCAGTTGGTAGACGTACCAAGAGGGTATCTGGAGGGTGCGGTCGGCGCGGCACGGAATACTAGCCGAGCCGCCCTGGATGGTTCCTCTCATGAAACCGCCAGTCCCTATAGGCCACTCCACCCTCAGCCAGCGCGGGATATCGACCGGGTTGATCCGCCAATTCAGCTTGCAGAAGGGCGAGTACATATCGATAGTACCGGCCAAAGCACCATCTTTGAAATCCGGACCCGAGGCGCCGAACATCGGGGTCGGCATTTCAAGCGTAACCGACAGCAAAACATAGTCCTGCGGCCCGTTGACGAGGAACTTCAGCGTTGCGGTGTAATCGACCTCCTGCCAATACTCGTAGCTGCGGTCGACGTCAAAGGCCAGTGAGAAACTGCCGTTTGCCAGTATTTCGCCGTTCGTGACGGAAGGCGTCAGCCAAGGCGGAATGCTGGCCGGGTCAATGTGCCAGAGCAGCCCCCGGTCTCCGGTGTTTGTGAGTATAACCGGCCGATACGTTTCGCCCGCTGCAAACCGGACTTGCGAAGGTAAAATCTGCAGGACCGGGTTGAGCGTGTCGCGGTAGATTTGCTCGGGATAGTCTTCGCCGGGCGGTGGCGGGAACAGATCCGGGATCACGCGGACCGGGGTCGTGAACACGTACGGCACGTACGGAATCGGGCTCTGGTAGGTGAGCTCGACAAAGAAACCCGTCCATCCGGTGGTGGGTACAGGCACCTGTCCCACGTAGTCGCCCAGATTGTCGCGATATATGGTTTGGTATTGCCAGATGGGCCCGCGCGTCTCGAGCCGGAAATCGCGTTCGTACGGGGCGTTGGCGTACCACAATTTTGCGCTCTGCGCGGACGTAACCGGTTTCACTCGGATCCTGTTGGTGGCGTTGAACCTGGTGCCTTCAAACGTCCACGAATAGCGCGGGGTCCTTCCGCCCATCAACTGCGCCTGGAAAAACGTCGCTAGACTGTAAATTGCGTCTTCCGTCCCGTCTCCCATGCCGTGGTCGGTGTTTGGAAAATACCGCAGGGCGGTCTCGCCGGGCAGGTCGTCAATGTAGAACTGCGACGAGTCCGGCAGGAAGAACTGGTCGCCCGTCGAGTTCAGGATGAGTTTGGGCATGTACAGCCGGTTTCGGTACTCGTAGGGATCGACCAGCTTGAGCAGTTCCTGGCCCTGCGGCGTGTCGAATCGCGAGAAGATGTCCATATCGACGTAATCGTGCACCGAGTCCGAGTACCCGCCGTAGACGTACATCTCCGGCGGCAGCCCGTTGTAGGCGTTGTAATGGTGGACCATCTGCTCGTCCATGTTCAGCACGTCGATTACCATGGGCACAATGGTTCGCACGCGCTCGTCGGCCGCGCCCGTCAACCACGTCGTCCACCCGCGTTTTGACGCGCCCGTCACCACGAAGTCTTCAACAAAACCCGACTTGTCGTACTCCTGGATGGTGTCCATGGCACGCACCGCGCTCATCACCATCGGGAACAGGGCCGGCCACTTCGGGTCGCCGGTCGTGAGGTACTTGTCGTAGGAGTAGGCGATGATTTCGTCTTCGGACCTCCAGTGCTCGTCTTCGCCCGGCACCTGTTCTTCCCAGAACATGATGGGCTCGCACGGCACCTGCTCTAGGAGCGCGACCACGGATTTCGTGAGCACCGCTATCTGTTTGAGATAGGGCATCTCGTCATCGGGGTAGTCCCAGTTGGGCATGTTGTCCGGTCTCAGGTAGCTGCCGCCCGCGACAACCAGCAGGGCCGTGGTCGATTGAACCTGTTTTGGAACCACAATCGAAAGCCAGTGGCGCCACTCCGGACGATTCACTTCCGCCGTGGTCAGCCAGTCCTGCGACTTCATGTCCAGAACATAGGCCGCCGCCGAGCCCATATCGACCGCGTCCGCCTCTGTATACTCGGGCGGGAACGTCCTGTCTTGCAGGTAGTAATCCAATTCCGTGTACTGCGGCCCCAGCGAAATCGTTATGTTTACGGCCGTCCCTTCGACTACCTTCGTTCCCGCGGCCGGTGACTGCATCATCACGCAGCCCACCGCAACTTCCGTGCTGGCCAACGTGTCGATTGTCCCGATTGTCAGGCCCTCCGCCAGAATGGCCGCCTCCGCCTGCGCCTGCGTCTTGTTATAGAGGTTGGGTACGGTGCGCAACGAGGTGCCGGACCCGAGACTGACGGTAAAGTTTACCGGCGTGCCTTCCGGAACCGTCTCTCCGGCCAACGGATCTTGCCGGATGACGCAGTCGACCGGCACCGTCGGGCTGGATTCATGCCCCACCTCGCCTACTGTCAGCCCCGCCGCTTCGAGAGCCGCCTCGGCGGCCGTCCGCTCCATGCCGACTATGTCGGGCACGGTAACTTCCACCGTGGTGGAACCCAGCGACTTCACGATACTCACCGCCGTTCCGACCGGCCAGGTCTCGCCGGCCGGCGGGTCCTGACTTATGATGAACCCGATGGGCACCGTTGTGCTGTTTTCGCCCGTCACGGCGCCGACCGTGAAACCGGCTGCCAGGATCGCCGCGCGCGCCGCCTCGACCGTCATTCCCACGACGTTCGGCACCGGCTGAGGGCCCGTGGGTTCTTCGATGGTGATGTAATTGGTGCGCGTCAGCGTGCCTTCGCCCGCAAGCGACCGCGCCGTCAGCGTGACACTGTACGAGCCGGCCGTGTCGTAGGCATGTTCCGGGTCGCGCAAGTTGCTGACACCGTCGTCGCCGAAACTCCACTCCCACGTGCTCACGTTCGAGGTGCCCGCCGCCGTCAAATCCGTGAAGTAAATAACCTCATTCTTCTGCGCGCGCACTTTGGTCGCATAAAAATTCACATTCGGCGCCACCGGCCGCGTTGGCGGCGCAACACGGCATTCGGTACTTACAATGTACGGCGCGGGCAGGCCCTCGACAATCATCCCGCTGTCATACTTGAACTGAACAAAGAACGCCGTCCACGCCGTCGCCGATCGCGTTGGCTCCGCTATGTACCGGTTCACGCCCGACGGCGAGAGCACCGTCGACGCCCAGTACGGCGGATTCGGCTGCAACTCCGTGTTGAACCGGAAATCGCGCGTTGGCGACGTCGCCGTCCACAGCAACACTTCCTGCGGCGCGGTTTCCGTGGTCACAATTATGCGAATATTGTCGGCCACCCACGACAGCACCGGCAGGTCCCGCTGCTCGACCACGCCTTTGTACCACGGCACCAGCGACGCAATCACGTTCTGGTAGCCGCCCATCCCGTGGTTGGTGTTGGGCGCATACGTGATGTGACGCAACCCCAGCAGGTCATGGAAATAGAACTGGGCGCTGTCCGGCAGGAAGAATTCGTCGCCCGTCGAGTTGATCACCAGCTTGGGCATGATCAGCCGCTCGCGGTACTCGTAAGGATCCACGATTTTGAGCAGTTCCTGGCCGTCGGCGGAATCAAAGTGCTCGAAGATGAACAGGTCGACGTAGTCCTCGATGGCCTCGCTGTAGAACCCGTAGGACGACCGGTGGTGGTCCATCTGGGCGTCCATGTTCAACACGTCGATCACGATCGGCGCTATTGCGCGGACGCGATGGTCGTACGCGCCGGTCAGCCACGTGGTCCAGCCCCGTTTCGAAGCCCCCGTCACCACAAAATCATCAATCGTGACGGGCGTGGACCGTTTCTTCATGAAGTCCTGGACCGTGTCCATGGCGCGCACCGCGCTTTTCACCATCGGCAGAAGCAGCGGCCACGTCGGATCGGGATCACCGTCATTATAGGTCTCGAAAAACTTGTTGAAGGTGTAGGAGATGATCTCGTCTTCGTCGCGGCCCACCTCCATGTAGCGCTCGTCAAACTCATCGCTGAACTTCAGATTTTCACTCGGAATCTGGTTGAGCACCACGATCACCGAACCCGTGTCTATCGCCACCTGGGACAGGACCGGGTCTATTCCCGACGGCGCCGGCGAGCCCGCCTGCGCGCTCGTGTTGTCCCCCCCGGAAACCATCAGCAGCGCCGTGCTGTTGGTGATGTTCGGCGGCACCAGCAGCGTCACCCAGTGTTTCCAAATCGGCAAATCGACTTCTTCCGCCGTCCTCCACTGCTGCGACGTCATCAGAATGATATACCCAGTCACGCCATAGTTGTTGACCGTGCGCTTGAGCTCGTAGCGGTAATTGAAGTCGGCGCGCCGCATGAAATCGTCCAGCGGCCGCCATTCAAACACGGTGATCAGCGCCTCTTTGGTCATGGTGTCGGACTCGACCGACGTGGACACCGTCAGCTTCACCGAATACGTGCCCGGCGCCAGGTACTTGTGAGTGGGCCGCATTTCGGTGCTGGTCGTTCCATCGCCAAAATCCCATTCGCGGCTCGTGATCGGGACGCTCCCGAACAGCGACGTATCCGTGAACGTAATCGAGTCGTTGATCAGCGCCCGCGTCCTGCTCACCGTGAAATCCGCTGTCAGCGGCGCATAAACGACCTGCAGTTCTTGCTCGGTGGTCGAGGCGCCATGCTCGGTCGACACCGTCAGGCTCACCTTGTACGTGCCCGGCGACGTATACATGTACTTCGGGTTCGACTTCGTGCTGATGTTGAGCAGCCCGCCCGGATCCCCAAAGTTCCACCGCCACCCCGTAATCGGCTTCGACCCGGCCATCGACACATCCGTGAACTGAATGTACTGGTTGACGTAAGGCAGGCCATATTCAAATGCTGCAACCGGAGGCACCTTGGTCTGTACGAAAATAAGATTCTGCTTGGTTTCCGTGTGGCTTCCGTAGTCGTTGGCAACCGTAAGCGACACCGTATACTTGCCGGCGGTTTCATACGTGTGATAGGGGCTGGTGCTGATGCTTGTATCGCCGTCCCCGAACGTCCATGCCCAACTCTTGATCTGCCCCAGGCCCGACGAGGACCGGTCCGTGAACTTGACCGTCTCGCCCTGGAAAAGAGCGAGCGGCGTTGCCGTGAAATCCGCTATCGGCCCCTGACCGCCAACCAGGATGTAATCTTTGCGAACAGCCGTTTCAGTCCGGTTGGCGGTGCTGACCTTCAGCGAGACTTGGTGCGCCCGTTCCTGCGTAAAGATATGGGAAGGATTCTGCGCGATACTCTTGGTGCCGTCGCCGAAATCCCATTCGTGTGAAATCACCGGGCCTTCCGACGACTGCGTAAGGTCCGTAAATCTTACCAACTCGCCCGGCTGCGGCGAACGCTTGTCCGCCGTAAAGTCGGGAACCAGCACCGCGTTGGCATATACTTCCACCGTCTTGGCCACCGCACCCGGAGATTCAACTACCACCGCCCCGCTGTTGGCGCCCAACGACATTCGGCTCCGGTCTACACGAATCGAAATTGTGATGGGATCAAGCGGGCCGTCGCTCACGCACCCCGTATTGCCGTTCGTGCACGACTGCGGCAGAATCCATGGGTCAAGCGACGTTACCGAAAGCGGGCTCATCTCGCGCGCCGTCGCGTTTTTCGTCACCGAGATCTGGCGCGTCACCACGTTGGACCCAAAGTCCAACTGGGTCGGTGAGACCGTCAGCTCGACTTGCGTATCCGGTGGGCAACCGATCAGGCTGCCGGTGACGCTTATCAATACAAGTAACCCGAAAAGGCATTTGCGGGCGCGAAACATGCGGCTACCCCTCCTCAGAAATACGCCGGACACACAACCTTTTTCCCCGGTCGGGACATCTTAAGACCATCATGCCAGTTTCAATCAAAAGAGTCAATAGATTATTCATGGCTAAGTGGTTAGTTTCAGGCAGTTATAGCTGACCGGCAACGCAATCTGTGCGAAAAATGACCGTATTGCGGCCAAACTCGCCGCTGCCGCTCTACCCAAAAACCCAACTGTCAGCCGCATCAAGACTTGCAGCAAATCCGCAACACGTCTTGTGGTCCCATCTCCGGTTTCAGCGAATCAAGCGCCCCCGCCTCACCCGGAGCTACGCACTCGCCGACACGCCGGTAGAATGCATTGCGCTCCTTCCTGGACGTGAAATTATTGCACGCCCACCGGCTGAGATAGCCCATCCGCGCGTGCGCCTGCAAAACTGTGTGGCCGTAAAGCACATAGGCGCCATCCAGGAACGTTTCCGTCAGCGGCTGCAATTCGGGCGCCTCAAAATCATCGACAAACCGCTGCCCGTACGCGTTAATCTCCGTGCCGACAACCACCGGCAGGTCGTACTTCCGCGCCCACCCCACAAACTCGTGCAGTTTCTCCACTTTAATCTTGCGTAGCTTCGGGTCGGGGATGTTCCAGTTCCGGTCCGGAATGATGTTGACCGCCGCCACACCGCCTTCCACCATTGAATCCAGCAGTTTCTCGAGATCTCGTTCGGCTTCTGAAGTCCCATCCAGCCACGCCATCGTTGGCAGGGCGCCCGCCTCCAGCACGAAGGCGTTAAATTGTTCCAGCGTGGGAAACTCCGGCCCCGCCGGTCGGACGTAACCCGCACCGCCGGATTTCATAAGTCTTGACCGGATAAGACTTTGCAATTCCGGCGGCTTATCGAGCACCCCGCTGACCTTCTGCGGGTCGGTCTCGAGCCTGCTCGCCCAAAACTGGACCCGGCTCGCCTCGTCCGGGTAGAGGTGCCGCGCCTTAAGATCGTATGCGATGCACAAGTGGCGTTCGGTCGCGTTGCCGTTGGGCGTCAGCGAGGTCACATCCCGTTCATAATCAATCAGCACCGGGTCGAGCACCGCGTTGATCCGGCCCAGCATCATCCGGTTGCGGTGCTGGGCTATCGATTTGAGCCGGGCAAGCAGCGTCGCGTCTCCGGAGATGCCCGGCACGTAGCCGGTGCCCATGTGGTACGCAATGCCCGGTTCTCCCGGCGAGTTGATTTCCTTCCCCGCATACGGCGGCACGTACACGCGCGTCTCGATTCCCGCACAAGCCCGTATTCCCACTACCGACGCCGCCCACAAAAACTCCTCGACTGCGTCCAGAACGTCAAAATCCACCACGCCTGCCGCCAGAAGGCCTTCCACACGCGCTTTCCACGCAATATATGATGGCGACCACCCGTACCCGTTGTAACTGAAAGACGTGTGGCAGTGCAGGTTTACGACGGGCCGCGGCGCTGGAAGCTCAATCTCGCCCCGAACCGCCATCTCCACCAGCGCGAAAAGCGCCTCCCGCCGCACGTCCGCCCGCAGGTCGTTTAATCGCGATTCCAGCGCTTCCCGCGTAAGAACCATCGCCTCTCTCCGTAAATCATAAACGGGAGCCTTTATCATAACATTCTGCACCGGACCCTGGCGAACATGCCCGCTGTAAATTCGCCGCCTCGGGCAGGTAAAATTGCCCGGTTGGCTGGAAAGGGCAAGAAAATGGCGCGATATCTGATTACGGGGGGTGGCGGCTTTATCGGCTCGAACCTGGCGGAAGCCTTGTGCGGCCGCGGAGAATCGGTGTCGGTGCTGGACGATTTCTCAACGGGCAACAGGGCCAACCTCGCTCACCTGGATGGGCAGATTGAACTGATTGAAGGCTCCGTCACGGACATCGCGACGTGCCGGGGGGCCGTCCGCGGGGTCGATTTTGTGCTGCACCAGGCCGCGGTCCCGTCGGTGCCCCGCAGCGTTGCGGAACCGCTTCGCACGCACGAGGTCAATGCCACCGGCACCCTCAACATGCTCCTTGCCGCCCGCGACGCCGGCGTCCGCCGGTTTGTGTTTGCGGCGTCCTCGGCGGCGTACGGTGACTCGCCCCGGCTGCCAAAATCCGAAGACATGCCGCCAAGCCCGCTCTCGCCTTACGCCGCGCAAAAGGTGGCCGGGGAAATGTACTGCCGCCTTTTCTACACGCTGTACGGGCTCGAGACGGTCGCGTTGCGCTATTTCAACGTGTTCGGGCCGCGACAGGATCCCAACTCCGAATACGCCGCCGTGATCCCCAAGTTCGTCCGGGCCGTCATGGAAGCCCGCCGGCCCGTGATCTTCGGCGACGGCGAGCAGTCGCGCGATTTTACCTACGTGCAAAACGTGATCGAAGCGAACCTTCTGGCCTGCACGGCGGGCCCGGATGCCGCCGGTGAGGTCATCAACGTGGCGTGCGGCGAGCGCGTCACGCTCAACGCGCTGGCCGCGGCCATCCAGGACGCGCTGGGAAGGCAAGTCGGCGTCGAGTATGCCGCCCCCCGCCCCGGTGACATCAAACACTCGCTCGCCGATATAGCGAAAGCCCGCCGCCTGCTGGGGTATAATCCCGGGGTGAGTTTTCGTGAAGGGCTTGAACGAACCGTGGCGTGGTATACGCGCATTGGTATGCGGCGGGTTGATACGTAAAGGAGGCAGACCCATTCGAGTTGCAGTCATTGGCCTGGGTTATGTAGGCATTCCGCTGGCGGTCGAGTTTGCGAAGGGGGGACTGAATGTCGTCGGGCTCGACGTCGTCGCAGACAAAGTGAACGACATTAACTCCGGCCGCTCGCCCGTGTTGGACGTGCCCGACGCCGTCGTAGCCGAACTCGTGGCATGTAACCGGCTCAAGGCGACGACGGATTTCAATGTGCTCTCCGAGGTCGACGCCGTCTGCATCTGTGTCCCAACGCCGTTGCGCAAAAGCCAGGACCCCGACATCTCGTACATCGTGGCGGCGGTCGAAGAAATCGCCAAGCGCATTCACCCGGGCCTGCTCGTCGTGCTCGAAAGCACAACCTACCCTGGCACCACCGAAGAATTGGTCCTGCCCAGGCTGGCGGACGGCGACCTCCGGGCCGGCGAGGATTTCTACCTGGCCTTCTCACCCGAGCGCGTCGACCCCGGCAACACCCGCTACACCACCCGCAACACGCCAAAGGTCATCGGCGGGGTGACCCCGAGGTGCACGGAAAAAGCCGTCGAACTGTACCGCCACGCGGTCACTGAAATCATCCCCGTGAGCAGCGCACGCGTCGCCGAAATGGTCAAACTGCTCGAAAATACGTTCAGAGCCATCAACATCGGCATGGTGAACGAACTCGCCATCATGTGCGACCGGCTCGACGTGGACGTGTGGGAAGTGATCAACGCCGCCAGGACAAAACCGTTCGGTTTCATGCCGTTTTATCCGGGCCCCGGCCTCGGCGGCCACTGCATCCCCATCGACCCGCAGTACCTGTCCTGGAAACTGCGCACCGTCAACTACACCGCACGTTTTATTGAGCTGGCCACCGCCATCAACTCGAGCATGCCCCAGTACGTCGCCGGCAAGATCGCCGACGCCCTCAATGACCAGCAAAAGAGCGTCCGCGGCAGCCGCATCCTCGTGCTTGGCGTCGCCTACAAAAAGGATGTGGGCGACACCCGCGAGTCCCCTGCTCTCGACGTGATGGGCCTGCTCAAGAAAAAAGGCGCCCAACTCGACTACGCCGACCCCTATGTCCCGAGCCTGGACCTGCTGGGCGAGTCGATGCAATCTTATGACCTCTCGGAGGGCGTGGCGCGGTTCGATTGCGTCCTCATCATTACGGACCATTCCGCCTTCAACTACGAGGCCATTCTCAAGGAGGCGCCGCTCGTGTTCGACACGCGTAACGCCACCGCCGGACACCCCGCCCCCGCCTCTTGCACCGTGGTCAAACTCTGAGGGAACGCCTACCGGCATGAAACGCATCTTGATAACCGGTGGGGCCGGCTTCATCGGATCCCACCTCGCCGACCGGCTGCTGGGCCGCGGCGACATCGTCGCTGCGTTGGATGATTTCAACGACTACTACGACCCAACCGTCAAGCGGGCAAACATCGCCGGCGCCCTGCAAAACCCCAACTACCGCCTCTACGAAGCCGACATCTGCGACGAACCAAGGTTGCGCGAAATTTTCGGCGAAGTCCGCCCCGACCTCGTGGTCCATCTGGCCGCGCGGGCCGGCGTCCGGCCTTCCCTGAAAGATCCAAACCTGTACCATCGCGTCAACGTGATCGGGTCCCAGCACATCCTCGACGCCTGCCGGGACCTCGGCCCGCGCCACCTGGTGTTCGCCTCGAGTTCGTCCGTGTACGGCGGCTCGACCGACGTCCCGTTTCGCGAAACCAACCCCGTCATGCGGCCCATCAGCCCCTATGCCGCCACAAAACGCATGAACGAGTTGCAGGCGCACGTCTACAGCCACATTTACGGCCTGCAAATCACCATGCTGCGGTTTTTCACCGTCTACGGGCCCCGCCAGCGGCCCGACATGGCCATACACATGTTCACTAAGCTCATTTCGGAAGGCCGGCCCGTACCCATGTTCGGCGACGGCTCGACCCGGCGCGATTACACCTATATCGACGACATCCTCGACGGCCTGGAACGGTGTGTCACCCGGCCGTTCTCCTACGAAATCTTCAACCTCGGCGAACACCACACCACAAGCCTGCGCGATCTCATTGACCTGATCGCCAAACACGTCGGAAAACCCGCCATGATCGAGCAAAAACCACTCCAGCCCGGCGACGTCGAAATCACCTATGCCGACATCGACCACGCCCGCGAATTGCTGGGCTACAACCCGCAGTTTTCAATGGACGAAGGCGTCCGGCGGTTCGTCCAATGGTACAATCAGCGCCGTGGCGCTTAACTTGCAGGAGGTGCGTATGACGGACAAACGATGGGAGGGCAACGCTATGCGCAAATATGACCGGCGTGATTTCCTGAAAACCACCCTGGGCGCCATCGCGGCGACTGCATGCCTGCCGGCGCTGGGCGCCGAGCCTGCAGCCGGCCTGACCGCAACGACCGTGCGCACGCTGGGCACGTCGGGGCTGTCGTGCTCGCTGCTTGGCGTCGGTACGGGAACCAGGGGCCGCGCTGACCACACAACCGATCAAACCCGGATGCCGCACGCTGATCTCGTCAAACTGCTCCAATACGCCTACGACCGGGGCATCACCTATTTCGATATGGCCGACCGCTACGGTTCACACCCCCACATGAGGGAGGCACTAAAGGCTTCCATACCCCGTGAAAAGGTCATGTTGCTCACCAAGGCGTGGGACCGCGAGCCCGAGAAAATCAAAGCCAACATCGAGCGGTTCCGTAAGGAACTAGACAGCGACTACCTCGACATCGTGTTGATGCATTGCCTCCGCAAGGGCGAAGAAGATTGGCCCAACACCCTCAAGCCGTCTATGGACGTGCTCTCCGAAGCCAAATCCAACGGCCTGATCAAGGCTCACGGGGTGTCGTGCCACACCCTCGAGTCGCTCCGCCGGGCCGCCGACACCCAATGGGCCGACGTCGTCCTGGCGCGCATTAACCCGTTCGGCGTCAACATGGACGGCCCGGTCGAGGAAGTGGTTCCCGCCTTAAAAAAGCTTCATGACGCCGGAAAAGGCGTTCTGGGCATGAAAATCCTGGGTGAAGGGAACCCGGAAGTCACTGCAAAAATGGCCGAATCTCTTAAATTTGTCCTGGGTCTCGGCACGGTGGATGCCATGACCATCGGTTTTATGAATCCGGCCCAACTGGACGAGGTGATGAATCGCATCGAAGAGGCGGGCAGGACATAATGCTCACGCTGACAATAACTCAAAAGATTTTCAGACAACCGGCGGCGGGGGCAGTTGCGCCGCCAAGTAAAACAACCAGGCCACTCCCACCTGGAGCAAACCCATGAGCCGCAGCCCAATCGGCCGCACGCCGCTGAGTTTTTCCATGAAAATGACGCTCAGCGTTGGAACAAACAGCCGCACACCGCCGTCGATAAACATCAACGTGCCCAGTGCTTTGACCAGCAGCGGCAGGGTCGTGTTCCGGGCCTGGATGAACATCTCCGCGCCCAGTATAATCAACACGACGCCCAGAACGCGCACCGGGCCGTTCCGGGTGAACATGTTCATGATGCGCCGAAGCGACCATGGCGCCACGATACCTACAACGCCCAGCAGAAGCAGGACCGAAGCAAGCGACAACATGAGCGGAACGTAAATCAACGCGAGCAATCCAACCATGTTCGCCACCATTTCGCGTTCCTCCAAGAATCCTTGCTTGATTTTATATCACCGGCACGGACTTGTCCAAATGGAAAACGGCGCGTGAGAGCCGCCGGAACAAAGGGGAGTACGAAACATGGCAGAAATCGACAAATACCTCAAGATGATGCCCGAGCATGGGGCATCCGATTTTCACCTCTGCACGGGGTGCAAACCCGTGTTCCGCAAAGACGGATCCGTCATGCGCCTGCGCGAGGATGAGGTCGCTCCACAGACCGCCAAGACGCTCCTCTACGGGGTCATGCCGAAACGGAACGAGGAGGAATTCAATGAAAGCGGCGACACCGATTTCGCATACGATCTCGAGGGCGTCGGCCGGTTCCGCGTCAACATTTATCGCGACAACCGGGGGATGTGCGGCTCGTTTCGCCTGATTCCCTCCGAGATCCTCACCTTCGAACAACTCCACCTGCCCGATACCGTCAAGAAGTTCTGCAACCTGCAAAAAGGCCTCGTGCTGGTGACCGGCCCGACCGGTTGCGGCAAATCGACAACGCTCGCCGCCATGATCGATTACATCAACAAGAACCGCTCGGACCATATCATCACCATCGAAGACCCGGTCGAATTCGTGCATCCGAACCAGCGGTGCCTCGTCAACCAGCGCGAGGTGCACTCGCACACCAACAGTTTCAAAGTGGCGTTGCGCGCCGCACTGCGCGAAGATCCCGACATCGTGCTCGTCGGCGAGATGCGCGACCTCGAAACCACCCATATCGCCCTCGAAACCGCCGAAACCGGCCATCTCGTGTTCGGCACCCTTCACACCACCACCGCTATCTCGACCATCGACCGGGTCATCGACCAGTTCCCCGCCGACCAGCAGGCGCAGATCCGAACCATGCTGGCGTCGGCGCTCAAGGGCATCGTCGCGCAGAACCTGCTCAAGAAAAAGGGCGGCGGCCGCATCGCCGCGCTCGAAGTCCTGGTTGTCACGCAGGCCGTGTCGATGCTTATCCGCGAATCCAAGAACTCGCAGATCATGAGCATCATGCAAACCGCTAAAAAAGAAGGTATGACCATCTTCAACCAGGAACTCGCACGGCTCGTCAAAGAAGATCTTGTCGAACCCGAAGAAGCCTACCAGAAAGCCGTTGACCGGCCCGACCTCCTCCGACAGTTCGAAGCCCTCAAGATCCCCTATACGCCCCCCGAAGAATAGGCTAACGCGCAGGCGTTGTCACCCTCGCCAAAGTAGCCTCCTTCTTTTGTGGGAGAAAACGAACGTTAAAGCCTCTCATCCCGGGGAAGGCTTGACTACGCTGGTTGTGTGGCACAGAATGCAGTTGTTGGCGAATAAGCGGGAACGCAACCATGAAAACAGTGGCCTCTGTTTTGTGTGCAATGTGCATCTTCTGGTGCAACGCGGCGGCGGGACAGATCGAGCCGTACGAAAAGAACCCGTATTACTGGCAGTACAACGGGAAGCCGGTGCTGCTGCTGGGCGCCAGCGACGACGACAACCTGTTCCAGTGGCCGGACATCGTCCCGCACCTCGACAAAATGAAAGCAGCCGGCGCCAATTTCATCCGAAACACTATGAGCGACCGGCGAGACAAAGGCTTCGAGATCTATCCGTTCAAGCAACTGCCCGACGGCAAGTACGACCTCGACCAGTGGAATGAAGCCTATTGGGACCGGTTCGAAACCATGCTGCGCGAGACTCACAAGCGCCAGATCGTTGTGCAAATCGAGGTGTGGGACCGGTTCGACTACTCGATGCAGAACTGGCCGCCACATCCCTACAACCCCAAAAACATCATCAACTATACCGAGGCGGAATCGGGGCTCGCCCCGGAGTATCCCGAACACCCCGGCAAAAATCGGCAACCGTTTTTCTTCACAACGCCCAGCCAGAAAAACAACGCCGCCGTGTTCAAATACCAGCAGCGGTTTGTCGACCGGATGCTGTCACACACGCTGAAATACGACCATGTCCTCTACTGCATGGACAATGAAACCTCCGGCGACGAGATGTGGGGCGCGTACTGGGCCGGGTATATTCATGCCCAGGCCGATAAACAGGGCAAGCGCGTGTTCATAACCGAGATGTGGGATAACTGGGACATCAAGAAAAACACCCACAAACGAACCTATGACCACCCCGAACGGTACCAGTTCCTCGATGTCTCCCAGAACAACCAGAAAAAAGGACAGGAACACTGGGACAACTTCCAATGGGTGCGGGCGTATATCTCCGCGCACCCCCGCCCCATCAACACCGTCAAAACATACGGCGCGGACAACGGCAAGTATGGCACGACGCGGGACGGGCTCGATCGGTGGTGGCGCCACGTGATCGGCGGCGCTGCCGCGGCCAGGTTTCACCGGCCCGACTCAGGGCTGGGTCTGTCCGACCCCGCGGCGGCCGCGGTGCGATCGGCCAGGAAGCTCGAGTCGCTCGTGAAAATGTGGGAGCTAAATCCCGCAAACAATCTGCTCAGCAACCGCGAAGACAACGAATGCCACCTGGCCGCCGATCCCGGCAAGGCCTACGCGATCTATTTCCCCGCGGGCGGGTCGGTTGGCCTTGACCTCACCGAGTGTAAGGGCCGGTTCACCCTCCATTGGATTGACACGCAGTCCGGCGAGTCGGGGGAGAAGATCAAGATCAAAGGCGGAAACGTCGTGACAATCGCCCCGCCCGATGACCGCCCCTGGGTTGCCGCAATTGTTAAGCCATAGATCATTATCACGCGCTGGGTAAGTGCGGGACTGCGTCCTGCGAGGGTCAAGGCCGGGGCGGATTATCCAAGACCGGCACGTCACATCCCTTACCCGCGAAGCGGGTGGGCCAGAATGTGGCCCAGGGTGACCGAAGGGAACCCTGGGGCAGAGGCCCCAGCAAAGAAGTCCCCGAAGGGGCCGGCAGAGCCTTTGCGCGCCTGGCCATCTACTTCCACAGATAGCGTTCGTCAAACTCGACGCCATGCGCTTTGAGCAGCTTGATGACTTCCTCCTGAAATGACATCCGCCGATGATGCAGGCCCTGATTGCAGATGTAACGCCGAAGCTTGTTTACTTGCGACTCGCTCACGGTGAAGGCGGTGTATCCCTCCTGCCACGTGAAGCCGGCCATGTTGGGGAACGTAGCGTGTACCCATCCGCTGGCTTCGGCCTTGATGATGCGCAAGACATCCGACACGGCCTTGTCTGGCCGCAACCGCGCCAAGATGTGCAAATGGTCGTTCACGCCGCCGATCTCCAAGGCGATTCCGCCCAGCTTACGGATCACGCCGCCCGTGTACGCGTGCAGCCGCGGCTCTACTTCCGCATCAATCCAAGGGCGGCGTTCATGCGTCGAGTAGAGTATGTGATAAAGAAGGTTGTGGTACGAATGCGACATTCCACGATCCTCCCAAGCTTCTGGCGGCCCCTTCGGGGACTTCGTTTATGGGGTGAGCCTCTATCCCAGGGTTCCCTTCGGTCACCCTGGGCCACATTCTGCACAACCCGCTTCACGGGTCCAAATGCCCGTCGTGCAGGGCCAGTCCTCGCTCGGGATCATTCTGGACCACCCCTCGCTGGATCATTTCTGGCGGCCCCTTCGGGGACTTCTTTTGTGGGGCCGCTATCCCAGGGTTCCCTTCGGTCACCCTGGGCCACATTCTGGACAACCCGCCTCGCGGGTTCACCAAACCAGACTCTCATCAAATACTCTTGGCCCGCCTCTTACGCAAGCTTCGCCCGCATGAAAAAGCGGCGATAAGCCGCGCTAAGAGCGGCCCCACTCCGTACAGCTTCAAGTTTCCAGTGCGAAATACGGTTTGCGGGTTTTCCATTTGCCGCGGGTGAAATCGGGGAACTCGACCGGTGCGCTGCCGTTGGCAATCGATTTTTCCGACATGGGGATGATCGAGCACATCACGACGGAATCGTAGATGTCAATGGGCGTTGGGGTGCCATTGCGGACCGCGGTGAGGAACTGGCGCAACTCGAGGTAATCGGTGCCGCCGTGGCCGTCGCTCATTTCCGCCATATCTTTCCACCACTGGTGGTTGTACTTTTCCTGGTACGGCGCGAACGGTTCCCACTCGTGATACTTCGGGCTCTTATCCAGAATGTACACCGAACTGCGCGCCTCGTCGTACAGCCCGAGCGTCCCCTGGATCATCCACCGGTTGTCGTACGGCCGCGGCAGTTGCATGTCGTAATTGACGACAATCGTCTTGCCGCCGTGCGTGCGAATGACGGACGAAACAATATCGCCCTGCTTATACTCGCGCTTCGCGTTGGGGTGATCCGCGCCGAATTTCTGCTCGAAATGCGCGTTGATGCCGCGGGACCGCGTGGCGGTGCTCGTACCCGTGGCGAACGCGTCGCCGCAGTTGATGTCCATCCAGCTCAGAACCGGCCCCATGCTGTGCGTCGGGTACTGATCCCGGTTGTACTTGATCAGGTACTCGCCGCCCCACCGGATGTTGCCGTCGGTGTCGAAAAACCAGTGGTCGACGCAGTCGTGCGAATGGGCGCAATGGCAGTGCATGATCTCGCCGAGCAACCCCTGCCGGATCATGTTGAGCACGGCGAGGTTGTCCTGCCGGAAACTCCAGTTCTCGAGCATCATGCAGGGCACGCCCGTGGACTCGTGCGTATCGACCAGCAGCCAGCAATCCTCGAACGTCATGGCCGCGGGCACTTCGACGGCCGTGGCTTTTCCCGCCTTCATGGCGTCGACCGCCATGGGCGTATGCCAGTGCCACGGCGTCGCGATGATGATCGCATCGAGGTCGTCGCGCTCCAGCAGCTTGCGGTAGGCATAGTCGTCGCCCGTGTAAGGCTCGGGCCGCTTCTGGCCGGTCTTCTCGACGACGTCCTGCCCTGCGGCGAGGTTGACGGCGTTGATATCGCACACCGCGGGCACTGAAATGCCGGGGATGTTGAGCATGGTGCCGGTCAGGCTCTTGCCCCGGTTGCCCGTGCCAATCACGCCCACCCGCAGGATCTTGTTCTGCGCCGCGACAGCCCGCGGCGGAATGCTCATCACGCCCAGCGCACCCGCGCCCAGCGCCGCCGTATTCATGAACTCGCGCCGTCCCATTTTCTTGCTCATCATGTGCGCCCTCCATCGGTTGATTCCGCCAGTATAAGGGCACGGCGCCCCCGCGGCAACACGCCCGTTCAGAAAGCCAAAAGTCCCGGAGGGACGCTTGACAGTAGCCCAGGACGCCAGTCCTGGGTTCAGACACGCCCCCATGCAAAGTCCCGGAGGGACGGATGAAGCCTCCCACAGATTCTATTTGCCACCCCTCGGCAGAAATCGGCATAATCGCCCCAACCGGAGCGAAAACGAAAGGGGAACCTTATGGGTCGCACGTCAGCGTTTGTCATGGTTCTGTTGGTCGCCATTCTGACAGCCATCCTGGGTGCGGGTTGCGGCGCAAAACCTCAACCCGTGGCCGAGCCCGGTGAAAAAGCGTCCGCTGGGCCCGCCGCCGACCCCGCGGAACTGTTCAAGCAGTCCTGCTCGGCGTGCCACAGGATCGAAAAAGCCGTCGCCTACTCCGGCAAAACCCCATGGAAAGAACTCGTCGACCGGATGATCCAGCACGGGGCAAAAATAACTCCCGAAAACGCCGCGCTGATCGTCAAGCACCTCGAAACCGCCTACCCGCAGAAAAAACCAACAACCTTGTGACGCAAAGGCCGCGAAAAGCGGGCGCGAAAAGCGGGGACAGACACCCTTTTTTCAAACGGCCGAAAAAAGTGAGTCCGTCCCCGTTTTTCGCTTTTGGTTGTTGGAGTTTTGTAAAAGCGGCTCTGCCGGAAGTCGACACTGTTACAGTTTGAGGCGTTTGAAGATGGTTTCGGGCACGTGTTGGATGATGAGCATGATGTAGCGCCAGAACCAGGGGGTGTAGATGACGTCCTTGCCTTTCAGCGCGGCTTTGACGATATCTTTTGCGGCCTTTTCGGCGGGGGCAACCAGCATGAGGTTGGGCTTGCCGAACGTCATTTTTGTATCGACAAACCCCGGCTTCACGGTCGTAACGGGCACGCCCGACCGGAACAGCCGGTTGCGCAGCCCCTCGAGGTATGTGGTCAAGCCGGCTTTGGCCGAGCAGTACATGTAGTTGGTTAGGCGGCCTCGGTCGCCCGCGACCGAGGACACCGCGCAAATGAACCCCTTTCTGCGTTCCTCGAAATGGCCCGCGAACAATTCGAGGATCGACACGGCGCCGGTGTAGTTGACGTCAATGATCCTGCGGGCGATGGAAAAATCCCGCTCGGCGGCCTTCTGGTCGTCGAGATAACCGAAACACAGGATGACGCCCGCAAGCCCGCCGCCGAAATGGTCGCGGCACCGCGTGAAAAAGGCCGGGTGGCTCGACATGTCCTCGGCCTCGAATGGGAACGCCGCCACCTTCGCGCCCGTACGCACCTCGACGTCTGACGCGACCGCCTGGTTCTCCTCGGTATCGCGCGACGCCAGGATCAGGTCGTAACCCCGCTGCCCAAGCTCGATTGCGGCGGCCCGCGCGATCGCCGAGGTCGCCCCGAGAATGACAACGCCTTTGCCGCCCGCGGGTTCAGTCGCCATGCGCACCCTCCCTGGCCGGCGTGATGCCCAGCCGGCGCGACTGCGTCGAACTGAAGTGGTTTTGGGGGTCGAGCCGGCGTTTTACGTCGCGGAACTCGTGGAGGCGCGGATACATGGCGGCAAATGTTTCCGGGAGCGCCGTGGCGTCCTTGGCCGTGTACATTCGGCCGCCGTGCTCGAGCACGAGCCGTTCCATCTTGCGCAGGAGCGCCGCCAGGTCGCGCCGCATCGGGATGTCCAACGTGATCGTATAGCCCTCGGACGGATACGACAGCATCCCCGGCCCTTGGGCCCCCATTCGTTTGAGCACCGCCAAAAATGACGCGCAAGACGACTGGCTGATCAACTCCAGCAGGGACACAAGACCCCCGCTGTCGCTGTACGGGAACGTGGCCTGGAACTGTGCGAACCCGTTCTTGCCGTACATCCGGTTCCAGTGGCCGATCGAATCCAGCGGGCAGAAATACGTGTCAAAATCGACGATTCTTCCCTCAACCGAGGGATGGACCGCATAAAACATCGAGTTGAACGCCTTGATCGAAAGCGGATTAAGCACGAACCCGGGGAAATCCAGCGGCACGGTTTTCGCCCGTTTTTTCCGGGGCCGCAGCGGGTCTGAGCCGCGCGGAACTTCGCCCGGCGCCGCCGGATTGCCTCGCATCAGGACCGACCGGCCCAGCCTCGCCCCTTTGCTCAGGCAATCGACCCACGCCACCGAATACGTGTACCGCTCGTCCGACTGATTCATCGCCGCCAGCGCTTCCTCGATGTTCGACGCCCGAACGTAATCGGCCTTCACATACGCCGTCTGCACCGGCCGCAGCCGCAGCCGCGCCGACAAAATCAGCCCCGTCAGCCCAATCCCGCCCGCCGTCGCCCAAAATGCCTCGCTGTTCTCCGACGGCGAACAGGTCATCGTCTCCCCGGCCGGCGTCAGCAGCGTCAGTTGATCCACATACCTCGAGAAGGTGCCATCCACGTGATGGTTCTTGCCGTGGACGTCGTTGGCGATGGCGCCGCCGACCGTGACGAACTTCGTCCCCGGCAGTACGGGCAGGAAAAACCCGCGCGGCACGAACACATCGAGGATCTCGGCCAGGCTCACGCCCGCTTCGCATTCCAAAATGCCGGCATCCGCCTCGAACGAAAGCATCCGGTTCAGCCGCGTGTAATCCAGGACGGCTCCCCCGCCATTGATCGCCGCATCGCCGTAGTTGCGACCAAGCCCACGCGCAATCAGTGAACCCGCGCACGTACGCAATATGTCACAAGCCGCCCGCCGCTTTTCGGGCCGGTATACGCGGCACTCTTCGACAGGATAGCGCCCCCAACCCGAAAGTTTCTGAACGGCAAATGGTTCCATGGATGAAGTGTACCGTGTTGAGGTCGTGGGAAGTCAAGGAGACACGGTAGTGCGGCCGGGGGGCGTCGCAATGGGATTTACTCTGCGGCTTTGGCGGATTCGTTTATGTAGGGCACAACACTCTCGCCCGTGGCCGTTTTGAGGGCGAACCACGCCTGACGCAGCGAAACGCGAGCAAACACCAGCCGCCCCTGCGCCTGGATCAAATCGCGCTGCGCTTCATTCAGGCGCACCAGCGACGCCTGCCCCACTTCATACTCACGCTCGACAAGCGCGCGGTTGCGCTCGACGTTCGCCATGTTCAACCGCTCCAGTACGAGCTCCCGCTTGCTGGTCAAGACATCGTTGAGCGCCTGGCGCACCTCGGAATAGGCGTTGATCTCGGCATTTTGGAGCAGCCGCTGCGCCTCATCTTCGGCGGCGCGCGCCTCGGCCACCTGCGCCTTCCGCCTGAACCCCGTAAACAGGTCATACGATACGCTGACGCCGATCGTGCTGGCGAAATCGTCTTGTTCGAACTTCGCGTTGTTGCCCCGTTGTGCGTTACGCGACGCAAAAGCCGCGGCCGTGGGAAAGTACTGCGCCCGGTTGATGCCGACCGCCGCATGGGCCGTCTTCATGCCGAACCGCGCCGCCGCCAAATCCGGACGGCGCCGATCGGCGGATGCGAGCAACTCGTCGAGCGCGGGCGGCTCCTCGAGTTCTTCCGGCGACTCGCTGGCAAGCTCAGCGACCTCGGTCCCCGCGGGCAGTCCGGCATCCGGCAACCCCATCAGGGCCGCGAGCCCCACCAGGGCAACCGTGTACCCGTTCTGGGCCTGCAGCACGGCCGCCTCGGCCGCCCGCATCCGGATCTCGAAGTTCAACTCGTCGCTCAGCGATCCCGACCCCACGCGCCTTCGCGCCTTGGCGTCCTTTAGCAGGCGCTCGTTGTAGCCTTGGTCGGCTTCGGCAATTCTGACGTTTTCGCGCTGAAACTGGACGTTGTAAAACGCGCCGGCAACCGCATTGAGAAGAAGCCGCTGGCTCTCGTGGAACGACGCTTCGTTCTGGCGCAATCCAAACCGGGCCGCCGCGTTCGTAAACCACCTTCCGAACCCGTCGAAAATCAGCCAGGTCGCCGTTACGGCGGCTTCGTAATTCTCGACCGTGTCCGGGACGGCGTTTCTCGCCGTGACCGCCGCCGCACCCGCGCTCAGTGCCTGCGGCACAAATGTCGCAGGGTCGCCCAGCGACGCCTGCCCGGCCAGGACCTGTTGAAGTTGAGACTGGAGCGGGGCGAGCGGCGCGTTAAATGCCGCCTGCCGGCCGGTCTTGAGCAGGTTTTCCGCCAGATGGGTGCGTGTGGCCGTAAATGAAGTGTCGACTTGCGGGAAATACGCGGACACCGCTTGCCGCACCCGGGCCCGGGCCTGGCGGATCCGCGCCTCTGCCGCCTGCAGCGACGGGTTATTACGCAAAGCCAATTCCTGCGCGTTTGCGAGGCCGATTACGGGCGGTACCTCGGGCATCGACTCGCGGACGGTCGTTTGTGCAACGGGCGGCACGCCCAGCTCGGATTCCGCAGTCGCGCCGGGAGAACCCGCCGGCTGTTCTACAGGCGCGGCCTGATTCTCGACGGGCGCAATGGGCGGCTGCGCCGGCGCCACTTGCGCAATAAGCAAAACCGCCAGCGCGCCAAACACGGTTGCGACAAAGGCGGATAGCCGCGGGTGCATCAAAAGGTTCCCTCCTATTTACCTTCTATAACCGCGCCGGATGAAAAATCATTCGCAGGAGCCTCGCAACAAGCGGGCTCAACTTCTTCCGGCAATGGCAGCCGTCCATGAATAACATAATGGGCGCCCCGGCGCAGGTCGTTGAACAGCGCCAGCAGTACCGGCAGGAAAACGAGGGTCAGCACCGTGCTGAAGATAAGCCCCACCGCCAGCGACACCGCCATCGGTTTGAGCCACTGGGCCTGCATGTCGCGCGACAGGATCAGCATCGACAGCCCGCCGACCGTCGTGGCCGAAGTCAGGAAAATCGCGCGGAACCGCCGCATCCCTGACTTACGCAGGGCGTCGTAAAACGGCACCTTCGAGCGAAGCGTCGTGTTCAAATGATCGACCAGAACGATGGCATCGTTCACGACTACCCCCGCCAGGGCCACCATCCCGAACAGGCTCATCAGCGTGACTGTCAGCCCAAACATGAGATGGCCATAAACCGCGCCCATCAGGCCGAACGGCACCGAAAACATGATGACAACCGGCTGAAGATAGGAGCGGAAAATCGTGGCAATAATGACGAAAATCACAAAGAGCGCCATCGGAAAACCTATTTTCAGCGAGTCCAGGGCCTCGCGGCTCTCCGTCTGTGCGCCTTCGAACGAGTAGATAAACCCGAGCCGCTTCTGCAGGTCGGGCAAGAAGCCGCTGTCGAGATCCGCCAAGACCTCTTCGGCGTTGGCCTTGGTGGTATCGATTTCGGCGGTTACGGCGACGCGCCGGAGCCCGTTGATGCGCGTAATGCTCGAGTATCCCTCGCCGTACTCGACATCGGCCACCGACAGCAACGGCACTTCCATGCCCAGGGGCGTCCGGATGCGGATTCGCTCGAACTCCGCCAACTGTCGGCGCTCGCCTTCGGTGTAACGTACGCGTACGCGTACGTCGTCGCGGCCGCGCTGGATGCGTACGGCCTCTTCGCCGTAGTAGCCGGCGAATACCTGGCGGGCGAGGTCTTCGAGCATCAACCCGAGCGTTCGTGCTTCGGGTTTCAGGTTAAGCCGGACCTCGGTCTTCCCGGGTCGGTAGTCGTCCTGTATCTGGTACACGCCATCGTACGTCTTGAGTTTTTCTTTGATCTCGGCGGATCCGGCCAGGAGCACGCTCATATCTTCCCCTTGCAGCCAGACTTCGATGGGCGCACCGGGCGGCCCCGCCGAAATGCCCGCGAACGTCAGGCTGAGCGCGCCGGGAATGGCGCTGACCTCGCGTTCCCACATGATTTTGATTTCTTCGCTATGGATGCCGCGCTCTTCTGTCCGCAGCAATTCGGTGCGGACCTGGCCTCGGTTGCTGCCGGTCTTTTGCTCGAACCCGTCGCCGGATTGGCCAGAAACCGCATAGACGTTTGCGAGCAGGGGTTTGCCGCTGGACGTTTTGGTTTTTTCCGCAACCCGCTCGAGCGCGTCGCGCAACCTGGCGACCGCGTTTTCGGTAACGGAAATCGGCGTGCCCGCGGGGAATTCGACCGAAGCGGACAGATCGTTGCCATCAACTTCCGAAAACGTTTCGAACTTGATGAACCCGCCGGTGAATAGGCCAAGGGTTATCAGCGTGACCGCGGCGGCCGCGGCCAGTGCGATATACCGATGGCGGAGCGTCCTGTCGAGGAACGGCGCGTAAACCCGCACGATAAACCAGTCCATGGCATTGCTGAATGCCCAGCGGAACCGAAGCAGGGGATGGGGCCTGTGGTTGGCGGGATGCCGGACGAGTTCGGGCAACCTGTTGAGGTGGGCGGGCAGCAGGAACAGTGATTCGAACAGGGAGATGGCCAGGCAGGCGATAACGGCAATCGGCACGATCCGGATGAATTTGCCCATGATGCCGCCGACAAACATCAGCGGCATGAACGCGATAATGGTGGTCGTGACGGCCCCGAGCACCGGCAGGGCGACTTCCGTTACGCCTTTGAGGGCGGCGTCGAATGGTTTCAATCCGTTCATGCGGTGGTAGTGGATAGCCTCGCCGACCACGATCGCGTCGTCTACCAGCATGCCGAGCACCATGATCAGGCCGAACAGCGAGATCATGTTGAGGGTGTCGCCGTGCATATACATGACGGCGAGCGCACCGCCAAATGAGATTGGGATGCCCATGGACACCCAGAAACTCAGGCGCGCATCGAGCAGCAGGAACAGCAGGATGATGACGATGATGAGCCCCTGGATGCCGTTGCGGCGCAGCATGTTGAGGCGGTCCTGGATCAGGTAGGCATTGTCGGCCCACAGGGAGATGCCGGCGCCCTCCGGCAACTCGAGTTGCTTCTCCGCGGCGTACTGCCGGACCTCTTCCGCGATGGCGATCGCGTCTTCTTCTTTTGTTTTAAAGACGCCCACCATCACGGCCCGCTGGCCGTTGAACTCGCCGTATACGGGGTCTTCGGTGAACTCGTCGCGGATATCGGCGATCCGGTCGAGCGTGATGATTTCCCCACTGGGCCGGGCGAGCAGGACGATTTTGGCGAAGTCTTCGGCGGTGTACTTTCGGCCCACGGTGCGCAGGCGGATTTCCTCGCCGGTGGTGCGCAATACGCCTCCGGCGAGGTTGAGGCTGCCCCGGCGGACGGCCGACGCGACCTGGCTGAACGTGAGGCCGTATTCGCGCAGGCGGGCCTCGCTTACTTCGATGCCAACCTCGTAATCGCGCGTCCCGAGCACGGCCACCTGCGACACATAGGGCAGCCGCTGCAGTTCGTCTTTAATCTCCTCGGCCCATTCCTTGAGGGTGCGTTCGGGAAACTCCCCGGACAGAGCCACGACCACGACCTCGTGACGGAAGACAAGCTCGGAGATAATTGGTTTTTCGGCGTCTACGGGAAACGTGGAAATCGAGTCGACCGCGTTGCGAACCTTGTCATAGACCGAGGAAGAATCGTAGTTTTCGGCCACCTCGATGAAGGCATGGGAGAAATTCTCCGCCGAGACGGTGGTGTAGCGCTTGATGCCTTCGACCGTATCGAGCGATTCCTCGATTTTCCGGCTGATCCCTTCCTCGACCTCCTCGGGATCGGCGCCCGGATACGGGACATCCACCAGGATGTGGTCTATCGAGATCTCGGGGAAAAACTCGCGCACCATCATTTTGAGGGCGACGGCGCCGCCTACGATGAGCACTATCGTGAGTGCCGTGGCGAATACGTTGTTGCGTATGAACGCGCCCATCAGCTTGTTCATTGCACGGCACTGCCCCGATTAGCGGGGCCCAGGGGCCCCACAGCGGCTGGCGACTCGGCGCCCGGCGCCGACTGGCTGCCGGCCGGCTTCACGATTTCGAGCGGCGTATTCTCGAGCGGGTTTACCAACCGTGTCGTCACGACGATATCACCCGGTTTCAGGCCTTCCGTGATGATGGCCTCTTCGCCGATGTTGAGTTCCCTCGTCAGGCGGACCGCCTTGAGGCGTCCATCCACCGCCAAGTAGGCCACGCCATCAAACGAAACGGCCGAAGCAGGGATTCGGTAGGCGCCTTCCACGGCCCGGCCGGGTATCCGCACTTCGCAAAACATCCCTTGAACCAGCGGAAGCCCATCGTCATCCCGGCTGCGCGCATTTTCACCCGAAATCCGGACCGCCACGGTCACCGTGCGGGTTTGGTCGTCGAACTTCTCTACTCGGTGCAGGATCCCTGTCCAAACGTGGCCCTCCGAGTCTTCGGTCCATCGGATCTCGGCGGGAACCGGCTCGACATCGCGGAACCACGCGTCTTCCGGGTTTTTCTCCTGATCCTTGAACTGCAACCACTTGCGGGCTTCGCGGCTGTCCAGGGGCACGCTGATCTCGAGGATACTGTCGTTGGCCAGCGTCAGCAGGTTGGCTCCAGGCACGACAAACATGTTCTTTTCCAGCGTCACCGCCTGCACCCGCGCGTTGAACGGCGCTTTAACGACGGTTCGCTCGAGCGCCACCTCGGCCAGATCGCGGCGTGCTTGCGCCGCCTTCAACGCGCTTTCCGCCTCCTGGATGCGCACGGGGTAAAGGGCCAAAGCCTGGGCCATCTGGTCCGCCTGGTCGGCGGCGGCGTTGTAGGCCCGCTCGGCCTGCTCGACGGCTGACCGGGTGCCCACTTCGTCCTTTTCGAACAGTTCCTTGAGCCGCTCGTGTTCGGCCCGGGCCAGTTCGCGGGACCGCTCGAACGTATCGAGGCGGTCCTGGTCGGTTTTGAACTGGCGTCGAAGGCGTTCGATGGTTTGCCGGTTCATTTCGGCGTTGGCGTTGGCCTCTTCGAGATGGGATTGGTAGTCGCGCGCGTCGATTTCGAACATCACCTCACCCGCCGGAATGACGCCGCCGACCTTGAGATCGGGGTGGATCTTTACGACCCGCCCGCTTACCTCAGGTGAGATTGCCACGATGTTGAGCGAGCGCGTCTCGCCGCGGCTGACCATTATGACGGGGACCTCCTGGGGCTGCACCTGCATGGCCTCGACACGCAATGCAATCTGCCGCGGCTCGGCTTGGGCCGGGGGTTCTTTCAGGGAAGAAAGAAACATATTGGCGCCCACTCCGGCCAACACAATCAGCACTGCGGCCATAGCCGCTAAAACCTTCCGCCTCATAGCGTTACCTCGCCCGAACCGTCATGGACGGACCTCTCCGCCGCAAACTCTTCTTCCAAAACCCGCATTACATCGCACTGAATGTCGCACCAAACCTTGGCACACTGAGGTCCCAGCTTCTCCAACACCTCTACAATCGCACCCAACGCCTGGCGTTCTGCCGCTTGGATATCCGTTGCGGCGGACGCCGCAGTCCGGATTATGACCTCACGCCGGTCCGCCCGGTTTTGCTCGCGCGTCAGCACGCCCGTCTCCACCAGCCGATCCACCATTGCCGACGCCGACGGCGGAGATACCCGAAGCGCCTCCGCCAAGTCTTTCAGCGTCATCTGGCCGTGCTCGTGAACCAGCATCACCATGTTCATCTGGGCCAGCGTCAGATCGCACCCGCAACCCCGCTCAGCCCCCGTTAAGTGCCGGGCCATCATGCTTTTGTGGAATACCATCAGCGACCGGTGGATCAACCGGGCTTGATCAATCGTCGTTTCGTCCGTCATTGACGACCCTCTCGTTCTTTAGAGCCACTAATTATAATATATCCATATAATTAGAGCAACCTTTCGAAGTGGAAAACGCGCAGCCAGAATGCAGTATATTCTGGAATATCCTCCAGCAGAGTGTGAGTTTTCAGAGTCGACTCCGTCTGTATAGAGAGAACGAGACGGGGAAACGATGACGCCCCGTCGGAAAAGGGTTTCCGTGACTCCAGATGCGCTCTTATATCGCCAGTGGGCCAAGACCCGGGACAGCGAGGCATTCCGAGAGCTTATCGAACGGCACCTGGACATGGTGTACTCGACGGCGCACCGCATGCTCGCCAACCGGGAGGATGCGGAAGACATTACGCTGGAATGTTTTGAGAAGTTGGCCATCGCGAACACCAGCATACGGGAAAACCTTGCGGGCTGGCTCTATCGAAGTGCCGCAAACCGCGCGATCGACCGCATTCGAAGCGACGGAGCCCGCAAGGCACGAGAACGACGCTATGCGGAGCAGCCTCGACATGCCCTCGATTCCTCCTGGGAGGACATCCGCGCCCAGGTCGACGAGGCAATTGCCGGCCTTCCAGCCGATTTGCGCTCAGCCATCGTACTGCATTATTTCGAGGGGCATACGCACCAGGCTGCGGCTGAAAAACTCGGGGTCTCGCCGAACACCGTAATGAAACGCTTGAAAAGTGGAATCGAAGAGATTCGCCGACAACTCCGACGAAAAGGGGTCGCAGTTGCGGCGCCTTCGTTGGCGGCCGCGCTCGGCGCCCTCGAGAGCGAAGCCGCCCCGGTGTCGGTGGCGGCATCACTGAATAAGATCGTGTTGGCCGGATGGATCGGCAGCGGAACAACTGCGCAGGCTGCGTGGCTTGCCACAGGATTTCTTGCCATGAAAAAGGTGGTCTTAGGGACGGCGGCGGCGTTGGCGCTCATCGCACTGGGGTATGGCCGGTACACTTGGCAAAAGGAGTCGGCGGAGGTTTCGCCCCCGGTTATGCAGGTGAAAGACCGGCGGCCTCAACATCCCGCAACGCCCACGGCGGAACGAAGCGTGTACTCTTTGCCGATCAATGAACCTCCGCCCATGCCCGTGGCTACAGTCGAACCGCTTCCTCTTGCGCCCGGCAAAGCGCGTGTCGAAGGCGTGCTCCTGGGTGCGCAGGGAAAGCCCCTGGCGACCTACATCGTGAAGGGGATCCGGCTCGAAGGCGGAAATGGATATAACCCGGCCAGTAGCGTCACGGATTCTTCGGGCGGGTTCTTGTTGAATGATCTTGCGCCGGGAAGCTATTGGCTGTTCACAACCGGCGCGAAATCGCCCCCGCAACAAATCGCGCCAACGGGACAGGAAACGGTCATTACGCTTAGGGCGGATGAAGTCAAGAAAGGAATCGTGCTGCGACTGAATGACGGATTGGGTATTGCGGGCCGTATTCTAGACGAAAAAGGCATTCCTGTGGCCTCGGCGGGGGTTGCCATCAGTCCTGTCGCGCCGAGTGCCCTGAGGGAGCAGGTACCGATTCTATCAATGATTGCTGAAGAAACGCAGGGACAACTGGACGCTCGCCTTAATCTGAACCGCCTGCAAACCAAGTCTACACCGGACGGAGGCTTCCGTTTCCTGGGCCTGGCAGATGCGGAATACATCCTGACTGCAGCCCAAACAAGCTACCGCCAGACAAGTCTGCGCGTTCGCTCCGGCGAAGAAAAACTTGAAATCGTGCTGGAGAAACTACAGATCGCCATATCAGGCCAGGTAATTGACGCCTTTACGCGTCGCCCGCTGGGCAAATTCGAGGTTGGCTACGGTCCGGGCTGGAAAGGCCGATCCGGCGGCATCTCAAACGATATCGAAATGACAACGGTGTCCGATCCCCAAGGTCGTTTTTCGTTCACGGCCGATGCCCCATTTAACGCGGGCTTTGTTATCGCGTCGGCGAAAGGGTATGCCCAGGACGCCGTCGACATCAGGCCCTTCATGACCGAGTACGCGAAGGCGGTCGATGTCATTGTTCCGCTCAAACCGTCACGCAAAGTCCGCGGAAGAGTCGTCAACGATGCCGGCAAGGAGATTGCCGATGCGCACATCTTCCTTGGCTACGCCCCCAATGCCAACATCTCGAGTTACGCACGAAGCGCCATTGGCGCCACCAACGCGTCGGGGAAATTTGAAGTGGAGATTGCCTCCGCTGAAAAGACCATCATTTCCGCCGCCAAACAGGAATATACCGGCAAGAATACTCTCCGATATGTAGGCGATGAGGTGGCCATCCCGTCTGGAAATGAAGACGTGGAGGGTATTACGCTGACCCTTAGTGAAAGCGGGGCTTCAATCACGGGATATCTATCCCTTGATGGAGAGCTGCTGCCGCGCGTTCGCGTTTATGTCCGGAGCTCGGACGATCAATACTCTAGCGTGATCGGAATTTATGACGGCATGAGTGATGACACGGGGTTCTACACGGTAGAGGGCCTGCCTTCGATGCCGTGCACCATAAACGTCTCGTCGACAATATGCCCTGGCTTCGGCCCCTACGAGCCACCCACCGGTCAGCCGTACATAAGCGTCGGTATGATGCGCAATGTGATACTCGAGCGCGGCCAACGCCAAGAAACAGACCTCGATTTCCTGGGTGGGAATGCCGAATTGACAGGTAGTATCCGGTTATTCGGCGCGGAAGCATTCGAGCCAATCGCAATCGGAATCGAAGTGATGCAACCGGATGGCGCTATACAGTACTATCTATTGGAAACGGATGAATATGGCTTGTTTCATGCGGGCGGCCTCCCGGCGGGGGAAGCAAAATGGTCGGTGTACCACAAGGACAATCATTGGGAAGGAAGCCTACGCTTGGAACAATCGGTCTCCATGCCGTTAGAACTCGATTTGGACGAAAAGGACGCGTTGCAGTGATCCTGAGCGATCATTGGGAAGCAATTCTCAAGTTCTGTTTTTCTTGCGGAGTTGGCATAATGCGGCCGACGTCGGTGTGCGAGCGTAGAATCCGGATCTGCGCCTGCAACAATTGAGGCCGGGCGTTATTCCGAGGCCGAAACCATTGCCGAACGACAGCCAAGAGCTAGAAACCGGGGCGACCACCTCAGAGGCATGATCGCCCCGCTTATGCTTACCTCGCCCGCAGCCTTTGCACGAAATGACCTTCCCGGCAATCGAGTTCTGAGAATCTTTCGGCGTGGCCGTTACGTCTGCCGGGGTAGCTTCCTTTGCCTTTGTGCGGAATGACCTTTACGGCAGCCGTCTTCTGAGAATTGCCCGGCGTGGCCGTTACGTTCACCATTGTCGGTTGGCTTACCTTCGCAGCTGTGGCCGCGAAAACCGCCACCCTATGCCGGGCCGGCACAAAGAGCGATGCAGGCACAGGAAGCACCGTTGGGTCCGAACTGGCAAGCAGTACAGTGGCGCCACCCGCAGGCGTGGGCGCGGACAGAAGGACTACGCCAATGGTCTTGTGTCCACCGTGTACAGGAGAGACCATGTACAGCAGCCTGATTCTTGTGGTCGTCGAAACCGGCGCAAAGTTCGCCACCAACGTCCGGTCTGCGCTGGCGGTGAAGCTGTAGCTCGCCGAGGCGCTCACTTCAACGCCTCCTTCCGTCCAGTTGACGAAGCTGTAGCCCGCGTTCGCCAAGGCGAGTACGGTGATGCTGGCGCCGCTCTTGAATGTGCCGCCGCCGCTGGTCGTTCCTCCGGCGCTAGGGGAGGCGCTTGTGGCTACGGTGTACGCCGGGCAATTCCGGGGCAGACTACGAAATTCACCGCCCCACCCGGCCACAGCCTGTCTACCTAATCTCTCGCTCCTTTCCGCTCCCGAAAACCCTTGACAACACCACCCAAAATCTACCTCCGCACCCATCCCCGAAAATAAATTCTTCTTTGAGCTCTTTGTGTTCTTTGTGGCTAATAATTCTCATCTATCATACTATCTGCCCCGGCTTTGTCAACCAAATCCCCCTTGTTCCCCCAAACTTACCCGTTCTCGCCGCTTGACGATCCGTCAAAAAACACCAAAAAAGAGCACCAACTCGGGCTATATAAAACAGAGAGTATTAAAATGGACACAACGGTCAAAACGGCGTGTGAAGAGTTGGTTGAGATTCTCCGGTCCTGCCCGGCGGAACGGCTCCCCGCCATCGCCGAACCCGCCACCACGTTCAGCGACCGCGTCTCCCCATGCCCCACCATCACCACCGGCACATTCTCAGGCTGCACCTCCGTCGCTTCCACCCGCAACGCTGCCTGCCGGGGCTCGGCTTGGGCCGGGGGCTCTTTCATAGACGAAAGAAACATATTGGTTCGCGCGCGCGCCCGCCTTTTCTTGAGCGCGGCCTTCCTCTATACTCGATTTTAGAACAGGAGGGAAAATCATGCCGGACATTAATCGACGTCAGTTTATCGCCGCGTCGGCCGCCGCGGGTGTGCTTGCGGCCGGTTCCGCACAGGGCCAGGCCGCGCCGGATACGTCGGCCACGAAAATGCCGCCCGTCTGCATTTTTTCGAAACACCTGCAGTTTATGACGTACGACGCGCTCGCCAAAGCAACCAGGGATCTCGGCGTGGACGGGGTGGACCTGACGGTCAGGAAAGGGGGGCACGTCGAGCCGGCAAAACTCGAAACCGACTTTCCGCGGGCGGTCGAGGCGGTGCGTGCGGCTGGCAGCGAGGTCTACATGATTTCGACTACGCTGTTCAGCGGCGACGATCCCGAAGCCCGACCCATCATGGCCATGGCACAAAAACTGGGGATTCCGTATGTCCGGATCGGCGGGCAGATGTACAGCCGCGACAAGAATCCCGCGGAAGAGTTGCCGGCGTTCACGGAACAGTTGCGGTCGCTGGCGGCGCTGGCCGAGGAGTACGGTCTGACGCTCGGGTACCACAACCATTCCGGGTACGGCAACGTGGGCGGGCCCATCTGGGACCTCTACGAGATGATTAAGGCCGTCGGCTCGCCGCGGCTGGGCTCGAATTTCGATGGCGCCCACGCCGCGGCCGAGGGCGCGTTCGGCGTGTGGCAAACCAACGCGCGGCTGATGGCGCCTCACGTCAAGATGATGGCCGTGAAGGATTTCATTTGGAACAAGAACAAGCCGGCGTGGGTGGCGCTCGGCAAAGGCATCGTGCGGACGGCGGAAGTTTTCAAGATTATGCGGGCGGCGGGTTTCTCAGGGCCGGTCTCGATGCATTTCGAGTACAAGGTTAAAGACAACAACGCGATGCTGGCGGAGATTAAAGACGCCGCGGTGACGTGTCGGGCGGAGATGAAGAAAGCGGGGTATGGATGATTGCAGATTGTCGATTGTCGATTGCAGATTGTCGATTGTCGATTGCAGATTGTCGATTGTCGATTGCAGATTGTCGATTGTTGATTGTTGATTGAGGCCGAGGTGGAGAGAAGGGGCTAAAGGTGGGTTTGGAGGAGGGAGTGGACGTTGTTGACAGTGTGGACGCTGTGGACGAAGATAGAAGGGCAGCATGAAGATTGGTATCATCGGCGGTTCGGGGTTGGATGATCCGAACCTGTTGCACGATTTTGATCAGGTTGAGGTGGACACGCCGTACGGGAAACCGTCGTCGTCGCTGACGTGCGGGGTGTTGAACGGGGCGGATGTGTATATCCTGGCGCGGCACGGGTACGATCATTCGCTGATGCCGACGCGGGTGCCGTTCCGGGCGAACATCTGGGCGCTCAAGAAGTCGGGGTGCACGCACGTGCTGGCGACGACGGCGTGCGGATCGCTGCGCGAGGACATCCAGCCGGGCCATATCGTGTTTCCCGACCAGTTCATCGATCACACGCGCCATCGGCCGCTGACGTTCCACGATGACAAGGTGGTGCACACGCCCATGGCCGATCCGTTCTGCGGGCCGCTGCGGCTGCTGCTGTCGGAATCGGCATCGCGGGTCGGCCTCTGCTACCATCCAACCGGCACCATCATCACCATCGAAGGGCCGCGGTTCAGCACGCGGGCGGAGTCGAACATGTTCCGGGCGTGGGGCGCGGACATTATCAACATGTCGACGGTGCCGGAAGTGGTCCTGGCGCGGGAGGCGGGCATTTGCTACCAGTCCATCGCTATGTCGACCGATTACGATTGCTGGAAGGAAGACGAGGCGCCGGTGACGTGGGAGATGATCGTCCAGCGGATGGAACAAAACGCGGAGAACGTCAAGCGGCTCCTAATCGACACCATCCCACACATCACCGAAGACGCCTGCCCGTGCCGGGAAAACAGCTTCGACTAATGCGCCGAGAACTACACGCTGTAATCTTCCGCCGCTGGAGCGAAAAACGGGGACAGAGAAGCTGGTGAAGAAGCAGCGTATGGGTTGGAAGCCCGCGAAAAGCGGGGACAGAGAAGCTTTCTTCAAACTGCCGAAGAAAGCGAGTCAGTCCCCGTTTTTCGCTTAGAAACTGAAGTTGTATTCTGCGTGATCGAGCGTGGGTGCGTTGGCGTCTTTTGGTGAGATGGTGCGCGGTTCGAACGGCCATTTGATGCCGATGGCTGGGTCGGCGTAATTGAGGGAGCGTTCGGCTTCGGGGACATGCACCTGCGTGCACTTGTAATGAACGAGTGTGTTTTCTTCGATTGCGAGGAACCCGTGGGCGAACCCCGGCGGCAGCCACAGGGCCAGCGGCTCGGCCGCGTTCAACTCGCACCCAAACCACTTGCCAAACGTGGGCGAGCCGTTGCGCAGGTCGACGCCCACGTCGTAGACGGCGCCCGAAAGCACGCGGATCAGCTTGCCCATGCCGTGGGGCTCGAGTTGGTAGTGGAGCCCGCGCAACACGCCGCGGCGGGACAGGCTGAGGTTGTCCTGTACGAACTCGTGCGCGAATCCCGCCTCAGCCCATACGGAGCACGAGTAGAGTTCGGCGAAAAAGCCCCTGTTGTCGGCGGCGCAACCCGTCTCGACGAGCAGCACGCCGGGGAAATCGGTTTGCGTGAACTTGACAGGCATGGGCATAGGGCAACAGTTCCTTCTTCACCAATAGCGGGAATCGGCAAGGAAAAAGAACGTCATGGCCAAAATCAACGACACCACCATCCCAATTAGAACGACGGTTCCTTGTATCCCTTCCGCTTCCACCAGGCTCCTCTGCAAGGCCAACATTAGAAGAAAACAAACGACTGCGCTCAAGGCTCCCAGCCGTTGGAATCTCCTGGCGCGATTGAACACGTCAGAGTGTTGCTTTACCACAATCCCTTGTCTTATGGGGTATACCGCGCTTAAAACAACAATGGCAATCAGTAAGAACAGGACTGCAAACACTTGTGGAACGCGTAGGGCAACGAGAGAAAACCCCAAAATCAACCCCAGAAGAATCAACCCCAACCGGACGTTGAGCCGCTTCGATCGGGCAACCTCGAAGTAACAGAATAAGCCGCAGGATGGACAGCCAACTTTAGTTAAGAAGGCCAGCCTGATGCGTGTCGCAACAGGAAACTCATGTTCGCAGTGTGGACAGCGCATGACAACCTCGTGTGAAGCGCAAATTTTGTCACGCCCTTACAGGGCTAGCATTAATTATGACCCTTTTCCTGGGGCGTTGCCCCAGGCTGACATGTCTCGCCCCTGCGGGGCTTATTCCAGACTGCCCCATTCAGCGAACGTGGCCAACGGCTCTCGGTCGGCGACCGAGAGTTGCTTCAGCGACCTACATAGGCCCGACGCGGAAGCAGTCGACGCCGGCGAAATAGCCTGTGGATTTCTCGTTTTTGCCGGTGATGCGCAACTCGCAGGTATTATTTTCGCCTTCATTGACGGTGATGGTGAAATCGGCTTTGCGGCGGACGACGCTTTCGGCGTAGCCGTCCCACTCACCGATTTTCTGGCCGTTGAACCAGAGTTCGCACAGGCCGTAGTCGGGCGCAGCCGTGTACCAGACTTCGAGCTTGTAGGTTCCGGCTCCGCCAGCCGGGATCGATGGGACGGGCAGGGCGTACGTGACCGGTGCTTCGGGACGGAACCACAGTTGGGCGCTGTCGCTCCACTGGTCTTTGAACCCGCCCATGGGCTGGACGGTTACTTCGGGTTTTTTGATGACTTCGGCCATTTTCTCGGCTTCCTCGGCGCCTTCTTCGGTAAAGAGCGTGACATCGGCGGGGAGGCGGTTGTCGGCGGCGGGCAGCGGGCCGAACGGCACGTGCGGTTCGGTCTGGTACCAATAGCCGACAGACGAGAAGTCGTCGCTGCGGTCGTTTGCGTGGCCGTGCTCGATGGTCACGCGGATGGATTGGGTGAACGGAATCGGATCGGTGATGTGATAGCGATAAACGTTCCAGAGTTCGTTGCGTTTATGGTCGCCGCGCAGCGGGCACCCGAGGAAATTGCTGCTGAACGCGGGGCCGTAGCACCACGCCCCGCAGAAGTAATCTTCGGACCCAGTGCCGTTCAGCGAAGGTTTTTCCTCGCCGTCGATGTAGATCATGTCATCGCCTTCGCCCCACCAGCCATCGGCCCGGTTGTGGATCGAGAGGTTGACGCCGACGTAGTGGCCGCGGCCCTTGGCGTCGACGAACGTGTAATTCTGGCCGGGCGTGCACGGATACTCCTGGCGGTACTGGGCGTGGAAATAACCTACGTCTTCGGGCGCGGCATCGGCCGACGAGACGTCGTATTGCTGGTAATCGACGTAGTAGTAAAAAGCGTTGCAGGGTTCTGGGCCGTCGTTGGTGAGCGTGACCAGAGCGCCGTTGGCAAACGGCATGCGCCAAAAACAGTTCAGGGCGTTTTGCGTGCCCATCTGGATCGGGAAGCTCGAGTACTGGTAGTAGCGCGAATGGCCGAGGCCGAAAAAGTCGCCGATGGGCGCCTCGACCGACGGGTTCTCCTCGCCGTCCCAGTATGCACGGAGCACGAGGTTCTTGAGATGGTGCGGGTCGTGCGAAGAGATCGTCACCCAGATATGGGTGATTGCGCCGGGCCCGTCAATCTTGGCAAGTTGCCTAGTTTCGCCGGGCTGGATCGGCCAATCCTGGCGGCCGTCGGCGTTGCCGCCGGACGGGTCGAAGCTCGACTGCCGCGCCGCCTTGAACAGCTTGAGCCGCGGCAGGTCTTCGAGACTTCCTTCCGCGACCGCGGATATGGCGAAGGCCAGCACGCAAAGGGTCGAGAGCATGAGGCACGAGATTCTGAGATAGTTTTTGTTGGACATGACCGCGCCTTTCCCAAGTTTCCCCACGGGCCCACAGTGGTTGCGGGGCACATGCTAGCATTTGCGGCCATTCCCCGGCAAACAAACAGTAGGCGCGGGCGTCTCGCCCGCGCCGTCCAGACCACGGGCTGCGACCAATGGTCAGACCTGTGGTCAACTAAGAACCGGAACCATCAGAGCTTCTTGCGATCAAGACGCTTTTCGTGTGGAGCATCGGTCAGCCCTTTGGCTGCGGTGCACGAAAAAAGGGGACGCTGCCCTTATTTCCCGCGGCAGCGTGGTCCAAGAATGAGGGCATACACGGAAATAAGGGCAGCGTCCCCTTTTTTCGAGAAGCCGGCGCCTACGAAAGTTTGATGAGGATGGCGCCGTGGGGCTGGACAGGGAAGGATGGCTGGGGGTCGATGTCCTGGCGGGTCCAGAGGTTGCGGAATTGTTTGGGGCCGGTGAGGCCGATCTCGGTTAGGTTGAGGGCGATGTCGGCGCTGATGGGGCGGCGGTTGAACAGGCCTACGGCGAGTGAGCCGTCTTCGAGTTGTTTGTACCAGATTTCCTCGAGGCCGTTGCGGGAGATGCGCGATGCTTGTTTACTGAGCGGGTCTTGGTTGACGGCGATGACTTCGGGGTTTGCGAGGATGCTGCGGGTGAACTCGTCGAGTTGTGTGAGGTCGCAGCCGATGAGGAGCGGGGCGGCGAGGAGGCACCACAGGGTGATGTGTGTGACCTGCTCGTTCTTGGTGAGGCGGGTCGCGTGGAGAGACGGCCCCCAGCCGACTTGGCCGACGACGAGCATGTCGGGATCGTTCCAGCCGCCGGGGCCGGCAAACGGGCGTTTGTCGTCCTGGTTGAACCCGATGTTGGACATGCCGGCCCAAGTATCGTCGATGTCGGTGGTGGTTCTCCAGAGGTTTGCGCCGACGTCTCTCCCCCACTCCCAGACATTGGCCATGCCGTACTGGCAGAGGCTGTAGACGATGTCGCGGCCGCACGTGTCGAGCGCGTCGCGCATGGGGCGGAACGGCTCCTGCATCTGTTGGCGCGAGGCGGTTTTCTCGTCGAGGATGTTGAGGTAGCTGCACCAGTCGTACTTGAGGTAGTCGAACCCCCACTCGGCGAACGTGCGTGCATCTGTTTGCTCGAAATGGTAGCTGCCCTCGTATCCCTGGCACGTTTTGGGCCCGGGCGACGAGTAGATGCCGATCTTGAGGCCTTTCGAGTGGACGTAATCGGCGAGCGCCTTCATGTCGGGAAACCGTTTGTTGGGCTTGAGCACGCCGTCGGGCCCCCTGCGGTCGGTCCATGAGTCGTCGATGTTCACGTACTGGTAGCCTTGCGCAGCGAGGCCCGAAGCAACCAGCGCGTCGGCGGCCGCGCGGACTTTCGCGTCGTCAACGACGATTCCCCATGCGTTCCACGAGTTCCAGCCCATGGGCGGTGTGAGCGCAAGTTTTCTGTCGCCGCCGACGATAGTGAGCGTGGCGGTCGCGGCGCCCCGAGCATTGGAAACGGTAATGGCCACGTCGGTTGTGCCTGCGGATTCAAGCGTGCCGGCGATGATGCCTGTCGTGACGTCCAGCGAAAGGCCCGCGGGGAGGTTTTGTGCGGTGTAACTGAGCGGCGGCTCGCCCGTGGCGGGAATGCGGAAGAGAAACGGTTTGCCGGGCGTGGCGCCGGTGATTCTGGGCGAGTTGATGGCTGGTTCGGGCGCAAGACTCGAGGCCGGCCAGACGGCGGGTTGTGGGTCAGGCGCGCCGGCCGCGGCAGCGGCGAAGGCCAGCAAAAAAACTATGGGACATATGGGACACATAGGACGTATGGGACCTATAGCAGAATGGCCAGTCGAAAGCAAGACGAAATTTGGGGACGCTGCACTAATTTCCGGCAGAGCACCTTTTGCTGAAACGAGGAGCAATGACGGAAATTAGTGCAGCGTCCCCAAATTAGGGGTTGACGGGGTGTCGGGGTTTCTGCAAGACTGCGGTCGGCGGGTGGGCGCTGGGTGGGAAGTGACTGATGAAGACGCTTGAAGGCCGACAGGTTCTGGTGCTGGGTGGGCTGGGTTTTATCGGCAGCAACCTGGCCGTCCGTTGCTGCGACCTTGGCGCGCGCGTCACGGTTTATGATTCGCTGATGGACCACGGCGGCGGCAACCTGACGAACCTCGACGGGTACCGCGAGAGGATCTCGGTCGTTATCAATGATATCCGCGACTTCAACCTGATCAACCGGACCGTGGCGACGGCGGACCTGGTGTTCAACTGCGCGGGCCACACGTCGCACACCTATTCGCTGGAGGACCCGTTCCTCGATATCGCAATAAACTGCAAGGGTTCGATGAACGTGCTCGAGTCGGTTCGCCGGGACAACCCGGCCGCGCAGGTCGTCTACATCGGTACGAGCACGCAGTGCGGCGCGATGGTGCGTGACCCGATTGACGAGCAGCACCCCGAGTTTCCGCTCGATGTCTATTCGGCCAACAAGAGCGTGGCCGAGAAGTATCACCTGATTTATCACAAGGTGCATCAGCTCAAGACGCACGTGGTCCGGCTGGCGAACATTTACGGCCCCCGCGCCAATATCAAGAGCCGGGACAGCGGCGTGCTGAATTATTTCATCGGGCTGGCGCTGCAGGGCAAGCCGCTGACGATTTTCGGCGAAGGCCGGCAACGCCGAAACATGCTGTACGTGGACGACTGCGTGGACGCCCTGCTCGCCGTGGCTTTGTCGGAGGAACATTATGGGGAGATGTTCTTTGCGGCGGGCGACACGGAGTTGTCGGTGAGCGCGTTCGCGGAGACCGTGGTCAAGGTGATGGGGAAGGGCGACGTGAAGCAGGTGGCGTGGCCGGCGGAATGGGTGTCGCTGGACGTAGGGGACGTTTCGATCTCGAACGCGAAGATTCGGCGGATGGTGGGATGGGCGCCCAAGACGAACCTCGAGGAAGGACTGGCGCTGACGCGGGACTTTTTTGAATCGCGGCTGGCCGACTACTTGGGAAAATGATGGAAGAGTGACATGGAATATCGGAAGCTTGGAACAAGTAAGCTGAACGTCTCCGTGATTTCGTTTGGGGCGTGGCAAATCGGGGATCCCGCATACTGGACTTCCGACACTGAATCGGATCAGGAACGGACGGTTTTTTCGGCGCTCGATGCCGGCATTAACCTGATCGATACGGCGGAGATGTACGGCGCCGGGGAGAGCGAATCGGCGCTGGGCAGGGTGCTCGGGCCGCGGCGGGACAGCGTCGTGATCGCGTCGAAAGTGCTGCCGGAAAATTGCGCGCCGGAAAAACTGCGGCGTGCATGCGAATCGAGCCTCGAGCGGCTGCGGACGGACCGGATCGACCTATACCAGATCCATTGGCCGTTCCGAGACGTGCCGTTTGAGGCGGCGTACGACGAACTGGTGCGGCTGCGGCAGGAAGGGAAAATCCGGGAGGTCGGCGTTTCGAATTTTGGCCCGCTGGATTTGACGGCGTGGTTCGATGCGGGTGAGTGTGTCTCAAACCAACTGGCGTACAACCTGGCGTTTAGGGCGGCCGAGGATGCGATCGTGCCGTGGTGCACGGCGCACGGCGTCGGGGTGCTTGTCTATACGCCGCTGCTGCAGGGAATCCTCAGTGGCCGGTGGAAATCCGTCGAGGACATCCCGCAGATGCGGCGGCGGACGCGCCATTTTGCCTCATCGAGGCCGGGCGTGATGCACGACGGGCCGGGCCACGAGCCGTTGCTGCTCGAGTTGTTGGAAGAGTTGGAGCGGCTGGCCGGCGAACTGGGTCAGGCGCCGGCGACGTTGGCGCTGTCGTGGCTGCTGGGGCGGCCGGGCGTGACGAGCGTGATCGTGGGCGCGCGGAACGTGGCGCAACTTCAGCGAAATCTTGAATCGGTGGACGCCGTGTTGCCGGATTGGGCCGCCGAGCGGCTCGAGGCGATCGGCGCGCCGCTTAAAGAGGCCATGGGACCGAACCCGGACATGTGGCGGGAGGGCAGCGGTGCGCGGATCCGGTAAGGTTACGCGAAAAGCGGGGACAGGCACGCTTTTTCCAAACTGCCGGAAAAAGCGAGCCAGTCCCCGTTTTTCGCTGTTTTTCGCCGATATGTAGCGCGCGGGAAGCCAGGCGCGGATCCGGTAAGGTTATCGGATGGCGCGTACGTTGGCTTCGCGGAGGCGGTGGCTGAGTGTTCGGACGATGTTGAGCAGGATTTGAATGGCGACGCGCTTGGTAAGCAGGCGCTGGAACGTGGTTTCGCTGAGCACAAACAGGTGGGATTCTTCGGCAGCGACCACCGACGCGCTCCTGGGCTCGCTGTCGATGAGGGCCATCTCGCCGAACGTGTCGCCAGTGCGCAATTCGGCCAGCAGCTTGTCGCCGTCCACCACGGCGACCTTGCCGCCGAGCACCACGTACATCTGGCTGCCGACGGTGCCCTTGTAGAAGATGGTTTCGCCTTTCTGAACACGTATGGTCATGCCGCGGGCGAAGATCTTGGCGATATCCTCGATGGTCAACCCCCGGAACAGTTCCACTTGACGAGCCAAAGCCGCGTACGTACTCACATCCATAGCCCTCCCATGAATCAGAATAAGCCTCTTGACAGGCCAAACAGGCTTCAGTGCTTGTGAAAAAACGGCAATACGGGCTGTTTTCGCCTTTGTAAATCCAACAATATCAACAACCCAATTTCGTACCGCTCAATTGATTCACAAGCTCTCAGACGACGTAGATGAACCGGCTGCAGTTGTTGCAGGTGTGGATGTGCGCCGCGTCCTGCCGGACCTGCTGGGCGAACTTCGACGGCAGGCGCATGAAACAGCCCTGGCACGTGTCGCCTTCAACGGGAACGAGCGCGGGCGGTTGGCTTTTCATGAGCCGGTCGTAATGGCGCAGGATGCGCGAGTCCACCAGGGAGCGGATCTTTTCAATGCGCTGGCGCAACTCGGCTTTGCCGGTCTTGGCGTTGTCGATCATTTCCTGGTAAAGCTGCATGCGCGCCAGCAGAATGAGGTCCGCGTGAGCATCGGGCATCTTCGAGATGACGGGGTCGTTTTGGACTTTCGCAACGACTTTCTCCGGGCTTTCAATGAGCGACTGCGAAGCCTTCTCGAGAATATTGTAAATCTCGTCGGCATTTTCGGCGGCCATGATGGCGGCCATGGTATCGGGATCGCGCAGGACTTTGACGGCCGTCGCCACGAAGTTCAAATACGTCGTTTGCTGCGTGGGCGGGTAGAAAATCAGGAACACCAGGCACACGGGCTTGTGGTCGACCGCCATGAAATCAATGCCGCTGGGAATCCGGCCGACGGCGCAAGACAGGGCTTTGGTGGCCGCAACACGCGCGTGCGGGATGGCCAACCCCCGGCCGATCCCCGTGCTTTCCGTGACTTCCCTCGCCACGACCTGGTCGAGCGCGGGCCCGACGTCCTTCATTTTCTTTTTTTCGAACAGCAGGTGTGTCAATTCTTTTATAGCATCGGATTTGTTGGCCACGACAAGATGAGGTATAATGCAGGACTTAGATATATATCTCGTTAATACCATAGAACTTACTTCCTTGGTTAACATATGGCTGCCCCACTTTGCCCCGACTTCTAAAAAGAAAGCCCGGTCAACAAGTCGGCATATCAAGCCAATTGTATCACGCCATCCCGGCAACCGCAATAAGCGCGCCTCGACATAAGCGCGCCTCGACCGCCAGTGCTCCTCGCTTTCACTCGATTTCGGCGGGCGGCGCGAATATGCTATAGTTCGCGCAAAATCAGTGCATTGCTGAGGAGAAGTTGAAAGATGCTGGGTGGGTTTGTGTTGATAGAGCCCGATTTTGTGCCGCCGTTGGACCCGGGGTTCCGGCCCGCGGTGTTGGCCAACCATGTTTTCTTGAACCAGGTGAAACGTTCGGCGGCGGGTGTGCCGCTGGTGCTTGGGCTGGAACGGGCGGACGGATCGGTGTCGCGGTTTGAAACCGAGGTTTTCCCTGAAGATCATCCGCGGGCAAAGGCGGATTTGCGGTATGTCGAGCGGCTGGTGAAGTTCCTGCTGTGGCAGCGGGGCGGGTGGAAAGTCTACGTGGGCGGGCCGGGCTTTATCGGCAGGCACATCGCCGAAACGTATGCGCCGTCGGGGGAGCGGGCGTTTGACTACCAGTTTATGGGCGCGGACGTTTATGAGAAGCCGTTTACGGTGGCAACTTGCGCCGCGGACGACGTGCCGACCGAGAAGGAAACCACGCAGCGGCTGGGCAGGCACCTCGACGGGTGCCGGATCGGATTCGATCTCGGCGCGTCGGACAGAAAGGTGTCAGCCGTAGTCGATGGCGAGGCGGTTTTCAGTGAGGAAGTGGTCTGGGAACCGCGAAAACAAACCGATCCCTCGTATCATTACAACGAAATCATGGCAGGGCTGCGCATGGCGGCCTCGAAAATGCCGCGGGTCGACGCGATCGGCGGGAGCAGCGCGGGCGTGTACATCAACAACCAGGTGAAAGTGGCGTCGCTGTTCCGCGGCGTGCCCAAAGAACGGTTTGACGAGATCAAGAACCTGTTTTTGCGGATCCGCGACGAGCTGAAGGTCCCGTTCGATGTGGTGAACGACGGTGAAGTGACGGCGTTGGCGGGCTCGATGTCGCTCGAGGACAATGGGGTGCTGGGGATAGCGCTGGGCTCGAGCGAGGCGGGCGGGTACGTTACGATGGATGGCAACATCACGGGCTGGCTGAACGAACTGGCATTTGCGCCGATCGATTACAGCACCGAGGCGCCGGTGGACGAGTGGTCGGGCGATCGGGGCGTAGGCGCGTTGTACTTTTCGCAGCAGTGCGTGTTTCGGCTTGCGCCGCGCGCCGGCATCGACATACCCGAAGACATCGCCGACGCGGAAAAACTCGAGATGGTGCAGGACCGGCTCGAGGCGGGCGACGACGGGGCGCGAAAGATCTGGCAGAGCATCGGCTATTACATGGGCTACGGCATCGCCCATTACGCGGACTTCTACAAACTGCGGCACGTGTTGATCCTGGGCAGGTGCACGTCGGGGTCGGGCGGCCAGATCATTTTGGACGGCGCCAATGAAGTGCTGCGTGGAAATTTTGTGGGGTTGGCGGACGATATCCAGATCCAACTGCCCGATGAGAAGAGCCGGCGTGTCGGCCAATCGATTGCGGCGGCCAGCTTGCCGGCCCTGAACAAGTAGCAGCGACAGCGCATATCACGCGGAGGATGCGGCAATGAAATTTCGGCTGGATTCGGCAGAGCTTTTTGTGCCCGATGGGGCGCCGATGCCGGGTGCGCTCGAGCGGACGACGCACATGGCGGTCGGGGCGCATCAGGACGACCTCGAGATCATGGCGGCCGCGGCCATCCTTGAGTGCTTTCAACAGGATGACAAGTGGTTTGCGGGCGTCGTGGTCACCAACGGCAGCGGCTGCCCGCGCGACAACCTCTACAAGGATTACACCGACGACCAGATGCGCGTGGTCCGGCGCAAGGAACAGAAAAAGGCCGCGGTGGTCGGCGAGTATTCGGCGCTGGCGCTGCTCGACTATCCCAGCGGGTCGGTCAGGAATCCCGCCGACAAGGGGCCGGTCGAAGATCTGGTTCAACTGCTGAGGGCGGCGCGGCCGGAGGTTGTTTACACCCACAATCTCGCCGACAAGCACGACACCCACGTTGGTGTGGCCATCAAGCTGATCGAGGCGGTGCGCAGAATCCCGGCAGGCGAACGGCCGCGCAAGGTGTACGGGTGTGAGGTGTGGCGGGACCTGGATTGGATGACGGACGCAGATAAAGTCGCGTTTAACGTTTCGGGCCACGAGAACCTTGAGGCGGCGCTGCTGGGCGTGTTCGACTCGCAGATCGCCGGGGGTAAGCGGTACGACTTGGCCACGATGGGCCGGCGCAAGGCCAACGCGACATATTTCACGGCCTACGGCACGGATGAAACCACGGGGCTTAGTCTCGCGATGGACCTGACGCCGCTGGTGGAAGATCCTTCACTGGACATCGCGCAGTTCGTGTTGGAGTTCATCGAGCGGTTCAGGGGCGAAGTGGCCGGCAGGATCAAGAAGTTGATGTAGGATCGGACAGATCCGACGGATCCGACGGATCGGACGGATAGGACCTTTTGGACGCCATAGGACGAACAGGGCACTTACTAAGCGCGTTAGCGACTATTGCGCTGGTTGCCGTTGTGCCGGCAGGATGTGGCAACCCTGTTGCGCCCGCGAAGCCCCACGGCATCATAACGCTGGCGCCGCACCTGACTGAAACCGTCTTTGCCCTCGGCCAGGGCAGCCGCGTGATCGCCGTCGGCTCGTATGACGACTATCCGCCTGAGGTGGCCGCGCTGCCCAAGGCGGGGGGGTACGTCGACCCGGACCTCGAGAAAATCAGCTTGCTCAATCCGGAACTGTTGATCGTGCAGGGGCGCCACCCGAAAATCACGGAGTACGCCAAGCTCAAAGGGGTGCCGCTGCTCAGCGTCAATATGGACAGCCTGGACGGCATCGACAAAGGCATCGGCGAGATCGGCCGGGCGCTGGGTTGCGAGCAGGAAGCGGAAGAGTTGTGGGGGCGCATTTGCGACGAACTCGACCAGGTGCGCGCGTCCGTGGCAGGCCTGCCGCGGCCGAAGGTGCTCATTATCACGATGCGCCATGACCACACGCTCAACACGATTTACACGGCGCACGGCGGGTCGTTCGTATCGGAGTTGGTCGGCGTGGCCGGGGGAGACAACATCTACGCGGATGCGCCTACCACCTATCCCGAAGCGTCCAAGGAAACGGTCGTGTTGAAAGCGCCCGAGGTTATCCTCGAGTTTCATGCGGGCGAGAAAATAGACGTCCGGGAGCGGCAGTGGTTCATCGAGGATTGGCGGCAGTTGCCGTCGCTGCCGGCAGTTCAAAACGGGCGCGTGTACGTGATCACGGAGCCGCACGCGGTACGGCCGGGGCCGCGGATCGGCGAAATAGCCCGGCTGCTCGCGGGCCTGCTGCATCCGGACGCGGCGCGCAACGCTGAGGCGCCCACGTCATGATGGCCAATCTTAAAGCGGAGTCGGTAAGTTTTGCTTACGAACCCGGCCGGCCCGTGTTCAAGGCCGTTGACGCGTCGGTGGCGGGCGGCGAAACCGTCGGTCTCGTCGGGCCGAACGGGTCGGGGAAAAGCACGCTGCTTCGCGTGATGTGCGGCCTGCTGCGCCCGCGGCGCGGCGCCGTGTTGCTGAACGGCAAGCCGCTTTCGGCCTACGGCGGGAGGGATCGGGCGCGGCGTGTGGCGTTTTTGCCGCAGGCGGTGAACCCGGCGTTTGCGCTAAGCGTGTTCGAGGTCGTCTGCCTGGGAAGGTACCCGCACATGGGCGCGTTCGGCGCGTTCGGCCCGCGCGATAAAGAAGCCGCGGAACGGTGCATGCGCGACACCGAGGTCGAATACCTGCGGGCGCGCGGTTTCCTCACGTTGTCGGGCGGCGAACGACAGCGCGTGCTGCTGGCCAGCATCCTGGCGCAGGAGCCGGATATTCTGTTGCTCGACGAGCCGACTTCCGCCCTCGATATCCACCACCAGATCGAAATCTTCTCGCTGCTCGACCGGCTCGCGCACAATCGGCCCGCCGGGTACGGCATCCTGGTTGTCACGCATGACCTCAATCTGGCGGCGCGGTTCTGCGACCGCATCCTCTTGCTTGGACTTGATCAGTTGATGCTGGCGGAAGGCCCGCACGACGCCGTGCTTACAGAACCGCTGCTTTCCCACGCATACGGCGCACCCATCAGGGTTTCGCGCCATCCGGAGACGGGCGCCCCACTGGTTTGGGCGGAAGCGCCGCGGGAAAGGGGGAACACACCAAACAACGATGAAAAAAGGGACACCCCCAAACTGCCGGGGGCGTCCCGACAGGGAGGCGCGCCATGAGAAGGGCGCGCAATATGGCCGCAGCGGGCTTGATCGTTGCCAGCATCGGGCTGGTCGTGCTGAGCTTGCTGGTGGGCACGGAGCGGGTCGACCTTGGCCAGGCGTGGCGCGAATGGCGGGACGGGCTGCCGCCGTCGCAGGCGCCGATGCTGGGCATCCTCGTGGACCAGCGCCTGCCCAGAACGCTGGCCGCGCTGATCGTGGGCTGCGGCCTGGCGCTGGCGGGCGCGGCGTTCCAGGCGATGCTGCGCAACCCGCTCGCGGAACCGTACACGCTCGGCGTGGCCAGTTTCGGCGCGCTGGGCGCATGGACCGCCACGATCCTGATTGGCGCGTACGGATTCCCGGCCTACCTGCTTGGCCTGCCGACAATCCAGTTGCTGGCGTTCGTGTTTGCGGAACTGGACATCATTATCGTGTACCTGCTGGCGGCTCACCGCGACCGGATCTCGCCATCGGTTCTATTACTGGGCGGCATAACCATGGGGATGCTGGCGAACGGGGGCATCCTGTTCATGCGCTACCTCGCCGACCCCAACCGGGTCGTGATGATGGACCGATGGCTGATGGGCGGGGTGGACGTGCTGGGCTACCGGCCGGTGCTTACGCTGCTGGTGGGCGTGGCGCCGTGCGCCGTGGTCCTGCTTGCGCAAGCCCCGAAGTTCGATCAGCTCGGGTTCGGGCCGGAACTTGCGGCGGGCCGTGGCGTCAACGTGAGGCTGCTGCAGGTGACGACGTTCGTCGTTGGCTCGCTGATGACGGCGGTGGCGGTTTCCGTGGTGGGTACAATCGCATTTGTGGGCCTGATAGTCCCGCACATTGTCCGCAGCATCACGGGATCGCGCCACCGGCTTCTGATGCCGGTCAGCGCGGTTGCGGGCGGGGGTTTTCTCTGTTTTTGTGATATCATAGCCCGCAAGATATTACCCGGCGAGACTCCGATCGGAATCGTGACGACGCTGCTGGGCGCCCCATTTTTCCTCTACCTGCTGCTGCGCAGGCGATTCACCGACTGGGATGCCTGACTTAGGGCGGCGGAGCCGCAACCGAATCGGGTTTGGGGTATCGGGTATGGGGTTTGGGGTTAAGGATAAAGGATGAAGGATGAAAAACAACTGCGGAGACGCTGAGAACGCAGAGAGACAGGCATGACTTGCTTGTCCCCAATGGTCCCCATTGTCTCATGCAATTTTTTCGAAAAATACAGGGTGTTGGCGGATAGTAGTACCGAAGCCGGCCTTTTTGTTCGGCCGTGAGAAGGGAGTAAAAGATGCACAAGCGGTTCATGTTCAGCCTCCTCACATCCATTCTGGCGATTTTGCTGGCCACCGCCGCGATAGCCGCCGAGGCCCCCACATTATTGGTCGGAGCCTCGTCCGCTCCGGTTAATCCGCCGGCTGGGACTTTTCTTGCCGGTTACGATCTGAACAGGGCTTCGACGGGCGTCCACGACGATTTGTCTGCGAAAGCGGTTGTGTTCAGCGACGGGACGACTTCGGTGGCGCTCGTGGTTATTGACAGCGTGAGCATCCAGTACAACACCGCGTGCGAGATTCGGGCGGCGGCGGCGCAGCTTCTCAAGACGCCTTCGCTACCCCCGCGGCAGATCGTCGTTCAGTCCACGCACACCCACGCCGCCCCCGATACCATCGGCATATACGGGCCTAACGAGACGACGTGCGGGCGCAACCCCGAGTACATGAAACGGCTTGTCGAGACGGCCGCGCAGCAGGTGGCCAAAGCGGTCGATATTATGAAGCCGGCCAGCGCCGCGTTCAGCCGGTCGCAGTGCGCCGGGTGGGCCGTCAACGACAGCGAGCCCGCCAACGTCGACAACTCCGTCACGGTCATGCAGTTCCTCGACAAGGACGGCAAGTCCATCGCCACGCTCACGAATTTCGCATGCCACCCGACTGTCCTCGACGGCGACAATACGCTCACGAGCGCCGACTGGGTGGCGTCGTTTTACAAATCGATGTCGGCGAAGCTGCCGGGCGAGCACCTGTTTTTGCAGGGGGCAATCGGCTGCTGGATGCAGCCGAACACGCCCGAGCGCACGTTCGACTTGGCAAAGAAGTACGGCGAAGACCTCGCAGCAAAGACGCTCGCGGCGCTCGAGCAGGAGACGTTCCTGACCGACACCCGCGTCCGGTTTGCGAGCCGCGTGTTCAACATGCCGATCGCAAACGACAACTTCAAGGGAATGAGCCAGGCGGGGCTGGTACCGCGGAGTTTCGCCGATTCGGTTGAAACGGAAGCGGCCTGGTTTGCCATAGGCCCGGCGCAATTCGCCACGCACCTCGGCGAGACCGCGCCGGTTTTCGCCGCCCAGACGCGCGGACTCATGGACACCGAACCGAAGTTTATCCTCGGCCTCGGCCTCGACCATCTCGGCTACATCTGCCCGCCGGACTACTTCGTCAACACCGACAAATACCCCCACGCCAAGTATCTGGTCAGCATGTCGCCCTGCCCACAGGCCGGGCCTGTGATGATGGAAGCGCTGAAATCGATCATCCCATAAGCGAAGTCGGCCCTTGTATGATACTTCCCGGACCTGAGAGACACAAGAGAGTCGTCGTAGTAGCCGGTTTTCTTTTTGGTTCTTTTTCTTTTGTGGATAGCGGTGGATAAGTGGATAAGCCGGCGTCGGCCGGCTCCG
>Ga0307379_10000503_pt1 | contig 65153 bp, 77 predicted proteins | sample UN2MG_FD_202237 | JGI IMG/M metagenome (GOLD analysis project Ga0307379, IMG submission 202237) | Soil microbial communities from Risofladan, Vaasa, Finland - UN-2 | ecosystem: Environmental > Terrestrial > Soil > Coastal area > Acid sulfate soil | place: Finland: Risofladan, Vaasa | collected... | reverse complement strand
CCGGCGGCAAGGAGTGGGAGGATTTTCTCCACGCCTATAACGGTTTCTGTAGCGCGCGCGGCGGCACGCCCCTGTTCAACCAGACGCCGTTCCTGACGCCGGAGATGGTGCGCAAGGCCTTCCGCGAGCGGCTGAAGCTATTCGCCGAATATCGCCGCCAGGCCGATCCCGAGAACCGCCTGCTCGACAGTCATTTCCGCGAGCTGTTGGCCGACGCTTGAGCCCGGGACATCTCCAACATGGGCTTCATGATTGCCCCATGCGGCTGGTGAACCATCGAATCAGGGGGAAGGACAGGCCACGCGGCAGCGACCTGATTGTCTTCAGGAAGCCTCCGACCTGCGGCGGGAAGGCGATCTCGTAGGGCTTGCCTCCGAGCCGCTCCAGGATCTTCCGCGCGCAGCGCTCCTTGCTCATGACATAGAGCTTCTTCTTCGGGTCGTAGGAGGCGTTGAGCGGCGTGTCGACAAACCCGGGATTGATGAGGGTGAGGGCGACGCCGGTCCCCTCCAATTCGAGCTTGAGGCTCTCGGCCAGATTGATGATCGCCGCCTTGCTCGCACCATAGGCGCCATTGCCGGGCCAGCCGGAATAGCCGAACAGCGAGCCCATCAGGGCGATGTGGCCGCTCTTGCGCGCAAGCATCGTCGGCAGCACCGCAGCGATGCCGTTGATCACGCCATCGACATTCAGCGCCATGGTCCGGTGAAAGCCGTCGAGATCGATGGCGCGGATGTCGAAGGGCACATACATGCCGGCCCCGAACAAAGCGAGATCGATGGCCCCAAGCTCGCTCTCGATCTTCGCCGCTGTGGACTTGAGCGCTTCAGCCTCGAGCACATCGGCCGGGAAGGCTTCGATCTTGCTGCTTGAGGCGGCAAGCGCATCGAGCTTCTCGCTCGGCCGCGCCGTCGCCGCCACCATGACGCCCGCCGCCGCCAGCCGCTTGGCCAGCTCGCCACAGATCGCGCCTGACGCGCCGGTGATCCACGCCAATTTCCAGGGAAATTGATCTGCCATAGCCCCGCCCTCAATCGACGAAGGGATCGTGCACCAGGATGGTGTCCTCGCGCTTCGGACTGGTCGAGAGCAGCGCCACCGGCGCCTCGATCAGTTCCTCCAGCCGCCGCACATATTTGATGCATTGGGCCGGAAGCTCGGCCCAACTCCTGGCGCCGCGCGTCGATTCGGTCCAACCCTCCATGGTCTCGTAGATCGGCTCGACCCTGGCCTGCTGGCCTTGCGCCGCCGGCAGATGGTCGATCTCGCGCCCGTCGAGCCTGTAGCCGACGCAGATCTTGAGCTCGGGCAGCTGGTCGAGCACGTCGAGCTTGGTCAGCGCGATACCGTTGATGCCGCCGACCTTCCGCGTCTGGCGCACGAGGCAGGCATCGAACCAGCCGCAACGGCGCGGGCGGCCCGTCACCGTGCCGAACTCGACCCCGCGTTCGCCGAGCAGGCGCCCGATCTCGTCCTTGAGCTCGGTGGGGAAAGGCCCCTCGCCCACGCGCGTGGTGTAGGCCTTGGTGATGCCGAGCACATAATTGATCGCGCCCGGACCCACCCCCGATCCGGTCGCGGCCTGCGCCGCCACGGTGTTGGACGAGGTGACGAAGGGATAGGTGCCGTGGTCGATGTCGAGTAGCGCCCCTTGCGCGCCTTCGAACAGGATGCGCTTGCCCTCGCGCCGTTCGCGGTCGAGCAAGGCCCAGACCGTGTCGACATAGGGAAGAACCTTCGGCGCAATCGCCCTGAGCTCCGCGCACAGCGCATCGGCGCCGATCTCGGGCTCGCCCAAGCCCCGGCGAAGCGGATTGTGATGGCTGAGGATGCGCTCGATCTTCGGCTTCAGGCTCTTCAGATCCTGCAAATCCAGGACGCGGATCGCGCGGCGGCCAACCTTGTCCTCATAAGCGGGGCCGATGCCACGCTTGGTGGTCCCAATCTTGCCGTCTCCCGCTAGCGTCTCACGCAACGCGTCGAGTTCCCGGTGCAGCGGCAGGATCAAGGTCGCGTTGTCGGCGATGCGGAGATTGTCGCGCGAAATCGAGACCCCTTGCGCCTCGATCTTGGCGATCTCGTCCGCGAGCGCCCAGGGGTCGACCACGACGCCATTGCCGATCACCGCCAGCTTGCCCTTGCGCACGACACCGGAGGGCAGCAGCGACAGCTTGTAGGTGGTGCCGTCGACCACGAGCGTGTGGCCGGCATTGTGGCCGCCCTGGAAGCGCACCACGATATCGGCGCGCTCGGACAGCCAATCGACGATCTTGCCCTTGCCCTCGTCACCCCATTGGGAGCCGACGACCACGACATTGGCCACGGAGAAATCCTCTCAAACCTGGATCGAGACACAGAAACGGCCCCGCGTGGATGCAGGGCCGTGTTTCGTTATAGCGCGTGGGCTGGCGCGGTCACCCTCGAACTGAGTTCCCTTGGTTCGAAGCCGGGAGCGAGCCCGCATCGAGCTGGAAACAACAACCGCTAAAAAACTAGCCGTGCCAAGCTCAATGAGAGCTGTATTGCGTATACCACACCGGCTTTGACGATCATTCTAGTCATGCGCCAAATAACGGGTTCAGGTTCATGATCGGCGAAGCTGGGGCGAAAGGTCGCAAACCCTGCCTCGATTGATCCCATTGTTGCCCCGATTAATCTCATTGAGGCCGGATTGACCGGGCATGTCTGTATCCACGCAAAACTGACCTCCCAAAAAAATATCAGGAGTAAAACGATGCGAGCAATTTTCCTCGCCGCGACCGCGGTTTGTCTCATGGGCGCGGGTGCAAGCGCCCAGCCAACAAAGATGGACCCGTCGGGTGTCGGCGCCCTCACCGGCGCCATGCGTCACGCGGGTTCGCCTTGGCTTCATCACGCGATCAAGGACGTCGGCACCAATCCGACCGGGTGGAAGCGGCTATGGTGCGCCAAGTCGGTGAACATGTGGCTGGCGCGAAGCGGCAAGAAGGGCTGCGGCGGCAACACCGCCATTTCCTGCCTTCACGCGGGCCGGAAGCTCCCAGGCCCCCAGGTCGGCGCACTCGCGGTGATGAAGCATCACGTCGGTATCGTGAAGGAGGTGAGCGGCAGCCATGTGACCCTCGTCTCCGGCAACAATTCCGGCCGCGATGGCGCCCGCAAGGTCGGCTTCAGCAAATATGCCCGCGGTAAGGTCATCGCCTATGTCTGGCCCGAATAGAATTTGAGCCTGCGCTGACTGAACCCTCCCCCGCGCGGGAGGGTTCTCCTTTCCCAGAAATCTCCACGGCTAACGATTCATGCAACCCGGACGGTGCCTCATGGCACCAGCGCGACGCGGCTGAGGATGCCCAGGAGAAACCCGGCGACCGCTGCGAGCGGCGGCGCCCAATGCTGCCGCAACACGGCCTGCGGCGCGATATCCTCGAAGGTCAGATAGATGATGCCGCCTGCCGCGAACAGCATCACGCCGCCCAAGAGCGTCGGGGCCGAGGCCAGGAAAGCGTGCCCGACATAGGCTGCGATGGGGCCGAGCAGGACGCACGCGCCGAACAGGGCGAACACCATGCCCCGCGAATGCAGCCCACGCGCCATGATCTCGCGATAGGCGTTGAAGCCCTCCGGCAGGTTCTGCAGCGCGATCAGCACCGCGAGCAGGAGACCGGTCTCCATGCCGCTCGCCAGCGCCGCACCGACCGCCATGGCCTCCGGCACGAAGTCGAGCAGCATGGCCAGCAATTGCGCCGCCGCGCCACCGCGTTTTGCGATCGCCCGGTCGAGCAGGAAGAAGACAAATCCGCCGCCGCCGAAGGCGAGGCAGATCCACGGCCAGGTCAAGGCGCGGATGCCGTCGGGTACGAGAACAAGCGACACCGCCGCCAGCAGCACGCCACCGCCAAAGGCAATCACGCTGTGGCGAAACTCAGCTTCAAGCCAGCGCGGATGAATGCGCTCGAACTGCGCGATGATGGCGCCGAGCGGAATGGTCGCCCCAGCCAGCGTCGCGAGGAGGAGTGAGGTTCCCAAGGTGCTCATGCGGCTGTCCCGTGAGTGGCGCCAATACTCTAGGGCCTACAAGCCGCGCATGACACGACTGAGACCCAAGACCATCTAGGCCGCCTTGGCGAGCGACCGCTTCACCTCGGCAAAGGCCCAGTCGAGCCAGGGCATCAGCGCCTCGACGTCGCCGCGCTCGACCGTGGCGCCGGTCCAGATGCGCAAGCCAGCCGGCGCATCGCGATAGGAGGCGATGTCCTTGGCGACATCTTCCGCGTCGAGCAGCGCCGCCATGCGCCGTGGACAGTCGTCACGCAACGGCGCCGGCAGCTTGAGCACGTCAGGATCGACCACCTTCAGGCAAACCGACGTGTTGGAGCGCGTTTCGGGTACGCCCGCGACGAAATCGACCCAAGGCGTGCGCGCGACCCAATCGGCGATCACTTGAGCGTTGGCGTCGGAGCGGGCGATGGTGCCGTCCACACCGCCAACGCTTTTGACGAAACCAAGCGCGTCGAGATAATCCTCAAGGCAGAGCATCGACGGCGTGTTGATGGTCGAACCCTCGAACAGATCCTCCATCATTTTGCCGTGTCGGGTGAGGCGGAACAGCTTCGGCAGCGGCCAAGGCGGCGTATAGGTCTCGAGCCGCTCGATCGCGCGCGGGGACAGGATCAGCATGCCGTGCTGCGCCTCGCCCCCAAGCACCTTTTGCCAGGAATAGGTGGCGACATCGAGCCTGGTCCAATCGATCCGTTGCGCGAACACGGCGGAGGTCGCGTCGCAGATGGTGAGACCGCTTCGATCGGGCGCGATCCAATTCGCATCGGGCACGCGCACCCCGGCAGTGGTGCCGTTCCAGGCGAACACCACGTCGCGGTCGAAATCGACCTGGGTGAGATCGGGCAATTCGCCGTGCGGGGCGATCATGGCCCTGACGTCGTCGAGTTTGAGCTGCTCGGTGACGTCGGTGACCCAGTCCTGGCTGAAGGCGTCCCAGGCGAGAACGTCGACGCCACGCGGACCGAGCAGCGACCACAGCGCCAGCTCGACCGCGCCGGTGTCTGAGGCCGGCACGATGCCGACACGATAATCCGGTGGCAGCTTGAGCAGCTCGCGCGTCTTGAGCAGCGCCAGCTCGATCCTTGCCTTGGTGTCCTTGCCGCGATGGTTGCGGCCGAGCAGCGCGCCGGCAAGTCCGTCCAGCGACCAGCCAGGATGCTTGGTGCAGGGACCGGACGAGAAGCGCGGATTGGCGGGGCGTAGATTCGGCTTCGGTATGGTCATGCGGGCTATCTTCCAAACGGCGTGCTGACGCGCGAATGGCTCGGCCATAGGGTCAGCGGCCTGCACGCGTCAAGCACCGAAAATGAGGAGCCCCAGTTCTCGGCCTCGTCATGGCCCGGGTCTGTCCGGCCGTCCGCGTCTTTGCATCTCGCAAAAAAAGCGGATGCCCGGCACGAGGCCGGGCGTGACGGCTCCTTAGTTTGAGGCTTGGAGTGCTAGGCCGCGGCGTCGGTGAGCGCGTGAACGATGTCGGAGACCACCGTGTCGACGAGCTTCACATCGTCGCCTTCCGCCATCACCCGGATCACGGGCTCGGTGCCGGAGGGACGGATGACGAGGCGGCCGGTCTTGCCGAGCTTGGACTTGCCGCTGTCGATGGCCTTGCGCACGGCGATATTGTCGAGCGGCTGTGTTCCGCAGTTCTTGTAGCGGACATTTTTGAGGATCTGCGGCAGCGGCTCGAACCGGTTGCAGACCTCGCTCACCGGCTTGCCGCTTTGCGACACCACGGCGAGAATCTGCAAGGCGGTGACGAGGCCGTCGCCAGTGGTCGAGAAGTCGGAAAGGACAATATGCCCCGATTGCTCACCGCCGACATTGTAGCCGTGCTGGCGCATATACTCGACCACGTAGCGGTCGCCGACCGGCGTCCGCTGGAGGCCGAGCCCGAGATCGCACAGGAACCGCTCCAGCCCGAGATTCGACATCACCGTGGCGACGATACCGCCGCCGGCAAGCCGCCCGCGCCTAAGCCAGAATTCGGCGATCACTGCCATCAGCTGATCGCCGTCGATGATATTGCCTTTCTCATCGACGATGACCACGCGGTCGGCGTCACCGTCGAGCGCGATGCCAATATCGGCGCGAACCTCGCCGACCTTGCGGATGAGGTCCTCCGGCGCGGTCGAGCCGCAATCCTTGTTGATGTTGAAGCCGTCGGGATCGACGCCGAGCTTGATCACCTCGGCCCCGAGCTCCCATAGCGCTTCGGGCGCCACCTTATAGCCGGCGCCATTGGCGCAATCGATCACCACCCTGATGCCGTCAAATCTGAGATTCTTGGTCAGCGTGCGCTTGGCGAACTCGATATAGCGCTCACGCGCGCTGTCGATACGCGTCGCCCGGCCGATATTGTCGGGCGCGGCGAGTTGCTCTGCGGCGTTGCCCACCATCAGCTCCTCGACCTGCGTCTCCGTTTCGTCGGACAGCTTGTAGCCGTCCGGGCCAAACAGCTTGATGCCGTTATCGGCGAAGGGATTGTGCGAGGCGGAGATCATCACGCCAAGATCGGCCCGAAGCGAGCGCGTCAGCATGGCGACCGCCGGGGTCGGCATCGGCCCGAGCAGGAATACATCCATGCCCACGGCGGTGAAGCCCGACACCAGCGCCGATTCGATCATATAGCCGGAGAGCCTTGTGTCCTTGCCGATCACCACGCGATGGCGGTGGGTGCCGTTGGTGAATAGATTGCCTGCGGCCATGCCCACGCGGAGCGCGACCTCGGACGTCATCGGCGATGAGTTGGCGCTGCCACGGATACCATCCGTGCCAAAGAATTTGCGAGCCATGGGCGGTTCCCCTAGTCCCCCAAAGGCGCCGGCCGCCTTTTGCGTGCGATGAGGTCGGCGTGACATGGAATTATGCTCCTGCTCTAGCCGAGCTCAGTTCACAAAGTGTAAGCAAAAGTTACATCTATTCCGATTGGTAAATCAATGATTTACCTTTTCTGGCAGCACCTCGCGGCTCAGGCGCCGCCGCCCGTCATCCCCGCGCGCCACACGGCAAGCGCCTGCCGCGTGCCGGCGACGTCGTGGACGCGGAATATCTGGGCCCCTTGCGCCGCTCCGGCAATCGCCGCGGCGTAGGAGCCAGGATCGCGCGATTGCGGCGTCTCGCCGCCGCTCACCCCGCCGATGAAGCGCTTGCGCGAGGCGCCGACCAGGAGCGGCACCCCAAGCCCGTGCAGGAGGCTGATATTGGCGAGGAGGGCCAGATTATGCGCCAAGGTCTTGCCGAAGCCGATCCCAGGATCGGCGGCGATGCGCGCACGGTCGATGCCCGCCTCCTCGGCCACGGCGATGCGTCCCGCCAGATAATCGAACACTTCGAGCGCCACGTCGTCATAGCGGGGGTCGTCCTGCATGGTCTTGGGCTCGCCCTTGGCGTGCATGAGCACGACAGAGAGGCCCGTCTCGGCCACCACGGCGAGACTGTCCCGGTCATGGGTCAGCGCCGACACGTCGTTGAAAATCTTGACGCCAGTCTTGGCCGCCGCCTGGGCCACCTTGGCCTTACGCGTGTCGATGGAGATGGCGGCATGGAGGCCCGCCAGCCCTTCGAGCACGGGAAGCACCCGGCCGAGTTCATCCGCCTCGCCCACCGCGTCGGAGCCTGGACGGGTGGATTCGCCCCCCACATCGACGATGTCGGCGCCGGCGGCGGCCAGCTCTGCCGCCTGGACCATGGCGCCTTCGGTGGTGTCGTAGAGCCCGCCGTCGGAGAATGAATCGGGCGTGACGTTGACGATGCCCATGAGCAGCGGGCGGCCGAAGCCGAGGCCGGCGAAGGGAGGGCGCGGCGCCGTCACCCGTTGCAGCAAGGCGCCGAGATCGGCATCGCGCGAGCCGGCAAGATCGGACGCCGAAAGCAGCCGCCGCTTGGTGCGGCCGGGGCGGCCCTCGATCAGCTCGGCCGAGGTGAAGGCGATCGCGCCCCCGGCCAGAGGCAGGGCCAAGCCTTGCGCCGTGGCTGCGGCGGCAATGTCCCCATGCAGAAAGCCGAGCGGTCTGAGATAGAGCTTTGTCATGCGCTACGCGTTTAGCACGCCGTGCCGGTCATGTGACATCGCCGACACTGGTCTCTCCTGGACGGAGCCACCGTTGAACCAAAAACGTCGATGCCCGGCGCAAGGCCGGGCATGACAAGGTTTGAGGAAACGGCAGACCTATAAGGAACTCAAGTCTGAGGCTGGGGCTCCATGCCGCCAGTATCAGGCTCGGGCGACGGCTTCTTGCCGCGTCCCGCGGACGGAACCGCGGATGCCGACGCCGGCCGTGTCGTCACGTCGGGGACGAACTCGCGCACCGGCGGTACGCCCTTGATCAGACCCTTGATCTCTTCGCCCGACAGCGTCTCATATTCGAGCAGCCCCCGCGCCACGGTGTGCAGGTCGTCGATATTCTCGGAGATGACCTTGCGCGCCTGCTCATGCCCCTCATCGACGATGCGATGGATCTCTTCGTCCACGATGGTCTGGGTCTCGTCGGAGAGATTCTGTGTCCGCGCGATGGAGTGACCGAGAAATACTTCCTCCTCATTGTCGCCATAAGCGAGCGGACCGAGCTTGTCCGACATGCCGTATTGCGTGACCATGGCGCGCGCGAGCATCGTCGCCATCTTGATGTCCGATGACGCGCCCGACGTCACCTTGTCGTAGCCAAACACGATCTCCTCGGCTACGCGCCCGCCCATGGCGACGGCGATGTCGGCCTTGAGCTTGGCGCGCGTATACGAGAGCAGGTCGCGCTCGGGCAGCCGCATGACCATGCCGAGCGCACGTCCACGCGGAATGATGGTGGCCTTGTGCACCGGATCGGAGGCCGCCTGATGCAAGGCGACCAGCGCATGGCCCCCCTCGTGATAGGCGGTCAGCGTCTTCTCCTCCTCGGTCATCACCATGGAGCGGCGCTCGGCGCCCATCATCACCTTGTCCTTGGCGTCCTCGAACTCGACCTGGGTCACGAGCCGCTTGGAGCGGCGCGCGGCGAGCAGGGCCGCCTCGTTGACGAGATTGGCGAGGTCGGCGCCGGAGAAGCCGGGCGTGCCGCGGGCGATGACGCGCAGATCGACGTCAGGCGCGAGCGGAACCTTGCGCACATGCACCTTCAGGATCTTCTCGCGGCCGATGATGTCGGGGCGCGGCACCACGACCTGGCGGTCGAAGCGGCCGGGCCTGAGCAGCGCCGGATCGAGCACATCGGGACGGTTCGTGGCCGCGATCAGGATGACACCTTCATTGGCCTCGAAGCCGTCCATCTCCACCAGGAGCTGATTGAGGGTCTGCTCGCGCTCGTCATTGCCGCCGCCAAGGCCTGCGCCACGATGGCGGCCGACGGCGTCGATCTCGTCGATGAAGATGATGCAAGGCGCGTTCTTCTTCGCCTGCTCGAACATGTCGCGCACGCGGCTAGCACCAACGCCGACGAACATCTCGACGAAGTCGGAGCCGGAGATGGTGAAGAACGGGACATTGGCCTCGCCGGCGATGGCGCGGGCAAGCAGCGTCTTGCCGGTACCGGGAGGACCGACCAGAAGCGCGCCGCGCGGAATGCGCCCGCCAAGCCGCTGGAATTTCTGCGGATCGCGGAGGAACTCGACGATCTCCTCCAAATCCTCCTTGGCCTCGTCGACACCGGCCACGTCATCGAAGGTGACGCGCCCATGCCGCTCGGTCAGAAGCTTCGCCTTGGACTTGCCGAAGCCCATGGCCCTGCCGCCGCCGGATTGCATCTGGCGCATGAAGAAAATCCACACGCCGATGAGCAGCAGCATCGGGAACCAGGACACGAGCACGCCGAGCAGCGACGGCACGTCGTCCTCGGACGGCTTGGCCGTGATCTTCACGTTCTTCTCATGCAGCTTGTCGACCAGGCCGGGGTCGTTCGGGGCATAGGTCTGGAAGCCGCGGCCGTCGTTGAAATGGCCGGTGATCTGATTGCCGGCGATGGTCACATCCTGGACGTTGCCGCCCTCGACCTCGCTCAAGAGCTGCGAAAAGCTGACCTCATTGCCGCGGACATGAATGCCCGGGCCCTGAAACAGATTGAACAGGGCGACCAGCAACAGGCCGATAAACACCCAGATGGCAAAGTTACGGAAATTCGAGTTCATGTACGATCCTGACTGAGCCGCCCTCGCCCCCGCTTGGGCCGACGCCGGATCACTGGCCTCTCGCCCCGACCTGCGGGAATCTCACTGACACTAAGCCTTGCTAACATAGGGGTCTCAGCCCCTTTTTCCAAGGCAACCTAAGGCAAAGAGGTGGACGCTTCCTCAACGCGCGGCATCCGGTCGCGACCGCGCGCGAGGCCAGGCCTGACCGACGAAGCTCGCGCTGAAGCAAACTCCCTCGGCGCCATCCGCCGAGGAGCCGCCCCCAAGCCGCGGCAGGAGGATCCTCTCATCCCCGCGCCAGCAGGCGGGAAGCGTGGCGCCGGCGAAGCGCGGAAGCGCCGATAGCCAGGGCGACGAGGCGGAAAGATCGCGCCAAGCGGTCTCTCCGAGCGCCCCGACGGTGACGGGCTTGGCCTCGCCCTGCCCTAGCTCGACCCTGAAACGGTTGTCCCACAGCGCCCGCTCGCCGGGAGCGAGACGCAGCGACGGCAGACCGGGCCCGCGCGTCTCGCGGAACACGCCGAGCTTGCCGCGCACGGGCTGAAGGCGGCAGCCGCCAAGGGTGTGGGTCTTGCCGGGGATCTCGTTCAAGGCCGCGAGCAGCGCCTCGAGCTTGGCCAGGCGGATGGGCTTCGCCCGTCCCCCCACGGCCGTGACCGCACGGGCCAGAGCGCGGAGCGCGATCTCCGCCGGCGCGGCGATTAGCGCCTCCTGCGCGATCAGGCAAAAGCCGGCTTCGCTCATGACGCCATGCTGATCGATAAAATCGGTCGCGGCCTGGTCCAGCGCGGAGCGGGCCCGTCGCAGCCGCTGCGCCGACCGCGCCAGCGCCTCCGCCGTCAGTCCTAGCTTGGTCAAGGCATCCCGGCTCCCCCGCACCCGCGCCCGCTCGAAGCGCGGGTCGCGGTTGCTCGGGTCCTCGACCCAGTCCAGCCCCGCCTCGATCAAGGTGGCGGCAAGCCGGGCCTTGGGCTTATCGAGCAAGGGGCGCAGGACGACGATCCCGGCCCAGGCGCTCTCCGCGGGGATGGCGGCAAGGCCATCGAGCCCACTGCCGCGCTTGAGCCGCATGAGGAAGGTTTCGGCCTGATCGTCGAGATGATGCGCGGTGACCAGCGCCTCGATCTCATGCGCGTGGCAATAGGACGCCATCAGATCGTAGCGAGCGCTTCGCGCCTTCGCTTGCAGGCCGGCAATCGGCGCCAGTGGAGGAGACCAGGTTAGAATGGCATGGGAGAGACCGAGATCGGATGCCACGCGGCCGGTAAACACCGCTTCCTCGCGCGAACCTGGGCGGAGCCGATGGTCGACCGTGAGCACGGTCACGTCCGGCTTGACGCCGCCCTCGGCGCGCCAGCGCGCAACCAGATGGGTGAGGGCCAGGCTGTCGGGGCCACCCGAGACGGCAAGCGCGATCCGGCGATAGCGGGCAAGGCAGGCAAACGCGGCCCGCGCTTCAGGTGAAGCGAGCGGGCCGGACATCAGCAGCGGACCTTGCGGCGCTCGCTCCTTGCCTCCTCGCGCAAGACCGGGTCGACGGCCGGAAACTTGGCGCCGAATTCATCGAAGGTGTCGCAAGCCGCATCCTTCTGACCGAGCGCGGCCAGCGCCATGCCGAGTTTGAGCAGGCTGTCCGGCGCCTTATCCCCCGACCCGTATCGGGTGTAGCCCTTGAGGAAAGCGTCGGCGGCATTCTTGAATTGCCCCCGCACATAGTAGCTCTCGCCCAGCCAATATTGCGCCTTCCCCGCGAGCGGGTCGGCGGGGAAGCGTTGCACGAGATCCTGGAACGCGGCTTCGGCTGCGGCATAGTCCCGGCGCAGGAGATCGCCATAGCCCTGACTATAGAGGGCTGGCGCATCGAGCCCAGGCGGCAGCGCGGCGAGCCGCTGCGATTGATCGGGCACCGCAAGCGGCATCGGGCCCGCTCCGGCCTCGTCGGATTGCGGGGGCGTGCCGGTGCCAAATCCGGCCATTCCTCCGGCGTCGGCGAGAAGGGTCCCGGCCGGGTCCTCCGGGGCGAGTCCCTGGCGGCCCGGTAGCTCGGGTAGTGGCTCGAGCGGGTCGCCGCCCTGGGGCGGTGGCGCCAAGGGTTGAGGCGCGTTCCCGCCTGACTGCCTCGCCTCGATTTGCCCGAGCTGTTGCGTCAGCAGTTCAAGCTGGCTCGTCAGCGCGCCGATCCGAGTCTCGAGGGCGTCGACGCGGGCCATGACTCCGGTCGCGTTGTCGAAGCTCTGGGCGCTCGGGGCCATGCTCTCCTGCGGCAAGACCGCACTCGGCTGCGTTCGCACCAGCGATTCAAGCGCCGCCACCATCGCCTGGAGATCGGCCATATTCTGCTCCAGCCGCCCGACCCGGTCGCCGGCCGGCGCGGGCGCCTGCTGTGGCACCGCCTGTGGGTCTTGCTGGGCCGATAGGGGCGACGCGCTGGCGGCAAGAAGCAGCGCTCCCGCCAATGCGCTCGCCAAGCGCGATCGTCTGCGCTGTGTCAAAGCCGAAGTTTTCACGGGGTTAGCCTTGTCAGAAGCTTCGCGACCGGTGTTGCGGATATAGCCGTCAATGTGCCTCGCAACAGGGCACATTTGTTGCGGCGTTTGAGGCCAAACTGTGTTTGGCCTCGCGCGAAGCATCCGAGACTTTGCGTCTCGCCAAGCCGGGCCAGCCCCTCCGAAGCAGGAAGGACCGTCAGGACCAACAGGACTAATAAGCCGCCACCGCCCCGCTATTCAGCACCGTCTGGGCGCGGCGATTCTGCGACCAGCAGGAGATGTCGTCGCAAACCGCGATCGGCCGCTCCTTGCCGTAGGAGATGGTGCGAATGCGGGCCGCACTCACCCCGAGCTGCGCCAAATAATTCCTCACCGCCGTCGCCCGGCGGGCACCGAGCGCGATGTTGTATTCGCGCGTGCCACGCTCGTCGGCGTGGCCTTCGATGGTAATCGTATATTGCGGGTATTGGTTAAGCCAAACGGCCTGGTTGCGCAGGATGCCCTGCGCTTCGCCGGTCACGGTCGAGCTGTCCACCTGGAAGCGAACCACGTCGCCGACATTGACGGCAAAATCCCTGGACGTGCCTGGCGTAATCGGGCCTTCGCCTCCAACCCCGTATTCCTTGGGTTGCTGATGCTTCGCGCACGCCGCAAGGATCAGGGCAACGGCAAGAATGCCGGCCAACCTGCAGGCACGGTTAACCCTACTCGACCCCATATTGGTTACTCCCACTAGCCGCCTTTTAGAGATCGTTAGGTCGAAACCCTTAACGAACCCCTATGTGCTGAGCGTGTCAGCAGCTTGGCCTGCGTGGAGCCAACATAAGAAACGAGCGTTTTTGAGACAGATTTTCAGGCTGGAAATGAAAAGGATGCCAGAAACGCCGCCGCATGATGCATCGGCGTCCCGGCATCCGAATCCAATCGCGGAAAGATCCCCCTCCGCCCAGGAAATATCGTGTTCTTCGCGCGTTTAGGCGCGAACAACCTGCTCGACCACGGTGTCGGCTGAGCCGAGCTTCAGGGGCTCGTGGACAACCTGCTTTTGGTGGTGGAAGCAACCGCCTAGCGCAACGGCGGCAGCCACGATCGTGGCGACGACGATAACGCCCTTCAAACCCTGCATGGTCTTCTCTCCTTTGGTTAAACGGCAAGTGCCAATTTCGGATGTACCGGGGCGGGGCTTTTAGATCAAGAACGGACTACTGTTCGCGACTGTTTTGTCGGCCATTGATGCCAAAATGCCACGCCGAATCTCAGCCTCCAGCCAGCGTCAGGCTACGAGGCGGACAAAGCCTGATCAATTAGCGTTAACATAAGCATAAGCGGAGTTTTAGACTGGGACGACGCGCCAGATTGGGGTCGGTTTTCACGCGCGTCCGTCCCCTCGCGCGACGCTAGTTGATCAGGGGCGACCAGGCCGGGTCGGAACCGAAAGCAGGGGTCGCAATTTGGCGCTCATTATAGCCCGTCAGATCGATGGTGAAGAGGCGCGGACCGCCCGCTGCCCCGGGCGATTCCCGGAAGAACATCAGGACGCGGCCGTTCGGCGCCCAAGTGGGCCCCTCATTGTGGAAGCCCTCGGTCAAAATCCGCTCGCCCGAGCCGTCCGGCTTCATCACGCCGATCAGGAACTCCCCGCCGGCGCGCTTGGTGAAGGCGATCAGATCGCCGCGCGGCGACCAGACCGGGGTCGAATAGCTGCCCCTGCCCGAGCTGATGCGGTGCTGATTCGAGCCATTGGCGTTCATCACATAGATCTGCTGCGAGCCGTCCCGGTCGCTTTCGAACACAATTTGACGCCCATCGGGCGAATAACAGGGCGAGGTGTCGATCGCCTGGCTGTTGGTGAGTTGCACCGTGCGGCGGCTGCGCAAATCCATGGCGAAGATATTGGTGGTGCCGCCCTGCTCCAGGCTCATCACGATTTTCTGGCCATCGGGGGAGAATCGCGGCGCGAAAGTCATGCCCGGAAAGGCGCCCACGACCTCCTTCTGTCCGGTCTCGATGTTGAGGAGATAGACCTTGGGGTTGTTGCCTTCGAAGGACATGTAGGTAATTTCTTGGGTCGAAGGGCTGAAACGCGGGGTCAAGACCAGGTCCTGACCGGTGGTCAGCAACCGCACGTTGTGACCATCCTGATCCATCATGGCCAGGCGCTTGACCCGCTTGTTCTTGGGTCCTGATTCGTCGACGAATACGACGCGGGTGTCGAAATAGCCCTTCTCGCCCGTGATCCGCTCATAGATCACGTCGGCGATGATGTGGCCGATGCGGCGCGCGTCCTTCGGCCGGGTGAAGAACTGCTCGCCCGCGAGCTGCTTCCCCGACAGCACATCCCACAGCCGGAACTCCGCCTTCAACCTGCCGCCACCCTCGCTGATTCGGCCGACGACCAAGGCTTGAGCGTTGATCGGGCGCCAATCCTCGAAACGGGGGGCGCGGGCGAGATCCAGCCCACGCTCGATGAAGGCCGCCGGATCGATGGGCACGAACAGGCCCGACGATCGGAGATCGTTCGAGACCACGTCTGAAATCTCGCGCGCGGCGTTGGCGTCGATCGACCCGTCGCTGGCAAAATCGGGAATGGCGATCGGCAGCGGCTGGATATTGCCCTGCGTAATGTTGAGCTCAACCACGGCTTGCGCTGGGCCCGCACCGGCCGCGACACCAATCAGGACGCCGAGGAGTAGCATGGCGGCCGCGTGCCGCACGCCATGCAAACGCGGGCTCTGTCGTCTCGTCGTGGTTGAGGTCATGAAATTGGACATTGGTTCCGAATCGCCCTGCGCTTAGCCGCTGCCATACATCTGTCGTGGGTCAAAATTGAGAATCATGTCGCGCCAGAGATCGTATTTGTCGCCTGACAACGCATAAGGCTGGCACTGATAGACGGCGCGGACCGCGCTGTCCGCCGCCGCCTGGAAGAAGGGCGAGCCGCTGGAATTGGCGACACTGGGATAGCCGATCAGGCTGCCATCCTGGTTCAGTTGCAGCCTGAGCTTTACGATGATCGCATCGGCGCCGAGACCGCCCGGAGGCGGGTTCCAGCATTGCGCGATCTTGGCCCTGAGAGCGTCGATCTCGTTGACGGACATCGACACTTCGGTGCCGCTCGACTGTCCCCGCACCGGCTTCTGCGGGGTGTCCTCCGCGGCATCGTTGGCGCTGGGCTGGCTCGCCGCATCCGGGATCTTGTTCAGCAGCGCCGCCAGCCGGTCGGTATTGAAATCGCGCTTCTTCTCCGCCTTGGGCGCGGGCTTCGGCTTGGGCTTGGGTTTGTCCGGCTTGGTCTCGGCCTTTTTCGGCAACGGCTCCTTTTTCGGCTCCGCTTCCTTCTTCGGCTCCGGCTCCTTCGGCTTCTCGACCTTGTCGGGCTTCGGTGCCGGCTCCGGCGGAGCTTTCTCTTCCCGCGCCGGCGGTGGCGGCACCGCGGCTTGCTTCTCGACCGGCTTCGGCGGCTCCTTCGCGGCGACGGCCTTCGGCTTCGGCGCCTCTGGCTTCGGCGCCAGCGGCGCCTCGTCCTTGGCATCGACCATGCCGGCCTTGATCTTGGTGAACTCGGACGGCGAGATGATATCGATCGGCACGTCCTGGATCATGGGCGCATCGAGGGCCTGGCCAGCCGGGAAGATCGCCACGGCCCAGAGCAGAATGGCGAGGTGCAGCGCGATGGAGATGAAGGCGCTCTTGCGCAACGCGAGGCTTCCCTATTGCGGCTTCTCTTCGAGATCCGAGACGAGCGCGATGCGGCGAAACCCTGCGGCGCTGATGGTCCCCATGACCCTCATGACGACGCCGTAATCCACCCGGCGGTCGCCGCGCACAAAGATGCGCTCCTCGTACCCGCTCTTAGAGATAGCGGTAAGTTTGGGCACAATTTCGTCGAGCTGAAGCTCGGTCTCTTGCAAGAAAATCTTGCCATCCGGATCGACGCTGATGGTCAGCGGCTCCTTGTCGCCCTCGAGCTGCTGGGCTTCCGATTTCGGCAACTCGATCGGCACGCCGACGGTGAGCAGCGGCGCCGTCACCATGAAGATGATCAACAGCACGAGCATGACGTCGACCATCGGCGTCACATTGATCTCGGCCATCGGCCGCGCCGCGCGCCGCCGGCGGCGTCCGCCGTCACCCGAATTGGTCTGGAGTCCTGCGCCCATCGGGACAGATCCTCACAAGGTCTTGTCGAGCTGCCGCGACAGAATGGCCGCGAATTCGTCGGCGAAGCCCTCCAGCCGTCCCGCGTGGCGTGCGACTTCGCTATTGAACTTGTTGTAGAAAATCACGGCGGGGATGGCGGCGAGCAGCCCCAGCGCGGTGGCGAACAGGGCCTCCGCGATACCCGGCGCCACCACCGCGAGATTGGTGTTCTTGCTCACGGCGATGGCCTGGAAGCTGGTCATGATGCCCCACACCGTGCCGAACAAGCCGACAAAAGGCGCGGTCGAGCCCACCGTCGCGAGGAAGGTGAGGCGCCGCTCCAGACGTTCGACCTCGCGCGAGATGGCCACGTCCATCACCTTCTGCACCCTGAGCTGGGTGCCTGCGCTCGGCTTCGACGTCTCGCTGCTGCGCAGCCATTCGCGCATGCCGGCGACGAACAGCGCCGCCATCGATGTGTTTCGACGCTGATTGAGCGCCTGGTAAAGCTCCACCAGCGATTGTCCCGACCAGAACACCTGCTCGAATTTGTCGGTCTCCCTGCGGGTCCGCGCGAACAGGAAGAATTTCTCGAGGATGATGGCCCAGCACCACACCGACGCGGCGAGGAGCCCGATAATTACGATCTTGACGACGAGGTGAGCGTTCCTGAACAGCTCCCAGATCGAGAGATCGACGGCTACATCCGGCGGAGTCATGACGGCCTCGTGGCGTGAGCTCAAGGGCGTCTCTCTCGGGCTTATCGCCTGTTCGAGACGACGGCTGCCCGCGGACCCAAGGCCCGCGAGTTACAATTCATCGCCGGAGAGAACCCCGCCTCTTGCGGCGCCGACCTTAGGCGAGCGAATGCGACTAAACTTGGGCTTATTAACCCTATGGCCCGCAGCAGCGCCCGTGCCTTCGGCCTGCAAAACCCGGCTATTCCCGCCTACCCTTGCGCGCGTTGGTTAACGAACCGTTCAAGCGCGCCCCGGATGAGGTTGCCAATTCGCTGCGGCTTGCCCGAGGGCGAGACCAACACCACCGTGACTTTGGCGCGGACGAGCACGGTTTCGCCGCGCCGGACCTCTTGCGACAGCACCAGCGACGCGCCGCCGATGCTGGCGCAGCGCGTGACCACTTCGAGCACATCGTCGAGGCGGCCGGGCTTCAAATAGTCGATCTCGATATGGCGCACGACGAAGACCGCGGGCTCGCCCGCTTCCGGGTTGGCGAGGCTCTGATGGTGAATGCCGAGCAGGCGGATGAAATCGGAACGGCCGCGCTCGCAGAATTTCAGGAAATTAGCGTGATAGACGTAGCCGGCGAAGTCGGTGTCCTCGAAATAGATGCGGACAGGCAGCACATGCGTCTCGCCCTCGGTCCGCCCGGCGAGGTCCGGCCAGTTGCTGCTCATGCCTCTTCACTACCGTTGAAGAGCGGGAACTGGGTCGCACTGGCTTGCGCCGGCATGGGCAAATCGAGATGGGCGAAGGCGCCCTGAGTGAGCATCCGGCCGCGCGGCGTGCGGGCGATGAAGCCCTGCTGCAGCAGATAGGGCTCGATGATCTCCTCGATGGCGTCGCGCGGCTCCGACAGCGCCGCCGCGATCGTCTCGATGCCGACCGGGCCGCCGCCATAGTTCAACGCGATGCAGCGCAGATAGCGATGATCGAGCGCATCGAGCCCGCGCGCATCGACTTCGAGTTGCGCCAGCGCACCATCGGCGAGCTTGGCGTCGACGGGTGCGGCGACGCCCTCGACCGAGGCGAAGTCGCGCACGCGGCGAAGCAGCCGCCCCGCCACCCGCGGCGTGCCGCGCGCCCGCCTTGCGATCTCATGCGCGCCCTCGGGCGTGAGGGGCAGGCCAAGCAGCCTCGCACCACGCCGCACGATCTCCTCCAGCTCGGCCACGTCGTAGAATTCGAGCCTGATCGGAATGCCGAAGCGCTCCCTCAGCGGCGTGGTGAGCAGGCCGGTGCGCGTCGTCGCCCCGACCAGGGTGAAGCGGGCGAGATCGATGCGGACCGACCGCGCCGATGGCCCCTCGCCGATGATCAGATCGAGCTGAAAATCCTCCATGGCCGGGTAGAGAATCTCCTCGACCGCGGGGTTGAGCCGGTGGATCTCGTCGATGAACAGCACGTCGCGGTCCTCGAGATTGGTGAGGAGTGCCGCGAGGTCGCCGGCTTTGGCGATCACCGGTCCGGAGGTGGCGCGGAAATTCACGCCCAGCTCGCGCGCCACGATCTGGGCGAGCGTGGTCTTGCCGAGGCCGGGGGGACCGGCGAACAGCACATGGTCGAGCGCTTCGCGGCGTCCGCGCGCGGCATCGATGAACACTTTCAGATTGGCGCGGACGCGCGGCTGGCCGATGAACTCGCTCAGGACTTGCGGCCGGAGCGAGGTCTCCGCCTGGTCCTCGCCGGTCTTAACCGCCGCGAGCGTTCGCTCCGTCATTGCGCCAATTCCTTCAGCCCCAAGCGGATCAGCTCCTCGGCGCGGGCGTCGCGCCCGACCTTGCCCACGGCGAGCGAGATGGCCGCGGCGGCCTGAGCATGGGCGTAACCGAGATTGGTGAGGGCCGAGACCGCGTCTCGGGCATGCGCCGCATCAGGGAGCACCGCCACGGTGGCGATCCCGCCGCCAGGCCTGATGGCAGGTGCGAGCGTCGGCATCCTATCCTTGAGCTCGGCCACGATGCGCGCGGCGACCTTTGGACCGACACCGGGCGCGCGCCCCACGGGGCTTTTATCCTGAAGTGCCACGGCATTGGCGAGGTCGTCCAATTCGAGCGTGCCGAGGACGGCGAGCGCCACCTTGGCGCCGACGCCTTGCACCGTCTGCAGGGCGCGGAACCAGGCGCGCTCATGCTCGGTGGCGAAGCCGTAAAGCCTGATCGAATCGTCGCGCATATGGGTGTCGATAGAGAGACTGACCGTATCGCCGATGGGCGGCAGCCTGGAAAGGGTGCGGGCGCCGACGGTCACCTCGTAGCCCACCCCGTTCACGTCGACAATCACCGCCCCGTGCCCGATCTCCTCGACGCGTCCGGTGAGCTTGCCGATCATCGTCGCCCCCCGGCGCCCGCAATGAGTGCCGCCTCCAATTGACGGTAGCCCCGGCAATGCGCGTGGGTGATGGCGATGGCGAGCGCGTCGGCGGCATCGGTGCTGTCGAACGCGGCCCGGGGCAGGAGGCGCGAGACCATGGCGCGGATCTGCCCCTTATCGGCGTGGCCCGCGCCGACCACGGTCTTCTTGACGGCGTTCGGCGCATATTCGGCGATGGGCAGCGTGAGCAGCGCCGGGACGAGGAGCGCGATGCCCCGCGCCTGGCCCAGCTTCAGCGTGGCCGAGCCGTCGCGGTTGACGAATGTCTGCTCGATTGCGGCCTCGCCCGGCGACAGCCGAGCCAGCACCGCCTGGAGGCCGTCGAATAATTGCCGCAGCCGGGTCCCGAGACTCTCGGACTCGTCGGACACGACCGAGCCGCAGGCGACGAAGCCGAGCCTCACCCCGTCATAATCGATCACACCCCAGCCGGTGCGCCTGAGGCCCGGATCGATGCCGATGATGCGAATGCTGCGCATGGTTTTGGCCAAAGCGCCCCTGCTCACCCCCGAGCGACTGAGCATGGAACGAATCACGTGAGTGAGTGTGCCATGAAAGGGGCGTTCGGGGGGTAGCCGCAAGCCCTCCGCGCCCGCCCGGCAGATCCGGCCAGAGAGACTCACTCTGCCTAAATATTTTGCGATGACAGTCGCGGCCCGCCGGGCTAATCCGACAGGAGGTTTTGCCCACCCGGAAGAAGGATTGGCCGATGGCCTCGATCCTCGATATCTGCGCCGGCGCCGCGCGGACGGAATTTCCCACCGAAACAGTCCTGCTGTCGGAGGGCGAAACGTCGGGCCAGCTCTACATCCTGGCCGAAGGCAGCGTCGAGGTGCTGAGAGGCGATACTCAAGTCGCCGTCGTCAGCGAGCCTGGCGCCGTTTTCGGCGAGATGTCCGTGCTCCTCGATCGGCCCCACACCGCCACGGTTCGGGCCACGTCGCCGATCGGTGTGTTTGTGTTCGAGGACGCCGAGAGCTTCCTCAAGGCGCATCCCGAAATCGCGTTCTTCCTCAGCCGGCTGCTGGCCGAGCGTCTCAACGCGGCGACGACCTATCTTGTCGACCTGAAGCAGCAATTCGAGGGGCACGCCAACCATTTCGGCATGGTGGGCGAGGTGCTCGAGACGCTGATTCACCAGCAGTCCGAGGATTTCAGGCTTGGCCCTGAGGACGAGGCCGATCCACGGCTTTGAGCCAATCCGGCGGAGCTTCGAGCTTCGGCACCGGCCGCTCCAGCGGCTGGCCGAGATGGACGAGCTGACGGCCCGCCGATGAGAACCACAGCGCTTCGCCAATGCTCGTATCGATGATGATGTGAGCCGGCAAGGGGCCGAGCTGCTGGCCCGCATTGAACACCCACGTCTTGCCGATACGATCGACCCACGAGCCGTCAGCTATGAACGGCGATTGGTGCACGTGACCGGATAGGACCATATCGGGCCCGTATTGCTCGATCCATTCCCGGAGCTCGACGTCGCCGAAATGGCGGGTGCCACCCCAACTGATCGGCGACTGAGCCGGCGGGGCGTGGTGGATCCAGATCCATCGCTGCTTCGGCAGGGCCGCGGCCTGCGCCAGCTGCTCGGCGATGCCGGCCCGCACGATCGGCCCATCCCACCACGGGCAGATGGTGAACAGCGTTTCGCCGAGAACGAAGGAGTCCCCATCGGACAGAACCCCGTCGTTCTGCGCTGTCCCCAACCACTTGGCGACCTTCTCGCCTTCCTCGCTGCGCGAATCGAGATCGTGATTGCCGGAGCAGATCACGAGCCGAGTTTTTGCGCGCAGCCGGCTGAAATATTTTCGCACCACGACGCTCTGCGCGCGCCCATCGACGATCGAAGCGATGTCGAGATGATCGCCGGCCATGACCACGACGTCGAAATCGGCGGCCATCTCCAGCACCCAGTCGAACTGGGGCAGCGAATAATGGAGGTCGGCTACGAGGAGGAGACGCATTGGTCGGGGCCTGACCGTGTCGATGCCGATGGTGCGAATTGCTCCGGCGTTCGGCCCTGGTGATAGCACGAACCCGCCCGTCGGGATCAACGCCCGCGCCGGCGAGAATTTGCGCTGTGGTCGAGCTCATCCAAGGCCTGTGACGGAACAAGTGCTTAGGCGGCCGTTCCCACCCCTGGCAGTCCCGGCAACGATGACAATTTTGTAACGAAACCCGCGGTCAGCGGCCGGGAGCAATATTCCGACACAAATCTCTTCCGCCGGAAACATCGCGGCAATGCTCCGACACGGAAGCGACAAAAACAGGTCCTATTTTTTGGATGTCAGCTGCTGACGTCCGAAGCAAAGCCTGACCCGGGCGCGGGACCGCCGGCCTAGCGCCGCCATCCTTCGCAACAAATCTCACCGGCACAGACACATGTCGGCGCAGACACATTCGGACACGCCGAAACCAACCAGGGCCACGATCCGGCCTTAGCAAGGTTGGCTCAACCAGTGAGGATGCTCTAAAACATGCACTATCCCTTGAAGATTGCTTCGATCCTCGTTGTGGCCGTTCTGGCTCTGACGAGCTTGACCCTGCTGACCACGGCATGGGGCGACACCCCCGGCAAAAATCCGATGCGCACCGCATGGGCCGGGCATGAGCGTGGCCATCACGGCCGGATGCCGAGATGCAACCGCCCTGGCCCCGATCGCGCCGCCATGCCGCATGGACCCGGGTGGCGCGGCCCAGACCGTCTGGCGGCGAAACTGAGCGCGATGGAAACCGAGATCGGCATCCGCGCCAATCAGCTCGACGCCTGGCGCGATTTCACCGACGCCCTGCTCGCCACGATGAAGCGGCCGTCGCACCCGATGCGGACTGGGCCCGGCGCTGCGACATCGGACGAGAACGCGCCGTTCTCGCTGGCTGAGCGTTTCGCCGACAATGCGATCGCCCGCGGGCAAAGCGGGGAAGCGCTGAAGAAAGCGATCGGCGCCCTGCGCAGCACGCTGACGCCGGACCAGCTCGACAAGGTCAAGGCGATCGAAGCGAGGTTCCGGTCAATGCATGGGGGGCCAAGATCCTTTGGGCCGCCCCACCATGGCGCCGGTGCTGAGCCCGATGCTGGGCCGTCAGACGCGCCGGACGCGCCCGATACTCCTGATGCGCCTGATGCGCCTGATGCGCCTGACAAGGACGACTCCCTCTAGCAGACTGAGCCTAGGGGCGGGAAAACCTCCCGCCCCCTTTTTGCCCTGGGGTCAAATCCTGACGGCGTTGGCGAACAGCGTCTCGCCCCATTCATAGAGTGGCCGCTTGAAATCGGACTCCGTATGGATGGCTTGGCCTTTGCGCTCGCTCCATTTCTTGCCGTAGGTGTCGTACGGGAAATGGCGGATGTAGTAGTCGCACGTCTCCTCCCAATGCTCGACCGACAGCGATTTACCATAATGCTGGCAGTAGAGCCCGGTCTTGATGCGTTCCATGCCGCGTGGTGTGCGTCCATCGCCTTCGGCGAAACCGATCTCCGGCCGGTTGCGCCAGAGCATCAGAATGTCCCGCTGCTCCGGGCCATAGAAGCGGCGGAAATTTAACAGCGCGCGATCGTCCCCATAAGGTTCGCGATCCTCCGGCGTGATGTAAGCGTCGAACAGCTGCACCCGCACGGCATCGCAATCCTCCGCGCTCAAGCCTTGCACGAAGCCACTCACATCACCGGTGACACGCTCGTCCGGATCGAAGCACAACATCCACTCATGCGGCAGCTCGACCCGCGCCATATCGAGCAACAGCCCGCGATGCCGGCCCTCGGCGCGCTTGCGCGCGGCGACGTCCTGCTCCCAGGATTGATTGGCGACGATCAGCGCGACCTTCGGATGCGCGCACAAGATTTCGACCGTCGCATCGGTGCTGGCATCGTCATAGGCGACGATCGCATCGACGTGTTGGGCGAGATAATCGAGCGTGTCGGGCAGGATCAGCGCCTCGTTGCGCATGCGCGTCATCGCGACGAGGAGGTGCTTGTGCCCGAGCAGGGCCGCGTTGCCCTTGATGATCCGCTCCGAATCGCGGAGCTGCCAATTGCCTGTGCCGGTTCGGATCACACCATTGCTCCGGGGTGCCGCATCAGAAGCCGAAGCGGGCGAGCAAAGCCGCGATCCAGATCAACGCGGCGAGCAAGATGGCGAAGAACACCGCGGCCGAGCCGAGATCCTTGGTGACCTTGATGGCGTCGTGCTTCCCGGGCTCGATGTGGTTGCACAGCCGCTCTATTGCCGTGTTGAGGAATTCGATCGCGAGCAGCAGCAACAGACTTCCGATCAGCGCGACCCAGATCCAAATATTGGTGGCGATAAAAAAGGAGAGCGGCAGCGCGACGAGCGCGAGCGCGGCCTCCTGCTTGATCGCCGCCTCGGTGCCGAGCCCTTCGCGCAAACCGCCGATGGTGTGGCCGAACGCCGCCCCGATCCGGGCGAGGCCGCCTTTGCCCGGCAGCGCCCTCTGCTCGCGCAGATGCTTGTAGCCGGCCTTTGGCGAAGGACGCGATGGTCGCATGCGGCAAGCCTCTAGGCGCTCAATCGCTCAAGCACGTCGTCGGCAATCTCGAAATTGGAATAGACATCCTGCACGTCCTCGGAATCCTCAAGCCCGTCGAGCATGCGCAGGAGCTTTTGCCCAGCCTCCTCGTCCACGGGAATACCGGATTTTGGCCGCCACAGGATATGCACGGCGCGCGGCTCGCCGAAGCGGTCTTCGAGCACCTTGGCGACCTGATGCAGCTCGTCCGGATTGCAATAGATGACATGCCCCTCCTCGCTCGATTCGACGTCGTCGGCGCCGGCCTCGATGCCGGCCTCGATCATGCCTACGTCACTGGTCTTGCCGGCGTCGAACTCGACGGCGCCGAGCCTGTCGAACAGGAAGGAGACCGAGCCGGTCTCGCCGAGATTGCCGCCGAATTTGGCGAAGATCGACCGGACTTCGCTCGCGGTGCGGTTGCGATTGTCGGTCAAAGCCTCGACGATGACGCCGACACCGCCTGGGCCGAAGCCCTCATAACGCACTTCCTCGTAATTGGCGCCGCCCGCCTCCTGGCTCTTCTTGATCGCCCGCTCGATATTGTCCTTGGGCATGTTCTGGGCGCGCGCCGCCACGACCGCGGTGCGCAGCCGCGCATTCATGGCGGGGTCGGGCAGGCCCATTTTTGCCGCCGCGGTCACTTCGCGGGCGAGCTTGGAAAACAGCTTGGAGCGCTTCTTGTCCTGAGCGCCCTTGCGAAACTGAATGTTCTTAAATTTGGAATGGCCAGCCATGAAAATCCTTCTGGTTACCGGCCCCGGCGTGAGGTGCCGCTTATACGGGCGCGAGCGGTCAAAATCCATAGCCCGGCCCAGAAGCCGAGGTTCTAGGGGGGCGCATTAGCGAAGCCTTAACCCTAACGGCCGGACAAAGGAGCGCCCCAATCAGGGTTGGGGCCGCGTCATCCAAGCACCACGAGGGGGGCCTCATGCAGAGCAAAGTCACAGCGCCCAAGGCGTCCGCAGCGCCGGCACCAGCCGCCACACCGAGCGTGGCCGGGCTCGCCGCGTTATGCAATGACGCGGCGAATCACGTTGCCGAAGCCCGCTTCGCCCTCTTCGCCGAAAGCCTCGATACCGACGGCGCCCTCGACCATCTCGATCAGGCCATCCTCTGCCTCAAGCGCTTGGCCGCGCAAGGCCGCGCCATGGGTCTGAACGGCGCCAAGGGGCAGCTTCGCTCGGCCGGTTGATCACTCAGGCACGGTCCAGAAGTCAGGTTCGGCGCGAGACAGCCGGCCGCCGAGCCTGACCGGCGCGATGGCCGTGGCCAGCCCGGAGCTGTCGTCGATCTCGATACCCACGCCCGAAATCGTGGCCTCGCCGTGCGCCGGCTGAAACCGCCCGTTCGGAATCTTGGTGAGGAAGCGCAACAGCGGCTCCTCCTTGTTCATGCCGAGCACCGAATCATAGTCGCCGCACATGCCGACGTCGCTGATATAGGCGGTGCCCTGGTTGAGGATCTGCTCGTCCGCCGTCGGCACATGAGTGTGGGTGCCGATCACCGCGCTCGCCCGGCCATCGACGAAATAGCCCATGGCCTGCTTCTCCGACGTCGCCTCGGCGTGAAAGTCGATCAGAATCGCGTCCGCCCCGCTTTTCAAGGCGCAGGCCTCGAGCTCCCGGTCGACGGCGCGGAACGGGCAATCGAGATCGCCCATGAACACGCGGCCCATGGCATTCATCACCAGCACATCGGCCCCGTTCGAGGCCTTGAACAGCCCGGCGCCGCGGCCGGGCGCGCCCTTGGGGAAATTGAGCGGCCGCAACAGGCGGTCATGCCGCTCGATGAAAATAAGGGCCTCGCGCTGATCCCAGACGTGATTGCCGGTCGTCACCACATCGGCGCCGGCATCCAGCAGCTCGGTCAGGATTTGCTCGGTGATGCCGAAGCCACCGGCGGCATTCTCGCCATTGACCACGACGAAATGGGCGCCATAGCGCTCGCGCAAGGCCGACAAGGTCTCGATGATCGCCGTCCGGCCCGACCGGCCGACCACGTCACCCAGAAACAACATCCGCATGCAGATTCGCTCGTTGCGATCACTAAAGGGCTCAAGAAGCCCTGGATGCGAGCTTCGCCCGAAAGCTAGGGCTCTGAGCGCAAGGGTGCAATAGAGCCAAAGCGCCGACGGCAAGAACACAGGGCCTGAATCCACACATCTGTTGACTTCAACAGAAGTGTGGAATACGCTATCCTAATGAAAGCGGGCGAGTTCAAGAGGCTCCTGGCCAACTCTGGCTGCACCTTCAAGACACATAAGGGCGGCAGCGGTCATCTCACTGTTAGGCGTGGTGAGCGCGTTTCGCAATTGCCAATCCATGGCCAAAAGGAACTCGGCACCGGCCTGGTGAACAAGATACTGAAGGACCTCGGGTTGAAGGAACAGAAGAAGAAATGACTCTCCGTTACCCCATCGAACTGTCGCCTGACGACAATGGCACCGTGTTGGTCACCTGCTCTGCATTTCCGGAGGTCACCACCTTCGGTGAAGATAAGGAAGACGCGCTTCGTCGTGCCCGCGATTCGATTGAAGAGGCCCTCGCCGCGCGAATCGCTGCCAAACAGGATATCCCAACTTCTCCGGCCAGGATTGCCGCTCGGCATTACAAGGTCAGCCTGCCTTGGCAGACCGAGCTGAAAGTGATGCTCTACCACGGCCTCAGGAAGGCCAAGCTAACTAGAGCGGACCTGGTACGCCGATTAGGTTGGCCCCGCGAGCAGGTCGATCGGCTGTTTCGCCTGGACCATGCCTCTCGCCTCGATCAACTTGAAGCCGCCTTTAAGGCTGTTGGAATCCGGATCGAGGCGCTGAGTGCCGTGCTTCGCGCGGAAGAAGCGGACGAGGTGCCGTTGGATTCTCTCACCGCAGACGAAATCGCTACGGCACATATCAACGTGCAGGTTCAAAACGTCGAGAAACAGGGTAATGACTTAGTCTTCACGGTTGGAGATAGAGCGCGGCTCGTACTCCGTCATGACCGTCAGGGAAAGCTGATCCAGACGAAGCCGGAAGGCCTGCGCGTCTTCCGCTACAAGGACGAGATATACTTCGCCCCGTAAGGCCACCCCTTCCCAACGTTATGAAACTTGCACGAGAGTGGTGGGCCGCGATGGCCGTCGGAGCGTCGATCCCTGGATTCCCTACACAAGTAGGTGGGCGCCGAATGACGAAGACCACGGTCCCCATCGGGGTCAGCTCCCATAGGATCTTATAGGGCCCTGGGAATAGTGCTCCTAACGCGCCTCGCAGCCCGCCACTTTCGTATATAGCGAGAGTCCTTAAGTTAAACTAGCGGCGCTGCGTGGTGTGACCTTCACCCTCGAGCGCAAAACGCTGGTGCAGGGTTTCGAGCCGGTCGGCCGCGGCGCTGATCGCCTCGGCCAGATCGGTGCGCAGCGAGCTGGTCGTCTCATCCGCCGCCGACCTGTCACGGCGGAGCTCGGCCATGGCGCCCTTCAGCTCTTGCAGCTGGCGCCTCGCCTCCCATAGCTCGTCGGTCACCATCAACGACGCCATCAGGATCAGGCGGTCGTCCCCGACCTGCCCGAACTTGATCTTCATCGTATCGACGTGAGAACCGAGATATTCGGCCAGCGCGATCAGGTGCGCCTCCTCGCCCTCGCCGCATTCGAGACGGTAGGTTCGCCCATTGAGCGTGACGCTGACCTGTCCCATGGACTGCACCCCCTACATTGCCGCGCCTTTGGCGGGCATCATGTCCCGAAGCGTGCCCATCACGACTTCAAGACGGCCGGAGACCTCGCTATTGGCGCATTCGAGCCGCTTAGCCCGGCCCCGTTCGGCATCGAGCTCGGCGGCAAGGCGGTCGCGCTCCGAGGCCAGCCGATCGCGCTCGTCGGTCAGAGTGCGGACATGCTCCCTGAGCTCGCCGGCCGAAGTCAGATCCTCGGAGCGCTGGCCGAGAAACCGCTCCAATTCATCGAGGGACGTGCCGAGCCTCGTCATTGCCTGCTGTAGAGCATCAGCTTGGCTCATTGCGATCCAGATCCCCTCATCGCGCCACTGGGGCGCCTCCCCCACGGCGGCCCCCCTATCTTCGCTCCTGGGCGATCATGTGACAAGGTGGTGACGGTCGAGACGATGTTCAACAAGCCGACCCTCCTCCTTCTTCTCAGGTTCTTGCCGCGCAACACTCACCGGGGCGACATTGACACGGACATGACCGGGGCTATGTGTGACGGACACGGATTATACCGCTGAAGGCGGAGTGAAACGCAAGCGGAGCGTGAACGATGGTCGGAGCCGTGCCTCCCTGCCAGCCCTATCTCATGCTGCCGGCGAGGTCCTCGGCCAAGGTCGAGCGATCCTTGGCGGAGGCTCTGGCCGTCGCCGAGATTGCCTGCGTGCTGCGCTGTGGCGATGGGGCCGAAACCGACCCGGCCTGGGACCTCCACCTGCGCGAGCTCACCCTCCGCCACGACGTGGCCTTCATCATCGAGGGCGACGTCGAGCGCGCCGAGAGCGTGGGTGCCGACGGCGTCCAAATCGCTGCTGATGTTTCCCGGTATCAATTGGCGCGCGCGCATCTGGGTCAACGCGCGATCATCGGCATTGGTTGCGGGGCCAGCCGCCATGACGCCATGGTTCTGGCCGAGCTTGGCGCGGATTATGTCGCTTTCGGCCCGGCGCTCGCGCGCGTCGAGCGCGAGCGGGAGGAGCGCGCGGAGCTGATTGCCTGGTGGTCGGAGGCCTTCGAAGTGCCTTGCGTTGCCTTGAATGTGGAGACTCTGGCCGAGGCGGAGAGGCTTGCCGCCCTCGGCGCGGACTTCGTCGCCATGTCCGCGAGCATTTGGCAAGAAGAGGACGCGGTCAAGCTGGTGGCCGAGCTCAGCGCGGGTTTGCGTGACGCCAGGACCGAAACATGAGGCGGTCGCCCGCCCTCGCCGGTCTTTGGCTCCTGGCCGTGCTGCTGCTCGCGGCTGAACCTAGCGCCGAGGCAGCCGAAAGCCCTGCCTACACCGCCTACGCCCAAGGCCAATATCTGACCGCGCGCAAGCTGGCCGAGGCGGAGGCCGCACAGGGGTCGAAAGAAGCCTACACCCTGCTCGGCGAGATCTATGAGGAGGGCCTTGGCACCGCTCAGGACTTCGAGAAGGCCGCCGAAGCTTACGCCAAGGCCGCCGCTCTCGGCGACGCAAACGCCCAATTCGCCCTCGGCATGTTCGCGCTGGAGGGCCGCGGGGTGAAGCAGGATTTGCCGCGCGCTTCCGATCTGCTCGAGCAGGCGGCGGAGGGTGGCAACTCCTCGGCGCAATATAATCTCGCCCTCATCTATCTGGACGGCAAGGGTCGCCCGGCCGACGAGGCGAAGGCGGTCGAATGGATGCAGAAAGCCGCCGAGCAGGGACTGGCCGCGGCCGAATACGATCTCGGCGGCTTCTATCAATTCGGCCGGGGCCTGCCCGTGGACCAGGCGAAGGCCGCGCAGTGGACGGGGAAGGCCGCCGAAGCGGGCCTGCCCGAGGCGCAAGTCGAATATGCGGTGATGCTGTTCAAGGGCGAAGGCATTGCCATCGACAAGAAGGGCGCGGCCAAAATGTTCCGCATGTCGGCCGAGCAGGGCAATCCCGTGGCGCAGAACAGGCTCGCGCGGCTCTACGCCAATGGCGTCGCGGTCGAAGCCGATCCGGTGCAGGCGGCGAAATGGCATATCCTCGCCCGCGACGCCGGTGTGAGCGACTTCACCCTCGACATCCTGCTGGCCAAGCTCACCCTCGAACAGCGCGCCGCGGCCGACAAGGGGGTCGCCGATTGGCGCGCTGAGCGCCTGAGCGAATAATCGGGTGCCCTTGACAGCAAGGGGCCCCCACGTCTTAAAGGCGGCCTCATCAAATTCTCTCGAGCGCCCTTATGAAAATCAACGGGAACGAAATTCGCCCCGGCAATGTCATTCTGCACAAGGGCGCGCTGTGGGTGGCGGTCAAGACTCAGCACGTGAAGCCGGGCAAGGGCCCCGCCTACGCCCAAGTCGAGCTCAAGAACATCACCGAGGGTACCAAGCTCAATGAGCGCTTCCGCTCCTCGGAAACGGTTGAGCGCGTGCGGCTCGAGCAGGACGACTATCAATTCCTCTACGCCGAAGGCGACATGCTGGTGTTCATGGATAGCGGCACCTACGACCAGATCGAGCTCCCCCGCGACTTCCTGGAAGAGCGCGCGGCCTTCCTGCAAGAGGGCATGAAGGTGACGGTGGAGAGCCATGAGGGCAAGCCGCTCGGCGTGACCCTTCCCGACCAGGTCACGCTCGCCGTGGTCGAGGCCGACCCCGTGGTCAAGGGCCAGACCGCGGCCTCGTCCTACAAGCCGGCGGTCCTCGAAAACGGCGTCCGCATCCTGGTGCCGCCCTTCGTCACGGCCGGCGAACGGGTGGTGGTCGACACGAACGAGCTCACTTACGTCAGACGCTCCGACTAGACCCTAGCTTCCGCCCTGTCGCAGGGAGCCGGCACCCAGTCAGGTCGAGCCGCACGAAAATGCTCAGGCTGATTCCTGCTCGCGCTGGAATGACGTAAAGAAGCAGCGGCAACAAACCGGAAGAGACGAATGCCAGCATCCGCCTTGATGAACGTCATGATCGGCGCCGCCCGCAAGGCGGGGCGGAGTCTGGCACGCGATTTCGGCGAGGTGGAGCAGCTCCAGGTCTCGCTCAAGGGTCCGGCGAACTTCGTCAGCGCCGCCGATACGCGCGCCGAAGAAATTTTGTTCAACGAGCTTTCTCGCGCGCGCCCGGGCTACACGCTTCTGATGGAGGAGCGCGGCGAGGTTGCGGGCGCCGACCTCACCCACCGCTTCATCGTCGACCCGCTCGACGGCACCACAAATTTTCTGCACGGCATCCCGCTCTTCGCCATCTCGATCGCGCTCGAGCGCGACGGCGATCTGGTCGCGGGACTGATCTACAATCCAGCCAGCGATGAGATGTTCACGGCGGAGCGAGGCAAAGGCGCCTATCTCAACGACCGCCGGCGCCTCAGGGTCGCGGCGCGGACCGAGCTCGCCGATTGCGTCATCGTCACCGGCATCCCCCATCGCGGCAAGCCTGGGCACGAGTTATATTTGAGCGAGATGCAATCCGTCATGGGCGTGACCTCCGGCATCCGGCGCACCGGCGCCGCGGCGCTCGATCTCGCCTGGGTCGCCGCCGGCCGCTTCGATGGTTATTGGGAGCGCAATTTGCGCGCCTGGGACCTCGCCGCGGGCATCGTCATCCTGCGCGAGGCCGGCGGCTATGTCAGCGATGTCGACGGCAAGGATCGCATGCTCGATCAGGGCAGCATCGTCGCCGGCAATGAGACCATCCACCGCAAGCTGTTGAAGCAGCTGAGGACGCTCTCGCCCGCGCGCGAACCGGCGACGGTTGCCGATCCTCCGCCGGCTTGAGTTGAACACGCCGATGTTGCGCGGCCGACGCGACGACGGCCCGTCGACTTCGACGGTGAGATGACGATGGCGAAATAATCGGCACGCCCTGAGGTTGCCGTTTTGCCAATCTTAGTATTCGGTTAATCTCTGCGCGCTCCCCCGACTCAATATGACGGCTCAAATGGCAGCGACGACAACCTACAAGGCCAAGCTTTCCTACCCGCAGGTCTTTCTCTGGCGGATGAGTCTATTTCTCATCCTCGCCATCCTGCTCGCGATCGTCCTCGACGGGCAGACGCAGCAGCTCCGCACCAGCTTCATGGCCAATCCCGGCCTGAACGGCCTCATTCTCGGCGTACTGGTCATCGGCCTCGCCTATGCGTTCCGCCAAGTCTTGCGTCTTTATCCCGAGATCCGCTGGGTCAACAGCTTCCGCATCTCCGATCCCGGCCTCGCCGTGGACACGACCCCGTCCCTGCTCGCGCCGATGGCGACCATGCTGCGCGACCGCACCGGGCATTTGTCCTTGGCTACGGGCGCCATGCGCTCGCTGCTCGATTCCGTCGCCTCGCGGCTGGAGGAATCGCGCGAGACCACACGCTATCTAGTCGGGCTTCTGGTGTTCCTCGGTCTGCTCGGCACGTTCTGGGGCTTGCTGCAGACAGTCAGCTCCGTCGGTTCCACCATCGGCGCGCTCGATACCAATGGCAGCGAGAGCGTGATGCTGTTCGACCAACTCAAAGAGGGACTCGCCGCGCCGCTCAAAGGCATGGGCATCGCCTTTTCCTCATCGCTGTTCGGTCTCGGCGGTTCCCTGATCCTCGGCTTTCTCGACCTCCAGGCTGGCCACGCCCAAGGCCGCTTCTACAATGAGCTGGAGGACTGGCTCTCCAGCATCACCGAATTGCAGTCGGCGGAAGGCACCGCGGTCACCGGCGTGCCGCCGCAGCTTCGCTTCGCGCTGCTCGACATGCAGCGATCGCTGTCGGATTTGAGCGAGAAGATCGAGCTCAGGGTGCTCGGCGACAACACCGGTGATGCGGTGAAGGATCTGGCTCAAGGCGTGGAGAAGTTGATCCGGCAGATGCGCGCCGAGCAGAAAGTCGTGCGCGAATGGGCCGACGAGCAGGCCCAGCAGCAACATGAGCTGGCGACGGTGCTGAAGCAGATCACCAGCAAGGCGAAGCTGCCGGCGCGTGAGGAGCGGGGTTAGCCATGGCCTTGGCGCGAGGCCGCCGCCGGCCGACAGCCACCAATTATTGGCCCGGCTATGTCGACATGCTCTCCACCCTGCTGCTGGTGGTGACCTTCCTCATGTCGCTGTTCATGCTTTCCAACTTTTTCATCACCCAGCAGACGAGCGGCAAGGACACGATGCTGTCCCGCCTCAACCGGCAGCTGTCGCAGCTGACCGAGCTGCTGGCGCTGGAGCGCTCCAAGAAGCAATCGGTCGAGGACAGCCTTTCCGCGCTTCAGGCGACCCTCATCGACAAGGACAAAGAGAACACACGCCTGACCGGATTGATCGGCGAGCAGGACGGCAAGACCAAGGGCGCCGAGTCGCGCGCCACGACGCTGGGCAGCGCGCTCGATCAGCAGAAAAACATCACCAACGAGGCGCTGGCCAAGGTCGAAATCCTGAATCAGCAGCTGAATGCGCTGCGTCTGCAACTGGCGGCGTTGCAAGATGCGCTCGACGCCTCCGAGGCCAAGGACCGCGACAGTCAGGTCAAGATCGCCGATCTCGGTCAGCGGCTGAACGTGGCCCTGGCTAAGAAGGTGCAAGAGCTCGCGCGCTACCGTTCGGACTTCTTCGGCAAACTGAGGGAGGTGCTCGGCGCCCGTCCCGAATTCCAGGTCGTCGGCGACCGCTTCGTCTTCGCCGCCGACGTGCTGTTCGATTCGGGCTCGGCCGACGTGAAGCCGGACGCCACCCCGCAGCTCGACAAGCTTGCCGACGCGCTGAAGCAGCTCGAGACGCAGATTCCTGGCGACATCGCCTGGGTGCTCAGGATCGACGGCCACACCGACATCAAGCCGATCACCAATGCGCTGTTCCCGTCGAACTGGGAATTGTCATCGGCGCGCGCAATCTCGGTGGTGCGTTATCTGATCGATCAGGGCGTGCCCGCGAACCGGCTGGTCGCCGCCGGCTTCGGCGAGTTTCAGCCACTCGATTCGGCCGACAGCGACGAAGCCCGGGCCAGGAACCGCCGCATCGAGCTGAAGCTCACCGAGCGCTAGTCGCCTCCACACCGGCGGAGCCCTGTATCCCTCTCTTGATGGTGTCCCCCCAACGCTTGACTCCAGCCATCGATGTTATGTTATATCATCGCGATGAACGCGGCCCAACACCACGATGCCAAGCTCTCGCGCAACCAAGGTCAGATCCTGACCTGCCTACGCAAGGCCAAGGAGCCGTTGAGCGCCTATGCCATCCTCGATCGCGTCAGGACGGCCGGCATCTCCCATCCGCCCACGGTCTATCGGGCCCTCAACGAGTTGATGCAGAAGGGCATGGTGCACCGGGTCGAGTCCCGCTCCGCCTTCATTGCCTGCGACCACGGCGCTTGCGACGGCAAGTTTGCGTTCGCCATTTGCCGCCACTGCCAAAGGGTGGTCGAGATCCCGCTGAGCGGCGATGATCAGGCGGCTCTGCTCGGCTTCTCCCCCAAGGAGATCAGGGGCGAACAGGTGACGCTCGAGATCGCCGGACTATGCAAGGTCTGCAAACCGGATTTGGGCGACTGAGAGTCCTGCCCATCTGGGCGGGGGACAAATTCCCTGGGGAGACGACGGGCGTGATGGACCAGAGAGCCGAGATCGGCCGTGACGAAGAGAGGGACTCCGGACCTCCGGGTTTAAGTCTCTCGCTGCTGCGCCTCTCGGTTCTCGCGCGCGCCGCCATCGCCGTGGTCTCGGCGCTGCTGTTGTGGACCGCTATGTATTGGGCCGTTGCCTGACCATGGCCACCGCCCCCGCCATCATCGTTCGCGATCTCACCCTCGGTTATGGACGCCACCCCGCCGTCCATCATGTGAGCGGCGAGGTGGCGCAAGGCGAGCTTCTGGCGCTGGTCGGGCCGAACGGCGCCGGCAAATCCACTCTGCTCAAGGGCATCATGGGCGAGCTCAAGCCGCTCGGCGGCGCCATCGACCTGTCCGGCCTCACCCACCGCGACATCGCCTATCTGCCCCAGCAGATCGACATCGACCGCAGCTTCCCCATCTCGGTGTTCGACTGTGTCGCCATGGGGCTGTGGCGCGAGATCGGAATCTGGCGCGGCCTCGACGCGGCGGCCAAGCGCGAGGTCGCCGATTCTCTATCGACCCTCGGCATTCTCGATCTCGCCAACCGTCCCATCGGCGCGCTCTCCGGAGGACAGTTCCAGCGCGTGCTGTTCGCCCGCCTGCTGTTGCAGGATTGCCGGCTTATCCTCCTCGACGAGCCGTTCCGCGCCGTCGATGCCAAGACCGTCGCCCATCTCATCGCCCTGATCGAACGCTGGCACGAACAGGGCCGCACCGTGATCGCGGCGTTGCACGACATCGAGCAAATTCGGGCGCATTTCGATAAGACGCTGCTGCTAGCACGCGAGCTCGTGGCTTGGGGCGACACCAAGACGGTGCTGACGCCGGAGAACCTTGCCAAGGCGCGCCATACGATCGAGGCTTGGGAGGAGCATCCCGAGATCTGCGAGCGCGGCGATCAGATCGACGCGCGGGAACTCGCATGATCGACACCCTGGTCCAGCCCTTCATCGAATTCGCCTTCATGCGGCGCGCCCTAGTCGGCCTGCTCGCTTTGTCGCTCAGCGCTCCCCCGATCGGCGTCTTCCTCATGCTTCGGCGCATGAGCCTGATGGGCGACGCCATGAGCCATGCCATCCTTCCCGGTGCTGCCATCGGCTATCTCCTCGCCGGCCTGTCGCTGCTCGCCATGAGCCTTGGCGGCTTCCTGGCGGGGCTTGCCGTGGCGCTCGCCGCTGGCCTCGTCGCGCGCTCGACGGTCTTGCGCGAGGATGCGAGCCTCGCCGCCTTCTATCTCGTCTCGCTCGCGCTCGGCGTTCTGATCGTCTCGGTGCGCGGCAGCAATATCGACCTCCTGCATGTCTTGTTCGGCACCGTGCTTGCGCTCGACGACGCAGCGCTCATCCTTGTCGCCTCGATTGCCACCGTCTCCCTCACCGTGCTCGCAATTATCTACCGCCCGCTGGTGCTCGAATGCTTCGATCCGCATTATTTGCGCTCGGTCAGCCGGGCGAGCTCGCCGACGCATCTGCTGTTTCTGGTGCTGGTGGTGCTCAATCTGGTTGCCGGCTTCCAGGCTCTGGGGACCCTGCTCGCGGTCGGCATCATGCTGCTTCCCGCCATCAGCGCCAGGTTCTGGGCCGAGGACCTCTCGGGCCTCATCGCCGTGGCCGTACTCGCCGCCTTCGCCGCGAGCCTCACCGGGCTGCTGTTCTCCTATTACGCCAGCGTGCCGACCGGCCCCGCGATCATTCTCGTGAGCGGGATGGGTTATCTCGCCTCGATGCTGGTTGGCGCCAAGGGCGGCCTGCTCTGGCGGCTCGTCCCGCGCAAGCATCTCGAGGCCTGATCCCCTCATCACCGCCAAGGAGTCCTCAGTCATGAAATTTCGTGTTCCGATGCAGATCGCTGTGGCGCTCGCACTTGTCTTCGCTGGCGCCGCCGGGGCGCATGCCGCGGACAAGGTCAAGGCTGTCGCCTCGTTCAGCATTCTCGGCGACATGGTCAGACAGGTCGGCGGCAACCGCGTCGAAATCGTCACCCTGGTCGGACCCGACGGCGACGCGCATGTCTATGCGCCGACACCCGCCGATGCGCGCAATCTCGCTGCCGCCAACATTCTCGTCGTCAATGGGCTTGGCTTCGAGGGCTGGATGGAGCGGCTGGAGAAATCCTCGGGCTTCACGGGCCAGACCGTGGTGGCGTCGACCGGTGTCACGCCCCGGCAGATGGTCGAAGAGGAGGGCGGCACGCCTAAGGAGATCGCCGACCCGCATGCCTGGCAAAGTCTTGCCAACGGCAAGATCTATGTCGCCAATATCCGCGACGGTCTGATCGCCATCGATCCCGCGGGCAAGTCCACCTATGAGGCCAACGCCGCCAAATATCTCGACGCCATTGCCAAGGAAGAGGCGAGCGTGAAGCAGAACCTGGCCAAGCTTCCCTCCGACCGCCGCCGCATCATCACCAGCCACGACGCCTTCGGCTATTTCGGCGCGGCCTACGGCCTCGAAGTGATCGCGCCGGAAGGCGTGAGCACCGAGAGCGAGGCCTCGGCCAAGGACGTGGCCAAGATCATCCGGCAGATCAAGGCCCTGCACATCCCGGCCGTGTTCGTCGAGACCGTCACCGATCACCGCCTGCTCGACCAGATCGCGCGGGAGACCGGGGCCAAGATCGGCGGCACACTCTATACCGACGCCCTGTCGGGACCCGACGGCCCCGCGCCGACCTATCTCGGCATGTTCCGTCACAATGTCGGCGCGCTGAGCGCCGCGCTCTCGTCCTAGTGACGCCGGCCGCCCGCACCAGATGGATCGGCATCGTCGGCGCCACCCTGATCGCCGTGATCGTGGTCGCTTCGCTGATCCCGGCCAACATGCAGCTCCGCACCGGGCTGGGTTGGCTGACCGAACACTTCCTGGCTTATTTCGCCGTCACCGCGATCTTCTGCCTGGCGTGGCCGCGGCCGCTGATCGTGGGCCCAGCGCTCATGGTGCTTTCCGGTGCGATTGAGGCCCTGCAAGGACTGACCCCTGACCGGGTGCCGGACCTCCCGACGGCGCTCAGCGGCGCCGGCGGGGCGCTTTTGGCGGCGCTTCTGGCCAGCCTCGTCATCCAAGCGGCAAGACGGCTGGGGCCGAAGGAGCGCGCCTGAGCCCCTGCCCTGGCGCGGCCGGACGAAATCTGCTGTATCCTGCCGCCATGGACCTCTCGGCGCGGCGGCGCTCAGTACCAGTCAGAATCGGCGGCGTCACCATCGGCGGTACGGCGCCCATCGTCGTGCAGTCGATGACCAACACCGACACCGCCGATATCGACGCGACGGTGGCGCAGGTGGCGGCGCTGGCCCGCGCCGGTTCCGAGCTGGTGCGCGTCACCGTCGATCGCGCCGAGGCCGCTGCCGCGGTGCCGCATATCCGCGACAAGCTCGACGCGCGCGGGGTCGATGTGCCGCTCATCGGCGATTTTCACTATAACGGCCACACGCTGCTGGCCGAGCATCCGGCTTGCGCCGCGGCGCTGGCCAAATACCGCATCAATCCCGGCAATGTCGGCTTCAAGGACAAGCGCGATCGGCAATTCGCCGTGATCATCGACATCGCCATCCGTAACGGCAAGGCCGTGCGCATCGGGGTCAATTGGGGCAGCCTCGATCAAGATCTGCTGACCCGGCTCATGGACGAGAACGCGAAAGCGCCTGAGCCCAAGGATGCGCGGGCGGTGATGCATGAGGCCATCGTGCAGTCGGCGCTCTTGAGCGCCGAGCGCGCGATCGAGCTTGGGCTGGGGCCGGACAAGATCGTGCTCTCAGCCAAGGTCAGCGCCGTGCAGGATCTGATCCAAGTCTACGCCATGCTTGGGGCCCGCTCCGAGCTTGCGCTCCATCTCGGCCTGACCGAGGCGGGCATGGGCTCGAAGGGCATCGTCGCCTCCTCCGCCGCGCTCGCGGTGCTACTGCAGCAGGGTATCGGCGACACCATCCGCATCTCGCTGACGCCGGAGCCGAAGGGCGACCGCACGCTCGAAGTGAAGGTGGCGCAGGAGCTCTTACAGAGCATGGGCTTTCGCAGCTTTGTGCCGCTGGTCGCCGCCTGCCCCGGCTGCGGCCGCACCACCTCGACCACCTTCCAGGAGCTCGCCCGCGATATTCAGGACTTCATCCGCGACTCCATGCCGGAGTGGAAGCGCAGCTATCCTGGGGTGGAGACGCTGACCGTCGCGGTGATGGGCTGTATCGTCAACGGCCCGGGTGAGTCGAAGCAGGCAGATATCGGCATCTCGCTCCCCGGCACCGGCGAAGCGCCCGCCGCCCCCGTGTTCATCGACGGCAAGAAGGTGGCGACCTTGCGCGGTCCCGGCGCCGCGGCCGAGTTCAAGCAGATGGTGCTCGACTATATCGAACAACGCTTCGGCCAGGTCGGCCGAGGCCGCACCGCCGCGGAGTAACAAGACTCAATTCTGAATGGCGTCGCCGACCAGGCCGACCGTGAGCGCGATCACCGTGACGTTGAAGAAGAACGCCACCATGCCGTGCGCGGTCACGGTGCGGCGGATGCGCTTGGAGGTCACCTCCACGTCCGACACTTGCGTCGAGGTGCCAATGGCGAAAGCGAAATAGATGAAGTCCCAATAGGTCGAAGCTGCCCTCGTCCTGACGCATCGCCTCCCGGTGAATATCGGCGATGCCGCTATTGGCGACCATGCGCAAGGCGAGGACGAGGTAGAGACCGACGCCGACGTCCCAGCCGACGAGGAAGCGCGTCACCCCGCGCAATTCGCTCACATAGAGGGGCAAAACGGCGGCGACGCCAAAGCCGGCCAGGATCGACAGAAAAAGCCTCGGCCGCACCAGAACGATGCGGACCGGCTTCGGCCAGCGCTTGAGGGACGACGTTTTCGAATGCGCCATGTCCGGATTGGAGGCCGAGTCGGCCGCTTTCTCAAGCCTCCCTGGAGGCGACGAACCGGGCGGCCTGCTTCAGCCTCGCGGCCCGGTCGCCAAAGGGCGTGAGCGAGGCTTCGGCATCATCGACGAGTGCGGCCAGCCTGGCGCGCGCGGCCTCGACCCCAAGCAGGGCCACGAGCGTCGCCTTGCCGCGGCTGGCGTCCTTGGCCACCGCCTTGCCCACCGCCACCGCATCGCCCTCGGCATCGAGCAGATCGTCGGCGAGCTGAAAGGCCTCACCGAAGGCCGAGGCGTAAGCCGCGAGCGCTTGTCTCGCCATCGCGTCGGCACGGCCGAGCGCGGCGCCAGCGGCGCAAGCGAAGGTGAACAGCGCCGCGGTCTTCATCCGCTGCATCCGCGCCACCTCCATCGCCCCTAGGCTTTGACCCTCGGCGGCGAGGTCGAGCGCCTGCCCTCCCGCCATGCCTTCGGTCCCGGCGGCCTGGGCGAGCCGCGCGATCAGCTCGACGCGGATGGATGCATCCTCCGCCGTGCTCGGCCGGCTCAGAATATCGAAAGCAAGCGTGAGCAACGCGTCGCCGGCGAGAATCGCGTTGGCCTCGCCAAAGGCGATATGAGCGGTTGGACGGCCGCGCCGGACTTCGTCGTCGTCCATGCAAGGCAGGTCGTCATGCACGAGCGAATAGCAATGGACGCATTCGAGCGCCGCCCCGGCATCGATCGCGCTCGCCTCCGCCACGCCGAACAGGCGCGCCGATTCAACCAGCAGGAACGGGCGCAGACGTTTGCCGCCGCCAAGCACCGCATAGCGCATGGCTTCGATCAGCCGCGCCTGGCCTGATGGCACGGGCTCCGGCTGCAACAGTCCATCGAGGCGCGCTTCGACGATTTTGGCGATGCGCTCGAGCTCTTGAATGATGGCCATGTTTGATGAGGGGCGGGGGCGAGATTGCGGAGAGTTGGCGATAGACCCTAATACCACGTTGCTCCAGACGGCAACCGGAGGGTACAACGCCCCGCAGCATGGCGATTCAGGCAACGATGGGCGCGCGCGACAAGGTCAAATCCCGACATCCCTGGCTCAGGCGTCTGGCGGTTGCGGTTCTGCTCGTCCTTGCCGCCCTGCTCCTCTCGGTGATCGCCTTCCGCTTCGTCAACCCCCCCATCACCCCGGTGATGGTCGTCGAGAAGCTGAGAGGCGTGACCTTGAAGCACCGATGGGTGCCGCTGGAAAGCATCTCGCGCCAACTTCCCCTAGCCGTGGTTGCGAGCGAGGACGGCCGCTTTTGCGACCATTGGGGCGTCGATTGGGCCGCGGTCAGGGACGCGGTGGAGGAAGCCAAGAGACGCAAGCGCAGTATACGCGGCGCCAGCACCATCCCGATGCAGACGGCGAAGAACCTCTATCTGTGGACGCGCCGAAGCTATGTGCGCAAGGTGCTGGAGGTGCCGCTGGCCTATCTCCTCACCCTATTCTGGCCCAAGGAGCGCGTGATCGAGGTCTATCTGAATATCGCGCAATGGGGCCCGGGCATCTTCGGGGCGGAGGCCGCGAGCCGGCATTATTTTCACAAAAGCGCTGCCGCGCTGACCCGGCGCGAGGCGCTTCTGCTCGCCGCCGCGCTGCCGTCGCCCCGCCTGCGCAATCCTTCAAAACCGAGTGCGCGCATGCAGAGGATCGCCCGGTCGATCGGAACCAGAATGCCGGTTCTCGCTTCGCGCTCGGCCTGCGCGCTGCCCCAATCCTGACCGCGAAATCCTGCGGCCGGGCCTCTGGCCAGGGCCGGGGTTAGCCACTATAAGGGCGCTCACGCGGAACTGCTGCGGACTCTCCGCATTTATCCAAGAAGGTTGGACGATGGCTGTACCCAAGAGAAAAACCTCGCGCATGAAGCGGGGCAACAGGCGGGCGCATGATGCGCTCGGCGCGCCCACTTACGTCGAGGACAAGGATTCCGGCGAACTTCGCCGGCCGCATCATATCGATCTCAAATCCGGCAAATATCGGGGCCGTCAGGTGCTCTCCGTCAAGGAAGACGCTTGATTAGGCGAGAGTTGCCCGACGCGGGTCCGGTCGAGGACAGGAACCAAACACGGCGATGGTGATGGTGGAACCGCCCGAGAGCAGGGGCGTCAGCTACGTTCAGCGGACGAGCTTTCTCTCGGCTGTTCCGCTGCTCGCCTTTGTCATGATCGCTTATGTCGCCTTTGCCTGGGCCGGCGCCGACTTCAACCTGCCCCGTTTCTCGCCCACCATGCCGTCGGGCGGAGTGTGGCAAATCACCTTGAGCGACATGCTGCTGACCGTCGCCCTGTTCGTGCTTTTCTTCGAAATCCTCAAATCGACCCGTACCGGCGGCAATTCGGTCGTCGACCACGCGCTCGCCATGATCGTGTTCGTCGCCTGCCTGATCCTGTTCCTGATTTGGCAACCCGCGGCGACATCGCTGTTCTTCCTGATCACCCTCACGGCCCTGATCGACGTCATCGCCGGCTTCTCGGCGACGATCCGCGCCGCGCGCCGGGATTACAGCGTCGGCGACCACTAGATCCGAATTCGAGGGGCTGAGGGGCGCTGCCCTTAGCGGCGCGAGAGCTGCTCGAGCCGCTCCTGCATGGCCGACAGCTCGGCCTTCAGATTCGCGATCTCGTCGTCGCCGGCCGGGGATTTGGGCGCTGCGTTCACCCCCGCGGCCACAGCCGCGTGATCGTTCTTGGTCTCGCCCGCCGCCCCTCCCGAGAAGGGGCTGAACAGGCCAAGCGCACGCTCGAAGGTATCGAAATTCTTGCGCACCTGCTCTTGCATCGCGTCGAACGCCGCCGTGCCGAAGCTATGGGAGAACCGGCGGCGATATTGCTCCTGCTGGCGCGTGAGCGAGTCGAGGCTGAACTCCAGATAGCTGGGCACCAGCCTCTGCATGCTATCGCCATAAAAACGAATGAGCTGTCGCAAGAAGCCGATCGGAAGCAGGTTCGTGCCGCGGCTTTCCTGCTCGACGATGATCTGGGTCAGCACGGCATGGGTGAGGTCCTCGCCCGTCTTGGCGTCGTAGACGACGAAGTCCCGTTCGGACCTGACCATCCCGGCAAGGTCCTCCAGCGTCACATAGGTGCTCGTGTCAGTATTGTAGAGCCGCCGGTTAGCGTATTTCTTGACGATGACCGGTCGGTTCTCTTGGTTCGCATCGCGTGCCACGTGCGTCTGAACTCCCTAGCCTTCGGCTCCATTGGCCAAGGCAACCCATGCCGCAACTGCGAAATCACTACCACGTTCCTTGTGCACAGCACCAGAGGCTTTGCCCCAACCTAAAGAGAGGGTCAAGCCGTGGGCTTCACGCGCGACAGCCACTAGGCTATAGCCTTAAGTCATTGGCTAAGTGGGAGATTGGGAATGAAAGACGAAGACATCGTCATAGTCGCTGCGGCACGCACCCCTGTCGGGGCGTTCAATGGGTCGCTTTCGAGCGTCCCGGCGCATTACCTCGGACAGGTCGCGATTGGGGCGGCGATGACGCGGGCCGGGATCGAACCCGGCGACGTCGATGAAGTGATTCTCGGCCAGGTTCTCACTGCCGCCCAAGGACAGAATCCCGCGCGCCAGGCCGCGATGGGCGCCGGCATCCCCGTCGACACTCCCGCCTGGGGCCTGAATCAGGTCTGCGGTTCGGGCTTGCGCGCCGTCGTCACCGGCGCCCAGCAGATCAGAAGTGGCGATGCCGACATCGTCATTGCCGGCGGCCAGGAGAGCATGAGCCAGTCCGTCCACGCCGGGCATCTGCGCAATGGCACCAAGATGGGCAATCTCGATCTGATCGACACCATGATCAAGGACGGTCTGTGGGACGCCTTCCACGGCTATCACATGGGCGTCACGGCGGAGAATGTCGCCCGCCAATGGCAGATCATGCGCGAGGACCAGGACCGCTTCGCCGTCGCCTCGCAGAACAAGGCCGAGGCGGCGAAGAAGGGCGGCAAGTTCAAGGACGAGATCGTGCCCGTGACCATCAAGACCCGCAAGGGCGAGACCGTGGTGAGCGAGGACGAGTATATTCGCGAAGGCGCCAAATATGAGGATTTGGCCAAGCTCCGGCCTGCCTTCGACAAGGAGGGATCGGTCACTGCCGGCAACGCCTCCGGCATCAATGACGGCGCCGCGGTGGTCGTGCTGATGACCGCCAAGGAGGCGAAGAAGCGCAAGCTCAAGCCGCTCGCCCGCATCGCCTCCTGGGCGCAAGCCGGGGTCGAGCCCGCAGTCATGGGGTCCGGCCCCATACCCGCCTCGCGCCGCGCGCTGGAAAAGGCCGGTTGGTCGGCGCAGGATCTCGATTTGATCGAGGCTAACGAGGCCTTCGCCGCGCAGGCTTGCGCCGTGAACAAGGACCTCGGCTGGGATACCGACAAGGTCAACGTCAATGGCGGCGCCATCGCCATCGGCCATCCGATCGGCGCTTCGGGCGCGCGCGTTCTCACCACGCTGTTGCACGAAATGCAGCGCCGGGACGCGAAGAAAGGTCTCGCCACGTTGTGCATCGGCGGCGGCATGGGCATCGCCATGTGCGTCGAGCGCGACTAAAGCGGATTGTAAGGTGTAGGGGGCCCCGCGCCGGCGAACCCGGCCGCGCGGCCATGTTTGGCTCGGAGTGGAGGCGCCGCAAGAGCGCCTAAAGGGAGGTAATGCACATGGGGAGAGTTGCTCTCGTCACCGGAGGAACGCGCGGCATCGGCGCCGCCATCTGCAAGGCTCTGAAGCAGGCGGGCTACAACGTCGCCGCCAATTACGGCGGCAATGACGACGCGGCCAAGGCCTTCAAGAAGGAGACCGGCATCCCGGTCTATAAATGGGACGTCTCCGACTACACGGCCTGCGAGCAGGGCATCATCAATGTCGAGAACGAGGTCGGCCCGATCGAGGTGCTGGTCAATAATGCCGGCATCTCGCGCGACGCCATGCTGCAGAAGATGACGCATGAGCAATGGTCGGAGGTGATGCGCACCAATCTCGGCTCGCTGTTCAATATGACCCGTCCGGTGATCAACGGCATGCGTGAGCGGGGCTTCGGCCGTGTCATCAACATTTCCTCCATCAACGGGCAGAAGGGCCAGCTCGGCCTCGTCAATTATTGCTCGGCCAAGGCCGGCGTGATCGGCTTCACCCGGGCGCTGGCGCTTGAAAGCGCCCGCAAGGGCATCACCGTGAACGCCATTGCCCCCGGCTACGTCAAGACGGACCTGCTCTCAGGCGTCTCCGAGGATGTGATGAAGGCCATCGTCGGCCAGATCCCGGTCGGACGCCTGGGCGAGGCCGAGGAAGTCGCCCGTTGCGCTGTGTTCCTCGCCGCCGATGAGGGCGCCTGGATCACCGGCTCGACCCTCACCATCAATGGCGGCCAGTTCATGGATTGAGGTCTCACCATTCCTTTCGTCATGCCCGGACTTGATCCGGGCATCCAGGCCGTTACCTTGGGCGAAATGAGAAGCCAGTGGAATGGATTGTCGGGTCAAGCCCGGCAATGACCAAAGGGGGGTTAGGGCTCGAAGCCGTCAGGCGCGAGTTCGAAGCCGGCAAAGTCGAAACCGGGCGCCACGGTGCAGCCAAGCAGCGTCCAGCCCCCGAGGCTGCGCGCGGTCTGCCAGGCCAAAGCAGGCACCAGTACCTGCGGATGCTCGCCCTGGAGCCAGTCGGGGCCGAGGCGATGCTCGTGCCGCGTTTCGCCCTGCTTGACCTCGAGCAGAAGCGGCGCGCCCCCATACCAATGCCACATCTCGGCCGCGTCAACGCGATGCCAGCGCGATACCTCGCCCGCCCGCAACAGATAGAGGATGGCGGTCGAATGGGCCCGGTCCCGATGCCCGGCCTCGTCGCGGAAGGTCTCGCGGAAATAGCCACCCTCCGGATGCGGCTTCAGCTTGAACGCCGCGATCAGCTCGTCCGCGGTCAGCGCCCCGGTCACGCTTAGAACTTGTCCTTGCGCTTCCGCGTCTCTCCGAAAATCTCCCACAGCTCCCTGCCTTCCATGCCGAGCCGCTTCTGGATCTCGGGGCTCGACGGGCGGAGGAAGGGATTGGTGGCGAGCTCCCGGGCGATCGTGCTCGGGAGCGAGGGCTCGCCCTTCTCGGTGAGCGTGGCGACTTCCGCCGCGCGGGCCCGAAGCGCCGTGTTGCCCGGCTCGACCGTCAGCGCGAAGCGCGTATTGGCTCCGGTATATTCATGTCCGCAATAGATCGCGGTCTCTGGCGGTAGCGCCATCAGCTTTTGCAGCGAATTCCACATCGTCTTGGCGTCGCCCTCGAGCAGCTTGCCGCAGCCGACCGAGAACATGGTGTCGCCGACAAAGGCGATGCCATCCTCGGGAAGGAAATAGCTGACATGACCGCGCGTGTGGCCGGGGGTCTCGATCACCAGCGCCCTGGCGTTGCCCACCGCGACGCTGTCGCCTTCGCTCACTTCGACATCGATGCCGGGAATGCTTCGCGCCTCCGCCGCCGGACCGACGATGGTGCAGCCGGTCATCCGCTTCAGCACCTCATTGCCGGCGGTGTGGTCGTGGTGATGATGGGTGATGAGAATATGGGTCAGCCCCCAGCCTGTCTCATGCAGAGCGGCGAGGATCGCTTCGGCGTCGGGCGCGTCGATCGAGGCCGTTGCCCCGGTTTCGGCATCGTGGATCAGCACGCCGTAATTGTCGCCACGCGCCGAAAACTGGTGAACGTCGAGTCGAGCCATCGCTAGGTTTACCCGCGTTGTGAGTGTGAAGCGGGAGCGTAGCACCTCCTCGAACCGGAGTGAAATGGAGGCGCAATCGAACCGGTCACTTACGCTTGATCAGAGTGTATGCTGCCGCGCCGGCAAGAGGCACCCGCATTTTCACGGACGACAAGTAAGACACCGCGATGCATCTCGACGCCATCGATCTGAAGGATTTCTACGCCTCTCCGCTTGGGCTTGTGGTGCGGCGGCTGCTCGGAGCGCGGCTGCGGGCGCGCTGGGGCAATGTGCAAGGCCAGAGTCTGTTCGGCCTCGGCTTTGCCACGCCCTATCTCGGTGCCTTCCGAGCCGACGCCTGCCCCCTCGGCGCGCTGATGCCGGCCGAGCTCGGCGTCATCGCCTGGCCGAACCAGGTCAAGGGCTTGAGCGTAGTTGTCGATGAGACCGAGCTCCCGCTCGCGGACGAAAGCGCCGATCGCATTCTCCTGGTGCATATGCTCGAATGGAGCGAGCGGACGCGGCCGCTGTTGCGGGAGCTGTGGCGGGTGCTGGCGCCGGATGGCCGGATGCTGCTGATCGTGCCCAACCGCCGCGGGCTATGGGCGCAATTCGACTCGACCCCCTTCGGCCACGGGCGCCCGTTCAGCCGCTCCCAGCTCACCACCCTGTTGCGGGAGGCGATGTTCACGCCGGAGCAATGGCAGCACGCGCTCTACATGCCGCCGTTCTCTTGGCGCATCCTGCTCAAATGGCCGGTGTTCTGGGAGCGCCTCGGGCTCGTGCTGTGGCCGGCATTCTCCGGCGTGCTCATCGTCGAAGCGAGCAAGCAGCTCTATGGCGGCGTGCCGGTGAAAGAGAGCCGGAAGACGCGCCGGCGCGTGGTGCCGGTCCCCGCCGGCGTCACACCCAGAGTCAGCGCGACAGCAGAAACACCGCCTGCTCGCCGAACAGATTCTGCATGAACAGCGGCATGGAGACGCCGAGCCTCGAACCATAGGCGTTGAGGGCCACGGCGCGGTCGACCTTGGCGCCGGCATCGCGGCACAGATCGAGGAAATCCTTGATGGTGCAAAGATGGATGTTCGGCGTGTCGTACCAGCTCTCGGGCAGATTGTCGGTCTTCGGCATCTTGCCGCCGAAGAGAAGCTGCGTCCGCACGCGCCAATGGCCGAAATTGGGGAAGGACACGATGGCGCGGTGCCCGATGCGCAGAAGCTGCTCCAGCACCTGGCGCGGTGAGTAGGTCGCCTGCAAGGTCTGGCTCAGGATCACATAGTCGAAAGCGAGGTCGGGGTAATAGGCAAGGTCGGCATCGGCGTCACCCTGGATCACGGCCAGGCCTTGCGCCACGCAGGAATTCACCCCCGCCTGGCTCAGCTCGATGCCACGGCCATCGACGTTGCGGCGCGAACCAAGTAGGCGCAGCAAGGTACCGTCGCCGCAGCCAATATCGAGCACGCGCGATCCCGGTTCCACCAGGTCGGCGATGAACAGCAGGTCGACGCGCGCGGTATCGGTGGCACGCACGGCATGCGGCGGGACCGAGATGTTCATGGCAGCCACCCTTCCGCCTCCACTATGCCCCGGTGCCTCGCAGCGGCGTTGAGGAAGCCGCGGATGGTATCGAACAGCTCCGGCTCATGCAGCAGGAAGGAATCGTGACCGGCCGCGGTCTCGAGCTCGACGAAGCTGACATTGGCGGCGACCGCGTTCAGCGCATGCACGACCTCCCGGCTCTCTTCGGTCGGGAACAGCCAGTCGCTGGTGAAGGAGACGAGACAGAAGCGCGTTGGCGTCCCCCGAAAGGCGTTGGCGAGCACGCCGCCATGATCGGCGGCGAGATCGAAATAATCCATGGCGCGCGTGATGTAGAGATAGGAGTTCGCGTCGAAACGGTCGACAAAGCTCAAGCCTTGATGGCGCAGATAGCTCTCCACCTGGAAATCGGCGTCGAAGCCGAAGGTGACCTTGTCCCGATCCTGGAGGTTGCGGCCGAATTTGGTGTGCAGCGCATCATCCGACAGATAGGTGATATGCGCGGCCATGCGCGCGACAGCGAGCCCTTTGCGAGGGCTCGTGTCTTCGTCGAGATAGCGTCCCTGGCACCAATCCGGGTCGGCCATCACGGCTTGGCGCCCGACCTCGTGAAAAGCGATGTTCTGGGAGGAATGGCGCGCGGCGCAGGCGATCGGCACAGCTGAGAACACGCGATCCTTATAGGTCGAGGCCCATTCCAGCACCTGCATGCCGCCCATGGAGCCGCCAAGCACGCACAGCACGTCGGGGATGCCGAGATGTTCGAGCAGCTGCGCCTGCGCCCGCACCATGTCGCCGATGGTGATGACCGGGAAATCGAGCCCGTAAGGCCGCCCCGTTGCCGGGTTGATCGAACTCGGGCCGGTCGAGCCCATGCAGCCGCCGATCACATTCGGGCACAGCACGAAGAAGCGATTGGTGTCGATCGGCTTGTCCGGGCCAACCATGATCTCCCACCAGCCGGGCTTGCCGGTGACGGGATGGATGTTGCTGACATGCTGGTCGCCGGTCAGCGCATGACAGACGAGCACGAGGTTCGACTTGTCGGCATTAAGGCTGCCGTAGGTCTGATAGGCCACGGAGTAAGGCCCGAGCTTCACCCCGCAATCGAGCTGGAGGGCCTGATCGGCGCCGAAATGCACGATCTCGCTCTGCGGATTGGCGACCTGCGCCAGCCGGACGGAATGGTCCAAAAAGGCCTGTGATGTCGGGGCTTCGCTCATAGCTCGCTGGATATTCACTCCACCATGAGGCCCTGTTTACCTCGACAGTTTACAATTCGGCGTTAGCTAGGAGCTTACCGTGGAAAGTCAATGTTTTCTTTGCTTTCGCTTAAGTAAAGGTCCTATGAGAGGCCCCGCGCCGGGCGGGCGCGAAGGTCACGCCCGCAAGCTAAACCAGGAGAGACAGGAATGACCGCGAAGCGGGCCTTGCGCCCTCGGGAAGGCATCCTCGACATCGCGCCCTATGTGCCGGGGAGGAGCGCGCTGGAAGGCGGCGGACCCGCGATCAAGCTCTCCTCCAACGAGACGCCGTTCGGCCCGAGCCCCAAGGCGGTCGAAGCCTATCTCGCCGCGGGTGCGAACCTGTCCCGCTACCCCGACGGCTCGGCCAGGCCGTTGAGAGAGGCGATCGCCAAGCTTTATGGGCTCGATCCCGCCCGCATCGTCTGCGGCGCCGGCTCGGACGAGCTGCTGAACCTGCTCGCGGCGGCCTATCTCGGCCCCGGCGACGAGGCGATCTACTCCAGGCACGGATTCCTCGTCTACCGCATCGCCATTCTGGCCATGGGCGCGACGCCGGTGGTGGCGCAGGAAGTGGCACTGACCGCCGATGTCGACGCCATTCTTGGCTGCGTGACCCCGGCGACGCGGATGGTGTTCCTCGCCAATCCGAACAACCCGACCGGAACCTATCTCGGTTTCGACGAGGTGAAGCGGCTACGCGCCGGCCTGCCCGAGACGGTTCTGCTCGTGCTCGACGCGGCTTACGCCGAATATGTACGGGCCAACGACTATGAGTCCGGGATCGAGCTGGTGGCGACGACGCACAACACGGTGATGACGCGCACCTTCTCCAAGATCTATGGCTTGGCCTCGCTCCGCATCGGCTGGGCCTATTGCCCGGAGGCAATCGCCGATGCGCTGAACCGCATCCGGGGGCCGTTCAACGTCTCCGGCCCCGCCATCGCTGCCGGCGTCGCCGCGCTGCAAGACCGTGCCAGCGTGGCGCGCTCGGCCGAGCACAACGAGATCTGGCTCGGCCGCATGGCCGAGGCGCTCTCCGCGCTTGGCCTGATGGTGACCCCGAGCGCCGCCAATTTCCTGCTGGTGCATTTTCCCGCCGCCAATGGCCGCTCCGCCGTGGAGGCCGATAAATTTCTCCACTCGCGGCGGATCATTCTGCGGCGGGTCGAGGAATATGGTTTTCCCGATGCGTTGCGCCTGACCATCGGCACCGAAGACGACAATCGCGCCGTGATCGAGGCGCTTGAAGCCTTCACGGGCGGAAGCGGCGTGGCCCAATGACCGAGCCGCTGTTCGACAAGATCGCCATCATCGGCCTCGGTCTGATCGGCTCGTCCATCGCCAGGGCAGCACGCGCCCAAGGCGCGGTAGGCTCGATCGTGGCGTCCGCGCATTCACCGCAGACGCGCAAGCGCGTGGTCGAGCTGGGCCTCGCCGATAGAGTGACCGATACCAACGCCGACGCGGTGGAAGGCGCTGACCTCGTCATTGTCTGCGTTCCGGTCGGGGTTTGCGGCGCCGTGGCCAAGGAGATCGGCCCGCATCTCACGGCCGGCGCCATCGTTTCGGATGTGGGCTCGGTGAAGAACTCGGTCGTGCGCGACATGGGCCCGCATCTGCCAAGCAATGTTCATTTCGTCCCGGCCCATCCGGTGGCCGGCACCGAGCATTCCGGTCCCGATGCCGGCTTTGCCGAGCTGTTCGAGAACCGCTGGTGCATCCTGACGCCGCCTGAAGGCACCGACCCGCAGGCGGTGGACAAGCTCGCGGCGTTCTGGCGCCTGCTCGGCGCCAAGGTCGAGACCATGACGCCGGAGCATCATGACATCGTGCTCGCCATCACCAGTCACATTCCGCATTTGATTGCCTACAACATCGTCGGCACCGCCTACGACGTCGAGAACGTGACCCAGTCGGAGGTGATCAAATTCTCGGCCGGCGGCTTCCGCGATTTCACCCGCATCGCCGCCTCCGATCCGGTGATGTGGCGCGACGTGTTCCTCAACAACAAGGAAGCGGTGCTGGAGATGCTCGGCCGCTTCTCCGAGGATTTGGCGGCGCTGCAGCGCATGATCCGTTGGGACGACGGCAAGGCGCTTGAGGAGCTGTTCACCCGCACCCGCGCCATCCGCCGCGGCATCATCGAGGCCGGGCAGGAGACGGATGAAGCCGATTTCGGGCGGAGGCATGGCGGCGACGATTGAACCGCTAGCGCCGACGTCCCCCTTCGCAGCGGCTCAGGCACCGGACGGGTTTCGGGGCTTGCCGCTCCCTCCCGCGGGGGGTCAATATCGCCTCGACGATGTAAAGGGAGCTTATTGAGATGGTCTACCTCAACGCAAACGGTCTGCTTGGCCGGAGCCTCTTGATCGCGGGCCTTGTCTTAGGCTCGGCCGCCGGCGCCGCCGAATGTCCGCCCGAGCACAAGAAGGCCAACGTCCGCGCCGCGCCGACCGACAAGATCTGGGACGGAGCGGCTCTGGAAACCACCGGCATCGTCGACAAGACTATCGCCTCGGTCGAGATTGCCAACGAACCCTTCAATATCAAGAACCGCTTCTTCCGCATGCGCACGCTCACGGTTGAGCCGGGCGCAGTCGTCCCGTGGCACAGCCATGCCGACCGGCCGGCGATCGTCTACATTATCGAAGGCGAGTTCACCGAATACGCGTCGAATTGCGCCGTACCGGTCACGCATAAGCCGAGCGACGTGGTGGCCGAGACACCGGATCTAGCCCACTGGTGGCAGAATCACGGCGATGAGACCGTCGTGGTTGTCTCTGCCGATCTGCTGAGGAGGTAGCACGCTCACGACATTTAGGGCTCAAGGTCGGGACGGAGCGCTGCATGGCTGAGCTTTGGGTGTTCGGTTATGGCTCGCTGATGTGGCGGCCGGGTTTCCCCTTCAGCGAGACGGCTCCGGCGCTGCTCAAAGGCGCCCACCGCGCGCTCTGCGTCTATTCCATCGTCCATCGCGGCACGCATGCCGAGCCCGGCCTCGTGCTTGGGCTCGATCGCGGCGGCGCCTGCCGCGGCGTCGCCTTTCGCGTGGCCGCTGGGGCCGAGGCGGAGACCGTGGCCTATCTGCGCGAGCGCGAGCAGGTCACCGATGTCTATGTCGAGGCGCGCCGCCCGGTGCGCCTGCTCGATGGCTCGGGCCGGGCGATGCGGGCGCTGTGCTATCTCGTCGACCGGCGCCACGATCAATATGCCGGCAGGCTGTCGCTCGAGGCGCAAATCCGCATCATCCAGAGCGGTAAGGGCCAGGCCGGCGGCAATGTCGAATATGTGATGCGGACGCTCCGCCATTTGCGGGAGGCGGGCGTGCACGATGCCCCGCTTGAGGGTCTCGCCGCGCATCTCGGACCGCATGAGGACTGACGAGGCTCAGGCCGCGTCGGTGGCGAATTGGAGCTCGGCCAGCCGCGCATAGATGCCGCCTTGGCCGATCAAGCTCTGATGCGTCCCCTCCTCCGCCAGCCGCCCCTGGTCGAAGACGAGGATGCGGTCGGCCCGGGTGACCGTGGCGAGACGATGCGCGATCACCAGCGTGGTGCGCCCCTCCATGATGCGGTCGAGCGCGCGCTGCACCAGAGTCTCGCTCTCCGAATCGAGGGCGCTGGTGGCCTCGTCGAGCAGCAGGATCGGGGCATCGCGCAACACCGCCCGCGCGATGGCGATGCGCTGGCGTTGCCCCGCCGACAGGGTCACGCCCCCCTCGCCGAGCATGGTGTCATAGCCTTGCGGCAGGGCCACGATGAAGTCATGGGCAAAGGCCGTGCGCGCGGCCTTCTCGATCTCGCTGCGGCTGGCCTCGCCGGTGCCATAGCCGATATTACCGGCAACCGTGTCGGCGAACAGCGCCGGCTCCTGCGGCACCACGGCGAAGCGCGAGCGCAGCGCCTGGAGATCGGCCTCCTTCACCGAAACGCCGTCGACATTCACCTGGCCAGCTTGCGGATCGTAGAAGCGCAGCAGCAGCGCGAAGATGGTGGTCTTGCCGGCGCCGGAGGGACCGACGATGGCCACGCGTTCGCCGGGCGCCACCCGGAACGAGATTCCGTCCAAGGCACTGACGCCCGACCGCGTTGGATAGGAGAAGGCGACATCATCGAAGCCGATCTCGCCCCGCGGTGGCTCCGGCAGGGGCGCCGGGCGCGCGGGCGATTTGATCTTGGACTGCACCGCGAGGAGCTCGCTCAAGCGTTCCGCCGCGCCGGCCGCCTGATTCACCTCGCCCCACACTTCGCTCAAGCCGGCCATGGAGGTCGCCGCGAACACGGCATAGAGCACGAACTGCCCGAGCCGCCCGCCGGTCATGGTGCCGGCGAGAACGTCCTGCGCGCCGTACCATAGAATGCCGACCACGCTGGCGAAGACGAGGAAGATGGCGATTGCCGTGAGGCCAGCTCGGGCTTTGGTCCGCTGCTTCGCCGCCGTGAAGGCGCGCTCGACCGCGCGCGAGAATCGCATGCTCGCCGCTTCCTCATGGGTGAAGGCTTGCAGCACCCGCACCTGAACAAGACTCTCGCTGGCGAAAGCCGAGGCGTGAGCGAGGCTGTCTTGAGCCTCCCGCGACAGCGCCCGCACGCTGCGGCCATAGGCGACCAGCGGCAACACGATGATGGGAATGGCGATCAGCACCAAGAGCGACAGCCTGGGGCTGGTCACGATCATCATGCCGACGGCGCCCAGCATGACCACCAGATTGCGCAAGGCTTGGCTGATCGTCGTGCTCGCCGCCGCCTTGACCTGCGTGGTGTCCGCGGTGAGCCGGGACATGACCTCGCCCGAATGCACCGTCTCGTAGAAGGCGGGGCTGAGCCCGGTCAGATGCCTGAACACCTCGGTGCGAACATCGGCGACGACGCGTTCCCCCAGCCAATTTACGCAATAAAACCGGGCCGCGCTCGCAAGCGCGAGGATCAGGCCCACGCAGAGCAGCGTGGCGAAATATTTGTCGACGAGACTGGGCTCGAGGCCGGCGAAGCCGACATCGATCATGCGCCTCACAGCGAGCGGGACCGCGAGCGTCGCGGCGGCGGCAATGACGAGCGAGATCAACGCCGCCGCGACCATGCCTTTGTAGCGGAGGAAATAAGGCTTGAGCGCCAGCAGCGGACGCAATGACGCGCGCTTCTCCCGCCCGGTTTCGGCTGGCAGCTGAGCCGAAATCGGCGATTGCAGGTCTTGACCGTTTGGCTTTCCTGGCACGAGCAAGCGCGTCCCTTGTTTGTTGTCGAGGGGGGACTGTAATTCGGTCCAGCACCTATCGCAAAGGTCCAGCCCGCGCCCTACCAGCGCAGCCTTGTGCCGGCGCCGAAGTTCCGTTATAGGCTCCCGCTAGAGTCAAACATCGCGATTTTCCAAGGCAAACCGCCATGAAAAATGACATTCACCCCAATTATCACCGCATCAACGTGGTGATGACCGACGGCACCGAGTTCGTCACCTATTCGACCTATGGGTCGGAGGGGGAGACGCTGAAGCTCGACATCGATTCCAAGACCCACCCGGCTTGGACCGGCGGCAGCCAGCATCTCATCGACCGTGGCGGACGCCTGAGCCGCTTCAAGCGGAAATACGAGGGCTTCCTCAAATAGAGGGCTATTCGGCCTGCGCGCCGAACGCCGCGCGCAAGCGCGACATCTGCGTTTCGAGCGGATGATCGGCCTTGTCCGTTTCGGCCGCAAGCTCCAAGCCAAGCATCTGATCGAGGCGGATCACGCGGTCCTGGAGCTTGATGCTCTGCTCGACCAGGTCCCGCAGCCGCGGCGGTAGCGCCTCGAACTCCCGGTTGTGCTGAAGGCCGGCCTTGGCCGGAAGCTTGATCTTGCGCTGCTCCTCGAGCGCCTGCTCGAGCGTCAGCTCGCCCTCGCTCACCGCCCGCCGGATCAACAGCCAGGACGCGAGCTGCATCAGCCGCGTGGTGAGACGCATGCTCTCCGTGGCATAGGCGAGCGAACGCGGCGGTTCGAGCCGCCGCGCCTCTTTCCGCCCGTCGCCATCGAGATAGGTGGCGGCGGCCTCCACGAGTTCCATGCCCTCGCGAAAAACGGTCCTGAATTGGTCCGACTGCGCAAACTTCGCGCAGAACGATAGGGTGACGCCGTCACCCTTGCTCGATGTCCCCGCCATCGGCTACTCCCTCAACATGTGCCCACGGCATCATACGCCACGCGGGAAGCTATCGTGCCCCCTCGCGTTCGCCCAGGTTAATCGTTTGATTGAGGCAAAAAAAGAGCCGCCAGACGGCGGCTCAGGAAGTTAACAGGGAGGCGTCAAACAGAGTGGACAGGCCACTCGAGTCCAGAGAACTGGATGGCTGTCAGCCTAGCCCGGAGGTTCTAACAACGAGTTAACGCTAAGGCGCGATTTACCTAAAGGAATGGTTTGATCACTTTTGGTTAACGCTTGAAGGCGGCGTCGGCGGCGCTCAGCGAGGACTGTTTCGCCGCCATCACGGCTTCCACCCGCGCGATCTCTGCCTTCAACGCTTCGATGAGCTCGGCGAGTTCGCCGATGGAGAGCTTGGCCAGATCTTGGCCGAGTTCATGGCCTTTCGGCTTCTTGGGTTCGAGATCGTCGAGGATCATGGCTTGCGTCTCCTATGCGTCGTCGCAACATCTCACTGTCTCGTGCCGATCGCCAGCCTTGCCTCACGCCCGGACTTGACCGGGGCAGCGAGGACCTGCTTGCTCGGCCCTGTCACGCCGAAAGGAGGAACGATGCCGCCCAAGATGCAGCCCACGCCGAAGACCATGACCGTGATCGAAGCCAAGGGCCAAGGCGGGCCGGAGGTGCTGGTGCCGTCGACGCGGCCGGTGCCGTCCCCAGGCCCCGGCGAGGTGCTGATCGCCGTCGAGGCCGCCGGCATCAATCGCCCGGACGTGCTGCAACGTCAGGGCCTCTATCCTCCCCCCAAAGGCGCTTCCGACCTGCTGGGGCTTGAGGTCGCGGGCCGCATCGCCGCGCTTGGACCCGGCGCTACGCGCTTCAGCGAGGGTGACGCCGTCTGCGCGTTGACCAATGGCGGCGGCTATGCCGAATTCGCCCTCGCCCCGGAGGCCACCACCTTGCCCATACCGGAAGGCCTGTCGATGGTCGAAGCCGGCGCGCTGCCCGAGACCGTGTTCACGGTCTGGCACAATGTGTTCGAACGCGCGAGGTTGAAGGAAGGCGACTGGCTGCTCGTCCATGGCGGCGCCAGCGGCATCGGCACCACCGCCATTCAAATGGGACGGCTGTTCGGGGCCAAGGTCATCGCCACCGCCGGAACCGGCGAGAAGACTCGCGCTTGCGAGCAGCTCGGCGCGGTCAGAGCCATCAACTACCGCGACGAGGATTTCGTCGAGATCGTGCGCGAAATGACCGAAGGTCACGGCGCCGACGTCATCCTCGACATGGTTGGCGGCGACTATGTCGAGCGCGACCTGCGTGCCGCGGCCGCCGACGGCAGGATCGTCCAGATCGCCTTCCTCAAGGGCTCCAAGGTGGAGCTCGATCTGATGCGTCTCATGTTGAGGCGCCTCACCCTCACCGGCTCGACCCTTCGCGCGCAGAGCGACGCAGCGAAGGCCCGCATGGCCCGCAGCATCGAGGCGCGCGTCTGGCCCTTGATCGCCGAGGGCAAGCTCAAACCGGTGATCGATTCCATTTTCGACCTCACCGACGCTGCCGCCGCGCACGCCCGCATCGACGATCCGGATCATATCGGCAAGATCGTGCTGGTCCGGGGCTAGAGCCCCCTGAATTAAGGGGGAATTCGCTTTGAACCGTTTGCTTCCGCCCCCGGAGCGCCCTATATAGGTCTCTTCCCCTTCAATTGAATCTGGCTGGCTCTCGCGGCCTCAAGGGGCGAGAGAGAGCCCGCTTCACTGAACAGGTATTTCAAGGCCAATGGACCGTATCCCGCTGATGCCCAAGGCGACCGCCGTTTGGCTGGTCGACAACACCTCGCTCACCTTCGAGCAGATTGCCGAATTTTGCGTCCTGCACGTGCTCGAGGTGAAGGGCATCGCCGATGGCGACGTGGCCCATGGCATCAAGGGGATGGATCCGATCTCCTCGGGCCAGCTGACGCGCGATGAGATCGCCAACGCCGAGAAGGACACCTCCTACCGGTTGAAGCTGGCCGAGCCGAAGGTCGAGGTGCCGGAGGTGAAGACGAAGCGCGGTCCCCGTTATACGCCGGTATCGCGCCGCCAGGACCGACCCAATGCCATTCTCTGGCTGCTGAAAAATCATGCCGAGCTCAAGGACTCCCAGATCATGCGCCTGGTGGGCACCACCAAGCCGACGATCATCGCCATTCGCGAGCGGTCCCACTGGAATTCGCCCAACCTCGTGGCTCAGGATCCGGTGACGCTTGGGCTCTGCTCGCAGACCGACCTCGACGCCGAAGTGAAGAAGGCGGCGGCAAAGCACGAGCGCGAGCATGGCGGCGCCCAGCCGATCAAGACCGAGACCCTGATGCCGACCGAGGAGAGCATCGCCGCGGCCGCGGCCCCGCCCGAGCGGGAGGCGCCGATGGCGACCGCGCTGGCCCAACAGGCGCGCGAGGCCATGGCCGCCCCCGAGGCGGATGACGACATCCCGGATGCAGCCTCGGTCTTCGCCAAGCTCAAGGAGCTGAAGCGGGACGTTCAAGACTAAGCGGAACTCCAAGCCCCGACGCGGGCCGGCTCCTTGACCTGAACCGCAGGTTTTTGACGAAGATCAAGGCTTCGCTCCGCCCTCTCACCCAATCCTTGCACCTCCGATCCAACACCGAGGTGCAGCATGAGCGCGGGCGAGATTATCTTCCTGACTTTGGTCTTGATTGCGTTCGGGGCGTTTGCGGCAACGCTTGCCTATTACTCCAAGGGCTGACCGCCGCTCTCCGTTTGGAGAGAAATCGCCCGCCTTCATGCGAGAACAATTGCTTGAAGGGCTTGAGCTTGGCTAGGGTGCGGCTAGGAAACGCACCCAAGACGGCCAATGACAAGCCCCTACGACACCGATCTCGGCAAGAAGGCCGCCAATTATCAGCCGCTGACGCCGCTCATGTTTCTCGAGCGCGCCGCGATGACGTTCCCCAATCATACCGCCATCATCCACGGCAATCAGCGCTACAGCTACGCGGAGTTCTACGCGCGCTGCCGCAGCCTCGCCTCGGCCCTCTCCGCTCTCGGCATCGGCCCGGGCGACACGGTGTCGGTGATGCTCGCCAATTCTCCCGCCATGCTCGAAGCCCATTACGGCGTGCCCATGACCGGAGCGGTGCTGCACTCCATCAATACCCGGCTCGATCCTGCCATCGTTGCCTTCATGCTCGACCACGCCGACACCAAACTGGTGATCGCCGATACCGAATTTGCCGCGGTGATCAAGAAAGCGCTGGCGGAGACGGAGGTCGAGCCGAGTGTCGTCGACTATCGCGACCTCGAATGCGGGGTCGAGGGCGAGCGCGTGGGCAAGCTCGATTACGAAGCGCTGATCGCCGGCGGCGACCCCGACTTTTCCTGGGCGATGCCGTCCAACGAGTGGAACGCCATCTCCCTCAACTATACGAGCGGCACCACCGGCAACCCCAAGGGCGTCGTCTACCATCATCGCGGCGCGGCGCTGATGTGTTACGCCAACACCATCGCCACCGGCATGGCCGCCCATCCCGTCTATCTCTGGACGCTGCCGATGTTCCATTGCAACGGCTGGTGCTTCCCCTGGTCGCTGTCGGTGGTCGCCGGTACCCATGTCTGTCTCCGCTCGGTGCGGCCGAAGGCGATGTATGACGCGATCGCCGACCACCAGGTGACGCATCTCTCGGGCGCGCCCTTCGTCATGTCCTGTCTCCTCAACGCCACGCCAGATCAGCGGCGGAGCTTTTCCCACAACGTCGCCTTCAATCATGCCGCTGCCCCGCCGCCTGAAGCCGTGCTCGGGGCCATGGCCGAGGCGGGCTTCGAGCTCACCCATCTCTACGGGCTCACCGAGACCTATGGCCCGGCCACCATCAATGAGTGGCATGCCGAATGGGATGAATTGCCGCCGGATGAGCGCCTGTCGAAGCGGGCCAGGCAAGGCGTGCGTTACGTGGCGCTGGAGGGCCTGGACGTGAAGGACGCCGAGACCATGGAGCAGGTGCCGGCGGACGGAGAGACCATCGGCGAGGTCATGTTCCGCGGCAACATCGTGATGAAGGGCTATCTCAAGAATAAGAAGGCGACGAAGGAGGCCTTCGCCGGCGGCTGGTTCCATTCCGGCGACCTCGGCGTGCTGCATCCGGACGGCTACATCCAGCTCAAGGACCGGTCCAAGGACATCATCATCTCCGGCGGCGAGAACATCTCCTCCATCGAGATCGAGGACGTGCTCTACAAGCACCCCGCCGTGGCCGACGCGGCCGTGGTGGCCAAGCCCGATGCCAAATGGGGCGAGACCCCGTGCGCCTTCATCGAGACGCGGCCGGGCGCCGAGGTGACGGCGGAGGAGATCATCGCCTATTGCAAGGAGAAGCTCGCCCGCTTCAAATGCCCCCGCCACGTGGTCTTCACCGAGCTGCCCAAAACCTCGACCGGCAAGATCCAGAAATTCAAGCTGCGCGATCTGGCCAAGGCGGTTTGAGCCCCTGAGCGCATACGTCCGAGTGCCCGCCCATGCGGCTCAAGTTGAAGACTCTTGCCAAAGGCGATGGCAAAATGGCGTTATAGTCCCGGCGCCGGCCACGGCCAGCCGGCCCTAAAGGAAGCGATCAGGCACATGCCCAACCGGGGTCTGACATTCGTCAAATTACAGGAGCACTCGGACGAGCGCGGACGCATGCGCATCGTCGAGGTCGATGGCGGCGGCCTGCCCTTCGTGCCGGTGCGGAGCTTCATCATCTCCGACGTTCCGAGCGACAAGTCACGCGCCGGCCATGCGGTGTCCTGCGACGAGCTGCTCGTGGTGGCGCAAGGCTCCTGCCTGATCACGGCGCGAACCGGTGCCGGCCTCGAGGAGCACCGGCTCACCCCGGCCACCGGTGGCGTCCATCTGCGGCCCGGGACCTGGCTCATGCTGAGCGAGTTCGAGCCCGGGACCATCATGGTCAGCTACGCCTCGGAGCGCTATGAGGAGACCCGATTCTTCGAGGAATATGTCGACCTTGAGCGGCTGCAGAAGAAGCCGTGACGCCGGAGAAAAGTGAGCATTATCGCTCATTCGCATTCCTGATTGAAGGCAGCACCCACTTCCTCACCAGCGGGCTTTAGGCCCTTCCGGCTTGCGTCCGGGCGGCAGCCGGGCCATCCTCCGGTTGCGTGGGCCAGGGGGGGAATCAGCCATAACGCTCGAACAAAACTTCAATCTGATCGCGAGCTATGTCGCCCTCGTGGTCGAGTGCGGCGCCGTCTTCGTCGTGGCCTTCGGCGCGCTGCAAGCCATTCTCAGCCTGTTCAAGGCGATCGCGAATGGCCAGGCGACTGGGAGCGAAGGACGTCAAATCTGGCTGCGCTTCGCCACCTGGATCCTGCTCGCGCTCGAATTCGCGCTCGCCGCCGACATCCTGCGCACCGCGGTGGCGCCGACCTGGGACGACATCAGCAAGCTTGCCGTCATCGCCACCATCCGCACCATGCTCAACTATTTCCTGGCGAAGGACATCATGGCCTTCGACAAGAACCAGCAATCCGGCCTTGAAACGAGCACAAACTGAACGAAAACGCCCGAATTCTGCGCCCGTTAATGGGTTGGACGGTTTGGCGAATATGTGGTTCAGTTGTTTAAAGTGACGAACGCGACGCAGCAATCGCGAGCGTCAGGTTGCGCGGGTTTCGGGGGTTCTTTTTTACTTACTCTAGGTTGCAGCTGAGCTTGGCTCAGCCAGAGGTGCCAGCGCATAAGTCTGGGGCCCGGCGCCTCGGCCACCCCGGAACGTGGGCACCCATAACCGGGGGCCGGCGAATGCTGAACAGAGTACGGGGCAAGCGGTTTCAGCTCGTCCTCATCAAGCCATCGCATTACGACCCGGATGGGTATGTGGTGCAGTGGTTCCGTTCGACCATGCCGTCGAACTCGCTCGCCGCCGTCTACAGCCTGGCGCTTGGCGCGGCTGGACGCAGCGTGCTGGGGCCGGACCTCCCGATCGACGTCAACGCCATCGACGAGACCAATACGCGCGTGCGGCCCCGCGACATCGCCAAGCGCATCGCGCGCAACGGCGGCGTGGGTCTCGTCGGCCTGGTCGGCGTGCAATCGAACGAATTCCCGCGCGCGCTCGATATCGCCAGGGCCTTCCGCGCCCAAGGCGTGCAGGTGATGATCGGCGGCTTTCACGTCTCGGGCTGTCTGGCCATGCTCAACGAGACCCAAATTGACATCAAGGTGGCGCAAGAGCTCGGGGTCTCCATCTTCGCCGGCGAGGCCGAGGAAGGGTTCGATGAGGTGCTTGTGGACGCGGCCAAAGGCGAGCTCAAGCCGCTCTACGACCATATGAAGCATCTGCCCGGCATTGGTGACGTCGCCTCGCCGCCATTTCTTCCCGCCGACTTCGTCAAGCGCACCGTCGGCAATGTGACGAGCTTCGACGCCGGCCGCGGCTGCCCTTTCCAATGCTCCTTCTGCACCATCATCAATGTGCAGGGGCGCAAGTCGCGCTACCGCTCCCCCGATAGCATCGAGCAGATCCTGCGCATGAATTTGGCCCAAGGGGTGAAGCGCTTCTTCATCACCGACGACAATTTCGCCCGCAACAAGGATTGGGAGGCCATCTACGACCGGATCATCAAGCTGCGCGAGGAGGACGGCTTGGACGTCCGCTTCATGATCCAGGTCGACACGCTGTGCCACAAGATTCCGAACTTCATCGAAAAGTCGCAGCGCGCGGGGGTCACGCGCGTGTTCATCGGGCTCGAGAACATCAATCCCGCCAATCTGATCGCGGCCAAGAAGCGGCAGAACAAGATCACCGAATACCGCAAGATGCTGCTCGAATGGAAACGCGTCGGCATCATGACCTTCGCCGGCTATATCCTCGGCTTCCCCAACGACACGCCGGACTCGATCCGCCACGACCTCGACATCATCAAGAAGGAGTTGCCGCTCGACGCGCTCGAATTCTTCGTGCTGACGCCGCTGCCCGGCTCCGAGGACCACAAGATCCTGTACGAGAAGAAGGTCTGGATGGACCCCGACCTCAACAAATACGAGCTTGAGCATGTGGTCACCGGCCACGCCAAGATGACGAAGCAGGAATGGCAGGAGGCTTACCGCTCGGCCTGGGACATCTTCTATACCGACGAGCATTTGGAAACGATCATGCGCCGCGCCGCCGCCACTGGCATCAACGTCCGCTCGCTGATGCCCGTGCTGATGTGGTTCTCGAGCGCGGTGAAGATCGAGGAGCTGCATCCCCTGCAATGGGGCATCTTCCGCATCAAGCACCGCAGAGACCGGCGCCCGAGCTTCCCGCTTGAGTCGCCACTCGCTTTTTATGCGAACTACGTGCAGGACACCGCGCGAAAAGCGGCGAAGCTCGTGCGGCGCTGGCGGCATCTCAAGCGGATCGTGGCCAAGATCGAGGCCGACCCCAAAGCCCAATTCTACATGGACGACGCCTTGACGCCTGTTGGCGAGGAGGATGCCGAGCATATGGAGCTCTATAATCAGAGCGAGTCGATCAAGGCCGCCGTGCAGCACGAGCGGCGCGTCGCCGGCCACCCCGGCAACGGTCACGGCAACGGCCACGATCATGCGCATCAAGGCAATGGGCACACGGGCACTGCCCGCCCCGAGCGTCCAGCCAGGGACGATCCTCGGCCGGCGATCATTCCCCCCGCGGCTTGAATTCAGTCTGACGGTGTCGCTCGGTGTACGCCGAACCGGCGAAGCTGGCGGGGAGTCCTAGAAGCCGCCAAGCGCGCGACGGAAGAAGTCGCCGAACTGGCCCGTACGCGGACGCCTCTGCCGCTGCCAGGGCTGCTCCTCCGGATAACCCTCGTTCGCATAGCGATCGGGATTGCCGTAGCGCGGGTCGTAACCGCCATAGCCAGGCTGCGGGCCAGGTCCGCCGCTCGGCGCGAGCGCCGAGGATTCGACCCAGCCGGCCGCGCCGCTATGGGCATCCTGCACCTGCACCCAGCCCGGTTGGCGGGAGATCACGCGCACCTGCCAGCCGGCTAGAAGGGCGTAGACCATCGGCGAGCGCAGATCCGGCTCGGCGCGCATATCGGCGGTACCGGCGACCACGGACGCCCATTCCTCGACTTCGGCCGCATCCTCGCCCGCCCCGGGTAGCGGCGCTTCGCGCCCCTGCCAGTCGTCGAGTGACGCGGCATCATTGCCGAACGATGGGTCTTGATCCCGGTATGCCTGATCCTGGTCGGCTCCGGGCCAAGGCTCCGATTGAGCCTCCCGCTCGTCCGCGTCGCCCGTCGGCGGCGTGACCTCGCGGGTAGCGGCGCCTTGCGCCGGCTGCTTCGGCGCGGCAGGCGCGGCCACGGTCTTTTTCGGCTCGATCGCCGCCGTCTTGGTCGGATCGGGCTTGGTCGGAACGGCCTCGCCGGCCGCGACATCCTCCTTTGGACATTGCTTGTCCGCCGCGGCGAGCGTCGTGACCTTGGACTTATCGTCCGTGGCGCCGCCGGCGCCGCCGAGGACAGCCTGGGCCAGGAAGATGGTGCTGCCCGTGTAGAGCAGCCCCCCGACCAGCCACAATGTCAAAAGAAGCTTGTTTTTCATGCCGAACCTCCGATCCCGGCCCCGCCCCATCGGCGGCCGGGCCCGATTCGTTCCCAGTTAAGCAGGAATGGCCGAACCAGGCGTTAATTGGGCACGTCAAAATGGCAAGAGCGTGGGCGCAACATGGCCCCGGTGGATAGTTTGGACACCCCACTTGCCTTCGAGCCTTGCCGATGGCACGTGCTTCTGCATGGGCAACAGCGACGGATATAAGGAGTTCCTCACCGATTTGCTCTCGGCTTTCGGCCCGGTGAGCATCCGCAATATGTTCGGTGGCGCTGGCGTTTATGCCGAGGGCGTCATGTTCGCCCTCGTCGCCGACGACACGCTGTACTTCAAAGCCGACGCGACCTCCGCGCCCGACTTCGCCGCCGAGGGCAAAACTCCCTTCACTTACACGGCCGAGGGCCGGACGCCGGTCGCCATGTCCTACTGGGAAATCCCGGAGCGCCTGCTCGACGACCCCGAAGAATTGGCGGTCTGGGCGCGGCGGGCGCATGACATCGCGCGTGCGGCTAAGACCAAGCCAAAGCGGCGCTGACCAGCGTCAACGGCTCAGGAGGGCGACTGGATGCTCTCCAGATATTCGAGGATGGCCTCGACGTCGTGGGGGTTGAAGGCGAAGATGGGCATGTCCGGATGGCCCGACACGATACCTTCCGCCAGCGACTCACCCAGATCCTCGATCGGATATTTGCTGGACAAGGTCCGGAACGGGGGTGCGTCCTTATGCGGGCTTTGGCCCTCCTTACCGACCGCATGGCAGCGCGAGCAATTCTCCCGCACGAGCACCTCGCCCTTATCCGCCAGAGTCTTGTCGGCGGCGGTGGCAGGCAAGGCAGCGGCCACCAGGGCGGCGCTGCCCACGAGCACTGCCGCAAGTCTACTGCGCCATGATCGCGCAAGGATGGTTGACAGCACTTAGACCCCTCCCCCTCGGAACTATCGGCGTGGCTACCGCAATTGCGGCCGCTCGTCCTTGACCTTGCTCAACGTTTAAACGGGGCCTCGATCCCGCGCGACGAGGCGCGAGCTGATCTTGTCGACGCTCGCTTCGGCGCCTGGGGCGCCGAGACAGTCTGACGAGGCGCGAGGTCCCGCGCGCTCGCTCGGGCGGAAGGCTCCGCCCTAATGGCTCATTTCAAATTTGAGCCGTTCGATCTCGTCTCTGAGACGCAATTTTTGACGCTTCAGATCAGCGATCTTGAGATCGTCGGCCGTCGGCCGTCCCAGCTCTTCTTCGATCTTGCGATCCAACGCGCGGTGCTTCTCCGACAACTCCACGAGATGTGCGTCAAGCGCCATGTCTAGACCTCCGATTCAGTTGGTCTCCGACTATGCAGTCTGACAAATCGGCGGGGTTTTGTCTAATGGGCACCTCGAACAATACCCGCTGGCCAGCCCCGCGCAAATCAGATTCGGTGATCCCGCACGATGAGGCAGGCGGGGACGGGTCATGGGGCAGATGGGGTTCTACGATCTCGACAAGCGGCTCGA
>Ga0307379_10000502_pt1 | contig 65174 bp, 57 predicted proteins | sample UN2MG_FD_202237 | JGI IMG/M metagenome (GOLD analysis project Ga0307379, IMG submission 202237) | Soil microbial communities from Risofladan, Vaasa, Finland - UN-2 | ecosystem: Environmental > Terrestrial > Soil > Coastal area > Acid sulfate soil | place: Finland: Risofladan, Vaasa | collected... | reverse complement strand
CACTCGACCCGGAGCCCTGTCTTTATAACTTACATATACGGACTTGCAGACATTGCATTCGGCAACAATATTCGTGAGGCAACGATTACCCATTTCGACAACAAGGATAAATGAGGCAACATGCTATCGGGGGACCGCGGACGATAGAGGTTCAAGGCCGACGTGGAGCCCTGGCGGGGATGCGCAGTTTACAACTCAGGATCGGGCCCTAACGGAGCGCCATGCTCAGCAGGCTGCCGCCGACAATCACGCCGACCGCGAGAAGGATGACCACAGCCCATTCCCATATGCCCAGCCGACGCCTCTTCCCGCGGCCCCGCCGTACCGCCCGAGCCACCTGTTCTGCGTTCTTAGTGGACGACATCCTGGCGGCCACTTCCAGCAGACACGGCACGCAAAGGGACACAGCGGGCTCCCGGTGCCCGCAGCGAATACACAGCCCCGGCCTTGCAGAGTCCTCCCGAGCCGGCCTCCAGTCGCTGATGGTCAGATAACTCTCCAGTGCCTCCGGCTTCAGCATGTCAGCCTCCTGCGGTACAGGATGCTTGCCTATCTGAAACGCCCCGACAAGTCGGGACAACGGACACTGCCCTACGTCTCCCGGTTCATGGATACGCCAGCGAGCTACCAGCAACTTACCTGCGACCAACGGCGCTTCTCATGCACCCGCACTAATTCGACGAAGGCCGCTGGAACTCCTCCCGGTTGATGGGAGACCGATAAGGCCCACGCCTGCGGATGGATTCGGAGAACAGCCAATGCGTCTAAGCGGGTGAACTACAAATTCAAGAGACCAGCTCATGCGAGCTGGTCTCCTATCCGGCCCAGTACGGCCATGTTTCTTGTTTCCGCTAGTCTTGCCGCCGGGGTTCCACGCCTCCCGATCGAAACACGCGTTCCAGCCGGCGCAGGACGCCGTTTATGAATCCCCTTATTCGATGTGAGGCCCTTGTGTCTGCCAAGTCACCCTTACTTCCACGAGTCACTTGCGGCAGCCTGGACTCGAAGAGCCTTTGGAGCTCTCTCAGCAGATGTACCTTGCTCTCCTCCGGCAGTTCCTCCGCGTGGCGCACGCCGTTGGCGACAAGGTGTCGTTCGATCATCTCGATCGCCTGGTTCGCAATCGCCTGGGGGACGTCCGGCGCCGATTGATAGATCCTCCGCATTCGCAGACCTCGGGGGCCGCTTGTTCCGGCTACACCACCGCAGCCAGGTCGGACACTAGATTCACCCTCTGCTGCGGGCAAAGCCCCGCCGGGTTCAGCTCGTGGCCCTGGTATATGGACTCATAGTCAAGGTGGCGATCAATGATCCTGGCTACCTCGTTCGATTTCGAGACAAGGATGTCCCAATCGGGCACTACCGGCAGTGGAAGCTCATCGGTATCGGGCAGTTGGATGAGCCCTTCGACTTCCTGCGGCGCGATGCCTATTCGTTCCCTCATTTGCATCAACCCCTTCTTGTAGCTCCGCGTTCCTGTTCTGTCTACCCAGTCCGTCACAGACACTAAACCGGATAGGCCGGACCTTAATGATGCGGACAGCCCCGGTCTTACTTCAACCTGCCGCGCGAGGATGAGCCGACTTGCATTCGGGGGTATAGACACTAGCGCAGGCGAAGGTTTTAGGTTCGGTCCCGGCGAATCTGAAACTTGGGACTTGGAACTCGAAACAGCTTTCTGCGCTTCCGCACCGCGCGGAACAGCGTTGAATCCAGGAGGGAGATGGATATGAGACGAATCTTGGCGGCCAGTGTTCTTGTGTTTGTGATGATCCTCGCGCTCCAGGGATGCGGCAGGCGGTCCGCGACGGAGATCAAGGGTTCCGATACCATGGTGATCCTGTGCCAGGCATGGGCTGAGGCGTACACGAAGCAGCATCCGGGCGCGAATATTTCCGTAACCGGCGGCGGGTCAGGCGTTGGGATTGCCGCGCTGATCAACGGCGACACCGACATCGCCGCCGCGTCCCGAGAGATGACGAGGGAAGAGCTGGCCCAGGCCAGAGCAAGAGGTATGAAGCCGCAGGAGTTCATCGTCGCCCGGGACGGGCTGTCCGTCATAGTCAGTCGCGCCAATCCCGTGAGCAGGCTGACCATCGGCCAGCTTTCGGACATCTTCACGGGCAAGATCACGAACTGGAAGGAACTGGGCGGCAAAGACCGGAAGATTGTTGCCCTTTCGAGAGACCGGAGCAGCGGAACGCACGTGTTCTTCCTCGAACGTGTCGTCCGGAGCCGCAATCCGAAGGCGGAGTACGCGAACTCAGTGCTTATGCTCCCGTCATCGCAGACCATTGCGGACGAGGTTGCGGGAAACACCGCCGCGATCGGCTACGTCGGCATGGGCTATGTGGACCTCAAGAAGCAAAAGCCGCTTCCAATCGCCAAGGATGCGAATTCGCCCTTCGTGATGCCCACAGAGCGGAACGTGCTGAATGGAACTTACCCGATAGCCAGGCGGCTCTACTTCTACACGCCCAGGCAGCCGACGGGAACAGTCAGAGGCTTCATCAACTTTGTCCTGAGCGCCGAGGGCCAGTGGATAGTGGCAGAACAGGACTTCGTACCGGTCAGGAAGACTTGACGTCGCCGCGCCTGAGCACGATCAGGGTTATCTCCGCCGGGCAGTTGAACCTCACCGCATACGTGTGCATGCCCAGGCCCCGGCTTACATAGACCTGCGTGCGGCCCACCTTATAAAGCCCTGCCAGGTATTTCACATCGGTCATCTTGAAGGGCCAGCCCACTTGTCCGCCGTGCCAGTGCCCGGCCAAAACCAGATCAACGCGTGATTTTGTCTTCGCCAAATCATTGACGGCTTCGGGAAAATGGTCCAGCACGATGGTCGGGGTGCGTGGGTCCAACTGATTTGATTCCGATTCGGCAGCCGCCTCTATAGCCTCCGTGGCGGCCAGGTTTAGGCGGGCTTTGCGAATCTTCAATGTCACGAGCGTTCTATCAATCATCTTGGCTCCGCAGCGCTCGAAAGCGGAGGCAACCTCGGGCGGATCCCAGTTCCCGGATACTGCATACACGCCGTATTCTGCGTGCAGGCAGGATACAAAGCGGGCAGCCTGTTCGATGCACTCGCTAGTGGTGTAGTCCCCGGAGGTAATCCCGTCGTCTTCGACATAGTCGCCAGTGAGGCAGATCAAATCGGGCTTGATGCGCTGGACCAATCTCACAGCCCTCGCTTCCCGCTTGCCGAACTTCACGATGTGCAAGTCGGAGAGGTGGACGATCTTCAATCCGTCTAGTGACTTTGGCAGTCCCTCGATATGGATGTCCTGCCTAATCACTCGCGGGTAGTTGGGTTCGATGTAGTAGGCGTCCAGGCAGCACACCCCGGCGATGGCAGCCACCACGCTGAGGCCCAGGAGTACTCGCTTTAGGAAGCCCTTTGAGACGCCCCAGATTCTCATGCGAGCTCGCAGATCACGGCTACTTCGCCGCAGTCGGGGAACTTGACGCAGTGAATGCACTCGGTCCATACCTTGTGAGGCAGCTCGGACTTGTCTATGGTCTGGAAGCCGAGCTTGCAGAAGAAATCAGGCTTGTAGGTAAGCGCGAATACGCGCGAGATGCCGAGCGCCTGCGCCTCATCGAGGCAGGTCTGGACGAGCTGCTTCCCCAGTCCCTTGCCATGGAACTCCTCGTGAACCACGAGAGCCTTAACCTCAGCCAGGTCTCCCCAGTTCACGTGAAGCGCGCACGTGCCGATCAGAAGTCCTTCCTCCTCGGCAACGAAGAAGTCGCGGATGTCCTCGTAGAGCTGGTTCAGAGAGCGCGGAAGAAGTTCACCGCGGTCGGCGAAGAAGTTGATCAGCTTCTGCATTTCCGGCACATCGCCGGTTCTCGCTTTTCTGATTAGCAACTCGGTATCCTTTCAGTCCGCCGCGGCGGACTCGTCCCCAGGCGCTCTTGTCTTTGTACTCGCCACGCGTTGCGCCTCGGCCAGGAGCTCGTCCACCATTCGATCGGCGGCGACTTTTCTGACCGCGCGGCCCTCGGAGAAGATCACGCCGCCGTCGCGGGCGCCGGCTACGCCGACATCCGCGTCTCTCGCCTCGCCGGGGCCGTTCACTACGCAGCCCATGACCGCGACCGTCACCGGCGGGAGACCCTTCATCTGCTCCAGGCGGCGCTCGACCTCCTTCACCATCTCTATCAGGTCAACCGAGCACCGGGCGCATGTCGGGCAGGAGATGATCGTGAATCCGTGCTCCCGCAGATTGAGCGACTTCAGAATCTGAATCCCGGCCTTGACCTCCTCCTCCGGCTCGGCGGTGAGCGAAACCCTGAGCGTGTCGCCGATCCCCTCGGCCAGGAGCGCGCCGATGCCGACCGCGGACCTGATGGCGCCCTGCCAGAGAAGCCCGGCCTCGGTCACTCCCAGGTGCAGAGGATAGTCGGTCTTCTGGGCGGCAAGCCTGTATGCGTCAATAGTAGCCTGCACGTCGAACGACTTCAGCGAGATCACGATGTCACGGAAGCCGCGTGATTCGAGGATGTCCGCCTCGTCCAGCGCGCTCTTCACGAGGGCCTCCGCCGTTGGAGGGCCGTAGCGCCTCCGGTCGAGCGAGCCGGAATTCACCCCTATGCGAATCGGTATCCCGCGCTCGCGGGCTTTGTCGGCGATCAACTTTATCTTAGCAGGGTCGGTGATGTTCCCGGGATTGAGGCGCAGCTTATCCACGCCTTGGTCTATCGCCATGAGCGCGAGCCGGTAGTCGAAATGTATGTCGGCGACGAGCGGGATGCGGATTTGCGACTTGATCTGTCCCAAGACCTCGGCGGATGCTTCGTCAGGGACGGCTACACGCGCGAGGTCGCAGCCTGCTTCTTCCAGGCGATGAATCTGCGCGACGGCAGCGGCGACGTCCACGGTAGCTGTGTTCGTCATTGACTGCACGGATATGGGAGCGCCTCCGCCGATCAGGAGGCTTCCCACGCGGACTTGTCTGCTCTTTCGCCGCTCTACCATGACACGCCTATGGGAGGAGCTTGCCGGAAACAAGCTTGCTCAGGTCTAGGTACATGACCAACATGAGGATGGTGAGGATCAGCGTCCACCCCACCCTGTGTGCAGTCTCCCAGGTTCGCGGCGATAGACGCCGCCTCCTGGCCGCTTCGACGATGAGAAGCAGCATCCAACCGCCGTCTGTTACCAAAAGCGGCAACAGATTCACAACTCCCAGCATCAGGCTCATAACGCCTAGCCATTGAAGGAAGCCGCCGACACCGCCCTCCACGCTGGCCCTCGTAGCAGCTACAATGGCGATCGGGCCGCCTACGTTCTTCGCTACATCCCGACTAAACAATGACACAACTATGAGCTTCAGAATAGTGAATGTGAAGTCGTTGCCGAAGCGAACGGATTCCACGATGCCGATGCGTTCGATTCTCTGCACCGGTGTAAACCCGAGCAAACCGATGCCCTTGCCGAGCTTGCCGGGTACCGGGGTTGCATGGACGCGGATTATGCGGCCGTCGCGGTTTACTACGATCACGAGCGGCTTAGAGGCGCTGCCGTGGATGATTTCCACCATCTCGCTGCCGGTTTGGATGCGCTCGCCGCTGATCTCCACCACGCGGTCGCCCGGCCTCAGCCCCGCCTGCTGCGCGCGGCTGCCTCGCTCAACGCGGTCGACCTGATTGACAGCCTTGGGCACCCCGATAAAGATGCCCAGGGTGCAGAATATCGCATAAGCCAGCACGAAGCTCATGAGTGGACCGGCCATGCACACGAGGAAGCGAGCCCACCAGGGCTTGCTGTTGAACCCGCCGGGGACGCTCTCCTCGCCGGGCTCCATCCCGGCAAGCTTGACAAATCCCCCCAGAGGCACCGGATGGATCGTATACTCGGTGTCGCCACGTTTAAAGAGTCGAATCCATTTCGGGCCGAAGCCGAAGGCGAACTCCTGCACCTTTATCCTGAGCAGCTTCGCCATGCCGAAATGGCCCAGCTCGTGAAAGAGAATCAGCGTACCCAGCAGAATGATCAGCGCCGGAATTGTGAGAAATGTATTAGCCAATGATTGCCTCCGCTATTTGTGCAGCCACATCCCTTGCCCAGGAATCGGCCTCCAGAATCCGGTCGAGGCTTGGATCCCGAACGGGCTCATATCTCGCCATCACTTCATGGATCGTCCTCACTATATCGAGGAAGCCGATTCTGCGGTCCAGGAACAGTCCGACGGCGACTTCATTCGCCGCATTCATGACGGCCGGCATCGTGCCGCCCTGTTCCGCCGCCCTGTATGCCAGGCCAAGGGCCGGATAGCGCTTCGGATCCGGCCGCGCAAAGGTCAGCGCCCCCTGAGCAGCGATGTCCAGCCTGGGAAGTCCGGTGTTGACCCGATCGGGGTAGAGCAGCGCGTATTGAATCGGCAGGCGCATATCGGGAAGCCCTATCTGCGCGATCACGGATCCGTCTTCGAACTCCACCATTGAGTGTACTATACTTTGGGGATGAATAACAACCTCTATCCGCGACGGATCAACCCCGAAGAGCCAGTGAGCCTCGACGATCTCGAGAGCCTTGTTCATGAGCGTGGCCGAGTCCACGGTGATCTTGCGGCCCATGCTCCACGTGGGATGGGCAAGCGCTTCCTCGACGGTCACCCGCTCCAGGCTCTCCGGCGGGTAGTCTGCAAAAGGCCCTCCGGACGCAGTAAGCATCAGCCTGTGTATCTTACCCTTGTCCTCGCCCTGAAGACACTGAAATATCGCCGAGTGCTCGCTGTCTATCGGGAGGAGCTGGACGCCTTTCTGCTTTGCCAGCCGGGTGACGAGGTTCCCGGCGGCCACCAGGACTTCCTTGCTTGCGAGGGCTATTTCCTTCCCCGCTGATATGGCTTCGAGCGTCGGAGCGAGACCCACTGTGCCCGCAACGGCGACCACTACCACATCCGCCTCTGGAGCGGTGGCAGCCCGCCTCAAGCCCTCGGCTCCCCAAACAACCTCCAGGTGTGCGTGATGAGTGATGAGTGATGAGTGATTGTCTGGGCCGGAGGAGCCGCCTATAATGGTTAGACCCTCTACATCGCTTAGCAGTTCCCTAAGCCGGTCGGCGTCCTCCTTTGAGCCGATGGATGCAAGCGCCGGCCGGAACTGCCTGATCTGGTCGGCGAGCAGCCGAACGTTCCGATGCGCGGCCAGGCTGACTACCCTGAGCCTTTCGGGCAGCCTGGAAACCACATCGAGAACCTGCGTGCCGATCGAGCCTGTCGAGCCTAGAAGGGCGATGTTTTTCATAGACCCTCGTCTTGCATCAGGAATCCGGCCATTCGATCTCCTGGAAGGTGTTTGTGGCCGCCGACTCCTTTGCCTTCAGGCACATCAGGACGCTGAGCAAGCCGGCGCTCAGCGGGGATACCGATTTCTGCTCGCCGCGCATTGTCCGCACGAAGTTGTCCGCCAGAACGGTGTCACCGCCGCCGTGCGATGCGCCCGTGGCATCCATCTTGTAGGTTTCGGTCCGAGGCGTGTGGTGCATATAGACCTTCAATTCGTCTGTGTGCCAGTCGAATTCGATCGTGCCCTTGTAGCCGAACAGAGTCGCTCCCCGCTTGCCTGCCTTCTTGCGTGCAAAGAAGTTCTGGCTGTAACACGCGTGCATGCCTGTCTCGTAGCGGATGAGCGCGCTGCCGGAGTCCTCGTTTCCTGTGTCAACGGCGAATCCGCACATCAGCCCGGACGGCATTACCCTGTTGGCCTCAAGCTTGGTATAGTGCAAGTGGAACGGGCTCTCCAGGCATGAATCCCACTCGCTGCAATCATCACAGCAAAGCCCTGCCGGGTGATCTCCCTTGTAGATTTGCTTGGAGGTCATCGCGCAGATCGAGACGGGCCGGATCCCGAGCAGATAATTGATGTAGTCGAAATCATGAGTCGCCTTCTGGAGGAAAAGCCCCTGCGTTTCGTTCTCATCGCGATACCAGAGCTGGTAGTAGCACCATCCGTAGGCCACGTTGTTCCATGCCTGCACGTGCTCGACCGTGCCGATCTTGCCGGAGTCTATGATCTCCTTTGCCAGTTGAACGAGCGGCGTCACGCGTAGCGGAAATGAGACGACTACCTCGCTGGAGCTTCTGGCGGCGGCGGCGCGGAGCGCAAGTAAATCCTCCATGTTCGTGGCGACGGGCTTCTCCAGGTAGAGCGGGAGATTGCGGGCGAGAACCTTGACCGCCATGCGGGAGTGAAGCGAGCAGCGCGTGGCAATCAGCACACCGTCAAGCCGTTCTGTGTCCAGCATCCGATCCGGATCGTCGTAGAAGGCAACCTTCGCAGGATCCTGACCGGAGGCTTGCATCTGCTGCTTAATATCTTCATTGCGGACGTCCGTGATGGCGGCAAGCTCAGTCCCGGCGTTGAGCCGTCCTATTAGATCGAACACGCCTTGTGCCCGCGCGCCGTAGCCGATGACACCGATTCGGAGCATTTTCATTTCCTCTAAAGCACAGATTGCACATAGATATGATGCGTGATACGTGATGCGTGAAAAGCGTTTCGCGCATGCACCAAGGTTTCCGCTTGCCATTCTAGCAAATCTCTCGGAGCCGTACAATAGCGGGACCGGAGCAAAGAGCGCTTTGGCCTTGGATTCCAAGTATTGAGTGGAGGATGCGACGCGCTCTATATAGAAGTTGACGCCATAAGGGGCGCCGAAATCCCCCATTCGAATGTTCATGGCAAAAGGAGCGCACAGATGGCCTGGTATGAAGAGAAGTTCGCAAGCGAGGACCCACTACGCTTCGACTTGTATGCTGAGAGTGAGGCAAGCCGGCAGGCGGTTGACTTCATCATCGAGAAGCTGGAGATCCAACCCGGCGCGCGGATTCTCGACCTCTGCTGCGGCCAGGGCCGACATCTGATTGAACTCGTGCGTCGCGGATACGATGGGGTCGGACTCGACCTCTCGCCTTACATGCTGGAGAAGTGCAGACAGGCCGCCGCTGCGGAGAATATCGAGCCGTGTCTCGTCAGAGCCGATATGCGCGACATCAACTTCACTGCGGACTTCGACGCGGTAATAAACATGTGGTCCTCCTTCGGTTACCTGGAGTCCGAGGAGGAAGACCAGAAGGTACTGGACGGCGTGTCCCGCGCTCTCAAGCCGGGCGGGCGCTTTCTCGTGGACCTGATAAACCGCGACAGCCTTGTGAGAAACTACACAGAGCGGCGCTGGCAGGAGAACTCGCGCGGCGATATCATATTGACAGACAGCCAGTTCGATTCGGTCGCAGGCCGCGATAACGCCCGCGAGATCACGATACGCGCCGACGGCCGCAGGTCGGAGAGTGATCATTCCATGCGCATCTACACCTACCGCGAGCTCGAGCAGATGCTCGATAAGGCGGGGCTTGAGATTCAATCCGCCTGGGGAGGCTTCGACTCGTCGCCCTTTACCTTGACATCACGGCGGATGCTAGTTGTCACAGCAAAGACGCGATAGACTGTCGGGCCGGCATTAACCTGCAACCTGAAACCCGAAACTTGAAACCCCTAATGCCCGAACAGCTTCCAATGCGCGCTCGACCTGGCGCTTCCGGCGGTCTCTTTTGTTCCTGATTCGCTCCGCCGGCTTTGGCAGGATGCCGAAGTTCGCGTTCATCGGCTGGAAGTCGGCGGTCTGCGGGGAGGAGACATAATCCGCGAGCGAACCGATCATGCTCTCGCGGGGAAAGACGAGCGGCTCCTCGCCTTTCAGAAGCCTGGCGCCGTTGATCCCGGCAACGATCCCCATCGCCGCCGACTCGACATACCCCTCGACGCCGGTGATCTGGCCGGCGAAGAATATACTCGGGTGCTCGCGCATCTGCATGGTCGGCAGGAGCAGCTTCGGCGACTCGATGTAGGTGTTTCGGTGCATGACTCCGAAGCGGGCGAATTCCGCGTGCTCCAGGCCGGGGATCATGCGGAACACCCTCTCCTGCTCGCCCCAGCGAAGCCGCGTCTGAAAGCCCACCATCCCCCAAAGCGTGCCCTCGACGTTTTCCTGGCGAAGTTGGACGACGGCATAAGGCCGCCTGCCGGTTCGCGCGTCTACGAGGCCGACCGGCTTCATCGGCCCGAAGGCGAGGGTCTCCCGCCCGCGCGATGCTAGTTCCTCGACCGGCAGGCACCCTTCGAAAAACCTCGCTTCCTCGAACTCCGCGAGCGGCACGCGCTCCGCCGAGACGAGCGCGTTCCACAAGGCGTTGTACTCGTCCTCGTCCAGCGGGCAGTTGAGGTAAGCCGGCTCGCCCTTCCCATACCGGGAGGCCCTGAAAACCTTGTCGTAGTCTATTGAGTCAGCGGTGATGGTCGGCGCGACGGCATCGTAGAAGTACAGGTACTCAAGCCCCGTCAGGTCGCCGATTGACCCCGCAAGCGCGTCGGACGTGAGCGGCCCTGATGCGATGATGGCGACGCCGTCTTTAGGGATTTCGCGCGCCTCCTCGCGGATCAAGGTCACATTCGAGAGGCCGGTCACGCGGGCGGTGACGCATTCGGCAAACCGCTCACGATCAACGGCGAGCGCCTCCCCCGCGGGGACTCGGTTCTCATCGGCGCAGGCGACCACCACCGAGCCGAGCAGGCGCATCTCCTCCTTGAGAAGACCCGATGCGCTCGTGAGGAAATTCGACTTCAGGGAGTTGCTGCAGACGAGCTCGCCCAGGAGGTCAGTCCGGTGGATAGGCGTCGTCTTTGCCGGGCGCATTTCGTATAGAAGGACGCTTGCGCCCGCGCGGGCGGCATGCCACGCCGCCTCCGCGCCTGCTAATCCGCCGCCGATGATGGTGATGCAGTGGTTCTGTCTTGCCATGTCTCTAGGGGGTCGCCCAACATCCGGGCAGGCACAGGGGCCTGCCCCTACAACGGCTTGTATTCGTGATCTTCCGACTACTTCGAAGGGTTTGCGATTATGTATTCACGTGGCTCCGCGAGGTCATCCTCATTCCGGATTATGTGCTCGTAGTAATTGCGCTGCCATAGTCTGCCCAGCAACGCCTGCCACCCGTTTTCGCGGATTCCGGCGATGTACTTGCTGGTCGTCAAACACTTGAAGTTGCCCAATATGTGGGCAGGCACAGGGGCCTGCCCCTACGTTTCGGTCGGCATCGTGCGTTAGCATGATGATACCATGAATATGGTTCGGCATGATGACGAATTCGTCTATCCCAACACCCGGGTAGTGATCCGGCATCTCTTGCCAAACCGCCAATACCACTTGCCCAACCTCGTTCAGGCGCACGTCCCCGTCTATGACCTCGCCAAACAGACATTGTCGGCCATGGGTGCAGAGTGTCACAAAGTAAGCCCCTTCTTGCGAGTAATCGTGCCCTGGCAGCCGAATGGAGCGCCGATGGTGCTTCTCAGGATCGAATGTCATCGCATGTTCACCTGTAGGGGCAACCGCCCGTGGTTGCCCAACATCCGGGCAGGCACAGGGGCCTGCCCCTACATCGTATCGTTCGTTAACGAAAAGCCGGTTCGGGTGAACGCGCCTTCTGCATTCTACCTCGAACCGGCCTGCTTTGTCATGTGTTGATTCTGGAATGCCTACGAGGCCAGGGCTTCTCCGTCCGCCTCCTCGGTCTGTTCCTCTCGATACATGCACTGCCTGCCGATGCACTTGACCGCCTGGACTCTCCCGTTGCGACGCTCCTCGACGAGAAGCGAACCGCACCGAGGGCACCGGCGATCGAGCGGCTTATCCCACGAGGCGAACTTGCACTGAGGATACCGACTGCACCCGTAGAAGGTCCTTCCTTTCTTTGACCGGCGCTCCACGATCTCGCCGTCGCAGCCTTCGACGGGGCATGCTACTCCGACGCTCTTCCGCACGTTAACGATAGTCCTGCACTTCGGATAGCCGGAGCAGCCGAGGAACTCACCATATTTGCCCATCCGGAGCACGAGAGGCCGCCCGCACTTTGGGCAAGTCTGATCGGTCTCGGTTCCTGGCTGGACGGTCTGGGCCTTTTCGTTCTCGGCGAAAGGCCCGGCCTTGGCGCGTGTTACGTAGCCGCACACCGGATAGTTGCTGCACCTGTATCTAGGGCTTCCGGATTTCGCCTCAACCAGACGGCCGCTGCATCCCGGCACAGGACAGGACTCGCCCAGATTCTTCGACACCACTTTCTTGCAATCGGGATAGCCGGAGCAGCCCAGGAATTGGCCGTACTTGCTCTCGCGAATCACGAGCGGGCGTCCGCAGTCCGGGCACATCTCCCCAGTCTCCTGGGGCGGCTTCTTGACTGTCTCCATGTTGGCCTGGGCGTCCTCCAGAGACGCATGGAAGGGCTCCCAGAACTCGCTCAAGACTTTCACCCAATCGAGGTCGCCTTCCTCGATGTCGTCCAGCTTCGTCTCCACGCCGGCGGTGAACTCCACGTCCATCACATCGGGGAAGTGCTTCACCAGCAGGTCTGTGACGGTGAAGCCCAGCTCGGTAGGCATGAATTTGCGGTCATCGAGGCGGGCGTATTTCCTGTCCTGGATTGTGGAGATGATCGCCGCGTAGGTGCTCGGCCGGCCGATGCCCTTCTCCTCCAGCGCCTTTACCAGCGTAGCCTGGGTGTATCTCGGCGGCGGCTCCGTGAAATGCTGCTTCGGAATCAGCTCCAGCAGCCTGAGCGCCTCACCCTTCGAAAGCTCCGGAAGCACCTGGCGCTCGTCCTCTTCTCCGCCGTTGTCTATCCCCTCGATGTATAGGGTCATGAAGCCGGGGAACTTCACGACGGAGCTCGTCGCTCTGAACGTGTAGTTCTCGGCAGCGATGTTGGCCGTTGTGATGTGCAGCGTCGCGGATTCCATCTGGCTGGCGAGGAACCGCTGCCAGATCAGTTTGTAGAGCTTGAACTGCTCACTGGTCAGGAACTTCTCGACGTCCTCCGGCTTTCGGAAGACCGATGTGGGCCGGATCGCCTCGTGGGCGTCCTGGGCCGACTTCTTCGACTTGTACTGCCTGGGCGAAGCCGGCAGGTAGTCCTTGCCGAACTCCGCCTGGATGAACTTCCGCGCCTCCGCGATGGCCTCACCTGCGACGCGGGCCGAATCGGTTCGCATGTATGTAATCAGGCCCACGGATCCCTCTGCGCCGAGACCAATGCCCTCATACAGGTCCTGCGCCACGCCCATAGTCATCTTGTTCGAGAACTTGAGCTTTCTAGCCGCCTCTTGCTGGAGAGTGCTCGTAGTGAACGGCGCATGCGGATGCCTCTTCTCGTCGCGCTCCTTGACGTCGGCGACGGTGTAGGTCGCGCCTTCGAGGTCGCGTAAGATATCGTTCGTCTCGGCCTCACTGGCCGGCTTGATCTTCTTGCCGTCTTTCTCGATCAGCTTTGCGGAAAACGGCTTCAGCTCGGTCAGCTTCGTCAGCTCGGCGGTGATGCTCCAGTATTCCTCGGGCACGAAAGCCTGAATCTCCCGCTCGCGGTCGCAGATCAGCCTGACCGTGACCGACTGCACCCGTCCTGCGCTGAGGTACTTTTTCACTTTCGACCAGAGCAGTGGGCTGAGCTTGTAGCCCACGAGACGGTCGAGTATCCGCCGGGCCTGCTGTGCGCTGAACAGATTCTCGTCCACGTCACGCGGATGCTCGAGCGCCTCCCTAACTGCGCTGCGAGTGATCTCGTTGAACGAGATGCGCTTTGCCCCGTCGAGCTTCAAGGCCTGGACGAGGTGCCAGGCGATCGCCTCTCCCTCGCGGTCGGGATCGGTTGCGAGGTATACTTGCTTGGCCTCCGCTGCAGCATCTTTCAGGTGCGAGAGAACGCTCTTCCGCTCGGGTATCGGGACGTACTTGGGCTTGAACCCCTGGGCGACGTCCACGCCGAGGTTCTTCTTCGGCAGATCGCATACGTGGCCCATTGACGCCTCGATGCGGTATTCGTCGCCGAGGAAGGTCTTCAGGGTCTTCGTCTTGGCCGGTGATTCAACTATGATTAAGGATTTGGACATTCTGCTCCAACTCGTGCTCCGGCTCCTGCTCATGGGCCGGGCAACGCTACATTATAGCGGGATTTCTCCCCGTGTCAAACTGCGAGATCGGCCAACCGATCACGCTGACCGGATTATCGGGTACATCCGCTACCTTCTTCAGACCGCGCGTCCTAACGGGGAGTTCCGGGCAAAACTAAGCCTGTCCGTATGAGCCGCAGCGGCATCAACAGGCAGGCACACAATTAAAGCACATTCGGGTGGGTGGTGCAAGAAGAATGGGAAGCGGGGCGTGGCAGGACGCTGGTAACAGCGCGAGGCGTCTAGCTTAGCCGTAGCGTGTGATGGAAAAGTTCGCTGAAGAACTCCTCGCGGCTCTTTGGGTCTTCCAGCAGCCGGATGATGTCGAACGTCTTATCAACCAGCCGGTCCGCGCTGATACGTCTCTCCAGTTCAGGAGTAAAGACGGCTCCGAGGTAGAAGTTTCTGCACCGGGGGCTTACACTGACGGCATGCTGAAAGGACTTGGTCGCCGCTCCATATCGTTCGAGCGCTCCCGCGGGGTCAATGCCACCTTTTACCTCCACAATGGCGAGCAATTCATCGTCTCGCATGAAAGCTATATCCGGCTCTGAGCCAAAGCGCATGGCAATACCTTGTTGGAGGGTACAATCGCGCGGGACGCTCTCATAAACTTGCTCCTGCGTAAGAGGCGGCTCAACCAACAGGCCATGGTTGATAACCCAGTCGAGGATTAGCGTTCGGATTCGCTCCTCAGCGATGTTTCCCACTCTGTTGCGCATTACACCGTCAAATGTTATCCCCAGTGTCGCGACGATGGTGCGATAGCCGTTATCAAGCGTCCAGTCGCTGGAGTTCTCAATTATCGAGCAGATGAATGCGTTATAGGTCCTAGCCATTTGCAGAGCCTTCTTGTCGCTTAACACGCCGCGGTGGCTACCCTCTTCCAGCCTGTTTACGTCCCCGAAGTAATCCTTAGCGGCCTTAAGAGAAAGAGCACAAAGTCCACGGTAATACAGACTTGTTGCTGGGTTGTATCGGAGGATGTCTGGATGGCAGAACACAAATCTTGGGTCGTAGCCCTGCGTCATGACGGCATATGTCCAAACATCTGGATCAATCAACAGGTTATTCAGCGGTTCCCAGGAAAGCTCGCCTGGATATTCCCGAATCAGCTCAAGGGCTTTGAGATCGCTTTGCCTCTGAAGCGATGTAACTATCAGTAGGGACCTTAGGCGGCGCAGCTCATCCGTGTAGTCATTAGAGCCTCGCATAGTAATCTAGACCTCCTGTCAGCCGGTCTCCTGTTTCGACCACACGTAGACGCACTTGCGCAACTCGTTCCGACCATGGACTCCCATTTGCTGGCTGCTATTGCCCTTCCCCTTCGGCAACACCCATATTTGGTCTGCTGAAAGTCCGGCGCTCACGGCGAAGTCCGAGAGGATTAAATCCGCTGGAACCTCCTCGCCGTTGTATTGAACATTGTCGTTCACCATAACGACCCAGCCGCCCGGCGCAAGTACGCGAGCTATCTCATGTATAACGATGTTCATCTCGAAGAAGTAGTTCTCTACCATCTCAGGTATACTATTGTTGTTTAGCCTGCCTCTCTCTCTCGCCTCGTGGAGAAGACGGATCACTTCCTGCAAGGCCTGTTGATTGGTGAAGGTTTCGACGCACTTGGTGTAGAACTCTCCCCGATTTCTGGAATGGTACTCCCGGGCTAACGCTTCCTGTTTCGTCCTATTCTCCACGGTGGCGGATAGCAGTGTCTGTCGTAAGGTCTTCAGCTCTTCCTCGTCGTAGCCCAGGAAGGCGAGTTCAAGAGCGTATGTGCGGGTGTAGTCGTAGCGATTGCAATATGGAGGGGAGGTAACGACAAGATGGAAAGAACTGTCGGCTAGGCCGGGAAGTTCCTCAAAACAGGATCCCTCGATGACCTCCACGCTCCGCGAAAAAGTCCCGCCGTTCCGCTTTTTGAGATCTTGAAGCATAATCCTTAGCTTGGTGAGGATAGCGGGTCGGAATTCCTGAATATGTCCTTTGTGAAAGTCTGACTTCAGGGCCCTTCCAGAACGCGAGTCCCACCGTAGGTACTGGCCGTCCTTGCGGGTATAGCTCACTTCTTCCAGAATCGAGAAACAGGCGAACCAAAATAGCTGGCGTACATCCTTCTTCTCAATGCCGTTTAGGAACTCGACGTAAGCTGACAGTGCCTGCTCTGTCTGCTCCGGGAACGCATGCGTAGTAATGCGCAAATGCGGAAAGTGAAACCCTTGCGACGCGGGCTGTTCCAGCGAAAACGCCTCCAGCCGCCTCAGGTGATATTCGAAGCGCTTGGTATCTACCGTATCGGCCGTGAGCCGGGCACGGATTGCCGCCGTGCCGACCGGCAGCAACTCAATGCCGGTAGCCTGCCATCCTGCTCTTGTCGCCGTAGTTAACGTCGTTCCAGCCCCCGAGAACGGATCCAGCACATGTGGGATTGAATCGGTGTGTGGGTTGAACTTCTTGAGGATGTACTGCACAAACTCGGAAGAGAAAGCCTCTTTGAACTTCAACCAGCGGTAAAACGGCTGGTCCTTGTTGGCTTGGAAGGAAATCAATGCTCGGTTGAGGTCGGGGTTTACAACAAGCTTGTCGGCAAACCGGCGGTACAGAGCAGCGCGGTTGAGGTTTTGGGGAGTTTCCGCTATGCGGGGCTCTCTTCGTATCACGGGTATATCGAGCGGGCTGTTCTGCACAACGACGCTGGCCGTCCCCAATTCTTATCAACCTCCAAATCAGCTAGCCAGTACGTGGATTGGGAGTGCGATATGTAGATTCCCTGTTCAGCACTCCCACATTCAAGGTATTCGTGGTGATTGCTGGGTATTCCTGCCTTGCCTGCTCTGAGCGTGACAAGTGCTTTCACACCGCGCGGACATACGCGTTTCCGGGGACGCGGCGGACTGGGCTGGTTGAGGGCGAAGTCCGGCCGGACTCCAACCCGGAGGGTTTTGCCTATGTTTAGCCCAGGAATTTATTCCTGGGTGCGGGTCCGGCGGAGCGCGAGCGCCTTCATTGACGCGCAAAGTAGTTGACAGTCCCGCATTCTCCGTGGTACGATTCCATCAGTAAATGTTGATATACTAATGAGCGTCCCAAGTCCATCGTGTCGCGCCTGGTGAATCGGAGTCGGCCCCGAGGGGCCGGGTGATGACCCAGCACCTCTAGGAGGCAAACAGCGTGAATCTGCTCAAGAAGCTGGAGGATTTCCGCCTGCTCCCGGCGTTTGTCGTCGTGAGCATGGCCCTGGGAATACTCATCGGGAAGGTCTTCGGCATATCGGAGTATCAGCTCACGCCGCCGATTGACGCGATCAAGCAGATATTCCGCGGCACCTACACGTTCAACCTGCCGAACATCCTGGCGCTTGGAGTTGTTGTCGGCCTGTTCCTGATGATGTATCCCGCCATGACCAACGTGCGGCTGAACGAACTGGGCCAGGCATTCAAATCCCCGAAGCAGCTTGGGGTCGTGGTCTTCTTCAACTATGCCATCGCACCGTTCTTCGCCGCGCTGCTGGCGCATATCTTCCTGGCGGGGAACCGGGAGCTGCTGACCGGGCTGGTGCTCTACGGCCTCGCGCCGTGCATCGCCATGGTGATCGTCTTCACGTTCCTCGCACGCGGCAATACCCCGATGGCGCTGGTGTTCGTGGCATTCAATTCCATCATTCAGATGATCCTCATACCTGTGTATGCCAAACTGCTGATCGGCAAGGTGAGCTTCGACGTCTGGCTGGTCGCGGAGAGCGTCGCGCTCTACCTCGGACTTCCTTTGGTGCTCGGGTTTCTCACGCGGCGGATCGGCGTCGCCCGCATGGGAGAAGAAGGGTTCGAGAGGTTCAGGACGGTTCTGAACGCCGTCTCCATTCTCGGCCTGCTGTTCACGCTGGTGGTCATGTTCGGCCTGAAGGGCGACCTGATCATCGAGCGGCCGATAATCGTGCTCCAGATGGCGATTCCGATGACCATATTCTTCTTCGTCATGTTCAACGTCGTTTACCTCATTGGGTGGAAGCTCAAGTTCCCGTATGAAGACGCGGTTGCCACCGCGTTCAACGCGACCGGCCGAGACTTCGAGATCGCGATCGCCATTGCGATAACGGCGTTCTCGCCGATGGTGGCACTGTCAACCGTCGTCGGCCCGCTGATCGAGGTGCCGTTGATGCTGACCCTGGTATGGATAGCCAGAACGAGCAGAGCGCGGCTTTTCGGGAATTCTGCGGAGACATCTGCCGGGAGAACCAGTTGACAGTCCCGGGTTCTTCATGGTAAGATTCATCAGTAAATGTCAATATGCTGATAAAGACGGAGGCTCATTATGACTCGCCTGGCGCGGATTTTCCAGGCCCTGGGTAACGACGCGCGGCTCAGCATACTCAGGGAGATAGCCAAGCGCAGAGAAGCTTGTGTCTGCGAAGTCATCGAGGCAACTGGGATGGGACAATCGGCTGTGTCGCACCACCTGGCCGTGCTCCGAAACGCCGGCGTAGTGCGCGACCGCAAATCCGGCCTCTGGGTGATCTACTCCATTGACCGAGACCTTCTTCAGGGAGAGGTCGGCGCATTCCTATCGGAGCTGGTTGAATGCATCGAGAATGCTCCCCCAGAGTCGCCGGAAGTCAGGCTTGCCCTCAGCTGTAAACTCTCTTAGGCGTGGACATGAATGCGAATGTAAGAAAATTCCTGGCGCTCTTTTCCGCCTTTCTGGCGGCGTATTTCCTGCCGCTGGACTCCATACAGGTCCGCGGGCCTTTCTATGAGGCAATCGCGATGCTTCAAGAATACGCCCGGCAGCACGTGCTGTTCTGTCTCGTCCCGGCGTTCTTCATAGCCGGCGCGATAGCGGTCTTCGTGAGCCAGGCTTCCGTGATGAAGTACTTCGGCCCGAAGGCGAACAAGCTGCTTTCCTATTCTGTGGCGTCCATATCGGGGACTATCCTGGCGGTATGCTCTTGCACGGTGCTTCCGCTCTTCGCCGGGATATACACTCGCGGCGCGGGCCTCGGTCCTGCGGTAGCGTTCCTCTACTCCGGCCCGGCGATCAATGTGCTGGCGATAATCCTCACCGCGCGAGTGTTGGGCCTGGAAATGGGCATCGCCCGCGCATTGGGAGCGGTGGGATTCGCCTTCATTGTGGGACTGCTCATGCACCTGTTCTTCATCAAAGAGGAGCGGAGCAAAGCCAATAATGCCAACGACTTTGACATAGCCGAGCTACGGGAATCCCGGTCACTGCCGAAAACGGCGCTCTATTTCGCTGCGATGGTCGGCATACTCGTCTTTGCGAATTGGGCGAAGCCCGCGGCAGTCCGCCACGGCGGATGGGCGGCAATCTACGAGGCCAAATGGATCGTAACAGCCCTGCTCGCCGCCGCGCTCGCCGTCATGCTCTCCGCATGGTTCAAGAAGCACGAGCTGAAGGAATGGACGTCGGCCACCTGGGGATTTGCGCTTCAGATATTCCCGCTGCTATTCGGAGGAGTGCTGGTTTCCGGATTCCTGCTGGGAAGGCCGGGCCATGAGGGACTGATTCCGTCCTCATGGGTCGCGTCCCTGGTCGGCGGCAACTCGCTCCTCGCCAATTTCTTTGCGGCGCTATCCGGTGCGCTGATGTATTTCGCCACGCTGACGGAAGTCCCTATACTTCAGGGGTTGATAGGCTCCGGCATGGGCAAGGGTCCGGCTCTGGCGCTACTCTTAGCGGGGCCGTCGCTCAGCCTGCCGAGCATGCTGGTGATAAACAGCGTCCTCGGCCCGAGGAAGACGGCGACATATGTCAGCATCGTTGTGGTTCTGGCCACAATCGCCGGCTTGATTTACGGAGGTATATAGTCTCAGTGATTCGGGCCGACAGATGGATACGGGCGGGGCATGTACGCGGAAGCTGAGGGAATGGTGTTAACCTAACCCCCTCGCCCCCTTCCCGAAACGGGAAGGGGGAATCCGCCGCGGCGGACACCCCTCTCCGTTTCGGAGAGGCCAGCCCTGAGTTTGTCGAAGGGGGCCGGGGGAGAGGTTAATCTGCGGGAGCATATCATACGAGGAGGAAACGAGATGAGGATTCAGGTACTAGGCCCAGGCTGCCCGAGGTGTAAGATGCTCACTGCGAGTGTCGAGCAGGCCATCCAAGATTTGGAGCTGGATGATGCAACCATCGAAAAGGTGACCAGCATCGCCGATATCGCCGGATTCGGCGTGATGATGACCCCGGCGCTCGTCGTTGACGGCCAGGTCAAATCCGCCGGCAAAGTGCTCAGCCCGGCCGAGGCTGCCAAGATATTGAAGCCTTAGCGGCGAGCAGACCCGAAAGGATGGGTTAGTTGCATGAGCAAAGGGTGGAAAATCGCCATAGTCATCGCACTGGCGGTCGCAGTTGCCGGGGCGCTGAGCCTGAAGGCGCTGAAAGGCAGAGAAGCGGGCCGCGCCGCAGACGGCAGACGCGCAGCGACATCCGGCATCGCTCGCGACACGGGCCGTTCAGCTCAACCCAAGAACGCACAGCCGCCGAGCGAAGCCAGCAAGGAGATCACGAAGCCAGCCAGCGCGCCGGAGCCTGCCCGGAAGACCGCCGGGTCGGTGAAGCCAACCGCGGCTCCACAGCCAACGCAAGCCGCGAAGCCGAAATCGCTTCCGAAACTCCTAGACCTTGGCGCTACGAAGTGCATCCCCTGCAAGATGATGGCTCCGATCCTGGAGGAACTCGCCAAAGAGTACGAGGGAAGGCTCGTAGTAGAGTTCATTGACGTGTGGGAAAGTCCCGACCGCGGCAAGGAGTACGGAGTTAAGTACATCCCGACCCAGATATTCTACGACGAGAATGGCGAGGAGTTCTTCCGGCACGTGGGCTTCTATCCCAAGGAGGACATCCTGGCTCAGTTCGAGGAGCACGGCATCCGCCTGGCTGACTAGGATTGCGTTGGCTGCTACAGAAGACTGGAGAAACACTTGCTATCTTCATTGCAGAGATCAGCGCTGATAGCGCTGCTGCTCATAGCGTTGATAGGCATTGGCTGGCTTTCTGGGAGAAATAGCGCTCCATCTGGTTCGTGCGGATGTAGAAGCCTGCTTGATGAGCCTGCAAGCCCTGTCCAGCAGACCGCGAAGGACGAGATGTCGCACGACCAGGACGTTGGCAAGGACGTAAAGACCAATGAGTCCGAGACGGCGCCCGCCGGAGTACCTCGCCTCGTTGACGTCGGGGCGACAACTTGCGTTCCGTGCAAGATGATGGCCCCGATACTGGAGGAAATTGCGAGAGAGTATCAAGGGAAGCTGATTGTGGAGTTCGTAGACATTTCCAAGAACCGCAGTGCAGTACAACGATACAGGGTTCGGGCTATTCCCACCCAGGTGTTATATGACGAGAACGGCCGGGAGTTCTTCCGCCACATGGGGTTTTACTCGAAGCGGGATATACTGGCGAAGTTTGAGGATCGGGGAATCGAGCTCGGAAAAGGGGGCAGCGAATGACTAACCGGAGTTTCAGGACATATTCTCTTGCGTCTCTTCTGGTCTTCTGCTGGAGCTTGAACGCAATAGCCGCGCCGACAGCAGGCCCTCAGCACGTGAAGGATACGTATCCAGGACTCGCGTCCGGTGCGCTGGCATCAGCGAAGTTGGCAGTGTTGCCTGCCGGAGTCCTGCTCCGATCAGGTACTGTGAAGATAACCCGGAAGGAGCTGGATGCGGAGATCGCGAAGTACCCCAAGCCGATCAGAGACCAGTTGAAAAACAATGCGTTCTTCGTGTTGGAGCAGCTTGCGACTAACGACCTTCTGACCGTAGAAGCCAGGTCGTGGGCCAAGCAGAACAACAGAAAACCCGAGGACGACAGGAACGAACTAATCAAAGCATACTTCGATGCTTTGAACGCCAACGTCGTGGTTACCGATCAGGAACTGAAGAGCTTCTATGAAGACAACAAGGACATGATGGGCGCAACGACGTTCGATCAGGTCAGGGATCAACTGAAGGCCTACCTTCTGGATGAGAAACGTCAGGAAGCAGTGGACGCGCGCATCAAGGGCATGGGCGAACGGTTGCCGATAGAGATTAGCAAGGCCTGGGTTGCCAGGCAATACATTCTCGCAATGAACAACCCGGTGGACAAGGCGCGGAAGTCGGGCAAGCCGACTCTCGTGGATTTCGGCGCCAGCGGCTGTCGTCCCTGTGACATGATGACTCCGATTCTAGACTCGCTCAGGAAGGAGTACGCCGGTAAGGTGAATGTCATGTTCATACATGTGGGTAAGGAACAGGTACTGGCCGCGCGTTACGGCATCCAGTCCATACCCGTCCAGGTGTTCTTTGACAAGCAGGGGAAGGAAGTGTTCAGGCATGTCGGCTTCTTCCCGAAGGACCAAGTAGTGGCAAAGCTTAGGGAGCTAGGGATTCAATAGCCGTGGAACAGCTTTTCACCAGTCTTACACATGCTGTTGAGGGCACGGCTGCCATCGCGCTTGGGGCCGCATTTGTATGGGGCATACTCAGCATAATCCTGAGTCCATGTCATCTATCGAGCATCCCGCTCGTCGTAGGATTCATCGGCCAGCAGGGGAAGATGACTCCGAGGCGCGCCTTCGGCATATCCTCCCTATTCGCGGTCGGGATTCTGATTACCATAGGACTGGTAGGGCTCGTCACGGCTTCCGCCGGGCGCATGATGGGGGATATCGGGCCGTATGGGAATTACATCGTCGCGGCTGTCTTCTTCGTCGTGGGCCTGTATCTTCTGGACGTCATCCCGATGCCATGGTCAGGCCCTAATATCGGGATGAAACGGAAGGGCCTCCTTGCGGCGTTCATCCTCGGCCTGGTGTTCGGGATCGCCATCGGGCCCTGCACCTTTGCCTACATGGCGCCGATGCTCGCGGTGACGTTCAGGCTCGCTGCGACCAGCCTGGCCTACGGGGTGCTGCTTCTGCTTACGTATGGGGTCGGCCACTGCTCGGTGATCGTGCTCGCAGGAACATCTACGGAGCTTGTAGAGCGCTATCTGAACTGGAACGAGGAATCGAAGGGCGTCTCGGTTCTGAAGAAGGTCTGCGGCGTCCTCGTTCTGCTCGGCGGCGTGTATATGATCTACACAGCGCCCTGACGGGGCGTCTGCTCAGTACGCGTCCAGTCCGCGGAGGAAACCAGGAGCAGCTTCTTCGCCTTCACCAGCACATAGTATGTCCCGCAGCCTCGCGCCGGTAAGCTTGCCATGAGTGTATCGAATGGCCTGCCATCCGAAGCTCTGAGCCTTCGGCGAAGAGCGAAGGATGGTAGAGGAATTGTTCCCTCCGCAACAATCGTCAGGGAGATTCTCTGAAGTCCAAAGGCCTGGTTTTTTTGCAAACACAGCTTCCCGAGAAGATTGAATACATGGATTGCAGCCTCACAATCCAGCTTTCATCTTAAAGCATTTCGCGAATAGCCCTATTAGATCCTCTGAGGTTTCCAGAGGAATCTTCTCTTCCGCTTCTTTAAGAAGGTAGCTGTTTGCGAGTTCGATGCTCACTTCATAGCATGATGCTGCTATATCCTTGATAGGAGCACACAAAGAAAGAAACAGATCAAGGAAGCCAATCAGCTCTCTCTGCCCCCAATCAGTGTTTATATCATATCGCTGCGTGGTTGTGATGCCGTGCACTAACTCGTTGCGCATCTTGAGAAACAAATCCATTGCCATCTTGATTTCAGGTTCAACTTCGAAAGACTCTTGAATAGCCGCGAATAGGGCTCCTAGTGTCTTCCTCTCCCACCCCTGAAAGAACTCGTTGAATGTGCGATATCGCTTTCTTTGTCTCTCCGATACACTGAAGACAAAAGATTTGGACAGCAACGACTCAATTTCATGGCATTGTGCCAAAGCCATGCCCATCGCTTGGTGAAGGATGTCTGCAACATCTATGCAACGTTCCTGATCATAGTTATCATAGACGGGTAGGCTCTCGTTTCGCTCCCGAAGAGCTTTGGCACCAACACTATATACGTAACACTCTGTACTGACTCGTGTCGAGTACACTACAGCCCTCAATAGTATCTGGTCAATACCGTCTATTGTTCTGAATTGAGCTCCCAGTGCTTCAAGCAGCCATCTATCTGCATACCAAGGCCAATGATGCAAATCGGGGTTGTTCGCTTGGTGCGGAGCATGTTCTCTTGACCATTCCCTAAATCTCTCATCTGCGATAGCTTCAAATTTGTCAGGTATATCCATTATCCGCGTAGCTACAACATCAGTTGAGTCAAAGCCGTTCATTTGTATCTCAACAGATTTTGCACTACGACTATTCTTTGCAACAATAAAGCAATCTTCATATCCGTCAGATTCAACCCAATACAGCTTCCATTTTGCCATGTGCAGTATCCCAGTATGAATTCTATACAGCCACAGCTTTAGACCGTGAAGCTATGAATGAATGCTCTACCGTAACGGAACAGGTTTTTGTCTCGAAGCCTGGCTAAAAGTCGATAGGTGAACCGTAACCTCGTTTCGTTTGAGACTCTTGCTTCATTATAGTTCGAGAAATGGGTCTGGGCAAGGATCTGGTTGTGTTACAAAAAAAACAAGGAGATCATTCGGACTCGCTGAGAGAATCCCGAGAGAAAACAGAGAAAAACGGGCGAGAAGAGAACTGGTTGAGAGCGTTTTGGAGTAACATCCGCCCCAACCCAGTCCACAGGAGTTTGTCACGCTCACATCGTCAAAATGCGAGCGTGGCGCAGTTCGTATACACGAATAAACAGAGACCAACAAGTCTTGCAAAATGATGGTGGAGGCGCGGGGACTCGAACCCCGGTCCAGAGAGCAGCTTACATGAGCTTGTACGAGCGCAGCCTGCGTTTTGTTTTTAGCGCTTTGGTACCTCGCAGGCGGGAACTTCACCGCTAGCTCGCCAGGTGTCCCCCCGGCGACCCGACCGCGGGCATCCTCCGCCTCAGTACGCGCTCCAGTCCGCGGAGGAGACCAGGAGCAGACCGTCGGGCTCTGGGATACCGGTCACCACGGCGGAGGTTCCCTGCGGCGGCGTCTCCCCAGCTTTCCCTTTTATGGTTCACTATGCTACAATACCCTTCGGCACGATTGGGTCAGTTGCGGATTCCGATTGTGAACTTTTCCTGAAACAAATCGTGCTGGGAAACTGTTAGAAATTGTGGTACAGAAGGAGAGGTAAAGTTGGTCCCCAATGTCTTTACTCGCGATGTCACTTGCTGTTTTCTGCTTGCTCTATTGCTCACCATCATTGCGGCGCATGGTGAGGCCCAGGCTGCGCCGAAGCCCTCTGCGACGCACTTGCTCACGGAATACCTCGGGAATCCCCTGGGGATCGACACCTTAAAACCGAGATTCTCGTGGCAGTTCGTCGAAGACGTCAGAGGCGCGCGCCAGAGCGCTTACCAAATCCAGGTCGCCGACAGCCTGGAGGCGCTCAAGTCGGGCAAGGCGAACGTCTGGGACAGCGGTAAGGTCTTCTCCAGCCAGACGGTGAACATCCCGCTTCCAAGGAAGAAGCTGTCGAGCGGTATGCGCTGTTACTGGAGGGTGAAGGTCTGGGATGCCGATGGCGCTCCGAGCGATTTCTCCGCCCCGGCATGGTTTGAGATGGGCCTTCTGAACAGGGAGGATTGGCAGGGCGTCTGGCTGACCGCTCCCTTCGCCGGCAATGGCTATCACTCGGCGCTGGAATCGAAAGCCGATGTCGCCAAATGGGTGCAGATAGACCTGGGGGAGAGCAAAGAGATCGCCTCGATCCGGCTATTCCCATGCCGTGCGCATAGCTGGTACGCCAATATCACTCCCGGCTTCGGCTTTCCCGTGCGATATCGGCTGGAAGCGTCGAACGAGCACGAGTTCAAACAGCCCGTGCTTCTGGTAGATAAGACGGATGCCGACTCCGCCGCGGCGGACGCCAGCGAAGAACCGGTTACGCTCAGCTTCGATCCTGTGAAAGCCCGCTATGTACGCCTGACCGTCACCAAGCTCTACACACAAGCCGACGGGCGGAAGCTTTTCGCTCTCGGGGAGATTCAGATCCTGGATACCATGAGCGCGAATCTGGCGCTCAACAAGCCCGTCATGGCGCTCGACAGCTTCGAGGAGAGAGGCTGGGCGAGGAGCTGTCTCACCGATGGGTCTGTGACCAATGGTTTCCCGCAGGGGGCCGCGCCCCTTTTAAGGTTCGAGTTTGCCCTGGATAAGCCGGTGAAGCGCGCCCGGGCCTATGTGACCGGTCTGGGCTACTGCGAGCTTTACCTGAACGGCAAGAAGATTGGGGACAGGGTACTCGATCCGGCATTCACCAGTTTTAGCAAGCGCGCGCTGTACAGCGCCTACGACGTCACCGACCAGGTCAGGCAGGGCCGGAATGCTGTCGGGGCCATCCTGGGCAAGGGCTGGTATGGCGGGCCTCCGTGCGTCATCGCCCAGTTCAACATTGAGTTTAAGGACGGGAGTCGCGCGAGCGTCACTACAAATCCTGACTGGAGATACGACCTCGGCCCGATTCTGGACAACAGTGTAATTCACGGCGAGACCTACGACGCGCGGCTCGAGCAGCCCGGATGGGACACCCCCGGCTTCGATGACTCCAAGTGGCGGCCTGTGCTCGTGGCCGATCCTCCCACGGAGAAGCTGTCTGCCGAGATGATGCCACCGATTCGCGTGGTTGAGACGATCAAGCCCAAGAAGATGCGGCGACTGGAGGACGGGAGCTGGGTCTTCGACTTCGGGCAGAACTTCTCCGGCTGGTGCCGGCTGAAGGTCTCAGGCCCGGCGGGAACCGAGGTAGTCCTGAAGCACGCCGAGCTCCAAAATCGCGATGGAACGCTGGGCCTGTTTACAATCCGCGGTGCCAAAGCGACCGATCGCTACATCCTGAAGGGCGAAGGCGTTGAGACATATGAGCCCAGATTCACATATCACGGATTCCGGTACGCCCAGATACAGGGCTTTCCAGGAAGGCCGACGCCGGGCACGCTGACGGGCTGCGTCGTGCACACCGATCTCCCCAGAGGAGGTACCTTTCAGTGCTCAGACCCACTGATCAACAAGATACAGTCGAATTGCGTATGGGGATACAGAACCAACTGGCACAGCATACCGACGGACTGCCCTCAGCGTGAGGAGCGACAGGGCTGGATGGGAGATGCTCACGCGGCCGCCGAGACCGGGCTTTATAACTTCGACGTGGCAGCGGCATTCAGGAACTACGTCCGGAACATGCAGGATGAACAAGGCGAAGACGGCAGAATACCTGACACCGCGCCGCATACTTGGGGCAGCAATCCGGGCGATCCCACGTGGTCCGGGGCCTATACCTTCATCCCGTGGGACGTCTATCGCCATACCGGTGACACCCGGATCCTGGAGCGCCACTACGAAGGCTTCAAGCGCTATCTGGACAATCTTGAGTCGAGAGCCAAGGACCACATCATCACTCACCTCGGCTATGGCGACTGGGTAGCGGTTGGCGGCTGGACGCCGCTGGAGGTCATGCACGCCGGTTCATACTACCGCAGCGCCTGGATTGTCGCACGGTGCGCCGAAATCCTCGGCCATCCCAGTGATGCGAAGAAATACGATCGGCTCTGCTCCGAGATCGCTGAGGCTTTCAATGCCAACTTCTTCCATCCAGAGACCAACAACTACGCTAGCGGCAGCCAGTTTTCGAACGCCTTGCCTCTCTATCTGAACATCGTCCCTGAGGACAAGCGGAAAGCGGTCGCGGATAACCTGGTGAACGACATCATGGTGAAGTACAAGGGCCATCTGAGCACGGGCTTCCCCGGCACGAAGTACCTGATGGATGTCCTCTGCAACGAGGGCCATGCGGATGCAGCCTATACAATCCTGATGCAGCGGACTTTCCCCAGTTGGGGCTACATGATCGAGTGCGGCGCGACCACCATATGGGAGTACTGGGAGCGGACCGGCATGATGTCGCAGAATCATCCCGCCCTCGGCTCCGTCAGCGGCTGGTTCTACCGGATGGTCGCCGGCATCGTCCCAAGGGCGGATACCCCCGGCTACGAGTACTTCGACATCAAGCCATTCGTGGCGGGCGAGCTGAAAGAGGCCAGGGCTTCGGTGAACACCATCCGCGGCCCGGCAGCCTCGCACTGGAAGCGGGATGAGTCCGGCATATGCCTCGAGGTCACCATCCCAGCCAACTCACGGGCATCCGTCTGGGTTCCGAAGGTTGGCATGGCGGACTTCGAAGTCAGGGAAGGACCGAAAGTAGTCTGGCGCAGCGGCAAGTTCGTCCCCGGCGTCGCCGGGATAGACAGCGCATCCGACGCGGGCGACTGGATCAGGTTCGAGGCAGGCTCAGGCGCCTACTCGTTCAGGCTTGAGCGCCCGTAGGCTGCTTCTGCGCCATTTTGTGAGGAGGCCAGGTGGACTTGTTTCCCAACGGTGTCATCCGTCATGCCGCGCGGTATTGCTTGCTCGCTCTTTTGCTGGCGACGGCCGCTGCTTCTGGTGAGACTCAGGCCGCGCCGAAGCCTTCTGCGACGCACTTGCTCACGGAATACCTCGGGAATCCTCTTGGGATTGACGTTCCCCAGCCGAGGTTCTCATGGCAGTTCGTCCAGGACGTCAGAGGCGCACGCCAGAGCGCTTACCAGATTCAAGTCGCCGACAGCCTGGATGCGCTCAAGTCGGGCAAGGCGAACGTCTGGGACAGCGGCAAGGTCTTCTCCAGCCAGACGGTGAACATCGCGCTTCCCGCCTCAGGCGGGCTCCGGAGCGGCATGCGCTGCTGCTGGAGGGTGAAGGTCTGGGACGCCAACGGCGCCGCGAACGATTCCTCCGGCCCCGCATGGTTCGAGATGGGCCTTCTGAACAAGGAGGATTGGCAGGGCGTCTGGCTGACCGCTCCCGTCTCCGCCGGATCGCCGTTTGCGGCTCCCTTCTTCAGATTCGAGTTCGGCCTGCAAAAACCGGTAAAGCACGCGCAGGCCTATGTGGCAGGTCTTGGCTATTGCGAACTTCACCTGAACGGCCGGAAGGTCGGCGACAGGGTCCTCGATCCGGCGTACACCACCTACACGAAACGAGTTCTCTACAGCACCTACGATGTCACCGGGCAGGTCAACCAGGGCCGGAACGCCATCGGCGCCGTGGTAGGTAAGGGCTGGTACAGCGGCTCCCCGTGCTTGATCGCCCAGCTCAACGTAGAGTTTGAGGACGGCACACGCGCGAGCATTACGACAAACCGAGACTGGAAGCACAGCCTCGGCCCGATTCTGGACAACAGCATATATCACGGCGAGACTTATGACGCGCGGCTGCAGCAACCTGGATGGGACAGCCCCGGCTTCGATGACTCCAAATGGCAGCCGGCGCTCGAAGGCTATCCTCCGACGGAGAAGCTGTCGGCGCAGATGATCCAGCCGATCCGCGTAGTGGAGACGATCAAGCCGAGAAAGCTCAGGCGTCTGGCAGCCGGCGCTTGGGTCTTCGACTTCGGGCAGAACTTCTCGGGCTGGTGCCGGCTGACAGTGTCCGGCCCGGCGGGAACCGAGGTAGTCCTGAAACATGCCGAGATCCTTAATCCGAACGGAACAATCAACCAAGCCAATCTCCGCAGCGCGAAGGCGACCGACCGGTACATCCTGAAGGGCAAAGAAGTCGAGGTTTACGAGCCGAGGTTCACTTATCACGGCTTCCGCTATGTCCAGATCGATGGCTTCCCTGGGAGGCCGAGCCTGGGCACGCTGCTTGGCTGCGTGGTCCATACCGATTTTCCGAGGCGAGGCGCCTTCGAGTGCTCGGATCAACTCATCAACAAGATTCAATCAAACTCGGTGTGGGGATACAGGACGAATTTCCACAGCATACCGACCGACTGCCCTCAGCGCGATGAGCGTCAGGGCTGGCTCGGAGATGCGCAGTCAACCTCCGACATGGCATTCTACAACTTCGACACGGCGGCGGCTTACACCAAGTACCTCCAGGACATACAGGATGTGCAGGGCGCCGACGGTCGTATTCCGGACACCGTGCCACACGTTTACGGCGGGAATCCAGGCGATCCGATGTGGGCCGGGGCATATCTCTTCATCGCCTGGGACATGTACCGGCACTCCGGCGATGGGCAGCTTCTTGGGAGGCATTACGAGGGCTTCAAACGCTACGTGGATATGCTCGCAAGAGAGGCCAAGGACTACATCCTCGTTCTCGACCAATACGGTGACTGGCTCTCACCGATTAAGACAAAAGAGGACCGCACGCCCAAGGACCTAATAGCCACGTGCGCCTTCTACCGCAGCGTGTGGATAGCGGCGCGCGCCGCCGAAATCCTGGGCCATCCCGACGATGCAAAGAGATACAATGACCTTTGCGCCAAGATCGCGCGCGCCTTCAATGCTAAATTCCTCAACCCGGCGACCAACAACTACGGAAACGGCAGCCAGTTGTCGAATGCTTTCCCGCTTTACCTGGGAATCGTCCCGGAGGACAGGCGGAAAGCGGTTGCGGAGAACCTGGTGAACGACGTGATGGTGAACTGGAAGGGACATCTGAGCACCGGCTTTGTGGGCACTCGCTTGCTGATGGACGTCCTCTGCGATGAGGGCCATCCCGACGTCGCCTATACCATTGTGACACAGAGGGACTACCCGGGCTGGGGCTACATGATCGAGAACGGCGCAACCACCATCTGGGAGCGCTGGGATCTCAGGGCCGGACTCGGCATGAACTCGCACAACCACCCGGACCTCGGCTCCGTCAGCGGCTGGTTCTATCGAATGGTCGCGGGCATCATGCCCAGAGATGAGACTCCTGGCTACGAGCGCTTCGACATCAAGCCGTTCGCAGCGGGCGATCTGAAGGAGGCGAAGGCCTCGATCAACACCATTCGCGGCCCGGCCGCCTCGCATTGGAAGCGGGATGAGTCGGGCATATCCCTTAACGTGATCATCCCAGCAAACTCGCAGGCATCCGTCTGGGTGCCCAAACTCGGCCTTGCGGATGTGGAAGTCAAGGAGGGGCCCAGGGCGGTCTGGCGCGGTGGCAAGTTCATCCCCGGCGTCGCCGGGATAGACAGCGCGTCCGACGCAGGCGACTGGATCAAGTTCGAGGCAGGCTCAGGGACTTACTCGTTCAGGCTCGAGCCGCGCGGAGGCGCACGCATTTTTCATACTATTCTGTTTCGGGAGCGGACGGGTCAGCCTAGCAGCCAGCCTCAAGGACTCAGCTAACAAAACAGCCCAATCTTCAAGAGTTGCCATCCGAATAGAACTGCCACCATTGCCATAAACCCGATTGCGGATAGGACAATCAGTCCCCATGGTGGTATCCTATGTGACTTTGGACGGCGAAGTTGTGACAGGTAGAGGAAAAGGCTTGCCGAGGTAACGATAGTGGCAGCCTCAACGACTTTCTGCTCCCACGGTCTGAAGCGCTTGAGGGCATCCAACAACACAATCTCGCAAGCTATAGCTACAAGAAAATATAAGGCAGGCCATATGTGGCCCCATGCCACATGTTCTGAACTCATAGCAGCTTCTCGCTGCTATTCCCAAACCCTTCTTCGTCCATAGCGATTTGGCGAACTTCTTCGAGGCTTTGCATATTATCTTGAGACACGTCGCCTAATCCTTCCAGGTCCCCCGGACGAAGCATTTCGATATTGTCTTCCAAAGGTCCTTGCACGCTGCGGCGAGGAACCCCGCTCCACTCAAGTGCCGAAACCGAAGTCTACCCCCGTCGCTTTTTCGACCTCATTCTCTGCCAGTCGGCATCCCGATATTTCCTCGCTGGCCAATTCTACGCTATGTTGTTTGAGAAGCAAGCTTGCTTGATTTGCCGAACTGTAATCTTTCCTCTCCAAGGAATCAGACACCAACTAATAGACGCAAGAGAAACTTTCTTGCCTACAACGCAAATCGCAGTATGACCGCTATGACTATCGTAACTCGACCTAGCCATAGGGCAATCAACCGTACAATTGGAGTTGCTCCGATGCCTATTGCAGCAGGAAGATCAAACGTCCTTACAACAGATATACTACCGCCTATGTTCCAAAGAATCTCCGGCAATCCGGTAAAGAATCCTTTGCCGATACTGCTCAAACTTACAAGCCAGGCAACCGCCAGGAAAACGACTTCTGGCACATCGTATCTTATTCTTGACTCACCAATGCAGGATTGTATACGTCTCACTGGTTCCCAATCCTGGGACCAGACGAAATAACGCAGAACATTCGCGAAAGCAAATGCCCATGCAACCGACAGCATCGTATAACTGACCTCCCAGGGCACGTGCCCAAACAGTACCCCGGCGGCGACCGACAGAACTCCGGCAGCCAAACACACAAAACCGACCCTCTTGAACAGCATGGAAGTATCTGAGAATCTACTTGCCAAGAACCACCCAATGCCGCTAGTGAGCCATATCGTTGACCATATACTTGTTACCTTAGCACTCAACAAGTTGCCGAATCCTTCGGGGTACACGATCACCATCTTCCGCCATTGTCGCATTTGTATTTCTTCAGACAGCGCGACAGGCATTCTACTTCCAGGCCCAGATTGATAACTTGCCAAGTAGGACCAAACATCCGCCCTGCTTTACGCCATCCGGAAGGTCCCGGGGTATTTCCGAAACCTGGAAAAGCCGGGCGCACTCGTCGCCAGTACCCTGGGTTGGTCACCCAGTTTCCGGGCGGACGTCCTACAGGCCACCGGAATATCGGCGATCCTGGGACGCCGAACCAGGCAGGTGCACTATGCTCAAAGTGGAAACCAGAAAATCCAACACCGAAATCCATGCTCACCGGTATCGGCTGAAAACCCAGGGCATAGTTCAAGCCGCATTTGAGGACACACCAAGCATGTTTCTCGCCAGCCCCGCTTCCATATACGCCCGCCCATGCGTCTGGAAGCTCTTTCATAAACCCCCAAGCAGCCCCAAGGGCATCCCCAGCGGCGGATGTTCCTTGAGGATCGACCGCAACCGTGGGCACACCCGCCACGTAACCATACAAATTCAGTCCTCCCTCATACCCAATCGGATCGCGCGAGATGAACCGGCCAACCGCCGGATCGTAGTACCTGGCCTTCAGGTAATCCAGCCCGGTCGAATCGGCATAGTACCGATCCTGGCCTGCGTAGCCAAGGCTCTGGGCGCTCGAGCTCGGATATTCAGCCAGGAGGTTGCCGTACGCGTCGTAAATACAGGCCATCGTCACCGCCTGGTCGCTGTCGGTCATAGCGCGGGTGCTGCCGATGCCGTCCGCATGGTAAATCGCGCGCGTCGTGCTGACTATCTTGCTGATGAGCCCGGGGCCAACGTAGCTTGTCACGTCGTCTCCTGTGATCTCCTCCACAATCTCGTTTCCATCGAGCAGGAAGTTCGTGGCCGTCCCTTGCCAGCTCCCTGCACCAGCTCATCCATCAGAGGATCGTAGACGAACCCGGAGTCCAGCCTGTTGCCCACCCAGTCGTATGTCCAGGTGCGCTGGCCCTGCAGGGAATGCGTCTCGCTGGTCAGCCGGTTCATCGCGTCATAGCCGTACCCGACATTCCACCATTGGCCGCAGTTCGTCCAGCCCGCCGTGAGCGGACTGCTCACGCCGTCCCGGATGTAGGTGACACTCGCGGTCGGCGCGCCTCCCACGGTGTGCGTTATACCGGATACGCGGTCGCCTGTTCCATACCTGCAAATGGAATGTTAAGGACTAAGCCACAAACTCAGCAGCACTAGCTTGGCAACCATAAGTGCTAGGACGAATAACGGAACGAGCCACCATAGTTTCCAAGGATAGCTGACAGCTGCAGTCTCGATTCCGTAACGGCCGGGGGCAAATCTTGCGGCCATTGCGAATAACGGTATCAAGCCATAATACCTCCATAACCAGACCATTAAAAGAATAGTGCCGCATCCTGAGGCAGTAATGAGAGCATACAGAAAGTAGATAGAGTAGAGCCCAGCATTCGGGTCGCCGATATGCTTGTTTGCGAGCGTACATAGGGCAGTGTCAGCAAGGTACGCCATCGTTATCAGGAGGGGCCCGACCCATGAACTTATCAATCCGTACTTCCTTTGTGGGAAATCTCGATTTCTCACGAGGAACACGGTTGCTGCCGCAAAAAGTATGAGAACAATTGTGACCAGCTATAACTCATACCTTGGACGCTGAAAGCATGCTGCGGCTACGGCCAGGACACCGATCCAACCAAGGACTGTCAAAACTGCCCACATCCTGTGGCTCCCATTAGATAAGTGGGTTCACACGGTCGTTGTTAGTGTAGTTGGGTTTGCTGTTAGCGACGCCCCTCACGAATCTTTTCACATTCCGCCATATCGGCGTTGTATGGACCCACACACTTAAAATAGGCTCTAACGCCAGTGTACGCAAGATAAACAAGGGCACCTATTCCACAACCAGCAGCACAGGCCGACCAAGTCAGCTCACCGTTCCATGCACTGGCAATCGCACACCCTGCCAAGCACCCAATAGCAGCCCCGGCAATGTCAGTGACACCGTACGTCTCCGCCACACAAACCGCAAAGCGGCTTAACGCCCGACTCACACATTGATTATACCTCGCCTCGCGGTTAAAATCCTCTGACTGAAGACCTTGTGGATCTACGAATACCGTCGCTCCGCCATCCACATACGTGTACCAGTTCACACCATCCCTAAGGGGGTCAAGGCTATCGAATCGTCCAACCCCCGGCTCATAGAACCTAACCCCAAGCTGCAAGGCGTCCGCGAGGGCCGGATCCTGCCAATGCGCGTAGTAGCCGAGCTGGCCGACGTAGAGATACGGGTCATTTGTGGTATCGGGAAGAGAAGAGTTGGTCGCTCGCGTTAGTCCGAGCGTTCGTGTCCGCAGACATCTTCCCAGGTTAGAGCAGTTCGGTCTAACCCGCTAGCTGATAACAGCTCAGCCATACGGCCTGTAGCTGCTTGCAGGCGCTCATACCGCCCCAAGCAGTTCTCCACGCTGCCTAGAAACCTGCCGTCCGCAGAGTACACCACGAACCCTGAGAAAGAAAACGGCACCGAAACCGGAATCCATATTTCGTTGCATACCCGCTGCCACGTAATCCCCTTGGCAACGTATCTGTTTGGAAGCTTCAGTCTCCGCTCCTCTCCAGTTGCCAATCTCATGGTGGGCCGATGGTCCGCGCTCAGGTAGAACAACGTGCCTGAAGTGAAGTCATAATCCCAGTCAACGAACTCGTCGATCTTTCCGAGCGGCTTTGCCTCTGAGCCGGTGCTGAGAGATGTGATTACCAACTCGAAATCCTTGGTGAGAACGACTATCCTATCAGACCCATCGGCGGTATCAACCCGTACCTCAAGCACACCTTCTAGTCTTGTCCACCTGCGGTCGGAGGTATCCAACGCAAGAACCGCAATTGGTCTCTCATCAGTAGTTTTCAGGTTCAACAGTACGGAGTCACCGCTGGTGAGCACGCTTCGCACCCGCCAGTCAGGCATCATGGTGCTTTTGGGAACGGGAAACCAATCATCGTTCTTCCGATGACGTATCAAGGCGAGCGAAGCATCTACCTCCGACCAATACACGAGGCCGCCATTCCAGACATGAAACGGGATGTTGCCTTCCAATACGCCACCCTCCTTGGACTTCAACTTGTATGCTACTGGTGAGCCGCTCTCCATCAGAACATATATGCTGTTGAAGTACCAGAGATAGGACCTATTTGTCGGACGAGGTTGTACGAAAAGACCTCTGAGGGAATAGCCTGTCCACCCCAGGGCTAAGATTATGACCGCAGCTATGACCGCTATGACGCACTTCAACTTGTGCATGCGGGACCTGCGCACGGGATCAATCTCAATCACCTCCCGGAGGAGTCTTGGGCTCGCCACATTTGCATTTCTGTTCCGCACATTCCCACATATCCTTCACCCAACTCCCGCACACGTAGAACGAGAACAGACCGGTGGAAAACTGGGGCGGCGATTCCTGGCTTCCTTTAATGCAATCACATAGGCAACGCTCGAATCTTTCGTCGTGGTTGATCTTCACTACATAAACATTAGGTTGACCGGGTTTATCTTTAGCATAAGGCTCATCGGGCTCGGTATTGATCCCGTTTGGCCAAAAGCCGTAGTTCCGTTTTCCTTTGCAAGTAATTATGTAAAACCGGATCCAGGCATGAGTATAGGCGAACCGATCTACGAGACTCCATTTGTTTCTCATATCATCATACTCCAGCCATAGTGCTAAGCCTAATGGATCTACCGCCACCGTCGGCATATTGCCTACATAGCTATACAAGTTTAATACGCCCTCATACCCAATAGGATCCCGTGAGATGAACCTCCCCACCTGAGGCTCGTAGAACCTAACCCCAAGCTGCAAGGCATCCGCCAGGGCGGGGTCCATCCAGTGGGCGTAGTAGCCGTGCTGTCCGACATAGAGGTACGGGTTGTCGGTCGTGCCTCCAAGGATCACGCGCGGCTCGCCCCAGGCGCCGTAGTCGTAGCGATCCGTGACCGTGCCCAGCCCCTGGGTCATCAGCACCGTGCTCCCAAGGGCATCGAAATAGTAGTAATCCGCGCTGGACTGGGACGGGTGCACCCTCGCAACCAGGCTTCCATCCGGCTCCCGGACATAGACTATATTCCTATCATTTGGGCCGAATTCCTGCGCGACCGCCGGGATGCTTGCGGAGGGATCGTAGAGGAACTGGTAGACATCATTGCGCGCTGCCAGCCGTAGCCGGGGGTGAATCCTACTTGCCTTTGACTCTTCTCTTGTCCCCGCCGGAGGACGATCTCCGCTTCCCTCTCTTCGGCTCGCCGGGCGCTCGGAGATCCGGGCGGAACTCGAAGACTATCTCCTGGATGCTGGCGGCGACCGGCACGGCGAGCACCATTCCGACCAGCCCGAACAGGCTTCCTCCCGCCATCAGCGCGAAAAGGCTCAGCACCGGATGCAGCCCTACCGACTTCCCCAGAATCTTCGGAGTGATCAGCATATCGAAGAGGAACTGGTTCAGCGCGACCATCAGCACGGCCATCCAGATCGCATAGCCAAGCCCGTGGGTAGCCAGGGCCACGAGGAACACCAGCAGCGTGATCAGGATCGCCCCGAGGTATGGCACAGCATAGAGAACTGCCGACAGCAGGCCGAGGATGATGCCGTATTTCAGGCCGGAGATGACGAGGACGATTGTGGTGACAACGCCAAACAGCAGGCAGACGACTATCAGCCCCCGGACATAGCTGCTGAAGACCAGACCCATCCTGGAAAGCACTTCGGTCGTCCTTGCACGCCACTGCTGAGGGATGAGCAGCGCTGTCTTCTTGCGGATTCGGTCTATGTCGTTCAGGAAGTAGAAGGCCACCAGGGGTATCAAGACGAGCCAGAGCGCCTTGGACAAGCTCGAGACTATCCACCTGCTCGTGTACGTTATCCCGTTTATCACTTCCTGCTTCGCCTGCTCGCCGTACTTGGCGAATGCCTCCTGGAGGGTTGTCGGCAGCTCGAACTTGGCGAGAGTCGCACGGTGTTTCTCCATAAGGTCTGCAGCGAAGGCGCCGAAGCGCTCCGCATAGCCCGGGAGATCCTGGCCTAGCTGCTTGGCCTGGTCAATCACCGGCGGGACCAGGAATACCAGCCCCAGAACGAACGCCGCAAGGAAGACTATATAGACCGCCGAGACAGCTAAGATGCGCGGGCAGCCTCGCTTCTGAAGGCGGCCGAGCAGAGGATCCAGCAGCCAGGCGATCACAAATGCGATCACGAAGGGTGGCAGAATGCCCCGTACCAGATACAGCAAGGTTGTAAGGACAGCGATTGCTATTGCGAGGAAAAGAACGTGGTACCACTGGGTCTTCGTGAGCAAGGTAGATAGTCTCCTAATCGGACAGCAGCTCTTTCAGCCGCTTCAACGCTTTCTGCTGAAGGCGCGAGACGTGCATCTGCGAGATATTCAGCCTCTTCGCCACTTCCGTCTGCGACATGTCCTTGAAGAACCTCAAGTATATGATAGACCTTTCCCTCTTATCCAGGCAATTCATGGCCTGGTTGAGGTCGCCATACTTCTCGAGACTCTCCAAAGAGCCGTCCATACCCCCGACGAACTCAGCGAGGCTCAGGGGCGCAGACTCGCCTTCGTAGGCCAGCTTGCTGTCCAGGGATACCGTATCGTACGCGTTGCCAAGCTCGATCGCCTCCAGAGTCTCCTCCTCGGAGGCGCTAACCGCCTGGGCAATCTCCTGGATGGTCGGGACCCGGCCCAGCTTCTGCGACAGAGAGTCCACGGCTTTGTTGGCCGCCAGATTCAATTCCTGCAGTCGGCGCGGCACCTTCAGGCTCCAAGCCTTGTCCCGAAAATGCCGGCGGATCTCACCGACGATGGTCGGGGTGGCATATGTCGAGAACTTCGTGCCGCGGCCGGGATCGAAGCGATCTATCGCATTGATGAGGCCGATCGTCCCCACCTGCACCAGGTCTTCGATGGGCTCCCCACGATTCACGAATTTCCCGGCGAGAAAGCGCACCAGGTTCTGATGCATGACCACCAGGCGGTCTCTGACTCCGGGGTCCCTGGTCTTGGCGTACTTGCTGAAAAGCGATTCGGCATCCCCCTCGATCCACTGAGATGCGCCGCCTTTTCTCCGTGTTGCCATGTGTCTATCCCGCGTACTTTACCATTCTGACCAGAGTGCCGCCCTCGGGTGTGGGCTCGGTTTCAAACTCGTCCACAAGCAACTCCATCAACAGAGCCCCCAGGCTCTGCTCGTCCAATTCCTCCGGTGGCTTTGCAGCTTCAGGAAGCTTCGGCGGATAGCCGACCTCGTCCCTGACCTCTATCGTGAGCTTGTTGTCCGAGATTTCGCTGCGTATCGTTATGTCCGTGTCCGTTTTGTTTGCCTGGATCGCTCGCCCTACCGCCGTCGTGCAGGCTTCACCCACAGCCAGCCGCACATCTTCGACCTGGTCGTAGGTAAACTTCGTTCTACTAGCTACCCCCAGAATAGCCAGCCTGGCCACGCTGACGAACTCGGGCCGGCTCGGTATCCTCAGCTCGACAACGGCAGGTCGTCGCTCACCCGACACTTCGCGTGCCCTCCCGAGACTTCAGCTTCTCTACAGCCTCGTCTTCCGTCGCATAGATGTCGAATATCTTATCCAGGCCCGTGATCTCGAATACTCTTCTGATCCTGGGGTTCGGGCAAATCAGATCGAGGGCCCCGTTTCGCTCGCGGAGCCGCTTCAAGCCGCCGATCAGCACGCCCAGCGCCGTGCTGTCCAGATAGTCAACGGCTGTCAGATTCACTACGACATGCCGCAGCCCGCCATCCAGCAAGTCAATGATTTGCTGCTTGAGCTGCGGCGCGGTGTATACGTCTACTTCGCCTTCGAGGTCTATGACGGATGTCCCATTGATGGATCTGGTGTTCACCTTGAGGTTCATCTGTTTCACCTTCCCCGACAAGTTAATGGCCGGATGCGGGCAGCCAGTTCGACCGCCGCAACCGGCCCGCACTTGCAAAGCAGCTTATGATTCGGCTGCTTCCTTTGATTCACCCTTCACTGCCCTCTGCTTCTCGGCCATGGCCTGCTTGCCCGACTCTACGGCCTGCTGGACCTTTGACTTCGTGGTCTCGATGAGGTCCTTGCTCTTCTTTACCAGCTCATCAACCGACGTGCCGAGCTCGCCGACGACTCCCTCGGCTCTCGACCTGACGTCTTCGGCGGCCTTCTTGATGTCCTCCCTGGTTTCCATCCCAGCTTTCGGCGCAAAGAGCAGGCCAGCCGCCGCACCGATAATTGCCCCAAGACCGATCCCGGCGAGAACACTCAACAGGACGCTCTTTTCCTCGTCGTTACTCATCAGATGTACCCCCTTTGTTAGTTTCCCGGCAGCCGCACAGGGCTTTTATTCCCTGCTTGACTCCCTCATAAACACTTGCAAGGCCGACAGACGATGATTTCACAGCCTTTGCTGCGGTGGATGCCAAGAACGCTCCATCCAGCACGCGCTGTGCCCCTTCGGCCACCCTGTCCACACGCGCGACGGTCTCATTTACCGTGCCTACCAGCCGCTCTACGTTGTTCAATGCGGCGCGGGCGTCGTGCGTGGTGCTGGTCAATTCCTCCTCTGCTGTCTTGAGAAAATGGGACAAATCCTGTGTTACCTGTCCGATCCCGCGCATCTCACGCAGTATGCCCCGAACGAGCACGGCAAACGCCACCGCCACGACCGCTATCGCAAGAGCTGCCACCACTAACAGAACTGTCTGCACAAGAAAACCCCCGATGCATAATGCGTGATACGTGATGCGTGATGGGCTGCACCCTTACGCTTTACGTATTACGTATCACGTTTTCTATCGTTCCGCCGCCGAGGACGTCCTCGCCATGGTAGAAGACCACGGCCTGCCCGGGAGCTATCGCCCTCTGCGGCCTTTCAAAGGTCAGCAGAGCCTGTCCCTCCGCCCAGGGAGAAAGCAGGGCTTGCGAATCCTTCATATTATATCTTACCTTCGCCGTGACAGCAACCGGCTCAACCAGAGATTCTATGGAGACATAGCTCAGGTCGGCTGCAATCAGGCCTTGCGCGTACAGGTCGGCTTCGCGGCCCACCACCACGGCATTGCGGCCCGGATCTATCCGCAGAACATAGAGCGGCTCACCGGCCGCTATGCCGAGGCGCCTGCGCTGGCCCACCGTGTAGAACGCGATCCCCTTGTGCTCTCCCATTACGCCGCCTGCTGTATCGAAAATCGGCCCGGGCTTTGCGACCTCCGGGGCGACTGCCTCCAGAAAGGCGCGATAGTTCCGGTCTTCCACGAAGCAAATCTCCTGGCTGTCGGGCTTGCTCGACACTGCGAGGCCGAGGTCGGCTGCCAACCGCCGTGTTTCGTCTTTCACCATATTGCCCAGCGGCATCAGCGTGTGCGCGAGCTGGTATTGGCTCATGCCGTAGAGCGCATACGACTGGTCTTTCGAGCGGTCTATGCCCCGCCTGAGCAGCCAGCGATTACTCGCTTCGTCGTACACAATCCGCGAATAGTGCCCTGTCGCAACGTAGTCCGCGCCAAGCGCATGCGCCTTCTCTAGCAGCGCCTGGAACTTCACGAAGCGATTGCAGCGGACACACGGGTTCGGCGTCCGTCCCCGGCGATATTCCTCTATGAAGTTGTCAATGACCGTTTTCTCAAAGACATCCTTGAAATTCAGTACGTAATGCGGGATGCCTATTCGCGCAGCGACTTTGCGCGCGTCCTCCGCGGCGCTCAACGAGCAGCAGGTGCGGCTGAACTTCTCCTCCGGCCCGATCGCAGTCGGCCAGATCTGCATCGTGACGCCGATGGCTTCGTAGCCTTCCTGGACGAGAATCGCTGCCGCGACGGAGCTGTCAACCCCGCCGCTCATCGCAACTACTACTTTCTGCGCCCGTGGGTGTACTCCTGCCATAAATTTTTTGCCTTTCCATTCCTCCTACTCGTGGATCGTACTCTTACTCGTACTCCTACTCCTCCCGATCGCTGAGAGTATGAGTACGAGTAAGAGATTGAAGTGCGCGAAGAGTTAGGTCGAGTCGCCGAGAGTAATATTACCCGCCTGAAACCGGTCTACTCCTCTTGCTTCTTTCGGAGCTTGTTGAGCCGCTCTTTGATTTTCGACTCGCATCCGTTGTCCGAGGGCTCGTAGTACGGCTGCGACTTTACGCCGTCGGGCATGTACTGCTGCTCTACCCAATTTTCGGGGTAGCTATGAGGGTATTTGTATCCCTTGCCGTGTCCGAGCTTGCTTGCTCCGCGATAACTGGCATCGCGCAGGTGTATCGGCACGGGCTCGGCGCGCTTCTCGGCGACGTCCTTGAGCGCACGGCTGATGCCGACATAGGACGCGTTGCTCTTCGGCGCGCAGGCAAGGTATATCGCCGCCTGAGCGAGAGGGATTTGCGCTTCCGGCATGCCAACGTATTCAACGGCATGAGCCGCGGCAGTCGCAACCACCAGTGCCATCGGATCGGCGTTCCCGACATCCTCCGCCGCTTGTATCACCATCCGCCGCGCAATGAATCGCGGATCCTCGCCCGCGTAGATCATGCGCGCGAGCCAATAGAGTGCGGCATCCGGGTCCGAGCCCCTCATGGATTTTATGAATGCGGAGATCACGTCGTAGTGGTTGTCGCCGTCCTTGTCGTACTTCAAGGCACGATGCTGGATGGCCTCCTCCGCGATCTCCAGGGTGACGACCCGCCTGCCATTCTCGTCGGGCGGGACCGTGAGCGCCGCCATTTCCAAGGCATTTAACACGCCGCGGGCATCTCCGTTCGCGATATTCACCAGATGCGCCATAGCCTCCTCGTCTACTACGACGTTCCATTTGCCCAGTCCTCGCTCCTCGTCTTCAAGAGCTGTACGGGCGATTCGCTCGACCTGCTCGTTGCTGAGCTGCTCGAAGCGGAAGATGCGCGACCTGGAGATAAGAGGGGAATTCACCTCGAAATACGGATTCTCGGTCGTAGCGCCGATCAGGACAATGGTCCCTTTCTCGACGTGCGGGAGAAATGCGTCCTGCTGGGCCTTGTTGAAGCGATGGATTTCATCAACGAAGAGGATGGTTCTCTCGCCGTAGAGCTTCCTGCGCTCTTTCGCCTTTTCTATGATTCTGCGGATGTCGGCCACGCCCGAAGTCACGGCACTGAAGTTCTCGAATGCGGATTTGCTGGTCTTGGCGATGATTGCTGCGAGGCTGCTCTTGCCGCTGCCGGGCGGCCCCCAGAAGATGGCCGAACCGGGTTCGCCTGCCTCGATAGCGCGGCGGAGAAGCTTGCCGGGGCCGATGATGTGCTCCTGGCCGACGAACTCCTCCAATGCACGAGGGCGCATCCGTGCGGCGAGGGGCGCCTCCGACATCATTGATGCCTGGGCTGCCTGGTCGAATAAGTCAACGGGCTGTGATTCGTTTCTCACATGCCGTTTCATGGTTTAGCGTTTAGGGTTTAGTGTTGAGTGATTGAATCCAGATGATCCGCCTGTCCCGAGCTTGTCGAGGGGCTAACTGCTGGCTGCTAAAGAAAAGACCCCACCGTGCCGTGTGCCTAACAAGCTTTTGAACCCGCTTAACAACGGGCGGGTGCCTTCACGCGTGCTTTGCGATTCCCCAAGATCTAGCGGGGCTGCCACGCCGCAACGCGAATCCGGCCCCTCTTATTCTTTGAGTGTTGGCTCAAAACTTCCTCGGCGAAGCACGAACACAGTAGGGTTCTTCGCGGGATCGTATGCTGTTGCACTCTCATCATATCACGCCACGCAGAATTTATCAAGTCTGGTAATATTACCAGAAATATGGGGCGGCTCGGGACGGCGCTGGCACTTCCCGCCACGGCTCGCTTGCCGATTTGACCGATATCTCGCAGGTCGGCTCGATGATCTTCTGCTTGGCGGCTCCGTTCGATACTTGCGAATCGCTCTCAGCCGATGCGACGCCCTCGCTGAGAGCCCGAAGGTAGAGATTGCTCATGAGATGAACACCGATTTCATCGGCGTCCGCATGAAACTCCCAGCCAGACTCCGGCTTTGATGGCGCCTCCATGCGTAGCGTCCCCTGCCGCAGGGCTTCGGGCGTCAGCTCTTCCTGACCTTCCTGTCGGTCGGATAAGGAGAATCCGGCTCTAGCCTCTGCCCAATCCAGCACTAGCTGGAACTGCATCTCCGTCAGCGCATACATAGGAAGGCCGTCCTTGCCAAGCGCCGCTTCCCACTGCCGGGGATCGAGCGCGGCGGCAAGCTTCAGCGCCTCACGACAATGTAGGATCTTACTCCCATCACCAAGACCGTAAATGTGCAGGTCGTTGAGCTGGGATACACTCAACTGGGCCAGCTCCAGAGCATCCTGAAGGCGGTAGCCCTTGTTTTCCTTCACTGAGCTTCGCCACCGCTTCACAAGCCGCTCCGGAATCTCGCGCTGGCGGTTTCGATACCATATGCGCGTGACGAGAAGACGCGCCTCGTCCTTCTCTGTCAAATCGGATTCCAGCTTGCGGGCGATCTCCTTAAGCAATGCGCCAGCTTCAGCCTTAAGAACTTCGCCGCCGAGCCGCCTGCTGGTCAGCCGCGTGAAATAGTCCGACACTATGCTTAAATGTTTATCCTCCGAGAGGCGCTCCATGACTTGATAGGGAGTGAGCCCCGCGGGCTCCGCGGGCGTCTTACCGTCCTCAGCCTCTGATTCTACGTCGTCGTCTTCCCACGCAACGTCGCTCTCGTCTTCCTGGTCCGCCGTTTCCTCATCGCGTTCTTCGCCGGGGAGCTCTATCGCTATCATAAGGCTGACCCGTCCCCGGCTGCCGGTATCGGGATCCGTCTGCTGGGAGTAGGTACAGACGTTGAGCCCAAGGCGGTTGCTGTCCTTGTCCTCTTCGAGCCAATAGACGACGCGGTCTACGCGTTCGGGAGACAGGACTTCTGCCTCCGCCTCGTCATCCCCGGCGAGGGTGATCCACACTGACTGAGTCGCCAGCAGCTTCTTCTGAAAGTCAGCGGGCGCCTGCTTGACGTCGATGCTGATCTTCCCGCCGGACCACAGCCCGGTAAGCTGCTCACGGCTCAGATACCTGTACATAATCGCCGGCGGTCCACTTACAAGAGCCAGCAGCCCCTGCCCCCGGGAGCTCAGCCGTTCCTCAGCCGCGGCTGACTCGTCCGAAGCTGATTCATCGCCATCCTGCCGGAGCCTTTCCTCCGCGAGTCTATCGGCCTTGTCTACCAATCCTTCGACATAGCTTTTCAGCTTCCTGCGCTCTTCCTGTTTCAGCCGCTCAATGTCCTGTTTGGTTTTGAGGTCCATCCAGAACTCGTATTTCCACTCGCTTTCCTTGCCAGAGCGGGTGCATTGGAGATGGAGGACTTCCTTGATGGCATCCCGGAGCTTGGAGAGGGGAAGGTCCTTCACCAGCACGACGAGTTTATCGTCCGCGACATCCTTGCGCGCGGTCATCTTCACGCCGGTCTTGGAGGAGAGCTCGGCGAGAAAGTCACCCAGCGGATATGCCATTGCCTTGACCGTGACTTTCTGCTCGAGGCGCTTATCCGGCGTCTGTTCCTGGGCGCTGTAGCCCACATTCCATATACATACCACGCAAGCGATTACAGCCAGAGCAGATACTCGTTTCATAAGTTCATCTCCCGGTTGCTGCGCCGTCCGATATGGAGTGCGGCACGCGAGTGCCGCTTTCGGTTGCGGAAGCGAAGCTTCCTGGATTCAAAAGCGAAAGCTGGCGCTTTCGCACTCCATAATCCGCAATCCGAAATCCCAAATCCGATATTGATCGTCCATCAACGCTCAACGTGCCATCACATCGTGCGGATTTCAGACGCTTTGCCTTCCCTCAGCTTGATGTGCAGTTCCTTGAGCTGCTCCTCGGTGACCGGCGAGGGCGCCTGGGTCATCGGGTCTACGCCGGTTGCCGTCTTCGGGAAGGCGATTACCTCCCGGATATTCTCGTCATCGGTCAGGAGCATGACCAGTCGGTCTATTCCGGGCGCAATTCCGCCGTGCGGCGGCGCACCGTACTCGAATGCCTCAAGCATATGCCCGAATCGGGCCTGTGCCTCTTCGGGGGCATAGTTAAGCAGCTTGAAAACCTTCTCCTGCACGTCGCGCTGGTGTATCCTGATGCTTCCGCTCGCGCACTCGGCTCCGTTGCAGGCGAGGTCGTAGGCGTCCGATCGCGCACTACCCGGATCGGTGTCCAAGAGCGGGATATCCTCCTCCAACGGCGAGGTAAACGGGTGATGCGCCGCGTCCCAGCGGTTGCCCTCTTCGTCCCACTCGAACATCGGGAAGTCCACCACCCAGCAAAAGTACAGTTTGTTCGGATCGCGGAGCTTGAGCCGGTCGCCCATTTCAAGGCGGAGGCGGCTCAGCGCCTCGGCGACGACCTTCGGCTCGTCAGCGACCAGCATAATCAAATCGCCGGTCTTTGCGCCGGCCCGCTCTACGATTCCGGCCATCTCCGCTTCCGTGAGGTACTTCGCGCTCGGCGATTTGATGCCTTCCTCGGCGACCTGGATGGTGACCAGGCCCCTCGCGCCGAACGTCTTCGCCAGCGCGGTAAGCTCGTCAATCTCCCTGCGGCTGTAACCGACGAGGCCCGGCCCGAGGATCGCCTTTACCTGTCCGCCCTTGTCGAGCGCGCTGCGGAAAACCTGGAACTGACTGTCCGCGACCACGTCGGAAACGTCCGCCAGTTCGAGGCCGAAGCGCATGTCCGGCTTGTCCGTGCCGAAGCGCTGCATCGCCTCCGCATAGGTCAATCTGGGGAACGGCTTCAAGATTTCCTTGTCGCTGAGCCTCTCGACGATCTCGATGACGAGTGGCTCGATGACTTCCAGGATGTCGTCCCGGGTGACGAACGACATCTCGAGGTCAAGTTGGGTAAACTCCGGCTGCCGGTCCGCGCGCGGATCCTCGTCGCGGAAGCACCTGGCGATCTGGAAATACCGCTCCAGGCCTGCGACCATCAGGAGCTGCTTGAGCTGCTGAGGCGACTGCGGCAGCGCGTAGAAATGCCCCGGATAAAGCCGACTCGGCACGAGGTAATCCCGCGCGCCCTCGGGCGTGCTCTTGATGAGGATGGGCGTCTCCACCTCGATGAACCCGCGCGCGTCCAGGAAATCGCGCATCAACTTGATCACCTTGTGCCTGAGGATCAGCCTCTCCTGCATCGCGGGCCGCCGAAGGTCGAGGTACCGGTATTTCAGCCGGACGAGTTCGTCCACCTCCGCCTCATCGCTTATCGGGAACGGCGGAGTCTTCGATGGGTTCAGGATATAGATATGGTCGGCGGCGACTTCGATCTCGCCGGTCTTGAGCTTTGGGTTCTCTGTGCCTTCCGGCCGTCGGCGCACCTTCCCCTGTATGCTCAGGACGTACTCGCTGCGCACCGTCTCCGCCGCTCCGTGGGCCGCAGGCGCGGTCCGAGGATCCACCACGGCCTGAACGATGCCCCAGCGGTCCCTGAGATCAATGAAGATCAGGCCGCCGTGATCGCGCCGCCGCTGAACCCAGCCGTTCAGCCGAACCTCCGCGCCCATATCCGCGGTGGACAACTCGCCGCACTTATGTGTCCGCTTCCATTCCAAATCAGTAGTCCTCCAAGAAGGAGTGAGGAGTTCCAGGTTCCAAGTTCCAGGTTTCAGGTTTCAGGTTTCAGGTTGGCCATGCGCAAAATGTACAACTCGCAACCTGGAACTTGAAACTTGAAACGCTAGCGCCTCCCCAGCATCCCCTTTATCACGGTCACCGCCTCGTCGAGCGGGACGTCCGTCTCCTCCTTTGTCTCCATGTCGCGAATCTTGACCTGGCCCCGGCTCAATTCGTCTTCGCCGATGATGACCGTAAGCCGGACCTGCTCCCGGTCGGCGGCCTTCATCTGCGCTTTCAAGCTCTTGCCTGCGTAGTCTGCCTCCGCGGCTACTCCGGACTTGCGAAGGTCGGCGAGGAGCTTGATGCCGACCTCCCTGGGCGCATCGCCCACCGTCGCCACGAATACGGACGGGTGCGTGTTTCCAGGGATTTCGATGCCCTGCGCGTCCAAAATCGCGAGTAACCGCTCAATGCCCAACCCGAAGCCGACCGCCGGGGTAGGCGGGCCGCCCATTTCGGCTACCAAGCCGTCGTACCTGCCTCCGCCGGCGACCGCGTTCTGCGCGCCGAGCTCGCCGCTCACTATCTCGAAGGCCGTCTTGGTGTAGTAGTCGAACCCGCGCACCAGCCTGGGATCGAGCGTGTAAGTGATATCCAGACTCTTCAGGTACTGCTCAACTGCACTCAAATGCTCAGAGCACTCCTGGCATAGGCTCTCGACGATGTTCGGCACGTTGACCATGAGCTCCCGACAGCGCGGGACCTTGCAGTCGAGCATCCTGAGGGGATTCGGGCCGTACCTGGTCCGGCAGCTCTCGCAAAGCTCCGTCAGGTATGGCTCCACGGCTTTCTTCAGCTCTTCCATGTACTCCGGACGGCAGTCTGGGCAGCCGATCGAGTTCATCCTGAGTTCCAGGCCCCGGATGCCGAGCCATATCAGGTAATGCATGGCAAGCGAGATTACTTCCGCATCTATGGCTGGGTCCGGCGATCCCAGCGCTTCCACGCCGACCTGGTGATGCTCTCTGTACCTGCCCTTCTGAGGGCGCTCGTAGCGAAAGATGCTGGTGATATAGTAGAGCTTGGTCACCGGCTTCTCGGCGGAAAGGTTGTGCTGGAGGTAGGCGCGCACGACGGGAGCGGTTCCCTCCGGGCGCAGGGTCATGCTTCTATGCGCCCGGTCGCGGAACGTATACATCTCCTTGCTCACAATGTCCGTGTGCTCGCCGATGCTGCGTGCAAAAAGCTCCGTTTCCTCGAAGGTGGGAGTCCGGAGCTCATCGTACCCATAGAGGCGGCAGACCTCTCGAAACTTCTCTTCTACATACCGCCATCGGGGGCTTTCGCGGGGAAGAATGTCCGCCGTCCCCCGCGGCGCGGCATATCGCATTGATCGCTTACCTCCCAGCGACATTCTAGGCGATTTCGCCGGCTGGTGTCAACGCAGGACGCTCACACAAGCTTGATCCCCTGCTCCAAGAACCTCGTTCGAACCAATTCTCTAAGCGCCGATTGCACCGCGTCCTGGCGGCCGGGCTTGACCTCGCCTGACACCCGGATCGTCATCTTGCACCCATCGACAGCGGTAACTCCGTCCGCTTTAGGCGGCGTCACAACGCCGTCAACCTTCGCGGCGACCTCCTCGCCCGCACGGTTGATCGCATCCCGAACCTTATCCAGGTCGGAATCAGCAGCAACGCTGATGTCGAGAGCCGCTTGGATCGGCCCTCTGGAGTGATTTACCACCTGGCTGACATCGCCATTCGCGATTATGACCAGCTTGCCCGAATCATCCCGAAGTTGGGTCACGCGCATCCCGAGCTCCTCGACCGTGCCGGTGACGCCGCCGATGGTGATGTATTCGCCCACACAATACTGGTTCTCCAGAACGATGAAGAAGCCGGAGATGATGTCCCGGACGAGCCTCTGCGCCCCGAAGCCCACCGCCAGGCCCACTACGCCGGCGGCAGTCAGCACAGGAACAGGATCCACATCAAAGACCCTCAAGGTCATGACGCCTGCGATGAAGATCAGCACATAGAAAACGATGCTCCTGCTGAGGGTTCCCAGCGTGCGTATGCGCCCAGCGACAGCGCGTGTCGGTCCTGCCGCCTCGCGCGCTGCCAGTGACGCCAGCACGCGTCCGATGAGCCTGTACGCGATAAACCGCACCACGAAGAAGAACAGGAGTATCTTCGCGATGGCCCAGGCTCTCTGCGCAACCACCTCGATCATGCCTCGCCAGAACTCGCTTGAGAAAACCGCTCCTATGTCCATAAGTCCTCACCCTGAACCAGAGCTGCCTCGCTCATTTTCCCTTCATAAAGTTCGGCGCTTGCCTTCAGCCTCCTGCGGCCCGGGAAGGACGATTGGACAACGCAGATAACCCGTCGAGCCCGGCAATTCGCCTGCACGCCCTGGCGCAGCCAGTGTACGATGCCGCCATTATAGCAGGTCTGTGCGATGTGCGCGAAGCCGGGACGGCGCTCTATACAGCAACGGCGTTCGTCACGCGATCTGCCATTCAGTCGTGCGAAGTCCAAGTCCCCTGAGATTTCTACCGGGTTTTTCCGATAATTTCTTATGCAGCCGTTTGCATCCGGCGAGCGGCTTGCCCGGAGAGGAGACCACGTCAGAGCCCGGCCTCAGTCTGGAAAGGAGGAAACAGCTTAGTGGTCTGGTTATTCAACGCATTCGACTTTCTCTGCAAGGGCGGCCCGGTGATGGCGCCGCTCATGCTGTGCTCCATCGTTTCCATCACCGTAATCATCGAGCGCTACGTCCGCCTGAAGCAGGCTGACGGCGACTCGGTGAGCCTGACGGCGCGCGTGGAGGACCTCCTGGCACTGGGGAAATACCGGGAGGCAATCCATACGTGCGAGCGCGATGGCACGCCTTTGGGAAACATGCTGGCAAGCGGCCTGAAGTGCTCCGACGCCCGTCAGGCGGAGCGGTGCATGGAAGAGCAGGCGCTCAAAGCCATGCCTGAGGCATATAAGCGGCTGAGCATCCTGGACACGATCGTCACCATCGCACCGCTTCTGGGCCTGCTCGGCACTGTTACCGGCATGATCCGCTCGTTCCACGTAATATCTACGAAGACCGGCCTTGGGACGCCGACAGCCATCACGGGCGGCGTGGCGGAAGCCCTCATAGCCACTGCCACCGGTCTCGCTATCGCCATCGTCACCCTCGTCGCGTACAATTCCCTGATCGAGAGGGCGAAGATCATCATGAGCGAGTTGGAGACCTACGGCACGCGGATGGTCAATACTCTCTCGTCCGGAGAGGAGTGGAAGCATGAGGCTAAAGCGGTGGGAGCCTAAGAGGGCGCGCATCGAGATCGTGCCCATGATAGATACAATCTTCTTCCTCCTCGTGTTCTTCATGATCGCGTCGCTCGCCATGACCACCATGAGGGGCATGCCTGTCAACCTCCCGAAATCCAGCACGGCCGGGGACCGCTCCTCGTTGAGAACAGTTATCACCATCACTGAAACCGGCAAGTACTACATGGACAAGCGCCTTGTGCGCTTCGATGACGTCCGGCCTATCCTGAGCGTGAAACTGAAGGAAAACCCCAGGCTCGGGGTCATAATCAATTGCGATAAACGCCAGAATTGGGGCAAGGGCATCGAGGTGATGGACGAGGCAAGACAGGCCGGAGCCGAGAATTTGACCATCGCCACCGAACCCAAGACCGAGAAGAGGTAGCCCGTGCGGGACAGAGTGCTGACATATGCGCTCGCCATATCCGTCGGCGTGCACTTGATACTCCTGGGCTTCGTCGGCAGAACCTCCGCCGCGCGGCCGATTGACATCGAGGACCTGAAGATAGTCCGCGTCGAAATGGTTGATCTGTCGGCCGTGTCGAAGCCCGTGTCCGCCGACGTCGCGAAGCCCCCAGTGAGGCCCGAGCCGGCGCATATAACCGCCGCGCCTCCTGAGAGACCTCCGGCTGCCAAACCCAAGTCGCCGATACGCAGTCCGATCCACTCCAGCACACCCGGGCAATCCACAAGCAACAGGCTGCCTGGAAATCCCGGCGGCCCGCTGAATCTGGGATCTCCCAGCAAGCACGGCACGGACGTCGGCCCGAGCGGCCATACCGCCGTCGGCTCAGTGCCTGGATCGCCCGAGGGAACGGGCGCAGGGCCGGGTAAAGGTCCCGGCACGGCTCCGCCGGAGCCGGTTCCAGGTGCGACTGACGGGCCGGGCACGTATCCCAACCCGCCGCCACCTCCGCCGCCTCCCGACGTGGAGGTCAAAGTCTGCGCCGAATCGAAAATGCTTCCGGGTCCGAACTGCAAACGCACCACGGCGAAGAATTTCAGGCCGGGGACGCAGCCGACGTCCAGGTGCACGGTTTGCAAGCCTCCGCACGAGAGCACCATCGCAGCTTCCTCGCCGCCTCGGCTCATAAGCGGCCGAAAAGCCCCTAAGTACCCGGCATCCGCCAGAGATCAAGGGATCGAGGGCTCGGTGACAGTCGAGTACACGATCAATACCGAGGGCAAAGTCGTCGGGGTGAAGGTCGTCTCATCGTCGGGCAACTCCGATCTAGATCGTGCCGCCGTCGAGACCGTGGAGAGCCGGAAGTACAAGCCCGCGATGCAGGGCGGAATACCTCGCAACTACCGGAAGCGCGAAACATTCCGCTTCAGCCTCAAGTGATGCCTGCGGTTTTATCCTCAGACGCCGCGGGTAACTCATCCTCAGCCGGTTCTTTTGCACCTTCGCTGCTTGTTTGACGCTCCAATCCCTTTATGATAGACTAATCGAGGGTCTCCGATGGCAGCCGAGAGAGCGCCGGAAAGACGCATTCCCATACGCATCGAGCGCATGCAGCTTGAGGACGTGGAGACAGTCGCCGAGCTGGACAAGAAGTGCTTTCCGTCGCCATGGTCGGCCAGCGCATATGCGAACGAGGTCCACAACCTCTCGGCCTACTACATCGTCGCCAGAACCAACAGCCGGATTGTAGGCTATGGCGGCATGTGGCTGATCATAGATGAAGCGCACATCACCACTCTCGGCGTGGATCCCGAATACCGTGGCAGGAAGATCGGCGAGCGCGTCCTGGCAAACCTGCTCGACGAGGCCATCCACCGGGGAGCCCGCCGCGCCACGTTGGAGGTCCGCAAGAGCAACGAACTGGCACAGAACCTTTACAGGAAGTACGGCTTCCGCGTGGCGGCGATCCGCAGAGGCTACTACACAAACAACTATGAGGATGCCATCGTAATGTGGGTTGATGACATGTGGGATGCCGCGTTCCTCAAAACCTTCAGGGTACGAAAAGAGGAACTCGGCGAAACGGCATGAACGTCCTTGGGATAGAAACCAGCTGCGATGAGACAGCCGCGGCCGTGGTAAGAGACGGCCGTGAGATCCTGTCCGACATTGTGGCATCGCAAGTGGACATTCATGCCAGGTTCGGCGGCGTGGTGCCGGAGATCGCCTCTCGCAAGCATGTGGAGCTGATCAACCCCGTCATCCGCGAAGCGCTGGACTCGGCAGGCATCCGCTTCCAAGACGTGAACGCCGTTGCTGTGACGAATCGCCCCGGCCTGCTGGGTGCGCTGCTGATCGGCGTCTCGGCTGCGAAACCGATTTCCGCCGTGCTGGGAGTTCCGCTCGTCGGCATTCACCATCTGGAAGGCCACATCTACGCGAATTTCCTCGTCAATCCGAACCTCGCCTTTCCATTCATATGCCTGATTGTATCCGGCGGGCACTCCGACTTGGTGCTGGTGAGAGGTCACGGCGACTACGAGATTCTCGGGCGCACGAGAGACGACGCGGCCGGCGAGGCATTCGACAAATCAGCAAGGGTGCTCGGCCTTGGATACCCGGGAGGCCCGATCATCAATGAGCTGGCCGATAAGGGCAACCCGAAGGCGATCCGCTTCCCGCGGGCCAACCTGGGCGACACGCTGGATTTCAGCTTTGCCGGGCTTAAGACGGCCCTGCTCCGGTTCTTCCGCGAGAAGGGCGCGCAGTTCTCAATCCAGGACATAGCCGCGAGTTTCCAGGCGGCGGTTGTTGACATGCTGGTGAACACTACGATGGCCGCAGTCGAGCGCACGGGAATCAGCCGCGTCGCACTGGCAGGGGGAGTGGCCGCGAACACAGGCTTGCAGCGGCAGATGCGCGACGAGGCTGCGCAGCGTGGCATCGAGCTCTCTTGTCCGCCTCCACAGCTTTGCACGGACAACGCGGCGATGATCGCGTGCGCGGGCTACTATCACACCCTGCGCGGAGATATTGATGCCCTGGACCTCGACACCATCGCCAGCCAGCCGCTTGCGCGGAGCACAGGGAGTACATAGTACAAAGTACAGAGTACAAAGACTCAAGACCGGGGCTGCGCGGAGTGCGGAGCATTGGGTGCCCGGGACCGTAATACTCCATGAGGGAAACGCACACAATATGGAATTTCGCAACCTGCATCCTTGGGACGTTTCGATCGAGGACGCTGCGGAGATTCAGCGCGACCTTCGCCGCAGAGTTTCGCTCGTTGACGGCTTCGGCCAAATCCGTCTCGTGGCAGGCGTGGATGTCGGCATACATGGAGGCGCCCGCGAGGGACATGCCGCAGTTGCCGTTCTCTCATTCCCGGGTTTCGGGCTGGTCGAGCTGCGGCGTGCGACGAGCAAGCTCACGATGCCGTACATCCCAGGTTTTCTCTCGTTCCGTGAGACACCTGTCATACTGGCCGCTTTTCGGGAAGTCGAACACGTGCCCGATGTCATAATCGTAGACGGGCAAGGGATCGCGCACCCGCGGGGCTTCGGCATCGCCGCGCACCTCGGTCTGCTGCTCGATGTCCCCACGATCGGATGCGCGAAGTCTCATCTCTTCGGCGTTTATGAGGAGCCAGGGCTCGAGCGCGGCTCTTCGACGCCTCTTCTGGACAAGGAAGGCAACCAGGTAGGCAACGTCGTCCGCACGCGCACAGGCGCAAAGCCGGTGTTCGTCTCGCCGGGGCACAAGGTGAGCTTCGAGTCAGCCGTAAGAATAGTCCTCGACTGCACGCCGGAGTACCGCATTCCCGAACCCGTACGCGCCGCCCACCGCCTCGCAGGCGAGTCGCCAGGCACCGGCCCGTCAGCTCTCGATATTCGATCAGCCTTAGGCGGACTGACGACCAATAAGCCGCGCACTAGCAGGAGGACATGCGTGCAGTGTATAATAGACCCCTAGTGCGGGCGCATGATCTCGCGCTATGGATGGTTTTGGTCGGCTGGTATGGATCCCTTCAGACAACTCAGGTTCGCCGCGTTCGTAGTCGTCGTTCTGCTCGGTCTGGGAACCGTCGGTTACATCTACATCGAGGGTTGGTCAATCCTGGACGCGCTCTACATGACGGTCATCACTCTGACCACTATCGGCTACGAGGTGGTAAAGCCCCTGTCCACGGCCGGCAAGGTTTTCACGATAGTACTCGCATTGGCGGGCGTCTCGATACTGTTTACTGTTGTGTTTTGGGTGGTGGGCAACGCCATCGAGGTCGCCTCCCAAGAGAAGCACCTGTTTTGGAGGAGAAGAATGGAGAAAGCGATACGGGGCGTGAAGGACCATTACATAATCTGTGGCCATGGCCGGATGGGGCAGGCTATTGCCGCCGAGTTCAGGGCACGCAAAGTGCCTTTCGTGGTGGTTGAGAACAATCCCGAGCAACTGCCAAGGCTCGTCGCCGAGAAGGTGCTATTCGTGGAGGGCGATGCCACGGATGAGAAGTCGCTTCTCGCCGCGGGCGTCGAGCGCGCGAAGGGCCTCATCACAGTCGCGCCGACTGACGCAGACAATACCTTCATCGTCCTCACGGCCAAGGGCATCAACCCGAATCTGTTCGTGGTAGCCAGGTCCATCACAATCGAGGATGAGCCAAAGCTCCGCCGGGCCGGCGCGGACAGGGTCATGTCGCCTTACGTACTCGGCGGGAAGCGGATGGCCTGGTCGGTCCTTCGTCCCAACGTCGTTGCTTTCCTGGAGGGCGCGATGCAGAGCGAGAGCCTCCAGCTCGAGATTACCGAGGTCACAGTGACCGGGGATTCCGAATTCGCGAATAAGACGATTCGCGAATCCCGGATTCGGGAGAAGTCGGGCGCCACCGTGATAGCACTGAAGAGCAGGAGCGGCGCCATGACCAGCAGCCCGTCTCCCGACGTGGAAATAGAGGAAGGCGATGTCTTGGTCGCGGTCGGCACGCCCCATCAACTGGAAGTGCTGCAAAGGATGACAGAATAATTGGAAACTCCAGGAGGACTTTGTGCGTGGAGTGTTGAATAAGGCGTCGAAGACCCACATAGCAGGCTTGCAAGCCCATTCCGGCCGTGCAATCGCTATGCAGGAAACATCCGAACTATTCGGGGTCTAGTTCATGGCGCAAGGAGGTGAATTGAATGCAAGCGTACTGCGTTAAGTGCAAAGCAAAGAAGGAGATGAGGAATCCCACGCCGATTATCATGAAGAACAAGAAGCCGGCAACTACGGGCATTTGCCCAAGCTGCGGCACCAAGATGTTCAGAATCGGCAAGTAGCGTATGTAGATCGTTACATCAAGTTTGGCTTAGGGGGCAGGATTCGCTTGGTAGATGGATACTGCCCCCGGTTTTATTGTACCTGGGAGCGCTGTGCGCTCGCCGGGGGAGGAACACAGGCGCAGATGAAATGCCTTGTTACCGGGTCAGCCGGGTTTATAGGCTCCACGCTCTCAGAGCGGCTTCTCGAGCTTGGCCACGACGTAATCGGCATTGACTGTTTCGCCGACTACTACCCCGCGGATGTCAAGAGAGCGAACATCAAGAATGCCCGCGGCTCGTCGAGATTTCGCTTCATTGAGGGCGACATGATCGAGCTCGACCTGCATGGCCTGCTTGAGGGAGTGGACTGGGTGTTCCACCAGGCGGCACAGCCCGGCGTCAGGATGAGCTGGGGATCTTACTTCGATGTCTATCTGAGGAATAACGTTCAGGCGACGGAGAGGCTCCTGGAGGCGGCGAAGGGATCGGGGATACGCCGGCTCGTGTACGCTTCCTCTTCCTCGGTGTATGGCGATTCGCCGGAGCTGCCTTTCCGGGAGAGCGCCCGGCCTCAGCCGATATCGCCCTACGGAGTCACCAAGCTGGCGGGCGAGCACCTCTGCTACTTGTATTACGTGAACCACGGCGTTCCCACGGTGAGCCTGCGCTACTTCACCGTCTACGGCCCTCGGCAGCGCCCGGACATGGGATTCCACAAGTTCATCAGAGCCGCTCTGAGGGGCGAGGAGTTAGTCGTCTTCGGGGACGGCGAGCAGACGCGCGATTTCACCTATATCTCCGATGCTGTCGCCGCAAACATCCTGGCCGCCGAGTCCGAGAAGGCCGTAGGACGCGTCTTCAACATCGGCGGCGGCTCCAGAATCAGCGTCAACGCCGTGCTGGACATCCTCAGGCAGCTTGTCGGCGAGATAAAGGTTCGCCATGTCGAGGACCGGAAAGGCGACATGCGCCACACGATGTCCGACACCACCGCCGCGCGCGAGGTGCTTGGCTATTCGCCGAAAGTCGGCATCAGAGAAGGACTCGCGCACGAGGTCGAGTGGATGAGGGAGCTGCCGGCCTAGACCGCTACTTCGTGAAAACAGTTTTTCATCCAACGCGCGGCAGGCGGATAGCCCTCACCCCTTGGGATCCCCTCTCCCAATACTGGGAGAGGGGCCGGCGACCGGATTGGAAAGCCCAGGGCACAAAATGAGACCGGAAATGCGCGAATATCGGCCGGTCATTGCGGTGACTATAGGCGACCCCGCGGGCATCGGCCCGGAAGTCGTGCTGGGCGCGCTCAGGAGCCGCGAGATATACGATCGTGCGGTTCCGGTAGTGATCGGCAGCCTTGAAGTACTCCGCCGCTGCGCTCGGCAGGCGCGCATAGAAGGCATTGAGCTCGTCCAGATAGACGGTCCGGAGCATGCCCGAGGCATCCACGGAGCGGCAGAGGTCATAGATGTCCCCTTCCCCGGTCTGGAAAGCCTTCAGCCGGGAAAAGTCCAGGCGGTAGGCGGGCGAGCCGCCGATGCCTTCATTCGGAAAGCCTGCGAGCTGGCTCTCGCGCGACGGATTGACGCCATCACTACGGCGCCGATCAGCAAGGAATCTCTCCGCGCCGCCGGCATTCCGGAAATCGGGCACACGGAGCTGCTCGCGAAGTACCTCAATTCCCCTGAACCCCTCACAATCTTCATCACAGAGAACATGCGCATTTTCTTCCTGTCGAGGCACCTGTCCCTTCGGCAGGCCCTCGATTACATCACCGAGGACGGAGTTCTCGCCGCGATCCGCAGGGTGAACGCCGCAATGAAGGGGCTGGGCTTCCGCAGGCCGCGGATCGCCCTTGCCGCGCTCAATCCCCATGCAAGCGACGGCGGTCAATTCGGCAATGAGGAGGCGGCTGTGCTCTCCCCGGCGATCTCTCGCGCTCAAGGTGAAGGCATCGAGGTAGCCGGGCCTGTCGGCGCGGACTCCGTCTTCCACCAGGCGCTTGAAGGGCGGTTCGACTGCGTGATCGCGCTCTACCACGATCAGGGCCACATCGCGGCGAAGACGCGGGACTTCTTCCGCACGGTCACAGCCACGCTCGGCCTGCGGGTGCTGCGAACTTCCGTGGATCACGGCACGGCGTTCGACATCGCCTGGCAGGGGAAGGCGAGCAGCGTCAGCATGGAGGCGGCGATCCTCGCGGCAAGCAGCCTCTGTGCATCGCATTCCCGGCAGCCGCAGGATTCATAAGGACCTCCCCCTGGTAATTCTACTGGAATTGCATGGACGCTTTGGCGGGCCATCCGTATATGGTAAAATGTAACCAGCGAAGGGAAGGAGCCGCCATGTCGTCCACTTCTGCCGTGGTCAGGACTAGCGTGGTTGCCGTTCTCGCGCTGTTGTTCGCAGTCGTCAGCGTGGGACGGCTGTGCGCCGCCGAGTGCCAGTACCTCTACGGCATCCACGATCACGATCCCCAGCCGACGGAATACCTGAACCACATCAAGAACGTCCTGCCCGGCGGATGGGTCACAGCCACGGTTGCGATCGGGCACAACCCCTCCGACACCAGCAGCGTTGATTTCTCATGGTTTGCGGACCAGGGGCACACAGTCGTCTGCCGGCTGAACAACGGATACTGCGAGCAGGGAACGATTCCGCTTCCCGCCTCCTATGCCGACTTCGCCCAGCGGTGTGCCAAGTTCGTGCAGAATTCCAGCGGCTGCGAGATATGGGTGATCGGGAACGAGACGAACCTGGCAGGCGAATGGCCTCCTTCCGGGGGCCATAAAGCCTACGTATCGCCCACGGACTATGCCAATTGCTTCCGCCAGGTCTACAACGCGATCAAGGCGGTCAGGCCCACTCATAAGGTGCTCTCCCAGGCGCTAGCCCCATGGGCCGGGCCCTATGGGAGCGGAACTGTGTGCGGATTCGCACACGACGGCAATCCCTTGAGCTGGGTTGACTACATGAACCAGATGCTCACGGCAATCAACAACTCCGGCGGGATAGACGGCATCGCGCTCCACATCAACTCACGCGGCTATGCGTATGGTGACATCCACAGCCCCGCGCAGGTGAGCGTCGGCGGCAAGAACTTGTACTGGAGCTTCTACGTCTACAAGGACTGGATTAACTACGGCATCCCCTCCGAGCTGTACAATCTCCCGCTCTATGCGACTGAGTGCAACGGCATGTATTACTGGAAAGGCGGCCATCCGGAGGACCCCTCCAAGCATTACGAGGCAGGCTGGATGCAGGAGATCTACAAGGAGATTGACAGCTACAACCGCACGGTGGCCGTGCCTCAGGGGAAGCCGATATTCCACTGCATCAACATGTACCGCTGGTGCGCCTGGTGCGACGGCTGGAACATAGACGGCGCCGATAATCCGTACAAGGGCCAAATCCTGAGCGATCTCGACGCCGCGCTCGCGTTCGGGTACGCATGGCCTGGGTCCGCCCTCATACCGGCGGCGTGGAGCGACGACTTCAACGACGGCGTGCTGGATCAGAATACTCCCGAACCCGATTGGACGCCCTCTTCCACTTCCGGAGGCGTGGTTCAGGAAACCAGCGGCTACCTGAAACTCACAGGCACGAGCGGCAGCCAATCGTATGCTCTGGTCAACAACAGCGGGTACATGCTGTACGACAACTTCATCATCAGGACAAAGCTCTACCTGGCGAATACCGGGGCGACCGTCAGCGGAGAGTCGAACGCCGAGATCAGGTTCCGCGTCAACTCCAGCGGAGTGGGCTACAGCCTCTCATTCAAGGCTCAGGATTCGCCCAACGTGATCAATCTCCGCAGCAGCGATTCGTGGGCCGTCATCCAGAGCAAGCAGGTCACGTACAGCCTCCCCAGCGGCAAGACCCTGTACGCCCGGATAGAGTGCGACGGCACGAGAATCAAGGTCCAGGTCGGCACGACCGAAGGCGGCAGCAACGTCGTAAGCTGGGATTTCACCGACAGCACTTTCACGAGCAAGGGCTGCTTCTGGCTCATGAATTACCACATGCTCGATGCCCGGTTCGATTACTTCAGCTGCGAGCCGCTGCCAACCGGCATGAAGGGCATCGTGCGCGATTCCCTGGGCAATCCGGTCGGTGGCGCCGACATCGCTACTTCCACCGGCGGCTACTCCAGCACCTCGAACGCCGACGGGACATATTCGATAACGGGAATGACACCGGGCACGTACAGCGCCACGGCGTCCAAGACCAACTACACTTCACACACCGTCAACAACATCAGCGTCACCGAATGCAACATGAGCACGGTGGACTTCACGCTGACCGATTCGACGCCGCCGACAACTCCTGTGGTGACCGATGACGGAGCATACCAGACCAGCGCGAACAGCCTGCACTTCTCCTGGACTTCATCCGATCCGGAATCCGGCATTTCCCAGTACGAGTACGCTATCAGCACCACGACCTCGAGCGCAAACATCATCCCCGGCGGCGAATGGCTTTCCACCGGTACGGCAACACAGCACACAAGGACGGGCCTCAGCCTGGCGAACGGCCAGATTTACTACGGGCTGGTCCGCGCACGGAATCCTGTCAACAAGACAAGCGAGATCGGCGTGTCCGACGGGATACGTGTGGCGAAGGCGGTTTCCAGCATAGCGCGTGCGAAGGCCGAGCCGGACGGAACAATGGTGGCGCTTGAAGACAGACACGTCACGGCGAGCTTCTCGGACTGCATCTACATCGAGGATCCGGACGGGACAAGCGGCATAAAGGTGGCTGTCACCGGAATAGCAGAGCGGGCGATTGCAGACCTGGCCGGGTACCTATCCACGGTAAACGGCGAGCGGCAAATTTCGGCATATTCGATAAGCGCGCCCGATTCGGCGGATCTTCCGCCCGCACGGGCGCTTGTGAATGCCGCGCTTGGCGGAGGCCCGCTCAACGCATACACGCCGGGCATCACGAACGGTGTCGGGCTGCATAACATCGGCCTGCTTGTGACCACCTGGGGTAGAGTGGATCAGAGCGAGAGCGGATGGTTTGTGATCTCAGATGGATCCACATCCGGCCTGAAGGTGACGGTTCCATCCGGAGTGGACACACCTGCGGCGACCAAATACGTGATCGTGACAGGCATCAGCTCCGTGGAAAGCAGCGGCGGGACGGTGACTCGTCTCCTGCGCGTGCGGAAGGACACCGACATCCGAATCATGCAGTGATGACGCGGCCTGCGCTGATCCTTCACATTTCGGCGGAAAAGGCAGTTTCCGGAATCTTCCGCGTCAGCCCGGATTTCTTTGCGACCTGCGCGACAGCCTTTGCAACCGCCGGGGCCACATTCTTGTTGAACACGCTCGGTATGATATTCCCCTCGGACAACTCCGCCGGCTCTATTGTGGAGGCTATCGCCTTGCTCGCCGCGATGATCATCTCCTGCGTCACTGTGGTTGCGAACGAATCCAGGAGCCCCCGGAAAAGCCCTGGGAAGCAGAGCACGTTGTTTATCTGGTTCGGATAATCCGATCTGCCGGTCGCCATCACGCGGACGTATGGAGCTGCCTCCTCAGGCGAGACCTCAGGGACAGGATTCGACAGCGCAAAGACGATTGGGTCCTTCGCCATTGCCTTCAGATCCCCGCCTTTCAGCAGCCCCGGACCGGAGACTCCGAGGAACAGGTCTGCGCCCTTGAGGGCCTCCTTCAGCGACCCCTGGAACCGGTTCCGGTTGGAGTTCTGGGCGAGCCAGTCCTTGGCGGGGTTCATGTGCTCGGCGCGTCCGGCGTAGATGGCGCCCTTCTTATCGCACACGATGACGTCGGCCACACCGAGGGCCAAGAGCGCCTTCGTGCACGCAACGCCGGCCGCTCCCGCGCCTGAGATGACGACGCGGAGGCTGCCGACCTCCTTGCCGACAACCTTCACTGCGTTGAACAGAGCCGCGAGGACTACCGCCGCGGTGCCGTGCTGGTCGTCGTGGAACACGGGTATGTCCAGCTCCGCCTTCAGGCGTTCCTCGATCTCGAAGCACCTCGGCGCGGAGATGTCCTCCAGATTGATGCCGCCGAAGGTCGGCGCAATCGCCTTGACTATCTTGATTATCTCCTTGGTATCCTGGGTTGAGAGGCAAATCGGGAAGGCGTCAACGCCGCCGAACTCCTTGAACAGCATCGCCTTGCCTTCCATGACGGGCAGCGCTCCGAGCGGGCCGATATTGCCAAGCCCGAGTACCGCGCTGCCGTCGCTGACAACCGCTACCATATTCCGCCTGACCGTAAGCGCAAACGCCTTGTTTGGATCCGCTGCCACCGCCGTTGAAATCCTGGCGACGCCGGGCGTGTAGGCCATGGAAAGGTCGTCCCGAGTCCGCAGAGGCGTCTTCGAGCAGACCTCGATCTTGCCGCCCAGGTGCATCTGGAACGTCCGATCCCTGACGCTGATTATCTCCACGCCGGGAAGCACGCGAACCGCCGCCCCGATCCACTTCGCCTGCTCTTCCTCCGAGCAGTCAACGTTGATATCGCGGACTATCTCGGTCGGGGTGGTCTCGACGATGTCAATGTCGCCGAGACTTCCACCGGCCTGTGCGATTGTAGCGGCCATGGCGGAGAAGCTGCCCACCCTGTTAGCGTATCTAGCGCGTATAGTGATCCCATAGCTGGGGCTTGGCAACTTTGGCATGGATTGCACCTCCCGGTTTCGCAAAGTCCTGGCGAGCAGGACCGCGTAACAGTATAGCACATGTCAGGCGCACGAGAAAACCCTGGTCGAGGAAAGCAGGCGGGCCATTACTGGGTATAACGGGATTGTGACTCCGTCCGCGCGCCGGAGTTGCTAATGCGCATCTAGGAGCTTTGAAATGGGACAAACCAAAATTTCGCCGGCATCCGCCATCGTGACCATCGCCGCCGTCGTCGGCGTGGCCATGCTCGGAGGCTACTTCACCGGGATGAACCGCGACTGGTACCACCGGCTCTCCTACCCGACATGGAAGCCGCCGGACTGGGCTATTCCAATCGCCTGGAATATCATCTTCGCGCTGTCCGCGGTCTCCATCATCCTAATATGGAACAGCCAGCCGAGGACGGGGCTCACTTACTGGACCATCGGGGCTTTCGTCCTGAATGCGATCATCAATGTAGCGTGGTCCGCGCTTTTCTTCGGGAACAGGCTGATACTGCCGGCGGCATTCGAGGCCGGACTGCTCTTCCTGTCGGTGCTCTTGATAATGATCCTCGCCTGGCCGATCTCGCGAACCGCCTCGCTGCTCCTGATCCCATACGCCGGCTGGGTCGCCTTCGCAACAGCCCTCACCTGGGCGATTTACTGTCTGAACAAGTGAGCAGCGGCCACGCACCGCTCCATTCACACGTGCCGATTGCCCACGCCGCAGCGGTTGTGCTAGGATAAGCGGGCAAGCAGTCGCCGTCATTGCTAGGAGGTACTTGGAGAGAATGAGCCTGCAGGGGAAAGTCGCAATAATCACCGGCGCCGGCCGGGGAATCGGCCGGGCGACGGCGATCCATTTCGCGGCCAACGGCGCAATGGTCGCGCTGGCAGCCAGGAACGAGGAGCAAATCAACCAGGTCGCAGAGGAGATCGCGGAGATGGACGGAGTCGCTCTGGCCGTGCCGACCGACGTCACCGTGGAAGCGCAGGTCCAGAACCTGGTCGGTACGACCGAGTCCCGACTCGGCCCGGTGGACATCCTCGTCAACGATGCCGGCGTCATGATCCTTCGCCCAATTGCGGAGACGTCCCTGGACGAGTGGAATCGGATGATTAACACCAACCTGCTGGGCGCATTCCTATGCTCTCGGGCTGTGCTGCCCTCCATGATGAAGCGGCGGACCGGCAGGATCATCAACATCGGCTCGCTGGCCGGGCGGCGCGGTTATCCCGACCAGGGCGCCTACTGTGCATCCAAACACGGGGTCTACGGACTCAGCAAGGTGCTGGCTATCGAGGGCCAGCCGTATGGGATCAGGGTCAACGTAGTCTCCCCGGGCGGCGTACTCACTGAGCTGTCCGAGGAGCTTCTGTCAACGCGCAGCCCATCCGAGGCCGCAGAGTGGATGACCCCGGAAGAGGTCGCCGCCGCCGTGTACTACATCGCGACCCAGGACGGCCCTGCGACGACCGACGAACTTGTGCTGCGGAGATTCGCCAGCGAGCCGTGGAGGTGAAACCACCCCCGCGGAGGTTGCGCCAGTCAGGTCCGGTTTAGCTCATGTCTGGTTGGCGGTAGAATAACGCGGCCAGTCGGCGTATCACTAAGTTGCGTAGAGGTGCTAAGATGAAATTCCGCTCTTACGTCGTGCTCGGCGCTGCGATAGCGGCGCTGATGATTGGATTTGCGCCCGCCTCGGCCACAGAGTTCCGAGGCGACATTGCCGTTGTTGTGGACGAAGGCACTACCGTAAACGACGAGCTGTACGCGTCCGGGCAGAACGTGGCGATCAACGGGAGCGTGACCGGCGACCTGCTGGCTGCCGGGAGCAAGGTCTCGCTGCGAGGCAAGGCCGGGGAGAGCGCGTCGCTCATGGGCGGCGACATTGATGTCAGCGGGAGCGTTGGCGGTAACCTCCGAGCCGCAGGCGGGCAGGTAACCATCTCTGGTACTGTAGCGGACAATGCGTCCGTCGCTGGTGGAATGGTGGATCTGACAAAGACCGCCAGAGTCGGACGTGACCTGCAGGCAGCGAGCGGCGACCTCCGCATCGAGGGTAACGTAGGTCGGGACCTACGCGCGGCAGGCGGAAACGTGACCATCAACGGGAAGATTGGCCGAAACGCGCGGATTGACGGCGGGCAGCTAACGCTCGGCCCCAGCTCTCTGATACAGGGCGATCTGACCTACACCAGCTCGCAGAAAGCCAGTATTGCCCCAGGTGCTCGGATACTAGGCAAGACTACGTATCACGCAGCGCCGCCGCGCGCGAAACCGGCGGCCCCAGGGTGGAGGTTCGGCCTGTGGCTGATCAGCTTTCTTGCCCTCTTCGCAGTCGGAGCCACCGTGATTGCTGTCGCGCCTGCCACAGCAGCAAGCGCTGCCGACAAAGTCATCAGTGCGCCATGGATTTCGCTGCTGGTCGGTTTCATACTCCTTGTGGTCGTGCCTGTAGCAGTGGCGATCGTTGCCGCGACACTGATCGGCATACCTCTCGCCTTGATTCTACTGGCGATGTACGTAATCATGATTTACCTCAGCCGTCTGTTCGTTGGATTGGCAATCGGGCGGTGGCTCTTTGCCAGGTTTGGCAGGCCGCAGATGTCGCTTTACGTAGACCTTCTCGTTGGGCTGGCCATCCTTTGGCTGCTGGTTCTAATACCCCGTGCAGGCTGGTTTATACATCTCATAGCAATCTTCCTCGGCCTCGGCGCATTGGCCGCGCAGCGTTACGCCGTGATGCGGCAGCTGCGCGCAGAAGGGCGAATCTAGCCGCCTGGCTCGGTGTAGGTTTGTCAAACATGTGTTACACCACCTCCTGGTAATGACGGAGCATCTGGGATGCGGAGCGCCACCCATGGGCCATCAGCGGCTGGCGGTTGGATTCTCCAAGGTAGCGGTTGAACTGGT